>ENA-UOWE01006771-UOWE01006771.1-activated-sludge-metagenome-genome-assembly--contig:-NODE-6771-length-9980-cov-39.134710_pt1 | contig 9980 bp, 11 predicted proteins | sample MGYA00249841_ERZ761562 | MGnify/ENA primary metagenome ERZ761562 (study PRJEB28883, sample SAMN05720200) | activated sludge metagenome | isolation source: Anaerobic digester | place: Japan... | reverse complement strand
CGCTGGCAATCATGCGACAGCACTACGTCAACCGGACAATCCGGGCGGCGGAGGTGGATGCGTTTTGGAACATCCTGCCGACGAAAGCGGCGCGGAAGTCGAAAGGGAAATGACATGGACAACATGAAGCAAGAGGGCCGCGAAAAGATGCGGCGGGCCGAAGCATCAATGAAGGCGGCGGCGGCGGAGCGCGAACTGCGGCGGCGGTTGGAGGCGGCAAAAACGCCGGAGCAACGGAAGCCAATCAAGCTGGCCGCGTTTGATTGTCAAGGTCTGTACCCTGCCGACGCGGGGCGGTTCGCCGACATCGTGGCCGATGTTAACAGGCTGAACGGCACGGGCCCGGCAACTGTGGAGGATGTCGCCAAGCTGGGGGCGGCTATCGGGGGGAAGGTCCGGCAACTGGAACAGGGGAAGCGGGAGGCCGAAGAAAAGCCGATGGCCGTGGCGCGGGAGGTTGTCGAGTTGTTGGTGGACGGGTTGGAGCTTGAACAGCGCAATCTATACTTTGCGATGAAGCGGGCGGACGGAAACCAGACACACGCGGCGAAAGAGTTGAAAGTGTCTCAACCGACGGTCAACAAGGCATTGCCCGCCCTGCGGGAAGCGATAAGGGCCAACGGGAGGGAGTTGCCCGAGTTTCTTCTGCCTCCTGCGGAACGGAAACGGCTACCGGACAATCCGGGCCGGGGTGCATGGGGACAGGATGGGATTGAGGCGGCGGATACCCGGACACCATTTGACGAAGTGGCCGAAAAGGAGGAAAGCGAACACGGCCCGGAATAGCTGGCGGAATAGTTTGGAATAGCGATTTGGGCGGCTACTGGCCGCCCTTTTCGCGTCTTGGGTTGGGTGGTTGGAATAGTGCGCCGGGATTTGTGTACGCGCTCAAAGGGAGCGCAAGAGCACAAAGGAACCGATGCAATGAATACGACAACGAAACTCCCGCCGAAAAGCCGATGCCTCACGCCGGGACAGGTCGAGGAAATCTATGGGATACGTCGCTCCGCCCTGAAGCGGGCTTGGCAGGAACGCCGACTCCCGATCTACAAGTTGGGCCACAGAACCATCTTGATAGATGTGCGCGACCTTGAGGCGTATTTGGCCCGGTGCCGCGTGGACGCGGTTCGCTAAAGGAGGGAGCGGCACAATGAAGCTCTCCAATAAAGTCTCTGCGCGGTTCTTTGACGCTCTCCGCGCCTGTCCCTCGGCTGGGGCCGGGGTTCATAGTTGGATTCTTTCCTGCGCGAACCTCGCGGCAATCGCGGGCCTTCCTGCGGCCGATGCCGAACGGGAAATCCTCCAAGCCATGACGCGCCCGCCCTCGCCCTCGGCGGAGGTCGGCGCGGCTGTCCGCAAGGCGTACTCGGAACATACGCCGGGGATGACCTTTACGCCCCGGAGCATCGCCCCGGCTAAACCGAAGCCCCGCCCCATGACGGCGGCGGCGTTCATCGCTCGCGGCGACGGTGCGACGGAAAGCGATTGGTTTGAAGCCTCGCCCGTCCGCATAGACTGGGAACCCGGCCCGCGTGATGCCGCTACCCTGCTCCGCGTCCTCTACAGGCCGTGGGAACACGTATTCTGCGGCGAGAGATACGGCGGCGCGGAAGGGGTGCGGACGGCGGCGGAATGGATTGGCCGTTTCGACGATGGCCGTCCGGTCCCGCCGCACTTCATTCCGAATCCGCTGACGGGGCGGGAGCATCCTTTGGCCGATGGCAAGTTGTCGAAGCGGGGGGATTCCGCCGTGGCGGGCTTCCTGTATGCGGTCGCTGAATTTGACGGGCTATCAAAGCCGGAGCAACTCGCCTTTTGGTGGGGCTTCCGCACCGCCCCCATCGTCGCGCTGATAGACAGCGGGGGCAAGAGCATCCACGCCATTTTGCGCGTCGAGTGCGAAACGCGGGCCGATTGGGAACGGAAAATCGAGGGCAAGCTATTTCCTCGGGTTCTCGTCCCGCTTGGCTGTGACCCTCAATGCCGCAACGAGGCCCGGCTGTCCCGGCTGCCGGGACACTACCGCGCCGAAAAGGGCGCGTGGCAACGTCTGCTCTACTTGAACCCCGAAGGGACCCCCCGACATGAAATCCGTTGAATCCATGATTGCCGAAACCGAAACGACGCAAGCTGATACCCCGGAGGGCGCGGAGATCGTGCGCCCCTATTCAACGAGGGCATGGGATGAACTTGGGCGTATGCACCTTGTCCCTCCGCTGGAAGTGTGGGGCGGGTTCACTCTCGGCGCGTCGTGCGTGATTTTCGGGCAGGGCGGGCTTGGCAAGTCCCGCCTCGCTCTGAACATCGCCCGCAACCAAGTCCTCGGCCTGCCCTTCGCGGGGCTGCCGACTGCGCCGCGCCCCCTGCGTCACCTGATGATGGGGAGCGAAAACAGCATTCACCGTCTGCAATACGACATCCGCAAGATGAATGCGGGCCTGACGGCGGAACAGGTTGCCATGCTGGGGGCGCATATCCGCATGGCGACGCTGGAAGGGCCGGAGGATACCTATATCAGCATGACCGTCACGAACGCCGCACGATGGCAAGCAACGCTCGAAGCGTGGCCGCCTGACGTGCTGTGGGTGGACCCGTGGGGCGACGTGCTGGAAGGCGAGGCGAACAGCGACGAAGATGCGCGGGCCACCATCTCCAATCTGCGCCGCCTTCTCCGCAAGGTGAAACCGGAGGCGGGGCTTTGCATCTTGGCCCACTCACGCACCGGGGCATCGAACATCCTTCAAGCGGTTGGCTTCGATTCGGCCAACTTCGGGAAGGGGAGCAAAGCCCTGTATTCCGCCGCCCGCTGCGTCTGGAACCTCGCCCCCGGCTCCGAGTCGGAGGATCCGCCGCTCGTCTGCGCCCATGCCAAGTGCAACGACAAGCCGAAGGAAAAGCCGTTCGCTATCCGCCTAGACCCGGAAAGCATGACCTACAACCGGGAGGACGGTTTCGACCTGGAGGCGTGGCAAGCTGAACTATCCGCCCGTGCCCGTGGTCGGAGCGGCCCGAAGCGCGGCCCGACCATGACCGAAGAACAAGCCTTCGAAGCGTTGGGGGACAAGGTGGTGACGATTACCGAAGTCCGCCAACTCCTGCGCGGGAAGGGTGCGACCCGCGACGAAGCCGACGACCTTACCAAGCGGCTGGCGATAGATGGCCGCTGGGAACAATGGAGGCCCGCCATGCGGCACACCCCGACCTATATCGGCCCGCCCGCCGCCATGCAGAGGAAGAAAACCGAAGTCGCGGAACTGCTGCAACGCAAGCTCGACCTCGGACAACTTCCTCGACTTCCGGGGAGTCGTCGGAAGTCGTCGTAAATTGTCGTGACAACTTCCCCCCCCGCCCTACGTAGTAGGCGGGGGAAGTCGTGAACGACAGGCGGGGGCGGAAAGTGAAAATGGACGGTGGAGCGGAGAAGAAGAAAGAAGCCGGGCGGGGTTTGATTCCCTGTCCGGCTGGGGGGTCGTGCGGGTCGTGCGGCGGCGCAACCCGCCCGGCCCGCGCAACCTACCCGCCCCCCGGCCCGACAAGGCGGGCGGGTCGGCCAAGCTGGGCGCGAAGGGCGGAAAGGGGGATGCCGTCCGCCAGCATTCCGAGGATGCGGGAGTCTTGGCCGGGGTAGTCTTGCCGGAGAGCCACGAGCTCGTCCTGCATTCGGTCGTTTTCTTGGTTCGCGTCCAACAGCGATTGCCAACGATGCGTTGTTGGGGAGGTTTCGACTTTCGCAACCAACGCTTGGGGAACCAATGGAAATCCGAATCTTTGCCAAAACTTCACCGGGGATTTGTGGAATTCCTTCTCGAGGGCGGCCCGGAGCTCGTCGCCGTTTTCGGAGATGATGCTGTCGATGAGCGCGATAGCTTGGGCGCGTCCGCCAACTGCCCCCTTCGGCCTGCCGGGGCCGGGTGCGCAACCGGGTTGAAATCGTGCGGGGTGGCTCATGGCTGGCCCGTTTTTGAAACGCCAGAAAACGGGGATTGGGCCTTGTCGAAGGCGGCTTGCTCGGCGGCGCGGATGCGGGCGCGTAGCTCCCTGCGGAACTTGTGGGGAGTGAGCGGGAGGATGAACTGGCGGGCGTAGCGGTAGGGGCGTTCCTCGGCTTCCTTGCGTAACGCGTCACGGATCCGGGCTTGCACCGCTGGATCGTTCATGAAGTCGAACAAGGATTCAATGGTGCGCTGGATTCCGCCGCCGCTTCCGGGTGGCCGTCCGTGGGGATTGAGTCGAGAGCCGGGCCGAAGCTGGCCGCTGGCGGTGCGCGTCACCTGTTCTTGCTGGCTGTTATCTGGTTTTCCGTTCATGCGCCCATCATACACCCCGCCCCCTGAAACCGTCCAAAAATCGCCGTCAGATGCCCGCTGGCGGGCTTCTGGCTGGCCGTCCATGCCGGGGGTCGGGTTGGGGGTGCCAGGTTGCGCCAAAGGCGAGGCTAGACGGGCCGAAGGGCGACGGGGGAGCTTGCGGACACGCGCACAAGGCACGGCGACGGCTGGCCGACGCGCAACCTCTCCGCCGCAAGTCGGTGCGTTTGACGGGCCCGGCAAGTGGAGCGCGAAGGCCCGCGCCGCCTGCGGTTGTGGGCCGTGCGCGGAGCGGCGGGAACGGCAAAGGCAAAGCGTGTTGCGGCGATAAGGGCCAAGCCCGCCAAGATGACGGCTTCGACCTCGGAAGCGCGGCGGGAGTGGGCGACGGCAACGGGGAGCATCCGCCCCGGATGCGGGTTGCCTAGCCCCGACCAGAGCGCGACCAACGCGCCGCCCCCTAGGGGCGAAGGCGCAAGGGGGATAAGGCGGGGCGGCTGTTATCCGGCTTCCTTGCGGGCGATTCAAGAGAACCAAAGGAAGCCCGTCGCGGTGTCCCCTCCTCCCCCTCCCCCTGACGGGAAATCCGCACCCGAAAGGGGTGGAGAGGGTGGGGGGTGTTGGGGGGAGGGGGAGGAGGGGAAACGGCGAAAGCCGGATGCCCCGCCGCTCATCCTATCGCGGCGACCTTGCCGCGTTCCGCATGGAGCAGGGGGCGCGGGGGGCGGAGCCAACCCGGAGGCATAGCGGGAAGGCCCAGTGTCGCCCGCGTGGGGCGGCTCTGCGCCCACCCCCAGAGCGGAGCGAAGGGGGGCGCGGGCGGCGCGGGCCGTGGGTCGTGCGGGCGGACTGGCCGGGCATGGCGGCGGCGGTTGCGCGTGGCTGGCGGCGGGTGCAATCGTGGGCGGCGGAAGGGGCCGCAAGATGCCCGTGGAGCAGTCGGCGGGTCTGCGCCGCCGTGGGCGTAGGATGCCCGCTGGCGCGTCGGCGGCGCGGGGCGGGTCGTGGGCTGGGTGGCTGGCGGAACTCAAGGCAGGGGGCGGGCTGGGGGCGAAAAAATGATTTCCAGACCTCCGAGGATAGAAAAAAACCGGGCAAGGATAGATTGCCGGGGATAGATAAGGCCGGGCGAGGATAGATTAAGGATATATAAAAAGCCTCCACAATCGGGCAGAATGGCCCCTTATCCTGTCGAGTGAGGGAGGAAAGAAAAACCCCCAAAACAGGCAGAATCGCCTTATTTTTCGGGGGTTTCCTAACGATTTTGGATGGTAGAGGCGGAGGGGCTCGAACCCACGACCCACTGATTAAGAGTCAGTTGCTCTTCCAACTGAGCTACGCCTCCATCAACTGCGGGGGCATCCTACCCCACGCGGGAGGGGATTCAAGTTTTTTTTGTGCGCTTTTTTTCGCGGATGGAGAGTTCGGGGTGGTTGGAGGAGACCACGCTGTCGGCGGGGATGCTTTCCATGAGAAAGACGTTGGAGCCGATGATGGAACGCGCGCCGATGACGGTGCCGCCGCCGAGGATGGTGGCGTGGGCGTAGATGATGACGTCGTCGCGCACGGTGGGGTGGCGCTTGATGTGTTTGACGGGCAGGCCGGTGGCGCCGAGCGCAAAAGAGCGCGCGCCAAGGGTGACGCCCTGGTACAGCTTGACGCGGTTGCCGATTTGCGTGGTTTCGCCAATGACGACGCCGGTGGCGTGGTCAATGAAGAACGAGCGGCCGATGCGCGCGCCAGGGTGGATGTCGGTGCCGGTCTTGGTGTGGATCCATTCGCTCATGATGCGCGGGATGATGGGCACGCGCAGGTTATAGAGCTCATGGGCCAGGCGGTGCGCGGCAATGGCCAGCAGGCCGGGATAGGAGAGCAGCACTTCCGCGAAAGTGAGCGCGGCGGGGTCGCCATCGTAGGCGGCCTGCGCGTCATCAATCAGCAGCCGGCGCACTTTGGGCAGCGCGGCGAAAAAGGCGGTGAGGATGCGGTCGGTCTCCCGGTCGAGATTGGCGACCTTGGGCGGGCGGACGCCGGCGGTGCGGGCGGCTTCGCCGATCCAGCGGTAGGGCAGGGCGCGGCGAATTTCGCGGTGCAGCAGTCGCCAGGCTTCGCTGAGGCGGCGGATGAGGAACACGCCGAGTTCGGAGCCATCGGCCAGGGAGGCGCTGACTTTGCCGGGGAACATGACATCGAGCAGCACGCGCAGGCCGTCCACCACGTTCTTGGGGGCGGGGCTGTGGGTGAGCACGGCGGTGGGCGCATCGAGCGCCTCACAGTTGAAGAGGCCGACCAGTTCGCGCGCGGTGCGGCAGATGTCCGCTTCCGGCGCGCCCATGGCGCAGCGCGGGGAGATTTTTTTCTTTTTCATTGGCAAGTGATGCTGGCGGTGGCGACGAATCCTTCGGAGGAGACCGTGAGGGTATCGGTGCCGGCGGCCAGGCGGGTATAGGTGATGGAGTTGCCGGTGGTGGCGGAGAGCGAGCCGCAGGATGCGTTGCTGTGGGTCCACGTGTAATTGCCGGAGCCGCCGCTGGCGGTGAAGGTGCGCGTGGAGTTGCCGATACTGAGCGTGGCGCTGGTGGGCGAAATGCTCAATGAAGTAATTGGCGTGTTGGTGCTGGGCGCGGAGACAGCGGCGCGGGCGAAGATGCTGCCGGAGAAACCGGGTTCAATCCACGTGGCATCCATGGTGGAGTTTTGATCGGCATAGCGCAGGGAGCCGGCCACATTCACGTGGTTACCGGCGGTAGTGGTGCCTTCCAGCGTGAACGAGGCGTTGCCCTCGTTGATGCTGGAGATTTTGCCGGTCCACGTTTTGTTGGCGTTGTCGTAGCCTTCCAGCACGGTGCCGTACTGCAGCAGGCGCAGCCACGTCAGTTTGACGCCACTTTGGCGGTTGGTGGGGAACACCAGCAGGTCCACGTTGGTGCCGGCGGGCAAATAGAGCCCGGAATAGTTGTAGATTTTGCCGGAGTTGTCGGAGGGTACGGCGGTCGTGCTATCCACCGAATCCACATCGCAGCCGGCCAGCGCGCCGGCCATGGCCAGCAGGAGGCCGCCCAAAAGCATCCAACCCGACACCGTACGCAGCGTTTTCATAGCGGGGTTTCCTTGTTGCATATCCTTTTAGCTTCCCCCATCCGGGGCCTTTTTGCAAGAGTGTTCGCGGCGGAGGCTCACGCATGACAGCTTACCACATCAACGATATTTTGATCACCCCGATGGAATTGGCGCTGCGGGTGGACGAGCTGGCGCGGGAAATCGCGGCGGGCGGGCCCAGCGAAAACCTGGCGGTCATCGGCATTTTGCGCGGCAGTTTTATTTTCCTGGCGGACCTTGTGCGGTGGTTCGACCACAACGGCCTGCGCCCGCGCATTGATTTCATGATCATGGAAAGCTACGGCAAGGGCACAGCGCCCGTGCGCGAGCCGGTGGTCACGCGCGATTGCAGCATTGACCTCACCGGCGCGGACGTGGTGGTGGTGGACGACATCCTCGACACCGGCCGCACGCTCCAGAAGGCGGTGGCACACCTGCAAGCCAAGGGCGCGCGCTCGGTGCGCACCTGCGTGCTGCTGGACAAACCCAGCCGCCGCGTGGTGCCCTGCCAGGCCGATTATGTCGGTTTTGCCATTGACGACCACTTTGTGGTGGGCTACGGCCTCGATTACGCCGGCTACCACCGCGAGCTGCCGCACATTGCCAAGGTGACCTTCACCGAGTAGATTGACGGCATGCGCACGTTCCTGAAAGCCACGTGGGCGCGGGCCTATGCCGCCGTTGGCGGCCTGCGCCGCCAACACGCCGGCAAGCTGGTGGTGCTGACCTTCCACCGCGTGCGCCCCGCCGGTGAGCAGCCGCCCCCGCGCCCCATGCGCAACCTCGAAGTGGATGCCGACGACTTCCGCCGCCTGCTGTGCTGGCTGTGTGCCCGCTACCAGCCCGTGGCCTTGGGCGATTGGCTGGACTTCGCCGCCGCTCCACCCGCGCCCTCGTTCGCCATCACCTTCGATGACGGCTGGGCCGACAACGCCGACCACGCGTGGCCCATCCTGCGCGAGCTACAAATCCCCGCCACCATTTTTCTGGCCACGGGCGCGGTGGCCGAACGCACCCCGTTTTGGTGGCAAACCACCGGGCTCAGCGATGCGGAAATTGAACGGCGCAAAACGCAGCCCCCCGTGCCTGCTGGCAACGCCGCGCCCAGCGCGGATTTTTTGACGTGGGCGCAAATCAACGCGATGGGCGCGGAGGGACTCATCACCTTTGGCGCGCACGGCCACCGGCACCTGCTGCTGGATCAGGTATCGGCCGCCGATGCGCTGGCGGATATCCGCCAATGTTGGAGCCTGCTGCGCCAGAACGTCCGCGCCGGGTTGCTGCCCGTACTGGCGTGGCCCAACGGTAACGCGCGCGACGATCTCACCCCCGCGCTGCAAGAGCTGGGCCTGCGCGCCGCGTTCAGCGCCGCCCGCGGCGCAGTTGCCACCCCTGCCGCCGCGCGCTGGCGGCTGCCGCGCAACAATGTGGACCGCCAATTATCCCGCCAACCGGAGCTTTGGCCATGGCTGATGATGCGCGCCAAATAGCCCTGCTCGCATTTTTCCACAGCGTGGAAAAAAATTTATCCCGCGGGGGCGGGATTTTCCACAGTGTGGAAAAATTCCCCAAAGTTGTTCCATTGCGTGGAAAAGTGGCCCCAAAGTTGTTCCATTGTGTGGAAAAATTCCTGAGAGTTTTTCCATTGCGTGGAAAAATCGGCGCAAGTTTTTCCACAGTGTGGAAAAATCTGGGATCATTGTTCCACAGTGTGGAAAGTCCCGCCCGCGCGGGATGAAAATATTTCCATAGTGTGGAACGCTGGAGTGGAGGAGCGATGGACGAGGTAAAATGGGCATGGGTGCTGCTGGTGGCAGCGACCTTGGCGCTGTTGATCCGGCTGGCCATGTGGTTTTTGCCGGAGCCGGGCTGGCGCTCGGCCAAGGTGACGCAGGCGGCGGAAGTGTTGTCCTCGGAAACGGGCGTGGTGGAAGAAGCCGCCGCGCCGTTTATCGCCACGCCGGAGCCAGAAGTTGCCGCAGCGCCGGCGGTGGCGGAAAACATCGCGCGTGAGCCCGCGCCGGAACCGGCGGTTGCCGAGCCCGCGCCCGCCGCGGCTGTTCCCGCGGTGGCTGAAACCGCGCCGGTCGCGCCGCCAAGTCCGCCGCCGGTCTATAACTTGCGGCTCACCCGTTGGGGGATGTCGCGCGCGGATGTAGAGGCGGCGGAGCTGAATGAACCGATCCGCGAGAACGCCACCACGCTGGTCTATGCCACCACCACGCTGGAGCTGCCGTGCGTGCTGACGTACTATTTTGAGGAGGGGCGGCTGACGCGCGCGCGGCTTTCGTTTGCCGATCCCGATGGCGTGGATATTCCGCCGCTGAACGCGGCGCAGGCGCAGCGTCGGTTTTTATTTTTGCGCGAGCAGTTGCGCAGCCGCTACGGCCAGCCCGTACAGCGCACCTTCCACCAGCCGCGCGATGTCTCCGGCTTGCAGCGCACCGCGGAACAGCAGGAGGAGCTGGCGCAGCAGTACGACGTGGAGATTGCCGAGGCCGAGCAGCGCTTGCAAAAACAGCGCGATGTGCTGACCAAGCGCTTCCGCCGTTGGAGCAACGCCAGGGAAATGGT
>ENA-UOWE01006770-UOWE01006770.1-activated-sludge-metagenome-genome-assembly--contig:-NODE-6770-length-9984-cov-3.873603_pt1 | contig 9984 bp, 7 predicted proteins | sample MGYA00249841_ERZ761562 | MGnify/ENA primary metagenome ERZ761562 (study PRJEB28883, sample SAMN05720200) | activated sludge metagenome | isolation source: Anaerobic digester | place: Japan... | reverse complement strand
CGTCCGCCGGCTCGGCGTCGTCGACGCCGGCGCGAGCGGCCTCGGCGTGGGGCTCTACCGCGTCGTCGAGCGTCGCCTCGTGCTCGAGGGCGTCGCGGGCGACCGGGTGCACGGCGACGATCCGGAGCGGCTTCGCGAGGCGTGCGAGGGCTGCGCCTGGATCGCGCTCGACCAGGCCGGGCGCGGCCCCTTCGACGCCCTCGTGCTCTCGGGGGGGCGAGCCCGCGCGCCGGAGCTCCGCGCCGCCGTGGAGGCGGCGTTCGGGCAGCGGGCGACCGGGGGCTTCGCCGCGCTCGGCGCCGCCGCGCTCGGCGCGGCGATCCTCGCCTACGCGCGCGCACAGGGAGGGCGGTCGGTGACGGTCGACGAGTCCGCCTACGAGCCCGTGGTGGCCACCGTGCGATCGCTGCCGCCCGACGGTTCGGCAGCGTCGCGCCCGGTGGTCGGGGGGCCGGCGACCTCGCCGCCGCGCGACGCGGCGGAGCGGCGTGCCTACGCGGTGGCGCCGCCCGCGCCTTCCGCGCCGCCAGACGCCGAGAACCTCACGCGAGCTCCGGCCTGGCGCGCCCCGCAGGTCGTGTCAGCGCCCGTGATCATCGCCGAGCGCCCAACGTCCGCCGCCCACCCGGCGGCCCCGGTGATCGTCGCGGTCGGAGGCGGCGCAGGGGCGTCGTGCTCGGCGCCGCTCGGGGGGCCGCCGACGGGGGCGCCGGGGGCCCCGGGCGTGCCGCTCCCCACGTCGATCGGCTCCGGCACGGCCAGAAACCCCGGCACCGTCGAGGAGCTGATCAAGCTCCCCCTCGATCGGGCGCTGACGAGGGCGGATCTCGACCACCTCTGGCTGCCCGTGCTGCTCTGCCGTGTCGTCGCGCGGCGCGGGATCACCGGGACGCTCACCCTGGAGTCGGGGAGCAGCTCCGCGACGCTCGCCGTCCTCAACGGCCAGCCCCACCTGCGCACCCCCGAGCACGCGGCGCTGCCCCGCGCCTTCTTGTGGGACAAGGTCGCCTACTCGTTCGATCCGCGCCCGCCCGACGAGCGGGGCCGCACCGCGACCTCCATGGCGAAGGTCGCCATCGAGGGGCTCCGCGCGCGCGGCCGGACCTTCTCGGTCGCGGAGCTCGAGCAGGGGATCGGCCCTCGGCTCGAGCTCGCCCCGGTCCTGCGCGCCGATCGGCGGGGGCTCGTCGGCAAGCTCGGGCTCGACCGCCGCGAGCACCGGCTCGTCGAGGAGATGGACGGGTTCTGCACCGCCCGCGAGCTCGGCGCGGGCGGGCTCGGCCACCACACGACGCTGCAGCTCTGCGTGATCCTGACCGCGTTCGGCTTCGTGGAGTGGCGGGCCCCGGCGCGGCGGGCCGAGACGTCCATCCACCAGCAGCTCGAGCAGCGCGCGCTGCGGATGGAGGCGGCCAACCACTTCGACGCCCTCGGGGTGCACTGGTCGGCGAGCGTCGCCGACGCCGAGCTGGCGCTCGCCTCGCTCCACCACGAGCTCGGGCCCGGGACGCGGGCGAACGCGGAGCACCCCGAGGCCTGCCAGCGCATGATCGCGCGCGCGGAGCGCGCCGTGGCGGCGCTCCGGGAGCCCGCCAAGCTGCGCGAGTACCGCCGGTCGCTCCACCCCGACATCGACTTCGAGGCCCTCGATGACCTGATGGCCAAGCGCATCGAGGCCCTCGAGATGAAGCACGACGAGCGCGAGGTCAACGAGTCCCGCCGCGCGCGCGAGGTGATCGCCGCCGTCAGCATGCGACCCCAGCGGCCCTCGCTGCCGGGCCCCGGCCGCTCGCGGTGAGGCGGTCCAGCGCCACCCCGGTCGCCCTCGCTCAGCGGCAGGCGCCCTCGTCGGCGGTCCCCGGGGCGCCGAAGCACTGGGTGAAGTAGGCGACGCCGCGCGAGTCCTGGGCGACGCTCGCGCCGAAGTGGACGAACCCGGGGTCCATGAGGTTTTTGCAGTGCGGCGGGCTCGCGAGCCAGCCGAGGACGGCCTCGGAGGCGTCCTCCTGCCCGTACGAGAGGTTCTCGCCGACGGCGCTCCAACGGTAACCGGCGGCGGCGATGCGCGTGCAGGGGGTGCCGTCGGCGCAGGGCTCGGGCCCGGTGTCGTCGTGCGAGAAGCACCCGGTGGTCGCCATGGTCGTCGAGTGCTGCTGCGCGGCCTCCGTCAGCGGGGGCGCGAGCTCGAGCGGGGGCGCGGCGGCGAAGGCGCCGTACTCGCCGCAGGTCCGCGCCTCGGCACGCGCCGCGTTGACCACGGCGAGCATCTCGTCCCACTGGCAGCGCTCCCACGCGCAGCTCCACCCCGCGGGGCAGGTGTCCGTGCAGGCGACGGGGGGACCCCAGGGCTCGGGGTCCGGCGTCCCGCCCAGGTCGCGGAACTCCTCGGGCAGGCAGGCGGCGAGCAGGAGCGCCGCGCCGAGCCACCTCGTCGCCGCCAGCCCCGGGCTCCACCGACGCTCGTGTCGCATGGCGTAAGCGTTCGTCACCGCGACGCCACGTGCAAGGGCCAGCCGGGGGCCAGCGGGGGCGCGCCCGGCGTCGGGGGGCCGTCAGTCGGACGCTTCCGCGCAGCCGTCGTTGCCCAGGCCGAAGTAGACCTCGAGGGTGGCGGCGCCGCAGACGCAGCGGCCCCGCGTGAGCTCCTCGACCATGCAGTCGACGTACTCGGGCTCGGGATCTTCCATCCGGAGCTCCTCCGCGCAGCCGTCGTCGCCGAGCTCGACCTCGACCCAGCCGTCGACCTGGCAGTCGCTCGCCGTGAAGCAGGTCCGCATCGCCGGCTCCAGGAAGACCGGCGGCATGCACGGGAAGTCGGTGCCGCCCTCGCAGAGCGCGACGCTCCGTTCCGCGCAGGGGAGGTTGTCCGGCGCGTCGAAGTCGACGTCGACCGGCTCGAGCGGGGCGTCCGGCCGCGGGATCTCGTCCGGCAGGACGTCGGCGCGGGGCGGGTCGTAGATCTCGGCGCTGCGATCGCAGCCCGCCGCCAGCGTGAGCAGGGCGACCGCGGCGGCCGCGCGGCTCGCGCCGCGACCTCGCCGGGCGGGGGCGGGGCGGAACGTCATGGGGAGCCGTCCTGTTCCTCGGGCGTGAGCGACCGCCACCAGAGGATCTCGTAGTCGCCGAGCGCGCTCTCGCCGACGAGGAACGAGGGCTCGAGGACGGGGAGATCGCGCCGCCGCGCGAGCCGCCGCGCCTCGGCGAAGTCCGCGGCGAGCGGCCGGTAGGTGGTCACGATCAGCGTGAGGTTGCCCTCGATCCGGAAGGCCTGGAGCACCTTCATCAAGCGGATGCCACCCTCCGGCGCCTCGGCGCCGAGGATCACCCCCGGCGTCGTGACCTCCGGGTCCGGCTGGGCGCCCTCGTCGGCGGCGCAGGCCGTGGCCGCCGCCGCGACCAGCGTGGCGATGCCGAGCGCCGACGCGGTCGTCTTTCGGATGTCGTGTCGGGCCTTCATCAGAACCCCACCTCCACCCCCGCGCGCGGCGTCAACACGACGGCGCCGAAGGGAAAGACCACCGCGGCGTCGACCTCGCCGCGCAGGGCGAGGGGGCCGGCGACGGACCAGGAGACGCCCCCGCCGAGGCCGAGGTAGGCGTCGCCGGCGCGCTTCCAGACCTCGAGATCCTGCTCGAGCTCGTTGCCGGGCTGGCGCCCGCCGAGCGACGGGTCCTCGCGGACGTGGGTGCGCGTCCGCAGGTCGAACATCGCGTAGCCGCCGGAGAGCACGGTGAAGGCGCGGAGCCGGCGAGGGGCGAACGGGTCGGCGCCGAACCAGTGGGTGAAGCGCCCCTCGACCAGCAGCGGGAAGAAGTCGACCCCGCCCGGCGCCGTCGGCCCCGCCCCGCGGACCGCGAAGCCCACCCGGAGGCCGAGCGTCGCGTCCGGCCCCACCACGTGATCGAGCCCGGCGATGACGCGCGTGGGGCCGAGCGCCGCGCCGAGCGGCTCGTTGGTGTAGGTCGGCACGCCGTAGTAGAGGGCCCCGTCGCGCTCGCGGTAGCAGAGGTACCCGCGGGACTCCTGGCTCACGAGCGAGCAGGCGCCGGTCGTCTCGACCAGCCCGAGCTCCTGGCCGAGCTCCAGGGTGAGCCGCGTGCGCTGGCGCTCGGCGCGCTCGCAGGTGTGGTCCCAGCCGCAGGTCATTCCATCCTCGCAGTCGCGATCGTTCTTGCAGGGGATGGCCTCCACCACCTCGCTCGGGCAGCCCGGGAGCCCCGCGGGGCAGTCGCTCGGGTCCGGGCAGCGCTGCCGGCTCAGGGTCTGCTCCGTGAAGGCCGTGTCGTGCACGATGCGCACCCGGTACGGGGCGCCGCGGGTGCCGCTGTAGGCCACCACCGCCCCCTCCGCGTCGTGCACGCGGACGTAGTAGAGGACGTCGCCGGTGATGGTGCTCACCTCGAGGCACGGGATCGCGCCGGACCAGTTGTCGCCGCGCTGCGTGAGCTCCAGCGACACCCAGCGATCCGAGCCGAAGATCCGGTAGTGCAGGAGCACGCGCGCCGCGCCGAGCTCCGGCGGCAGATCCACGGACACCGGGATCGGCGTCAGGATCCCCTGCTCGGCCTCGTGCTCCTTGACGGGGACGTCGAGGACGCTGGGGCCGAGGTCGGGCTCCGCGGCCCGCCCGACCGCAGGCAGGCAGGCGAGCGCGGCGGCGAGGGCCGGGCGCCAGCGCCTCACGGGGCACCTCCCGTCGGCTCGACGACGCGGAGCTCCACCGCGTCGGGCGCCGGCGGCGCCTCGCGGGCTGGGGCCTCGGGCGCCGCGGCCGCGAGCCGCCGCGAGTCGACCCCGCGCGCCAGGAGCCAGGCGACGACCGCGGCGGCGCGGTCCTGCGCGAGGCTCCGGGCGGCCTCCGGCTCGACGCCGTCGTCGGCGCCGGCGTACCCGCGGACCTCGACCGCCGCGACCTCGGGGTGCTCGCCGAGCCAGCGCGCGACCTGCCCGAGCGCGTCCTCGCTCTCCGCGCGGAGGCGGAGGGTCCCGGCCGCGAACCGCACCGGCTGGGGCGGCACGATCCGGCCCTCATCGAGCGCCACGTCGGGGGGCGGCGGCGGCGCCGGCGCGGCCGCGGGGCACCCGCGCCGCTCGCGCCCCTCGCGCCCCGCGCCCGGCTCGTCGGGGCACGCGTCCTCACCGTCGGGGATCCCGTCGCCGTCGCCGTCGACCTTCGGCGCGGGGCAGCCGTGCGTGGCGCGCGCGCCGGTGGGCACACCGGGGGTGCGCGGGCAGGCGTCGAACGCGTCCGGGATGCTGTCGGCGTCGGCGTCGCGCGGCGGCTCGGGGCAGCCATTCATGTTCGGATCGGTCGACTCGGGCCCCGGCAGGCGCACGCAGGCGTCGAGCGCGTCGGGGATCCCGTCGCGATCGCGGTCCGGCGGCGGGCTGAAGGCGGCGCGGAGCACGCCGCGCCACTCCCCGGCGCCCGGCGCGTGGCCGAGGCCCGGGCCGAGCGCGAGCGACAGCACGAGCGCCGACCCCGCCGGACGGAAGCGGACGGTGCCGAAGGCGAGCCCGCGCGTCGAGCGGGGATCGAACAGCGCGGCGCCGTTGGAGACGGTCCCCTCGGCGGCGAGCTCCGCGCCCAGCTCGACGGCCTGCTCGGCGTCCACGGCGTAGCGCAGGGCGGCGCCCGCGAGGGCCGTGGTCCCGACGCGCAGCGGCACGGCGCCCTCCAGCGACAGCTCGCGCCGGGTGCGCACCCCACCCTCCAGCGACCAGTCGAAGCGCGCCCCGTTCCCGCCCACGATCGCGCTCGTGCCGCCGCGGACGCGCTCGTCGCTCGAGTACGAGCCCGGGGCCCCCGAGGGCGCCCACAGCGAGCCGGAGAGCAGCAGGCGCACGCCCTCGTCGGCGGGGCCGAGCAGGCGGACGCGCGCGAGGGCCCGGACGTCCCCGAGCTCGGGGCCCGGAGCGGGCCGCTCGAGCGTGCCGTCCACGGGGGCCTCGTCGCCGCCCCGCGTGAGCGACGCGGGCAGGTCGACCGCCAGGAGGTAGCGGTGGTAGAGGGCCAGCGCGGCCCCCGCGGTGAGCCAGAGGTCGTGCGCCACCACGCGGTCCCGCTCCTGGCTCGGGGTGACGATCACGAGCGGCTCCGCGGCGAGCTCGACCGTGGCCGCGGCATGCACGCGCAGGTGACCGCTCACCGCGGCGTCCTGCACCGCCGCCCCGCGATCGCCCGCCGGGGTCCCCTCCCGCGCGAGGGAGAGCCCCTGGGCCTGGGCGGTGCCCGTCGCGAGGAGGCAGGCGAGCGCCGCCGGGGGCAGCGCCTTTCCTCGCGGGCGGGGGGTTCGCGTCATGGGTTCCCGGGCGTCCGACCCCGGGCGACTGTCTCACACGAACCGGGGCTGTCAACGGCGGGGCGGGGCCGCGCGGCGCGGCCCGCCGGCGCTGGCCCCCGGGGGCCGCGGTCACTTGCGCGGGCGGGGCACGGCCTGTAGCCAGCAGCCGTGCTCCTTGCGCTCGTCGAGCCGGCACGACCAGACGAGCTGGCCGTCGTGCACCGTCATGTCGGGGCAGCCGTCGCACATGTTGGCGGACCCATCGGCCAAGAAGTCGATGGGCTGGATGACGACGAGCGACTGGAGGTGGAGCCGGCGGCCGAGCTCGCGCGGGTCGCCGAGCGCGGACCCGAGGTAGCTCCTGAGCACGCGCCGCGCGCCGCGGTCGAGCGGCGAGAACGCCGACGCCATGGCGCGCCCGTGGTGCAGCATCCGCGGATCGGTGTAGGCGAGGTAGCGGTTGAGGAGCAGGTGGTGCCCGACCTGCGCGGCCTCCATGTAGCGGGGCCCGAGGTAGCCGTGGATCTTGCGCGTCGTCCCCAGCCGCAGCGACACCAGCCACTTGAAGCTGTTCGGATCGTGGGTGCCGCCGAGGTACGAGCAGGGGGCGTAGTCCGGGTGCTGCTGCCGGATCTGGTCGACGACCTCCTGCGCCGTGAGCGGATCGGGGTTCTTGTCCTGCCCCAGGTAGGCGAGCTGCTCGACGTTCGTCTTCCGGCCGCCGGCGAAGTAGTCGTAATCGCGCGCCCGCGAGGTGCGAAACAGGATGAAAACCATGCTGTGCACGACGTCGATGTGGCGCGCGGCCCAGTCGACCAGCGCGGGGACCTGCGGCAGCGTGTGGCGGAAGACGGTGGAGTTGAACGCCACGCTGATGCCGCCCTCTTCGGCGACCATCCGCGCGTACTGGAGGCGGAGCTCGCACAGATCGACCTCGGACTTGCCCGTCCAGCCCGGGCGGTTCTGGCTCGAGTCGATGTGGAAGGTGAACCCGAACAGGCCGGCGCGGCGCAGCTCGTGCAGCAGGCGCGGGGTCAACGCCAGCGCGTTGGTGTTGATGACCGGCTTGTAGCCGAAGTCATGGCGGATCATGCGGACGATCTCGACGATGTCCGGGTGCACCAGCGGGTCGCCGCCCGCGATCGAGATGGAGTCGATCCGGCGGTTCTTTCGGAACACCTCGAGGTCGGCGCGGACCTCGGCCAGCGACTTGTCGCTGTTGGGGTCGTTGCGGGAGTAGCAGCCCTCGCAGGCGAGGTTACACCGCTTGGTCGGCTCGAGCCACGCGAGCACGTTGTCGTTCAAGGTCCAGGGGAGCCGGTAGTAGTCGGTGGGGCGAAGCGCGGACTCCATCAGGGAGATCTCCTTGGTCAGGTGGTCGCGGTCAGAGGCGCCGAGTGGGGTCGGCCCTCCCGTCGGTCGTGCGACCCGCCCGGACTCTACCACCTCCGAGGGCGCCCGGACAACCACCTCCGCGACCGGCGCCCGCCCCGCGCGAGGGGCCACGGAGGCCCCGCCCCGGCAACTGCGGCCGGCCGATCCCAGCCGCCGGGACCGGGTCGCGATTGGCGCTTCCGCCGGCTCGGGGATTGTGCGAAGGGCGCTACCCATGACGCGTCCCGGCCGCCGCCCCTCGGGGTTGCCGGCTACGTGACCGGGCCGAGGCCTCGGCCCCGCCTACGCCGCTCGCGGGGTCGCGCGCGGCGCGTCATCCGCCCGCCGAACTTCCACCGCGAGGGGCACCGCCCCACGATACCCCGCCCCGCCCTGGCGCGCGGGCGCTCGCGCCCCGAGCGAGAGGAGCTCACACGATGCACGCCCCCCCGACGAAACACCGCGCGCTCTTGGCCTGGATCGAGCAGGTGCGAAGCCTCACGACCCCGGACGCCGTCGAGTGGTGCGACGGCTCCAGCGAGGAGTACGACCGCCTCCTCGCGGCGATGACCGCGGAGGGGCTGGCGATCCGGCTCGACCCGGCGAAGCGCCCGAACAGCTTCCTCTTCCGCTCCGATCCGTCGGACGTGGCGCGGGTCGAGAACCGCACCTTCATCGCCTCGCGCACGGCCGCCGCGGCTGGCCCCACCAACAACTGGATCGATCCGGACGCGCTCAAGGCCACGATGTCGGCCCTTTACCGCGGCTGCATGCGGGGCCGCACGCTGTACGTGATCCCGTTCAGCATGGGGCCCGTCGGCTCGCCGATCGCCAAGATCGGCGTCGAGATCACCGACTCGCCCTACGTGGTGGTGAACATGCACCTGATGACGCGCGTGGGGACCCGCGTGCTCGAGGTGCTCGGCGACGACGGGGAGTTCATCCCCTGCCTGCACTCGGTGGGCAAGCCGCTCGCCGCGGGCGAGCGGGACGGCGGCGCCTGGCCCTGCGCGCCGCTCGAGCAGAAGTACATCTCGCATTTCCCCGAGGAGCGGACGATCTGGTCCTACGGCTCGGGGTACGGCGGCAACGCCCTGCTCGGCAAGAAGTGCCTGGCGCTGCGGATCGCGTCGGTGATGGCGCGGGACGAGGGCTGGCTGGCCGAGCACATGCTCATCCTCGGCATCACCAACCCCGCCGGCGTGAAGCGGTACGTCGCCGCCGCCTTCCCCTCCGCCTGCGGCAAGACCAACCTCGCCATGCTCGTCCCCACCCTGCCGGGCTGGAAGGTCGAGACCGTCGGCGACGACATCGCCTGGATGAAATTCGGCGCCGACGGGCGCCTCTACGCCATCAACCCCGAGGCCGGCTTCTTCGGCGTGGCGCCCTACACGTCAAACCAGTCGAACCCCAACGCGATGCGCTCGATCGACAAGAACACCATCTTCACCAACGTCGCGCTGACCGCGGACCTCGACGTGTGGTGGGAGGGCATCGGCCACGACGCGCCGGGACCGCTCGTCGACTGGACCGGCGCGCGCTGGGATCCCGCGACCGCGCGGACGCCCGCGGCGCACCCCAACTCGCGCTTCACGGCGCCCGCGGCGCAGTGCCCGGCGATCGCCCCCGAGTGGGAGGATCCGCGGGGCGTCCCCATCAGCGCCATCCTCTTCGGGGGGCGGCGGCCCACCACGGTCCCGCTCGTCTACCAGGCCTTCGACTGGAACCACGGCGTCTTCATCGGGTCCATCGTGGGCTCGGAGGTGACGGCGGCGGCGCTGGATCTCAAGGCGGGCACGGTCCGGCGCGACCCCTTCGCGATGCTCCCCTTCTGCGGCTACCACATGGGGGACTACTTCCGGCACTGGATCGCCGTCGGGCGGGACGCCGACGCCGCCAAGCTCCCCCGGATCTTCAGCGTGAACTGGTTCCGCAAGACCGACGAGGGGCGCTGGCTCTGGCCGGGGTACGGCGAGAACAGCCGGGTGCTCAAGTGGATCTTCGAGCGCTGCGACGGCGGCGGCGCGGCGGTCGAGACGCCCATCGGCCTGATGCCGACCGCGGACGCCATCGATCGGACCGGGCTCCAGGGCGTCGACGCGGCCGACATGGCGGAGCTCTTGGCGGTGGATCGGCCGGCCTGGCGCGCCGAGCTCGCGCTCGTCCGCGAGCACTACGCCCGGTTCGGCGCTCACCTGCCGCCGGAGCTCGGCGCCCAGCTCGCGGCGCTCGAGGCGCGGCTCTCGGCCTGAGCGCCCGCGCGGCGTCGCGTCACGGCGCCGCGCGCTCCATGCGGCGCGGCGGCGGGTGGGCGCCGGTCCGGACG
>ENA-UOWE01006765-UOWE01006765.1-activated-sludge-metagenome-genome-assembly--contig:-NODE-6765-length-9988-cov-3.664150_pt1 | contig 9988 bp, 5 predicted proteins | sample MGYA00249841_ERZ761562 | MGnify/ENA primary metagenome ERZ761562 (study PRJEB28883, sample SAMN05720200) | activated sludge metagenome | isolation source: Anaerobic digester | place: Japan... | reverse complement strand
CGCCGAGCTCGAGCGCGCCGGGATCGTGGTGCGGATGCCGGCGACCTGGCGGGGCGGGCGCCCGGCGCGGCCGCAGGTGACCGCGACGGTGGGCCAGCGGCCGCCCTCGACGCTCGGCCTCGGCGCGCTGCTCGACTTCCGGACGGAGGTGACCCTCGACGGGGAGCGCCTGACGCGGGCCGAGGTGAGCGCGATCCTCGCGAGCAGCGCGGGGCTGGCGCTGGTCCGCGGGCGGTGGGTCGAGGTCGATCGAGCGCGCCTCGAGCGGGCGCTCGCGCGCTTCGAGGCGGCCGAGGCCCTCGCGGCCCGGGGCGGCCTCTCCTTCGCGGCGGCCACCCGCCTGCTCCACGGCGTCGAGCTCTCGGAGGAGGCCGCCAAGGACGCTCCGGGGTGGTCTGAGGTCGTCGCGGGCAAATGGCTCGCAGAGACGCTCGGCGCGCTGCGCTCGCCCGAGCTCGCCGCCCGGCTCGATCCCGGCGGCGAGCTCCGCGGCGAGCTCAGGCCCTACCAGCGCGCGGGGCTCGCCTGGCTCCACCTGCTCGCGAGCCTCGGCCTCGGCGCGTGCCTGGCCGACGACATGGGCCTCGGCAAGACGATCCAGGTGCTGGCGCTCCTGCTCGTCTTGCGCCGCACGGCGCCCGGGCCGGCCGCGCCGAGCCTGCTCGTCGCCCCGGCGTCCCTGCTCGCCAACTGGGCCGCCGAGGCCGCGCGCTTCGCGCCGAGCCTGCGCCTGCGGATCGCCCACCCCACCTCGATGCCGGCGGCCGAGCTTCGGTCACCCTCGCCCGGCTGGCTCGACGGCGTGGATCTCGTCGTCACCAGCTACGCCTCGCTCCTGCGCGTGCCCTGGCTCACGACGACCGACTGGCGCCTCGCGATCCTGGACGAGGCCCAGGCCATCAAGAACCCGGGCGCCCGTCAGACCCGGGCGGTGAAGGCGCTCCGCGCCCAGGCGCGCGTCGCCCTCACCGGCACCCCGATCGAGAACCGACTCGGGGATCTCTGGTCGCTCTTCGACTTCCTCAACCCGGGGCTGCTCGGCTCCGCGCGAGCGTTCACGGCCTACACCAGGGCGCTCGCCCAGCGGCCGCACCACGCCTACGGGCCGCTGCGGGAGCTGGTGCGGCCCTACCTGCTGCGGCGGCTGAAGACCGACCGGGCCGTGATCGCGGATCTCCCGGAGAAGACCGAGGTGAAGGCGTACTGCATGCTCGCCCGCCGCCAGGTCGCGCTCTACCAGCAGGCCGTACGCGAGCTCCGCCAGGAGCTCGAGCGCGCGGAGGGCATGGCGCGGCGGGGCCTCGTCCTTGCGTCGCTGATGCGCCTCAAGCAGATCTGCAACCACCCGTCGCAGTGGCTGGGCGACGCCGCCTGGAGCGAGGAGGACAGCGGCAAGTGGGCGCGGCTCCGCGAGCTCACGGAGGTGATCGCCGCCAAGCAGGAGAAGGTCCTGGTCTTCACCCAGTTCCGCGAGGTGACCGCGCCCCTGGCGGCCTTCCTCGGCGGGATCTTCGGCCGCCCGGGCCTGGTCCTGCACGGCGGGACGGCCGTCCGCCAGCGCCAGCCGCTCGTCGAGCGCTTCCAGCAGGACGAGCGGGTGCCTTTCTTCGTCCTGTCCCTGAAGGCGGGCGGGTCCGGCCTGAACCTGACGGCGGCCTCGCACGTCGTCCACTTCGACCGCTGGTGGAACCCGGCCGTCGAGAGCCAGGCGACCGACCGCGCGTTCCGCATCGGGCAGCGCCGCAACGTGCTCGTCCACAAGTTCGTCTGTCGCGGCACCGTGGAGGAGAAGATCGACGAGCTCATCGAGTCGAAGGTCGCGCTCTCGCGCGAGCTGCTGGAGGGCAGCGCGGAGCTGGATTTGACGGCGCTCCCGAACGAGGAGCTGCTGCGGCTGGTGTCGCTGGATCTCGGGAGCGTCGTCCAGGAGTGATCGATGTCCCTTCGATGGAAGCCCTACGTACCGGTCGCCCGCCGCCGCCAGGCGGCCGAGCGCGAGATGATCAAGCTCCGCAAGCAGGGGCACCCCGTCTCTCCCATCGCGATCGAGGGCCGCGCGATCGCCCGTACCTTCTGGGGGAAGGCGTGGTGCGACAACCTCGAACGGTACAGCGACTTCGCCAACCGCCTGCCGCGCGGTCGCACCTACGTTCGCAACGGCTCCGTGGTCGACCTGCAGATTGAACCCGGAGTGGTGCGGGCGCGCGTCAGCGGCTCCGAGCTCTACCGGGTCGAGGTGAAGATCGCCGCGGTTCCCGCCCGCCTCTGGTCGGCGATCTGCGCCGACTGCGCCGGCACCATCGACTCGCTGGTGGAGCTGCTCCAGGGCCGGTTCTCGAAGGGCGTGATGGAGCGGCTCTGCCGGCGAGAGACCGGGCTGTTCCCGGCGCCGCGCGAGATCCAGCTCGACTGCTCGTGCCCGGACTGGGCCGCGATGTGCAAGCACGTCGCCGCGGTGCTGTACGGGGTCGGCGCCCGCCTCGACGAGCAGCCGGAGCTGCTCTTCCGGCTGCGGCAGGTGGCCCCGCAGGATCTCCTGACCCGCGCGAGCGGCGGCACGGCGCTCGCGCGGCCGGCCACGTCGAGCGCGCGCGTGCTCGCGGACGACGATCTCGGCGCGATCTTCGGCCTCTACCTCGGCCGAGACGGGGACGCATCGCTCGTCAACCCCGCGAGCGCCGCCCGCGCGGCGAAGGCGCGCGGGCGCGCGAAGCCGGCTGCGGTCCGCGGAGCGGCAGGCACCTCGCGCCCGGGCCCGCGGGCTCTGAAGGCCCGATCCCCCGAGCTCACGCCGCCCGAGACACCGCCGCCGCCACCCCGCGCCCCGAAGCGCACGGCGAAGACGACGGGCGTGGCGAAGCCGCCGACACCCCACGCCCCGAAGCGCGCGGCGAAGACGACGGGCGCGGCGAAGACGACGGGCGCGGCGAAGACGACGGGCGCGGCGAAGCCGCCGACACCCCGCGCCCCGAAGCGCCCGGCGAAGACGACGGGCGCGGCGAAGCCGCCGACACCCCGGGCCGACGCGAGGACGCCAACGGTTGAGCGACCGCGACAGCCGGCAAAGGGCCGCGGCAAGGGAAGGTGAGCCTCCACGACGGCGCCGGGGTCAATCCGCGCCCCGGACCCGGGCCACCCGCAGGCCAGTCGGGCCGCGATCTCGAGCCCGGCCTCGGGTGCACCTCGAGCAACGTGCGCGGGAGCGCCCCCTCCGCGGACTCGGCGCGATCCACCGGAGCAGCGCCGGGCTTCCCCCTGGGGTCAGCTCTCGGTCCGGGACCGGCTGCCGCTCCCGCCGTAGCTCTTGAGCTTGCGGTACAGAGTCGCCGAGCCGATCTTGAGGTCGGCGGCGGTGCGGGCCTGGTTGCCGCCGTTCTGCGCCAAGACAGCGAGGATGTACTCCTTCTCGACGTCCCTCAAGGCCCGCACGTTCCCCTGCACGGCGATGGGCGTGGGGAGCGCATGGCGGACCTCCTCGGGCAGATCCTCGAACTCCACGCGACTGCCGCGCGCGAGGGCAGCAGCGCGCTCCATCACGTTCTCGAGCTCGCGGACGTTACCCGGCCACCCGTAGTGCAGGAGCTGGTCGGCCGCGCGCGGGGCCAGGTTCAGGACCCGGCGCTCCATGCGCTCCGCCGCCGTGGCGAGCAGCACCCGCGCCAGCGGCAGGATGTCGTCTCGGCGCTCGCGGAGCGGGGGCAAGTGGAGCTCGACGACCTTGAGCCGGTAATAGAGGTCCTGGCGGAAGCCGCCGCCGCTGACCCCCTGCGCCAGATCGCGGTTCGTCGCCGTCACGACGCGCACGTCCACCCGTCGGCTCCGGTTCTCGCCGACGCGCCGGATCTCCCGCTCCTGCAGGGCGCGCAGGAGCTTCACCTGCATCCCGGCGGAGACGTCGCCGATCTCGTCGAGCAGCAGGGTGCCGTTGCTGGCCGCCTCGAACAGGCCGGGCCGATCCTGAGTCGCGCCGGTGAACGCCCCGCGAGCGTGGCCGAAGAGCTCACTCTCGAGCAGCGTCTCCGGGATTGCCCCGCAATTGACCGCGATGAACGGCCCGGTCGCCCGCAGGGACTCCTCGTGGACGAGCCGCGCGATCCGCTCCTTCCCCGTGCCGCTCTCGCCGGTGATGAGCACCGTGGAGTCCACCTTCGCGATCCGACGGGTGAGCTCGACGAGCGCGGCCATGGTGGGGCTCTTGGCGACGACCCCGAAGGGCTCCGGCACGTCATGGGCTACGCGGACCAGCTGCCGCCGGTGCGCGCGCAGCTTCCGCTCGGCGACCTTCAGGGTCTCGGTGACCCGTCGGAGGGAGACGTCGAGGCTCTCCTTGAGGCGGACCGGCTCGAAGAAGCGCAGCTCCTCGGCATGCTCGTCGCCCCACTCCTCCCGCGTTCGACCGAACATTCGGCACGCGGCGTCACCCTTGCCCAGGCACCGATCCTCGAGGACGTAGATCTCCTGGCCCTTGGCCCGGCTGAGGTAGCCGCTCATCAACCCGCAGATGGTCCAGCAGACGGGCTCGTCGGCGAGCCCGAAGTGCAGCAGGTGTTGCTCCCCCTCGTAGGACGTGGCGAGCATCGCGCCCTCGCGGGAGAGGAACCCGTCGCCCCCGGTCGCCATCCGGAAGAGGCCCTCGAGCGCGAAGATGCGGGGCCCGGCTTGCCGCCATTCCTCCTCGGTTTCCCATTTCAGCTCCGCCTGCATGGCCTCGACCATGCGCCAGCCATGGGCGAAGCCGAACTGGGTGAGGACGGCTCGCGCCGCGGTGACACCGAAGTTCTCGGCGAGGTACTTGCGCAGGAGCCCCATCGCCACGGCATCGAGCAGGAGCGCTCGATGGCCGGCGAAGCGAATCACGCCCCCGTCTGGGTCTAGCTCCAAGAGGAGCTCGTGATCCAGTTCTTCGGTGCGCATGCCCGGCCCCCGCCCCTCAGGGCGGCCGACACGTTACCGCATTTCGAACGCGACGGCCAGACGTCCGGGGACGACGCGACCGCCTCGATCGAAGTCGCGCACGGCACCTGACCCCGGTGACGCGTCCGTCCGTCTCGCTCCGTTCTACCCCGGCCCGGCTCAAGCTCATGCGTTCGGTCGCCGAGTGTTGCTGACCGAGCGCAGCGACGAGCGCCCCGCGAGCGGCCCGACGCGGGAGCAGGCGCCGACGACGCCAGCCACGCGCCAGCCATCGCCGCGCCGCCTCCCCTCGAATTGACCGGCGCTCCACGTCATTTCGATGGAACTTGCCGACCGAGCGCCGACGCCACCGTCGTAGGTGCGTGTAATCCCTCGCGTCGCCCGGGTGGCGCGGAACGTGCTTCACCCGCCTTCGCCATCGCGGCAACGCGCGTCCCGCCGGCGGCGCGCGCCGGCCAAGCTCGCCATGCCCGACCCGAACCCCAACCCTCGAATGACCACGGTGCAGGTCGTTGACCATGCGACGAGCTAGCGCGGGCGCCGCGACCGGCGGCGTGCGGCCCCGATATCTCACCCAATCCGCGCGCCGGATCGAGTCCCCAGACTGGAGTGACCCCATGGGCTTTCGCCCCCTACACGATCGCATCCTGGCCCGACGGGTCGCCGAGAACGACAAGCCCGCCGGCGGCCTCTTCATCCCCGACACCGCCAAGGAGAAGCCCCTCGAGGCCGTGGTCGTGGCGGTGGGCGACGGGAAGGTGCTGGACGACGGCACGGTCCACCCGCTCACGGTCAAGGCCGGCGACCGCGTGCTCATCGGCAAGTACACGGGCGCCGAGGTCAAGCTCGACGGGGAGGATCACCTCATATTGCGCGAGGACGACGTCCTCGCCATCGTCGGCGATGAAGCGGGGACATGATGGCAGCCAAGCAGATCCGCTTCAGCACCGCCGCCCGGCAGCAGATCGCCGTCGGGCTCAGCGCCCTCGCCGACGCGGTGAAGGTGACCCTGGGGCCCGCGGGTCGCAACGTCGTGCTCGATCGCGCGTGGGGTGCCCCACTCGTCACCAAGGACGGCGTCACCGTCGCCAAGGAGATCGAGCTCGAGGACCACTGCGCGAACCTGGGCGCCCAGCTCGTCAAGGAGGTCGCCGCGAAGACCTCCGAGCTCGCCGGCGATGGGACCACCACCGCGACGGTCCTGGCTCAAGCGATCTACACCGAGGGCGCCAAGCTGGTCGCCGCAGGCGTCAATCCGATGGACCTCAAGCGCGGGATCGACGCGGCCGTCGAGACGGTGGTCGCCGAGCTGAAGCGACAGTCCAAGCCCACCAAGGGGCAGCAGGACATCGAGCAGGTCGGCACCATCAGCGCCAACGGCGACGCCGCCATCGGCAGCCTGCTCGCCGAGGCGATGCAGAAGGTCGGCAAGGAGGGCGTGATCACCATCGAGGAGGCCAAGACCATGGAAACCACCCTCGAGGTGGTAGAGGGGATGCAATTCGACCGCGGCTACCTGTCACCGTATTTCGTCACTGACGCCGAACGGATGGAGGTCGTCCTCGAGGACCCGTACATCCTCATCCACGAGAAGCGCCTCGCGAGCATGCAGGACCTCTTGCCGCTGCTCGAGCAAGTGGTGAAGGCGGGCCGGCCGCTGCTCATCATCGCCGAGAACGTCGAGGCGGAAGCGCTGGCGACGCTGGTCGTCAACCAGCTACGAGGCACGCTCCACGTCTGCGCGGTGAAGGCGCCGGGCTTCGGCGATCGCCGCCTCGAGACGTTGAAGGACATCGCGGTGTTGTCGGGTGGCCGCGCCGTGACCGAGGATCTCGGGCTCAAGCTGGAGAAGCTCACGTTGCAGGACCTCGGCCAGGCGAAGACGGTCACCATCGACAAGGACACGACGACGCTGGTCGGGGGCGCAGGCAAGAAGAACGACATCCAGGCGCGCGTCCGCCAGCTCCGCACCCAGATCGAAGACACCAAGTCGGACTACGACCGCGAGAAGCTGGAAGAGCGGCTGGCGAAGCTCGCGGGCGGCGTCGCGGTGATCCAGGTAGGGGCGGCGACGGAGACGGAGATGAAGGAGAAGAAGGCCCGGGTCGACGACGCCTTCCACGCCACGCGAGCCGCCGTGGAGGAGGGGACCGTGCCGGGCGGAGGCGTGGCGCTGCTGCGCACGATCCGCGCGCTGGACCAGCTCGAGCTCGGCGGTGATCAGCAGTTCGGCGTCAAGGTCGTGCGTCGCGCGCTCGAGGAGCCGCTGCGTCAGATGGCGCAGAACGCCGGCGTCGAGGGCGCCGTGGTGGTCCGGACGGTGCTCGCCGGCAAGGGCGGGTTCGGCTACAACGTCGCGACGGGCGCCTATGGCAACCTCGTCGAGGAGGGGGTCATCGATCCGACGAAGCTCGTGCGGGTGGCGCTGCAGAACGCGGCGTCCGTCTCCGGGCTGATGCTGACCACGGAGGCGATCGTCGCCGAGCAACCCTCGAGCGATCGGGACGCCGCGGACGCGGCGTCCTCGGGGGGCCACGGTGGGATGGGGATGTAGGCGGAGCGGCGGCTCGGCCGAAACCCGCCCCGGCGACGAGCTGCCCACCCGGAGCCGACCCGAATCCCCGCTGGTGGCGGATCCGTCACCGGGGAACGCCCCCCGGGACGAGCGGCCACATGCGAGCTGGGAGGGCGACGACGGAGACATCGACCCGTGGCGGGTGACGCCGCCGGAGAGGGATCAGGCGCGCGGCCATGGGCTCGGGCACGAACGCATCCCCTAGCACCGAAGCGAGCGCTGGAGGCTCCGTGCCAGCGCGGGTCGGAGCCGGCGCATGATCGTGCTGCGCAGGTCGGGAGATCGGCTCCTCGAGCGGCAAGGCGCTCAGATCCGTTGGCTCACGTTCGCTCCGGGCCATGACGCCGACCCGCTCGCCGACGGATTCTTCGCCCTGCAGCGCCTGAACGAGCTAGAGCTGCGCCCGGGCGGCCACGCTCCCTCCGACCAGCACGTGTACGCCGAGGTCGTCACCTATGTCCGCGAGGGGACGCTGCGGCAAGAGGACTCGATGGGCAGCACGGGCCTGCTCCACGCCGACAACATCCAGCTCCGGACGGCGCGCCTCGACCACTACCACCGCGAGGTCAACGCCTCGCGCACCGCGTCAGTGCACCTGTTCCAGCTGTGGCTACGCCTCGCCGCGCCGGGGCCGGGGTCGGCGCCGGAGCAGCGGCGCTTCAGCGCCGCGGACCGTCGCGGCTTGCTCACCCTCGTCGCCGCGCCCGACCTCCGTCGCGGCTCGCTGCACCTCCACCAGGACGCCCGGATCTACTCCGCCTTGCTACAGCGCGGTCGCCATGTCGTTCACGAGGTGTCACCGGGAAGGGTCGCGTGGCTCCACGTCGTCGACGGTGAGCTCGCACTCGGTGACCTCGTCCTGAACGCCGGCGACGGCGCGGGCCTCACCGACGAGCGGGCGGCGTCCGTCACGGCACGAGCGGCCTGCGAGCTCTTGCTGGTCGACCTCGCAGAGTCACGACCCAAGATCCCCACCAACGGCGGCGCCGCATGAGCCCGGCGCTGACCGACCCGTGGTCGGATCGTGACCCGCGCCTGACTGACGGATCGCTCGCGCGGACCCACCTTGGACTCATCACGTCTCCAGGGACCCTACGCGGCCGCTCTCCGGCCGAGGACGGCAGCGCCAAATGAAGATACTCCTCATCTACCCGGAGTTCCCGGACACCTTCTGGAGCTTCAAGCACGCCCTCCGCTTCGTCGGCCGCCGGGTCTCCAATCCTCCGCTGGGGCTCTTGACGGTGGCGGCGCTCCTCCCCGAAAGCTTCGAGCTCCGCCTCGTGGACATGAACGCTCGCCCGCTGCGGGCCGCGGACCTCGCCTGGGCGGACTATGCCTTCATCAGCGCCATGGGCGTCCAGCAGGACTCGGCGCGCTCCGTGATCGGCCGCTGCCAGGCGGCCGGGCTCCCCGTCGTCGGCGGCGGCCCTCTCTTCTCCTCCGCGCCCGACGGCTTCCCCGACGTCGATCACCTCGTGCTAGGCGAAGCCGAGGTGACCCTGGCCCCGTTCATCGAGGACCTCCTGCAGGGTCACCCGCGACGTCGCTACGAATCGACCGTGCGCGCCGATCTCGAGCGATCCCCGGCTCCCCGCTGGGACCTGCTCGACTTGCGGAGCTACGCGTCGATGTCCGTCCAGTTCTCCCGGGGGTGCCCGCACGACTGCGAGTTCTGCAACATCACCTCGCTGCTCGGCCGGGCTCCGCGCACCAAGTCCGGCGCCCAGATCGTGCGCGAGCTCGATGCCCTGCGCGCCACCGGCTGGACGGGGCCCGTGTTCTTCGTGGACGACAACCTGATCGGGAACCGGAGGCGGCTCAAGACCGACCTCTTGCCGGCCCTCACGCGGTGGCACCGCGCGCACCCCTACACCGAGTTCAACACCCAGGCGTCCATCGACCTGGCCGACAGTCCCGAGCTGGTGTCCGGGCTGGTGAACGCCGGCTTCGATACCGTGTTCGTCGGGCTCGAGACGCCAAACGAGTGCGCGCTCCTCGAGACCAACAAGCGCCAGAATCTGCGGCGCGACCTGCTGGCGGACGTCCAGCGGCTGCATCGCCTGGGCCTCCAGGTGCAGGGGGGCTTCGTCCTGGGCTTCGACGCCGACGGCCCCGACGCGTTCGCCGAGATGGTGAGCTTCATCCAGCGCGCGGGGGTAGTGACGGCCATGGTGGGCCTGCTGCAGGCCTTGCCCGGGACCCGGCTCCAGGCTCGCATGCGACGCGAGGGTCGCCTGCTCGACGCAGGGAGCGGCGACAACACGAACGGCAGGACCAACATCCAGCCTCGCATGGGCCTCAAGGCTCTGTACTCCGGATACCGCAGCGTGCTGACGGAGCTCTATTCGCCCCCGAGGTACTACGCCCGGGTGCGGACGTTCCTGTCCGAGTTCTGCCGCGGGAGCGGGCCGCCACCGCCCCGCGGCCTGCCGCGGCTTCGCCACTGGCGGGCGCTGCTGGGGTCGATTCTGGTCCTCGGTGTCCTCGGCAAGGAGCGCT
>ENA-UOWE01006763-UOWE01006763.1-activated-sludge-metagenome-genome-assembly--contig:-NODE-6763-length-9991-cov-4.028684_pt1 | contig 9991 bp, 9 predicted proteins | sample MGYA00249841_ERZ761562 | MGnify/ENA primary metagenome ERZ761562 (study PRJEB28883, sample SAMN05720200) | activated sludge metagenome | isolation source: Anaerobic digester | place: Japan... | reverse complement strand
ATAAATATAAATGTAATAATAACGGATATTGGAATTGTTATAGCTATAATAAATGTGGTTCTAAAGTTTGTGAGAAATATTATTACAACTATTAATACAGATAAACCTCCTATTAAAAGAGCATCTCTTAAATTCAAAATTAAAACATTTATCAAATCAGCTTGATTAAAAAAAGTTTCAATTTTTACTGTTTTTGGCAAGTATTCCTTTAATTCTTCAATTACCTTTGTCAAATTTTTAATTATAGGTTGAGTATCGCTGCCAAATTGCTTGGATACTAATGAAGAAACGGCTTCTTTCCCATTAACAAACACTACTCCCCGTCTGAATTCAGCACCCTCCTGAATATATGCAATGTCTTTTAAATAAATTGGGTAATCATTTTTATAAGCTACAATAGTATAATATAAATCCTTTAATGAATGCAATCTTCCCAATCCTCTGAGGGTAAATTCTATAGGCCCATCTTTTAAAATACCGCCTGAGAAATCAGTATTACTTGCTTTAATTGCATTTCTTACCTCTTGCAAACTAATATTATGATACCTCATTTTATTAACATCAAGCAAAACCTGATATTCCCTTACCTCACCACCCATATTATTAATTCTCATTACACCAGGGATGTTTTGTAACCTGTATTTTATATCGTAATCAGCTATTTCTCTTAAATCCATCAAAGAAATTGAATCACTTTTCACATAGTATTGTAATATTTCTCCTAACCTTGATGCAGCATTTGATAGATATGGCGGTATAGTACCTTCTGGTAATTTTGCCGATACTTCAGATAGTGTTTGAGTGATTAGTTGCCTTGCAAAATAATAATCTGTACCCCATTTAAATGTTACAGTTACTACCGAAAGACCACTTGTTGATTGTGAACGAACATTTAGAACATCAGGAAGACTTTGCAAACTATTTTCTATCTGTCTTGAAATGAGATTCTCGACTTCTTGAGGTGCCAAACCTGGCCTTTCCGTAATGACAGAAATTATTGGAGAACTTAAATCTGGTAGAAATTCTGTTGATGAATTAATTACTGATACCACTCCAAGAAAAACCAAAATAAATACCAGAAGAATTACTATCAATCTATTTTTTAACGAAAACTCTATAATCTTTTGTAACATCAGTGCTCATGACCTCCTTCACTCGAACCAAAAGTACTATTTTTTATTTGATACGCTCCATTTGTCACAACCACTTCTCCTTCGGATAGCCCTCCAACTATTTCAACACTATCCTTATCTTTTAAACCTATCTCAACTATTCTTTTCTCATAAGCATCATTTCTCTTAACATATACTATATAATGTTCATCTTCATTTAATATTGCAGTTCTTGGAATTACTATTGTTTCCTTTGTACCAATAGTTACTCTTGCTGTAACAAAAGAATTAACTGGAATCAAATTTTCATTTACTACTACTTTTGCTCTTGCATCAATTGTTTTATTTACAGGATCAAGATATGGAGAAATCATATATATTTTACCTTTTAATTTATGATTATCACTTATAAACTCAACCTCTTGACCCAATTTTATATACTTCAATTCATCTGAATATAGCTTTATAACACCATCTATATCACTATTACTTATTTCACATATTTGTGTTCCAGATTCAATCCACTGTCCAACATTTACCATTTTTTTTGTTATCATACCTGAAGATGAAGCCTTAACTTCGAATCTCTGACCCATATTCTGTGGATTTTCAATTACAGCAATCACTTTATCTTTTGAAACTTTTGAACCATATTCAAAATTTAACTTTACAATTTTTCCTGATATAGGGCTAAATTCAGAAATAACACCTGAAGGGTTGTATGATATTTCAGCTGGGAATTCCATTTTATTTTCAAAATCTTTTCTCTTCACCACCTCTACTGAAATACTAACAAGTTCTTCCTGATTTTTTGTTAAAACAACTTCATCTGAATTACCTTCATCATGAGCATGATTATGTTCTTCAGATTTTTCTTCATTATGAACATCAGTTTTATTATTACAACTAAACAAAATTAATGCCGATAGAATAATAATTAATAATCTATATAATTTCATATTACTTCTCCAATAAACTAATACCAATTACAGAATTTAAATTAGCTTTCGCTAATAACAAGCTTTTCTTTACTTCTATATACTCAAGGTTTACATCAAGGCAAGTTTTTTGAGCATCTAAAAAATCAAGTAACCTTAATTCACCCGCTTGAAAAAGCCTTTTCGCATTATTATACTCTTCTTTCGTTTCCAATAGCAGTTCCTTCTCATAAAGATTTATAGTATTACGAAGGTTCTTTATTTCAATTAGCAAAAAACCAATTTCTTGTTTGATTGATTTAACAACGTTATCATATTCTCTTTCGCTACTATTTTTATTATGAATGCTTTCTTCAATTGCTCCTTCTTTATTATCCCATAAGTTTATAGGCATACCAAATGTTATTGATGTAGCAAAATAGCCCTCATCAAAACCTGTTTTTAAGCCAATATTAAAATCAGGCTTTTTACTAATTATTACATTCTGGCTATTGGCTTCTGCAATTTTTATTTTATTTTTTTCAACTAAAATATTCGCATTAAATTTTAATGCTAATGAATAAGCTTCTTCTTCTGATAGAAAATCTTTTATTTTTATCTCATCATCAGATAAAGTTATTAGTGAATCAATAAATGAATCACTAATATTAGTTTTAATTTTTTTTAATAATTGATGATACTTTTTTTCAGCATCAACAAGATTTCTTTCAGCTCTAACTAGTTCTACTTTGCTTTTTATAACATCAAGTTTATTACCAAACCCTTTATCCAAATTATATTTTGTAATCTTGTTTAACTCAAGTATTAAGCTGTAATAATCTTTTAATAGATCTAACGTCTTTTTTGAAAAAACCAATTCTACATAATCTGTAAAAAGTTGGTAGTCCAATTCATTTTTATAACTATTTAATTCTGCTTCAGCAAGGTTTAACTCCGCTTCAGCTAAATTCATTCTGGAATCTATCTTTCCAGGATACTCTATACCCTGAAACAGACTTACATATTGCTCTTTATTTCCTGCTTCTACTTCAAAAGAAGGATTCATTTTTACTGAGGCTTGTTTATATGCAGATTTTTTAGCAAGCACAATATTCTCTAAACTTTTTATCTTAAAATTATTCTCCTTTCCAAGCTTCAAATAATCTTCCAATTTTAAAAATTGACAGATTAATGATGAAGATAATATTATAAGGAGAATAATAATTTTTTTTATTACTCCCATAATATTCCCAATATTATTATTTAGTTTAAATTTTAAGAAAAACGAGGAGAATAAATTTAAATAAGAAATGCTCTATTGAAAAGATAAATTGATTTATTAAATGAAGAACAATACTCAAAATCAGTATTCGTTGATATAAAAGTAGTATGCTCTTTAATTTTTTTCTGAGAAAAATCAATTAATAAAATATCAAATGAATGGTTATTATAATTTATACTGTGATCAAAACATATATGGCAATCTTTTTCTCCATCACATAAACAGTAATGACCTATGCTTGTGTGAGATATTGTACTAATAAAATGCTCTTTAGCATGAAAAATAAAAGAAAATAAGCAAATTAATACTATAATATTTTTAAAAACATTTTTCCTCATATTGTTAAGTTAATACTTCTTTCTTACTTTTTCAAGTGAAATAGAAAAATACAAATACTAAATAAAATAGAATTGATTTTGTTTAATATTTAATTATTTTAAGAAAAATTTATTATATAATTTCTATGTTTAATAAATCTAAATTAAAACTCATTATCGCTTTTTCAACTATTTATATTATATGGGGATCAACCTATTTAGCTAATAAATTCGTACTGGAATCAATACCTCCTTTCATTTTTACTGGTTTTAGGTTTACTACAGCTGGAATCATTCTTATGATATATCTTAAGATTAAGGGTGAAATGATTCCAAAACTGTCGGAATGGAAAAATCCTTTTATCATAGGTACTTTTATGCTATTTATTGGTAATGGTTTTATTGCTATCGCTCAACAAAAAGTACCATCTGGTTTAACAGCTTTATTCATCTCAGTTACACCTTTGTATATGAGTCTTATAAATTGGTTGTTTCATAAAGAAGAGAAACCTCTCTTTAAAGAAATTATAGGTATTATTGTAGGTTTCTTCGGTATGGTCTTACTCATAGAAAGTACTTCAGGAATCGAAAAGCTTGATATCGATTTTATTTCTTTTCTTCTTGTGATTTTTTCTCCTTTGGCGTGGGTTTTTGGATCAATATATTCTAAAAAAATCAATAAAAATAATCCATCCTTCATGCCTATTTCAATTCAAATGTTAAGTGGTGGTATACTGCTTTTATTTTTCTCTTTTTTTAGAAATGAATGGACATATTTTTCATTTCAAAATATTTCCGTTAAATCTCTTTTATCATTATTTTACCTAATAATTTTTGGGTCTATTATAACCTATTCAGCATATATCTGGTTATTAAAAAAATGTCCACCAACTTTAGTATCAACAAATACTTTCGTAAATCCTATTATAGCCCTTATTCTTGGAACAACAATTGCAAACGAAATTTTAACTTTTCAAATGATTTTATCTTCAATAATAATTATTTCTTCAGTAGTTATTATTACTCTTAGCCATTTAAAAAAAGAATAATTCAAAAATGAATTTTATACCATTCTATTTATCTTGTCAAAAAATAAATTATTGATTAGATTATTCTAAAATATAAGGAGTAGTAATAGTATGAAAAAAGTATATCTGTTTTTATTTGTTTCATTTTTATTTTTTTCTTGCTCTAATAAAAGTGATGACTTAAACTCTTTAAATGAAAACGAACTTTCACAAAAAATAAATGAATTCTATCAAAATAAAAACTTTTTAAAATCTGCTGAAGCCATCGAAGTATTTGTAAAAAAATATCCTCAGAATCCAAGATCATCAGAATACCTTTTAAATTTAGCTTTGTTATATACAAATGATTTAAAAAACATCAACTCTGCAATAACTCAATATAAAAGAATTATTAACGAGTACCCTAACTCAAAAGAAGCACCTAATGCGCTTTTTACTTTAGGTTTTATCTATGCTAATGAACTAAAAGATTTTTCAAATGCAAAAATATATTATGAAGAATTTCTGAAAAAATACCCTCAACATGAAGCTGCTGTTTCAGTAAAATTCGAACTAGAAAATTTAGGAAAGAATCCTGACGACTTAATTAATAATATCCAAAATAATACCAATAAAAGTAATAAATAATGGAAGATTATAGAAAATACTTAATTCCAGATATAGTATCAAAACTATCCAATATGGAACTAAGAGCAAGGCTTGTTGTAGAAGGCTTTATTGCTGGTTTACACAAAAGCCCATTTCACGGCTTTTCCGTTGAATTTGCCGAACACAGGCAATACCTCCCAGGAGATGAAACCAGATACATCGATTGGAAAATTTATGGAAAAACAGAAAAATATTTTATTAAACAATTTGAAGAAGAAACGAATCTAAAAAGCTATCTTTTGCTCGATATTAGCAAATCAATGGATTATGCTTCTGAAAAAAACATTAAAAAAATTGAATACGCATCTTATCTTGCTTCATCTCTTGCTTATCTATTAATCAAACAAAGAGATGCCGTTGGCTTAATTACTTATGATGAAGATATTAAAACCTATATACCCCCTCACGCAACAAAATCATATTTAAAACTTATTCTAAAAGAATTAACTTTAATCAAACTAGAAAAGAAAACCTATACTTTGCAAAGTTTAGATAAAATTGCTGAGCAAATTAAAAGACGCAGTCTAATAATCGTTTTTAGTGATTTCCTAGATGATCCAAACAAGGTAATCAGTACACTTAAACATTTTCGCCATAATAATCATGAAATAATTGTATTTCATATTTTAGACCCACTTGAGGTTAGTTTTGCCTTTGGAAAAGATGCTGTGTTTATTGATATGGAATCCAATGAAGAATTAACTACTCAACCATTTCACATACAAAAAGCTTATCAAAACGAGATGCAAAAATTTATTAATTTTTATAAGAAAGAATGTTTAATGAATCAAATTGATTATGTATTACTTGAAACCAACACACCTTTTGATATAGCTTTGTTTAACTACCTTAGAAAAAGGAGCAAGCTAAATTAGAATGATATGCAAAAACTCGATAGATTATTAGAAATAGTCTTAATTTTACAAAATAGTAAAAAATATATTACAGCTCAATACTTGGCTGAACGGCTTGATGTAAACATTCGAACAATTTATAGATATATACAAACCCTTTCATCTTCAGGTATACCAATTGAATCAGTAACAGGATTGGGTTATAAGATCCAAGGCTATCATCTTCCACCAATTATTTTTACACCTAAAGAGGCAGCAGCTATTTTGATGGGATTTGAATTCGTTTCAAAAAAAGTTGATTTTTCTTATCGGAAAGATGCGGAATCAGCCCTCTTAAAAATTAAATCTGTTTTAAAAAGAGAAACATTAGAATATGTAAATAAAATCGATGAATCGACATTTGTTTTTAATGATAAATTTAGTGATAAAAATATCATTTCCAAAATTCAAGATGCAATAGCAAACTGTAAATTAATAAAAATGCAATATTATTCTATGTCAAAGAATGAAATTACAGAAAGAACAATAGAACCTATGGGTTTAATTTATTACAGTGAAAACTGGAGGATAATAGCTTATTGCAAATTACGAAAAGATTTTAGAGAGTTCAGGTTAAATAGAATCAACAACCTTAAAATTCTCAACAAAAATTTCGATAAAAGAGAATTTTCTCTCTCCAATTTCGTTAGCAAAGAATATAATATAAAAGATCCTATTGAAATAAAAATTTTCTTTGATAAAAAAACAGCAAGATTGGTAAAAGAAAAATACTCCCAGGGCTTAACTTTTGAAAGAGAATTAAATAATGGTGTGGAAATGACTTTCTTAATCGCTAAAGAAAAAGAGGATCTTATTTTAAAATGGATACTCTCATTTCACACTTCAGCAAAAATTGTATCACCTGATTACTTAAAACAAAAAATGTTTAAAATGATTAAAGAAATATCTAAACTTTACTCACTCTAATTCTTTTAAATTTATCCTTTATTACTCCCCAATATATACCAAGATACCTTAAAAATATGATCATTATGAAATACGCAATAAATAGCTCAAACCAATTTAATTTACGACCAAAATTTGTTTGTAGAGTATAAAAATTATGTCCATATATCATTAAAAGATGAACAACATAAATAAACAGTGATTCTTTGCCAAATACACCAAAATATTTCATCTCATAATTTTTGAATTTATCCATAAAATAAAAGATCGATAAAAATACTAAAACAATACCAAACTTAATTAAAAATATATTTGGGCTGGTTTGCCAGAAATCATAATTTGGTGTTGATTTCAGATTTAACAATTGAGGCACCAAGCCTAAAAGAATTATTATAAAACCCAATATTAACATTTTCTTTATTGTGTTTTCTTCTCCTTTTTCCATAACAAATTGCATTACCATAGCTCCAAAAAAAACATAAGATAGCCATGGAAAAATCGGGAAAAGTGAACCGGTTTTATTATTCAAGCAAGAAGCAAGCTCAACTGGTAAAAAATCACTGAAATTAATTTGCCAGATATATGGTGTCAATAATATTGTTATCACTCCAATAATACCAACAATATAAAAGTATATTTTATTATTTTTTATAATTAAAAAAAGAATTTGTAGCAATAGCAAACTAACAGCTATCAGTTGCAATACATCCATATTGATAAAATTAATATAACTACTCCCTTGCCTTGTTATTATTACTTCCAATAAATTATTCTCTGGTAAGTGCAAAAGATAAGCTATTATTAAAATTTGAAATATTCTAATTATCCTTTTTCTAAAATTAGGTGTAAATTTTATAAAACTTTCTCTTTTCTTCAAAATTATTATTGAATGTGAAGCACCTGATGAAAACAAAAACATTGGAGCTACTAAACCACCTATGAATTGACTAATATCAAAAAATGATGTCAACCTTATACTATCAGATATCAATGCTTCTGTCATGTGCCAGAATACCATTAAGAGTACTGCCCAGCCTCTTAAAATATCAATATATTTTATTCTTTTCATTTAATTAAAATGGTTTTGTTAAAAAGTAATATGTAAAGTATCCTACAAACAAAAATAATAGTATTCTGGTCAAAAGTAAAGAAGTATTTTTAATATAATTCCATATATATGTAGCTATAAGTGACACAATAACCACACCTAAAAAAACAAGAAACATTTCCACCCTATCCAAATTTCTACCGATACTTTTATTTAAACCAATACTAAAAATAGAACCATATACAATTATTAAGTGAAATACATAAACGAAAAGAGATTCTTTACCAAATATCTTAACAATTTTCATTTTATAATTATATTTAATTTCTAATTTCCACATCAATAACATATATAAAATTACTACGCATAATTTGATACAAACAATATTAACACTTGTATGCCAAAAATTATACTTATCACTAGGTTGAATTCCTATTAATTCAGGTATAGCTGAAAGAGATATTAAAATAATGCATAAAAAAAATAATTTCTTAAAAATATCTTCTATAGTACCCTCTCTTGAATATTTTATAATATAATACATAACTATAGAACCAATAAATAAATATGCCAACCATGGAAATAAAGGGAAAATACTATTATATTGTTTGTTCATAAATGTAGCAATTTCAATCGGTAGATTATCACCAAAGGTAATATTTCTAAATAGTGGCGTTAAAGATATTGTCAAAAGACTAATTATAAATATTACAAGATAAAATCTTTTTTCTTTGCGAAAAATTATCAGCACTATAAGAGAAATCAATAAACCAAAAGCAATAACGTGAAGTATATCACTTCTTACAAAATTTATGTATTCATTTCTTGTAATTATTGTGTTCATTTGATTTAAAGTTTTATATGGCAAATGTAAAAAATATCCAATCGCTAAAAGTTGAATAACACGCCATAATTGTTTAAAAAATGGCTTTTGAAAATTAATTATATCATTTTTCCTCTTTGTTATTATGATTGTAAAAGATGCTCCGGCAGCAAATAAAAATGCAGGGGCTACAAACCCATTTATAAAATTCATTAACCGATATAAATTATCTTTTTTAAATTCAGGGCTTAGCGTTGCATCAAGTACATGAGCAAAAATCATAAGCACTACAGCAGATGCTCGTAGAAAATCAATATACTCTATTCTATCCTTTTGTTTGTTTTGATTTTTATCAAGTTTTAGATTAATTTTTTTTATTAAATTAATAAATAAATTACTAAAATATTGTTTCATACATTGTTTTAATTTTGTGAAAAGCTAATAAGGTTTGGTTAGGAAATAATAAATGAAGTATAACCATATCAATGTTAAGAAAATTCTTGAGTGCAGCTTATAATTCTTTTTAAACCAATTCCACATATAAGCAATTGCAAGCAAAGTAGCTGAAATAATTGTTCCAAGACCAATAATTTCAGCCCAATTTAAAGTCTTTCCAAATATTTTATCTATTCCAGGAGCCAATACTGAACCATAAATAATCATCAAATGTAAAACATAGACTAAGAGTGATTCACTTTTAAATACATTAAAAACTATCATCCTGTAATTAAATTTTGTTTCAAGATAGTAGAAAAGACAAACCAACACTAATACAGAACTTAGCCTTATAATAAAAATATTCGGACTCGTTAACCAAAAATCATAATATGATGTTGTTTCTATTCCAATGATTTCTAATAATGTAAAAATAAAACTCGAAAATATTGCAATAAAAAATAAGTTTTTTATCAAGTCTTCTTCTCGATTTTCTTGAATTGCTCGTATTAACTGAAACATTACAAACGCCCCAATAAAATAATAAGCAATCCAATGAAACAATGGAAAAGCAGAAAGATA
>ENA-UOWE01006760-UOWE01006760.1-activated-sludge-metagenome-genome-assembly--contig:-NODE-6760-length-9995-cov-8.432394_pt1 | contig 9995 bp, 7 predicted proteins | sample MGYA00249841_ERZ761562 | MGnify/ENA primary metagenome ERZ761562 (study PRJEB28883, sample SAMN05720200) | activated sludge metagenome | isolation source: Anaerobic digester | place: Japan... | reverse complement strand
TCAGGTATGGGATTTTAAAGCTTTCGGTAATCTGTACGCCTCCTACTGCCAATATCCGAAAGGAATCAAAATGCTCCTTGTCAACAGTGAAAGGGCCACCAGATCCAAAATGATTTATGATGGACCGGCAGGCACCCTGCATAGCCATTGTAGCTATCATCGCAGGCATACCTCCCTTGGTAACCAGAAGGCCGTTTATTCCCCCGATAAAAAGCCCGGAAATTACGCAGAACAGCAGCATTATTAAAGCACTGCCCGTCTTGTTGAGTACCAGTATGCCAAAACCGCCTATAAGGGCAACCTGTGCGCCGACGGAAATATCTATTAGCCCTGCGGAGATAACCATGCTCATGCCCATTGCAATAAGTCCCACCAGAGAGCTCTGGACAAAAATGTTGGATATGTTGGTCCATGTAAAAAAGTTCTTGTTCACACTTGCTGCGATTATAACCAGCAATATGAAAGAAAGCACAAAGCTGTATTCTGTTAAAAGCTTTTTTGTAAAGCCTTCGTGAGTTATGATTTTCATATCCTTAAGCATATTTCTCACCCTCCAAATTCGCACCGGTGGAATAGTACATTACATTTTTCTCGGTAAGCTCATCCCGGCTAAGAACTGCGTTAATTTCCCCCTTATAAAGCACAATGCAGGAATCCGCTACCTTAAATATCTCAGGAAATTCCTGGCTGAATATGATAATTGCCTTCCCCTTCCGGGCCAGGCTCAATATGAGATGATATATTTCAAATTTGGCGCCTACATCTATACCCTGTGTGGGATTATCAAAAAGAATCACATTTGCATCTGTCTCCAGCCACCTGCCCAGTATAACCTTCTGCTGGTTTCCTCCGGAAAGGGAGGTTATAGGGTTTCCAGGCTGTTCAGCCTTAATTGCAAGGGCTTTCTTCTGCCTGAAAAAACGTTCATTTTCAGCCTTATTGTTTATCAGCAGCCTCCTGAACTTTGTATTAAAGTATCCCATTGAAATATTGTCACGGATGGAAAGGTCTTTGTGTATGCCGCGCTCCTTCCTCATTCGAGGCACCATTATGACGCCGTGGTTCAGGAAACCTCGTATGTTCATACCGGGCTTGACAGGTCTTCCACCTATTATAATCTCCCCCTTATACGGTATTACGCCGTAAAGGGCATCGGCTATGGAGTCACGGCCGCTTCCATGAAGGCCGGTAATGGCTAATATCTCTCCTTCGTGCAAATCAAAGGTGATGTTTTTGAAATCTTTTCCTGAAAGATTCCGAACCGAGAGCGCCACCCTTTCTCTTGAGCTGCTTACATGCCTTGAAAATTCGTCATCCGCCAGCTGGCGCCCTATCATATATTCCGTAATGCCATTTTCATCAATATCACTGAAACTGCCGCGTGCTACAAGCTTTCCATCCCTAAGCACATAATAAGTCTCACATATCTCAAAGAGTTCGGGAATCTTGTGAGAAATGTATATGAAGCTGACACCTTCATCCCTGAATTGGCGCATTATGGAAAAGAGGTTCTCTATTTCACGGGTGGAAAGTGCCGTTGAAGGTTCATCCATTATTACAAGCTCGCACTTGAACAGCAGCGCTTTGCCTATCTCTACCAGCTGCCTCTCAGCCGCCTGTAGATCCGCAACCAATGCACACGGGTCAATATTCACCTTCATACGGCGAAAGACCTTGTTGCAGCGGTCAATCATTTCCTTCCTGTTCAGCATTCCGAATCTTTTCGTTATTTCATCTCCAAGGAACATATTTTCAAATACCCTAAGGTCGTTGCACAAATTCAGCTCCTGATGTATGAATCGTATGCCGTATTGATTCGCAACCCTGGCATTTGTTATGTAAACCTTGTGCCTGTTGATGAATATTTCCCCTGAGGTTGCAGGGTAACTGCCGGCAAGCACATTCATGAGTGTAGATTTACCTGCGCCGTTTTCGCCTAAGAGGCCGACAATTTCACTGGACTTAATGGTAAAGTCTACATTGTCAACGGCGCGGACTGGGCCGAAATCTTTTGTAATTCCTCTCATTTCAACCAGCATATTCTGTTTTCTCCCTTCAAAAGCATCTGTCAAGAACTCTTTAGCTCTGAAGCAATTTATATGCTTGTATTGAGAAAAGCCGGCCGGAACTTACCGACCGGCTTTCGGCATTAGAAATTCCCAATTGAATATCTTTCTTTGTAAATATCGCTTTTTCTGTATGCATCAAAATCATATGTAGCGTCACCCGCATTGCTGATTGAGAAGGAAGGAATCAGGTACTGGCCGTTTGTCAGATTGGCCCCTGTATACTTTTCACCGTAAAGGTGTGCAACAGAAAGCCTCAGTGCTTCACGGATAAACGCCGGAGCAAAGTAGAAGGTGCAGAACTTTGTCGGAAGTTTGGTATTCTCGAATTTAACAAGGGTAGCCTCACGCCCGCCTACGGATGTTATTAGTTTAATATTGATTTCAGCAGAGCCCGTATATGCTTCAAGTGCATTCATAAGGCCGTCGACAATTTCGTCATCATGGGTAACGATAAGGTCGATATCTTCAATTTCCTTCGCTGTCTTGGCATTCAGCCAGTTTTCCATCTGCCCCTGAGCGACCTCGGTGGACCAGTTTGTAACAAATGTGTTTGCAACCTGCTCAAACTTCTTATCTATAACCCCATCCATCCCTTCATTGCGCTGTGAGGTAACAGTTGAGCTATCTCCAACAAAACGCAGATATTGAACAGAATCCATATCGGCATAATATTTGTTGAGATACTCGCCCATCATTTTGCCTATGCCTACGTTGTCACCCATGATCTCTCCTACAAGGCCCTGAAAGTTATTGATTAAGCGGTCATAAACAACAAGCTCAACTCCTGCATCAATGATGCTCTGGGCCGCACTTCTTAGGGCTTCACCCTCCATAGGCCACAGCATTATCAGGTCGACATCTCCCCCCGCCAGCAGGTTTTCGATTGAGGTAATCTGATGGGAAGCCTCAAGGCCGTCCTTGACGACAATTTCCAAGCCTTCATATTTTTCCATCAGTGCTTCAGCTTCCATCTTGGCATGAGCAACACTCTCACCTGTAAAACCGTGATCGCCGGAGGGCATTACTACACCAATTTTGAAAGACTTGGCTTCAGGAGCGGGAGTTTCCTCAGGAGCAACCGGTTCAGCAGGTTGTTCGGTTTTCGGGGCTGCACAGGCTGTGAATGAAAAAACCATAACTGCAGCCAGAATCAAATACAATACTCTCTTCATTTTTTCTCCTCCTTATTTAATTCATTATTAATACAGGGCAATACCCTTATGTATGCTTACGCCTTTATATGTTTTGCAATTCTCCGGGTTGCAGACCTTCCAGCAAGACTAATATATCCAATAGCTTTACAGTCCCTGTTGCTTTAATTTGTTTTATCACTATGCTTGATGCCGCATTTCCTACTAACGCTGCTTCCTCAAAGCCGGCACCCTTTGTCAATGCAAATACCGCAGCAGCATTATAGGCATCCCCCGCCCCGACTATATCTATGGGTTCATCGACGGGGAATGCGGGAACCTTGTGAGGACGGCCGTCAAATACGATGCTCCCGTATTCTCCCAAGGTTACATATACGGGTTTGTTATTTTTTTTGTATAAAAGCTCTGCAAATTCTATTGCCGCATCGGCATTTATACTGTCGGGGCACACACCGAATATCCCTGCAATTTCTCTTTGATTGCATTTGATAATGCAATTGCTGAATTTATCCGCATGCGCACGGGAATCTGCATAGAATATAACCTTGTTGTGCTTTTCCGCCAGGATTTCCAAGGCAGCCCGGATATATGCAGTCACTGCGGCAAAATCCTCCTCCCTGAATTGATCACATATTATAACCGCATCGCTTAAGCCAACCGCTGTTTGCAGGTTTTTAACCAGCTCTTCCTGCAATGGCAGCGGTGTTTTTGTAAAATTCCTGATATCTAGCCTGTTGATCTCAACCTCAGAACCTTTATGACACCTTATTGGTTTTTCATATGTACAGGTATTGCGGTCTGCAGCATGCACCATAAGCCGTGTTTCGGCCCCTACGTTTTTAAGACACCTTTCCAGTTCATAGCCCTCACCGTCATCGCCTAATATACCAACGCAGTATACCTTCGCACCAAGTGTGCAAAGATTGTTTGTAATAGTCCCCGCGGCACCGGCATAGAGCTTTTTTTCCACAACCTGGAATGCAGTCAGGCCGGTCTCTGCCGACAACTCATCCCGTGACGCGTCAATGTACAGGTACTTATCCAGGCAAAAGTCTCCGAACACAGCTATAACAGGCTGTTTGCCATTTATGAGTTTTTTACTTATAGCCTTTGTGTTCATATTTCTTTGCCATCCTCCATAGCTATCGCAAGTTTTGCTATGCTCGGCAGGGTATCCCTGTGCAGACCCTGTATGTAAAAGCTCTTTCCTCCGTCTGCGACCGTACGCACAAGTATTGTCTTCCACGGGCGGAAATAATAAGCCGGATCTGTTTTAGCAGGGATGCTGTGTAAGCCCTCCTCCGGCATGTGACTAATGTCCAGCACTGCCGTAGTAAAGTGTACTATGCTTTCGCCCCGCTGAAAGGCGGCATTTCGTGCCATAGCCAGGGCTTTTAGGTACACCTCAGGCCCTGTCACAGCGGAACCGGCATTGATAAACAATCCGTTTTCTAGGTTTGTTATACTCTGCACATATATGAGAAAATCCCTGTATGTTGCCTCTCCTAACACCCTGCCGCTTGCATTGGGATGCTCGTGCAGTATATCATTCCCTATACCTATATGTATTGTACAAGGCACTCCAAAATGATAACCATTTGCCAAAATGCTGTACTTTTTATAAGGAAGGTCCATTTCCCAGATATAGCGTCCGATAGCTTCTCCTGCCCCAATTCCGTCTTCAACCCCCTTTTTCAGGATATCGTTTATCATTCCTGTCTCATGCCAAAGGCCGAACTGGCCTTCGCCTATATATTTCTCCACCGATTCACAGGTTTTTCCAATAAGCGAAAATTCAAAATCATGTATACTGCCTGCACCGTTCGTGGCAAAATGATTTACAAGGCCACGTTTCATAAGCTCTATCATGTATGCAGAGCAGCCTGTGCGTATGACATGTGCGCCATACATAAGCACTGTGGCTGCATTTGCTTGCTTAGCTCCAACCATCGCACTTGCGACCGCTCTTGTATTCTCGTTGTCTAAAACGGCAGGGGAGCTGTCTACAGGCACAAGCACATCCATAAGGTCTACATCATGTATGCGTTCTCTTAATGATTTAATAACCAGCCCGGATGTATCAAACATTTTAAATGGCATATGCTATCTTCTCCCCATAATAAACCCCATTAACCTTTCAGTATTTGAAAAGTCAGGTATTATGCAGTCTGCACCGGCTTTCAGAAGCCTCTCCCGCTTCCATTCGTTGATTGAGGTATCCCTTGCAGCTTCATTAGTAGCCACTGCAACTGCATAACCCCCATACTTTTTGGCAAGCTCTATCTCAACATACCCGTCTCCAAAGACAATCAGCCGGCTACCCTTAAATGAGTTTTTTTCTATTAGGCTCCTGATTACCAGTTCCTTGGAGCAAGCCGTGCTGTTCTTATCTGTTGCGCCGTGGATTGATTCAAACATATCCGCAATACCCAGAAGGCGTGCTTCCTCCAGCACATCTGCTTCATCGGTGCCGCTTGTGAGAAAGCACTTTACTCCCATTTCCCTCAACGCTTTGAGAGTGGATTTTGCGCCAGGGACCAGATACGGCGCAGGATCCCCGCCCACGCGAAGAATATCCTTTCTGTCCTGTATATGCTCCATCAACCGTCGCAAGTATTCTTTCTTATATTCCAACGGTTCTTTAGGAACACCCCCGTATTTTCTTATCTCCTCACACAGCTGCATGCACTGGAATATCGTCTGCTTTCCCGTAAGCATATCTACAAACTCTATTACTATTCTTTTTGCTTCCTCAGCTTTCGGTGCGCCCTTATGTTTCAGCAGCTCCTCTGTGAAATAATCATACATAATTGTTTGCCAGCCTTCCCGAAGCAGGCTTACGGTACCGTCAAAATCAAATATTGCAAACTCAGGCAAACCGCCATCCGGATAATTTATCACTTCAATATCCCATATTTTTCTAAGCCTTTCACGAAGGATACGGACCAATAAATGTGTATAAAACATATGAAGGTTTTCTATCTGCTCTATGCCGTATACAGGTGCAAGGAGGCAAAGATTGCACAGCGCCTTCATCCTGCCTCCGTCACGGCCTCCGAAGCCGATAACGGTCATACCGATTTCCCGTGCTGTCTCACAGGCATTCAGTATGTTTTGTGAATTGCCGCTTCCACTGAAAACAATAAGCAAATCCCCCCTGTGCCCCAATGTCCGAAGCATTATCCTATATACATCCCCATAGCAGAAATCATTTGCTAGGCACGTAATGACAGCATTGGGGTCATTCAGGCATTGGGCACGAAAGCCTTCTCGTCCACCCACGCGGCAGCCCTTTATAAGATCATTAATGAAGTGGCTTGCCGTTGCGGCAGAGCCGCCGTTACCCGCAGTAAATACAACTTTATCCGAATCCTTGATATGCAGTATCTCATTTGCAATGGCATCCAGCGTATCAAAGTCGGTGTCCAACAGTGCCTTACTTACCTCCATGGCATATTCTCTTGACCGGAGCGAACCATTATTACTGCTTAACATATATCCCTCCGCTATTAAATGGCAGATTTATGCACTTAGCTATATTAAGTTATGATGCTAATCCTCAAATTATTATCAGTATTTTATGATTCGAATAAGTCAGTCTGCAAACGCATAGAGTATATGCCGTTTCAAAAAATAAAAAACTGCCTATTAAATAGGCAGTTATTCTCATAAATGGTGCGCCTAGAGGAATTCGAATCTCCGACCTGCGGTTTAGGAATGTGCATTTGTCACATTAATCATATTCTATAAAATTTGTAATCTTATCAATCGAAAAATTTGGCATTGTGCTGAATCCAAGGCTCTTACAGCAATATAATGCTAAATCATCTAAATCTTATACTGCATACCATTTTTCGGTTTTACATGAAAAGTAATATACTGACTCCCATAACCGCCATTCCTCACGCCAATCCATATGTGGCTATATGAGCCTCACCGTATTGTATTGCAGTTGGAAGCAACTCATCCATGGATATAAAAATCATAATACCCCCAGCTAATGCGGACATAATTCCGAATACCTGATCACTCATTATCGACGTCAAGAAAATATATGCAAGAAAAACACCCAATAGCTCTGACAAGTCTGAAATAATTGAGTATAACAGTGCTTTTTTCTGTCCCCGGTAGCGCAGTATATTGGCACAGATACAGATATACCCTCGGGAATATTCTGTATTGCTATTGCTGCTATAGCGATACCCAACTGTGGGTCCTTTAATGCTGAAATAAATGTGCGCTTGCGCATATTATATCCCATAGTTCAATGTCTATTATGTATTTTCTTCTATTATATCGATAATAGTTCCCATTTGTAATATATCTTGTAATTTTCACTTCAATTGAAGGAATTACCGATACTTAGCAGAATTTATGAAATATAATACTAAGCTCCATTAGCGTATCATAAATCTATGAGAAGCATACATTTCAACGACGCCCTCCTGCTCAGATTGCAGAGATATATGTAAAAATGCTTCCGAAAATATTAAGGATAAGGAGGTATAAAAATGAAATACGACTTTGACAGAATAATAGCACGGAATGGCACAAATGCTATAAAATGGGACAGTTTGGACAAAACCTTCGGGGCAACCGATATTCTCCCAATGTGGGTAGCTGATATGGATTTCGAAGCCCCCCGGCCTGTCATTGATGCTATAGTAAAAAGAGCTCAGCACGGAATATATGGTTATACATCGAAGCCAGAGTCCTTTTATTATTCCATCAGCAGCTGGATGGAGAAAAGGCACGGATGGCATATAAATAATGAATGGATTGAGGTAAGCGCAGGTGTAGTCCCGGCTATATCCTTAAGCGTACTTTCCTATTCGGAACCGGGTGATAAGATCCTATTGCAATCTCCCGTGTATTTTCCTTTTTTCTCAGCAATAGAAAGCAACAACAGAGTAATTGTGAACAACCAATTAAAGTATGAAAACCATCAGTACACAATTGACTTTGAGGATTTGGAGCAAAAGCTGAAAAGCGGAGCAAAGGTGTTCATACTATGCAATCCTCATAATCCCGTAGGCAGGGTGTGGAGCAGGGAGGAGCTTGAGAAAATAGGTGAATTATGTGTCCGGTATAATGTTGTCATTGTCTCTGATGAGATACATTCAGACCTGGTATTCGGCAGACATATCCATATTCCCATAGCTTCAATCTCAGAAGAGCTGGCAGCCCTTACCGTTACCTGCATGGCTCCGAGCAAAACCTTTAATATTGCCGGACTATACACATCAGCCGTAATAATATCAGATAAGGCATTACGGGATAAGTTCAAAAAAACAATACATCGGCTGGAGGCAGAAGCAAAAAATTTATTCGGTATAATTGCCTTTGAAGCAGCATATACCCATGGTGAAGAGTGGCTCGAACAGGCTCTCCCATATCTGGAAGGCAATCTTGAATTTCTGGTTGATTATTTCATTGCTAAAATACCTAAAATTAAAGTGTCAAAACCGCAAGGAACTTATCTGGCCTGGTTGGACTGCAGGGAGTTGGGTATGAATCAAAAGGATTTGGTTGACTTCTTTATACACAAAGCCAAAGTAGGATTAAATGACGGAGCGGTCTTCGGTGCCGGAGGAGAGGGTTTTATGCGCCTAAATGCTGCATGCCCCAGAAGTCTGCTGGAAGAAGGGCTGAAGCGGATAGAAAACGCAGTAAACATGCTATAATAAAAAATCCCAATACTTCATTTGTATTGGGATTTAGTAATTTTCTTTAATGACCCAGGTAAGCCTTCACTATACTATCATCTTTACTTAGTACGTCAGCTTTTCCTTCCATTACTATTTCTCCTGTTTCCAGCACATACCCTCTGTGGGCAAGCTTAAGGGCAGCCTTTGCATTTTGTTCAACAAGCAGGATTGTAGTACCTTCTTCATTAATCTGTTTGATAATGTCCATTATTCCCTGAACAATTATGGGTGCCAGCCCCATTGAGGGCTCATCCAGCAAAAGCACCTTAGGGTTGGTCATGAGAGCTCGCGCTATTGCAAGCATCTGCTGCTCACCCCCTGAGAGAAGCCCTCCCATTTGCTTACGTCTTTCTTTTAATACAGGGAACAGTTCCAGTGCCTTATCCATTCTTCGCTTTCTTTCGGCATCATCTTTAAGTGTAAATGAACCCATTTCCAAGTTTTCCTGAACGTTCAGCTCTTTAAAAATCCTTCGCCCTTCAGGAACATGAATTATTCCCATCTCAACAATATCATGGGGCGGCGCATTTGTAATATCTTTTCCGTAGAATTCCACCTTTCCGGAACATGCCGGCACTAAACTGGATATAGTTTTAAGAGTGGTACTCTTTCCTGCACCGTTGGAGCCTAAAAGTGTAACTATCTCCCCTTCGCAGACATCCAGGCTGATACCTTTTAATGCATATATCTGTCCGTACCGGGTTGCCAGGTTTTTAAGGGAAAGGACTACTTCACTCATTCTGCATCCTCCTCCTTCCCCAAATATGCTTCTATTACCCTGGGATTGTTCTGAACTTCCTGCGCAGTGCCCTCTGCAATTTTGACTCCGTAGTCAATTACAAATATTTTTTCCGAAACCTTCATAATCAGGCCCATATCATGCTCTATTAAAAAAACGGTCATTTTTCTCTCATCCCGAATGCGGCGTATCAGCTCTATCAACTGCATCTTTTCATCATAGTTCAGGCCGGCGGCAGGTTCATCCAGCAGCAGCAGCTTTGGCTGAGTTGCCAGTGCCCTTGCCCACTCTACCCTTCTTTGATCCCCATAGGGTAAATTCTTTGCCA
>ENA-UOWE01006759-UOWE01006759.1-activated-sludge-metagenome-genome-assembly--contig:-NODE-6759-length-9996-cov-5.296348_pt1 | contig 9996 bp, 10 predicted proteins | sample MGYA00249841_ERZ761562 | MGnify/ENA primary metagenome ERZ761562 (study PRJEB28883, sample SAMN05720200) | activated sludge metagenome | isolation source: Anaerobic digester | place: Japan... | reverse complement strand
AACGCGCGCCCGGCGGTTCGTTCATCTGACCGAAGACCATCACGGTATTGCCCAGAACGCCGCTTTCTTCCATTTCCCGGTAGAGTTCTTCGCCCTCGCGGCAGCGTTCGCCGATACCGCAGAAGATACTCATGCCTTCATGCGCGCTGACGGTATTATGAATCATCTCCGTAATCAAAACCGTCTTACCGACACCGGCGCCGCCGAACAGACCGGCTTTACCGCCTCGTTCCAGAGGAGCCAGAACATCGATGGCTTTAATGCCCGTTTCAAAAATTTCCGAAACGGTGGATTGATCGCGCAGAGGAATCGGCTCACGGTGAATGGAACGTATTTCTACGTCTTCAACATTCCCTTTCTTATCGATTGTCTGTCCGAAAACGTTGAAAACCCTTCCCATAAGCTCTTTGCCCACGGGGACTTCAAGGGGCCTGCCCGTGTCAATGACTTTTGAACCTCTGGCCAGACCCTGCGTGGGAGTCAGGGCGACGCCCCGGACCGTATTGTTGTCGAGCTGGGTAAAGACCTCGATGATGACGTCCTCTTTTTCGCCGGCTTTGAGAACATTACGAATCGGGGGCACCTTGGAAAAATAAACATCAACAACACTGCTGCGGACGGATAAAACTTTTCCCTGATTGATCTGTTCGCTTTCCACGTTCATCTCCTCTTAAATAAAATTGATGCTTTAACGTTTATTGAAAAGTTCTCTTACTTTTTTCACATCTTCCATCAACCATCCCACCACGCCGCCGACCACAACAAACATTACGGCCCGAATGATGTCCTCCGTAAACGAAACGCCTTCCAGAAAAACAGCGTGACTGCAAAGAAGCATGACGGCGAGAAACACAGACACCCAGACACCCTTTCTGCCCCAGCAAATAGACGCCAGGACAATGGGAATGTAGAACAGATGGGTAAAAATAACTCCGGTTTGAGCCACAGAGTGGTAGTAGAATGTGATGACGAAAGCGATGACGACAAAAAGGGCCATCAGCGCGTACTGATAGGTTTTCTTTTCGCCCCCGATGCAGCTCTTTTTCATCAGCGTTTCCACGGCGAAAAGTCTTGTGTCTATGTCCTGATGAATGCGTTCCTGATATTTCTGTATGACCTGATAGGCCACATAATCAAACATCAGAATGGTTCTATTCAGGCTCTCGACGGCCTGTTGTTTCTCCAGAGCAGTGAAAAACATTCCCTGAAATTCAGCATACAGCCAAAGGTTCCTGCGCAAGAGGATCAGGGCGTAAGTCGCTTCCTGAAGGGGAATCTTTTCATCGTAAAATTTCTGGGCGTATTTCCACGAAAATGTTTTGGCTTCTTCGTAGGGGTGTTCCGCCATGGACATGCGGCGGAACAGTTTGTAGAAATCGACTCCCTGTTCAATCACCATCGGTTTCGACAGGTTATGGTAGGATGGGGTCCGGTTGTGTTTCATCACATCCTCGGCCCATTGCCGCGCAATATCGTCGGCTTTGCTTTCAATCAGATCAATAAGTTTGGCGGCGTAAGCTTCCATGGCTTCATCTCTTCCAATACAAACCGGCTTGATAAATCATCGACTGCGTCCTGCTGATGTCTGCTTTTCAGCGTTTCACTGATCTTGACAAAACCTCCTGCTGCATCATTTTTGAAAATTTCATAGAAACAACGTACATAATGTAATCGAACATCAGCATCGATCTGCTTAAGCTTTCCACGGCCTGCCGATGATCCACCTCCACATTGAACAGGGACTGAAATTCCGCATAGAGCCACATGTGTCTTCTCATCAGAATCAACGCGTACAGGGCCTCGTGAAGCGGGATTTCTTCTTTGTACCTTTCCTCCGCATACTTATCGAAAAAATCTTTTGCCTGTTCATAAGGAGACTCGTTAAAAAACATCATTTGAAAATTATTATAGAATTCCTTAGCCTGACGAATAATCTTCTCTTCCGGCGCCTGATGGTAGCTGGGAGTTTTCGCATTCTTTTTTACGTCTCTGGCCCACTGCCTGGCTATTTCGTCCGCGTTTGTTTGAGTTAAATCCACAAGCTTTGCGGTAAAAGCTTTCATTGCTCATCATCCTTTTCAAAAGAATAAACAGCAACGGGCATGCCAAAACTATTTTCCCCTCTTGATTTATTCGTGACCGGCTTGTCTATCCGGACAAAAAGCGAGACGAAAATCATCAGAAACCTGTGCTATTGAAGCCTTACGAAAAAGCGGATGGAAAAATCTCTCCGGTAAAAAAATATTTTTTCTTTGTCATGTCAGCGGATCAGGTTTTTGAACGGACGAGAAAAAAACGAAATAAAAGACGGCGGAAAGGATATCGATGGACAGGCCGGGGACTTTTTAAAACGGCAAGACCTTTTAAAAACAGAAACTTATTCAAAAAGACATTTATGTCGCCCCTGACGACTTAAATGTCATTCAGGATGGTTTCCCATTGCGGATTTTTCTTCATCGCGGCAATTTTTCTTTGCAGTTGGCGGACGGTTATGCCCAGGATTTGCGCCGCCCTACCGCGGTCGCCCTGAACATTTTTCAAAACGTACACCAGATGGGATTCTTCGTTCTCCTTGAGCGTACCCAGTTGCCGGGATAAAGGGAGCGGTGCGGTGGAAACCATTCCCAGATGACACGGCTGGATGAAATCGGAATCCGCCAGCAAAACGGCGTTTTCAACAACCTGCGCCAGTTCCCTGATATTGCCCGGATAATTTCTGGCGGTTAACAGTTCCATGGCTTCCGGATTAAAGCCTGTAATGGTTTTTTTATAATTCTCACGCGATTTGCGCAGAAAATGGAGCGCGAGCAGAGGGATGTCTCCCTCTCTTTCTCTCAACGGCGGCAAATGGATGTGCACGGATTTCAAACGGTAAAAAAGATCCAGCCGGAAACTTCCGTCCTGGCACGCCTTCTCGACATCTCGGTTGGAAGCGGAGACAACCCGGACATCCACCCAGACCGGCTTGGAAGCGCCCAGGGGATAGAAAGACTTTTCTTCCAGTACCCGCAGCAATTTGGACTGCAGGCCAACGGGCAGTTCCCCGATTTCATCCAGAAAAAGGGTCCCTCCGTCCGCCTGTTCGAAATAGCCGCGATGGGGAGTATCCGCGCCGGTGAATGCGCCTTTGGCATGGCCGAAGAACTGGCTTTCGAACATGCTGGCGGGAATCGCGCTGACGTTCACGGCAATAAAAGGACCGCCGGGCATCGGCCCCGCCCGATGAATCCCTCTGGCGATCAGCTCCTTTCCTGTCCCGGACTCGCCGGTAATCATGATCGGGTTGCCGCCTCCGGCCATGATCTGTGCATAGGAAAGAAGCGAACACATCCTCGGACACTGGGTCACAATCTCCGCAAATGCGGCGGGAATGCTGCTTTTATCGTAACCTGCCGTGGTGGATAAGCCGATGAGCAGCCCCCGGTGTTCGTAGGCCCGTCGGATGGCCAGAAAAAGCAAGTCATTATCCACCGGTTTGACCAGATAATCATACGCACCGAGACGAATTGCTTTCACCGTGGTGGGAATATCATCGATAGCGGTAAGAATAATGAATTCCGTATGCGGCCGATAGGGTTTTGCCGCCTCCAGGACCTGCAAACCGTCAACTTCCGGCATCAGCAGATCCAGAAGAACAATATCGAAATCGGTTTCCTTGATTTTCGCAATCGCGTCTTTGCCGTTTGCACAGGTGTCCACATTTCTGATGCCCCGCCACTTCAAAAGACGTTTGATTGAATTCAGCGCAACCTCTTCATCATCTACAATCAGTATTCTCATAATCGTTGCCTGCCTGTTTCACGTATGATCGTTTGCAATTGCGTCATGCTGAAGGGTTTTTGGAGCACATAATCCGGTTTTCCCGACATGCGTCCCTCGGGTTTGCCTGCCTGCGGATCGGAGGAATAAAGAATGACACAGAGCAGGGGGAAACGCTCTTTGATTTTTCGGGACAAATCCCATCCATTCATGACCGGCAGATTAATTTCCGAAATAAAAATGTCAACTTCGGGATGCATTTCCAGATAAGCGATGATATCATCGCAATCATCCTGCTCGCCGCACTGCCAGTCAATGACATTCACAATGCTCATTTTTATTTCTTTCAAATAGGCGGTATCGCTGTCGCAGCAGAGAACGGCCGGGCGAATGCTGATCGGTGTGCGGGCATCCAGCGGAAGGTAGATTGAAAAACGGCTTCCCACTCCCGGCTTGGACAGCACTCCGATCAATCCGTTATGCTCCTTGATCAGACCGTAGGAGATGGAAAGCCCCAGTCCGGTCCCCTCCATATCCCGGCGCGTTGTAAAAAAGGGCTGGAAAATATGATCCAGTACCGCCTTTTTCATGCCGATGCCGTTATCTTCAATTTCAATCAGAATCGCGTTGAGCCGATCAAGACTTCTGGCGGTAATAACAATTCTTCCTTTTCGTTCCGGTGTAATGGCCTGATGCGCATTGATCAGCAGGTTGGCGATCACCTGTTCGATTTTCTGGAAATGGCCCTGGACAGGCGGTAAATTGCTGTCGATGTAAAGATCGATGCGGGAAACGGTTTTGCGAACCTGCGCACCGACAATAATCATCACCCCCTGAATGACTTCTTCGATTTTCACCGGTTTTTTCTCCACGGTTTCGTCGGTGCGGGCAAATTCCTTCAGACCGGAAATAACGCGCTTGATTCTTTGGGACGCCGTTTTGAATTCCTCGATGATTTCCTTCATGTTCGTACAGACTTCCACATAGCCAATGCCCTTTTCACTCCAGTCGGGATGAGACGCGCCGTCACTGGCCAGAATCGGTTCCACCGCGTTCCACATTTCCTCCAGCATGGTGATGTTGTTCGCGATGAAACTGACCGGGTTGTTTATTTCATGAGCAACGCCCGCGACCACTTCGCCGAGCGCTTTCAATTTATGGGATTGAATCATCTGCTGTAAACGAAATTCTCCTTCATGGCGGATTCTTTTATCTTCTGTTATATCCTGCCATGCTCCCACCATGTAACTGCGCGAGTGTTTGCCCGGTTTGATCAAACGGCGATGATCCGATATCCAGCGGTAAGAACCGTCAGCGATCTGTAAGCGGTACTCCAACTGGTAAGTTTTTTTCCTGGCAGTCGGTTTCAGTTTTTTCAGAACATTGCTCTGGTCTTCGGGATGAATGTGATTCCGCCAGAAAGTATGATTGGCCGTAAATTGAGCGGGCGTGTATCCGGTGATTTCCTTGACGCGATTACTGACAAACGTGATGGCCATGCTTTCGTCGGCGTTGCATGTGTAGGAGACGATGGGAAGAAATTCCAGGATCAGGGATAAATGATCCATGGCTTCTTTCAGAGCCTTGTTGGCCTTGGTCAGTTTTCTCGTGCGTTCCCTGACTTTGATTTCCAGGTCTTCATGCGCTTTCAGCAGCGCTTCTTCCGCTCGCTTTGCCTGCGTAATGTCTTCAAGGGTTTCTATCGCTCCGATAACCGATCCCTTGGAATTTCGGATGACGGCGGAAGTAAAACGCAACCATTTTCCTCTCTTGCCCAGTTCCGGGAAAAAGTCCGTCGCTTCATATGCACCATCAATCAATTTTGATTTGATAAACTTACCGGAATACCATTGGGGAATTTTCTTCTGATATTTATCAACCAGCAGATCCGCCATGCACGGCCTGGCCGTTTTATAAAACGCTCGCCACTGTTGTCCGGTGCCCATCACTTCCTTCGACTTGATTCCGCTTAATTCTTCGAGGGCCCTGTTCCAGTAGATAATCAGATGATCTTTCCCGATGATAAAGGCGGGGATCGGAGAACTCCCGATAATGCTCTGCAGCAATTGCGGACCATTGCTGAATACTTCGCCGGTCCAGACGCTTTCATGACGTCCGGGGCTTTTATTTTTTCTGGACGGGCTGCTTCCGGTTTTCATCTTCTGCTACCGAAAATACGACTGACGCGTGCGTTTGAACTATTCAATGATGTATTAACTCTGTTAAAGCAATTATCCGCGGTGAAGGTGACGATTTGAAAAATGTTCGGTATGGTTTGATTATATAGAACGAGAAACTGATGTCAAGAAAATTAAAAACGAAAAACGCTTTACTTTTGCCGACAATCTGAATCGTGCTGCATGCAACAACGTTTCAGCGCGACGAACGCCGCACCGACCGCTCCTTCAGCATCCGCGCCAGGGCTTTGTTTCCGTTGAAGGCGTTCAGGAGGCTGTCTTCAAAACGCTGCCATTTTCTGTCTATTTTACGTTTTGCAAAAAACCGGCAGTAATTGCTGACGGGAATGAATTCGGAATTATATATATTATCGATCAGAACCAATCGGGCAATCCCGGATGCATCCATCTGGCAAAGAATATTGTAGGGCTTGATGTCCATGGTTACGATGCGGTTCTGCAGGAGATATTTTTTCAGCCGGCATAATGCATCGGAAAGGCTGGAAAAGTATTTTTCGGTTTGTTCGTCTGAGGATAAATAGTATTCCAGGCTTTTGGCAACGGTCCCGTCATGATCCATAATCAGATCGAAAACAGATCCCTGCCCCAGATCGGTCTCGACATCTCCATGATACCGGGAAATCATCTCCCAGGAAATTCCATGTTTTTGAAGATGCCGATAATATTTTTTTTCCCGTTTAATTTCCAGAGGGCTGTCTTTTACCGTGATTTTTATGCAGAGGTTTTGATCCTCCGGATGTTTATAGCATTCCCGATGCCTGCCCCTTCCAATCAAGGTTGTCCTGTCTATGTAAAGCATTACTCTACCGTTATGATCCAGATGATCCGTCGCCTGCCGCTTAAAAATCCGCAGCAACTTAATCGAGGGGCGGGAAAAACAGGGGAAAAACTGAAATTTATAATTTCAGAAATTCTATTACTCTTCCATGTAAGGTTTTACGAGCAAATCCCACGTTTCTTCCGAATCACATTTGCTGTTTAAAAGATAACAGCCGAGATTTTTTCTTTCATTGTTTAACCGGACGCTTCCCAGACTTTCGTTCTCATCAACATCGAGTAATTTTTTATATCGTTCCAATACGCCGTCTTCCGTGACGAGCATAAAACATTGATCCCGTTTTTTATTGTAATGGCTCTTATATAAATACAGATAGACATTTTGATTTTTCTCCACGACGCCATTGCCATACGCTTTACGAAATATTTTTTTGCTCCGTTTTTCGCATTGATCCTGCAATCTGGACATCTCTTTTTGACTTTTTTCTGAAGCTGGCGTTGCTTGTATCTTTTCCGACGGGGCCGGTTGAGGTTTTTTGAGCGTCTCTCCGGAAACCGGCGGGGCTTTTTTTGTCTCATCAACGGCCGAAACCGCAGGTTTTTTTGCCGTTGATTTTGGTACGACCTGTGCCCTGTCTTTGGCAGGCACCGATTTTCCCGTTGCCGGGGCACCCTGATCAGCCGAAATTTCTTTTGACTTTTCATCAGGCAGCAGCGCCCGTTGTGCTGTTTCATCGTCAGAACGCGGCGATGGTTCTATGACGATATCCTTTGAGTCCGACGCTTGTTTTATCGCGGGGACTTGATTCAAATAGATGACCCACGACATAAACGATATCGTCAGAATAATAACAAGAATGGACAGAAAAAGTTTTTTCACGGCGTTTTCCTCTTTCAGATCATAAGGTTAAAAATTTAAAACCAACAATTGGTCAGGATTATATTTGTGATATTTTAATTTTTACACTGAACGAACAATTTAGGAGTTGTGTACATATCAGATTTTCACTGATTTTCAAAATAAATTTTATCATTTTTCAAAAACGGCCGCGCTTCCCGTACAGAATAAGATTCACGATGCCTTCGGCGGCAATCATTTTTACCCGGAAAGTAAATTCATTGAGGGAGAAGCGGACTTTAAGGATGCTTCCGGACGAGATGAAGTTATTGTTCCATAAGCAGACAATCTTTCCCGCATCCGGAGCACGAACATATATTTTTTCGTTATCGGCTGATGGCTAATGATCCAGTGTGATGATGTCCTCTATTTCCACTTTGTTGAGAAGTGCGGCTTCGATTTGATTCTGAATGTTTTGTTCAAACCGCAGGCAGACTCCGCAGTCCGAGCTGATCTGCTTGGGCACGGGAATCAATTTGTGCGGCAAGCCTTCTTGCTTGAGAATTTTTTCCGCCTTCAAGGCATAGCTCACCGCTTTGAACAGAACGACGGCATATGTTTTTTTGTCTTTCATGGCGCAAGCAATCGTCCCGCACTGCTCATGGTCTCTACAATGTCATACATATTGGAGACAATCCCCACGGCCAGCTTATCCTTGATTTCAAAATAATTGAGGCAGGTGCCGCAAACCAGAATCTGTACGCCCTCGCTCTCCATCTGTTTTAAATCTTCCAGAACATCGGAACCCTGCACGGTCAGCTTGACGCCGGTGTTGTAGAGGATCATGACATCCGGCTTTTTGGCCTGCCCGGCGACGGTATGGATGAAGGCCTTGATCAAAACGGCGCCCAGTTCATCGCTGCCCCGTCCCATTTTATCTTCCGTCACGGCTATGACAAAAGGACCGGATGGAGCCGTGCCTGTTTGACAGGAAGCAGCGAAATCCTGATCTTTATTGAAATCCGTCCCGCGAACGATGTGAATCTCATAAACACTTTTGCCTTTGGGTTCGACAGTCACAGCGCAGCCGAACTTGCCGGCCAGACGCTTCACGTTTTCCAGAGCAGTTTCGTTATCAACGACGGTCGTCACCCTGGCGTTGTCCTCCAATGCCTTTTTTGTCAGAACAACCGGTTGAGGACAGGAAAGCCCCCGGGCATCAATGATTTTAATGTCTGCCATATTATTTTTTCCTCCTGCTTATTTTTCTTATTGCGTCAATGGCTTTTGCTATTTGCTCCTGTGTGTTGAAATAGCTGAAGCTGAAGCGCACCGTTCCTTGAGGATAGGTGCCGATGGTTTTATGAGCGGATGGCGCGCAATGGATGCCGGAACGCGCCATGATATTAAAGCGGTCATCGAGTTCCAGAGCGACCGCGGCCGGATCCATCCCGGCGATATTGAAGGAAACGACAGGGGTTCGTTTTTGTGCATCTTTTTTCCCGTAAACGACCATGCCAGGCACATCCCGAACGCCGTCCATAAATATTTCCACCAGGTTGTCTTCCTTATGCTTAATTTCGCTTACACCTTTAGATAAAACAAAATCAACTCCCGCCTGCAAACCGGCTATGCCTACCGTATTGGGCGTCCCCGCTTCATAACGGTCGGGCATGAAGTCAGGCTGTTCTTCCACTTCCGAGCGGCTCCCCGTCCCGCCGACACAAAGGGGTTCGATCTTATTTTCCAGACCTTCACGAATATAGATCCCGCCAGTTCCCGAAGGACCAAATAAAGATTTATGTCCTGTAAACGCCAGCAAATCGATATTCATTTTTACAACATCAATAGGATAGCTGCCCGCCGTCTGCGCAGCATCAACACAAAAAACCAAGTTGCGTTCCCGCGCGATACGGCCGATATCCGCAACGGGCATCACTGTTCCCGTGACATTGGAAGCGTGGGTCATAAAAATCGCTCTGGTATTTTTTTTGACCGCTCCGTTTACGTGCGCCGGGTCAATCAAGCCTTCCCGATCGCAGGGAATGACAGTCAGTTCGACACCTCTGCGCTCCATTACCCGCAGGGGTCTCATCACCGAATTATGTTCCATACTGGATGTAATAACATGATCGCCTGATTTCAGCAGGCCGGAGATCGCAATATTCAATCCTTCCGTGGCATTTTTCGTCATCACGATCTGCAGAGGATCGGTTATGTTGAAAAGTTGCGCGAGTTTTTCCCGTGTGTCGTAAATGACGCGCGCTGCTTCAACCGACAGGCGATGACCGGAACGGCCGGGATTTGCGCCGATTTTTTTCAGGTATTTTTGTATGGTCTTGTTGACTTCCGGCGGCTTCGGCCAGGATGTCGCAGCATTATCAAAATAAATGATACTCATCGATTAACCTTACAATTGAACGT
>ENA-UOWE01006749-UOWE01006749.1-activated-sludge-metagenome-genome-assembly--contig:-NODE-6749-length-10019-cov-3.693095_pt1 | contig 10019 bp, 6 predicted proteins | sample MGYA00249841_ERZ761562 | MGnify/ENA primary metagenome ERZ761562 (study PRJEB28883, sample SAMN05720200) | activated sludge metagenome | isolation source: Anaerobic digester | place: Japan... | reverse complement strand
CTACACTGGTATCCACACTCTTTCCCTACACGACGCTCTTCCGATCTCCCGCGCTGGCGCTCATCCCAGGCGGCGGGGCTGACGTCGTCACGGGGCTCCCAGTTCCAGACGCCTGCAACACCCTCGTAGTCGGTCATCAGGTAGACCTTCATCGATCGACCTCCAGGTTCGCGACGTGGCGAGAGCGAAGCGCACGGACCGGCGACGACGTCATCCCGAGCATGGTGAGCCATCTCGGCGTGTGGTGGAACGCCGTGCACGCCCCTACCAGGCGCCAAGGTCCCCCGTCGCTATGCGGTTCGGAGTGACGCCTCCGCCGGGGCGGGCCCCATGGGCGCCGGACCTCGCTATTCCTGTGCCCCCGGTCGCTCTCGGCCGAGATCGTACTTGCGGTACAGGTGCCGGAACTGGTCGTAGTTCAGACCGAGGCGGCTGGCGGCCTTACGCTGGTTCCACCCGCAGCGTTCGAGTGCCTCCAAAGCCGCCTGGCGCTCGAATGCGGCGATGCGGTCGGGCAGCGGTCCCTCGGTCAGGAGCGGCGCGTGTGTGGTGGCGGTGGCCGCCTCGGTGGCCAGCCGCGGCGATGGAATCAGGTCGAGGTCCTCGGGCCCGATGGTTTCACGATCGCAGCGGTAGGCAGCCCGCTCGACCACATTCTTGAGCTCGCGGACGTTCCCCGGCCAGTTGTGGTCGGCCAGGCGCGCCAGGGCGGCCGGGGAGAGCCGGTGGGCCACGAGTCCGGCGACCTCGGCGCGAAACCGCTGGATGAAGTGGTCCGCCAGTTCGGGGATGTCATCGATTCGCTCACGGAGCGGCGGCAAGGTGATGGTCTCGAAGGCCAGCCGGTCGTGGAGATCCGCGCGGAAGGTGCCCGCGGCCATGGCGGCCTCCAGATCCGTGTTGGTGGCCGCGACGATGCGGACATCGGCGGTGAGTGTCTGGTTGCCCTGGACGCGCTCGAAGGTGCGGTACTCGATGACTCGTAGGATCTTCTGTTGGAACTCGGGGCCCATGTTGCCGATCTCGTCGAGGAACAAGGTACCCCGTTCGGCGAGGTCGAAGCGGCCGAGTTTGAAGGGCGCGTTGTTGAAGGCATCCTCCTCCTGGCCGAACAGCTCGCATTCGAGGAGGCCCTCGGGGATGGCGGCGCAGTTGACGGTGACGAAGGGTCCCTCGCTGCGCGGGCTGGCGCGGTGAATGGCGGCGGCGAAGAGCTCCTTACCGGTTCCCCTTTCGCCGCGGATGAGCACGGGCCTCGGGACCTTGGCGACGCGCTCGACGCGGGCCAGCGCGGCGCGGATGGCCTCGCTGGACCCCACGATGTCGTACCGTCGGCCGACCTGCTCTTCGAGGTACTGTGTCTGGCGCTTGAGGCGCTTGTACTCCTCGGCGAGCCGGCGGTTCTCCTCGATGGCACGCACCAGCCGCTCGATCTTGTCCATGCTCAGCTCGATGGTGTCCTCGAGGTAGGCATCTTTCTCGAGGTAGTCGGAGGCGCCGCACTTGATGGCCTCGACGGCTGAGCCAACGCTGCCCTGGCCCGTCAGCACGATAACCGGCATATCGTTGCCGTCGGCGCGGATCCGCCGGAGGACATCCATGCCGCTCATGCGCCCGGCGCCGAAGTCGAGGTCGAGGATGACGACAGAGAAGGGGCGTTGGCCGCGGAGGTGTTCCAGGGCCTCCTCACCCGAGGGGGCCTGGACGACACGATGGCCACGATCGGACAGGATCGTAGTTAGCAGGTCGCGCACGGCCGCCTGGTCGTCGACGACGAGAATGGGGTCGCCTATCGCGCGGGCTGCGACGAGTCTTTCGCTCATTGGAGGATCTCCGGTTCGCGGTCATCGGCGGCCTCGGCATCGATGACTTCGGTACGGATCATGCCGCGGAAGTCTTCGAAGATGACGGGACGCAGGCGCAAGCGGGCGGCTTCGGGGTGGAGTTCGACGGCCGCGGGCAGCTCGATGCAGACGGTCGTGCCTTCTCCCTCGGTGCTATCCACATGGAGCCTCCCGAGGTGTTCGCGGGCGATCTGGGCGGCGATGGTGAGTCCGAACCCGCTGCCTCCCTCTTTGGTGGTGAAGCCAGGCCGGAGCACATCGCGCAGGTGCGACTCGGGGATCCCGGGGCCGGAATCCGACACGATGAGGCGCACCACTTCGGCGCGCGATCCATGTCCGGAGGGGCCGAGGACTAGATCGGTGGACACCTGCACCGGCTTTCCGGCCGATGCCTGGGCGGCGTTCTGGACCACGTTGACGACCATTTCACGCAGCCGGCGGGCGTCGCCGCGGATCCGTGGCAGCGCCAGGGACGGGTTCAGCTCGACGCGGGCCTGGGGATACTGCACCTGCACTGTGAGGACGGCACGGCGCACCGTCTCGTTGACATCGACCATGCTCGTGTCCATGGGGGGCGGCCGGAGCACACGGAGGAACTCCACGATACCGTCGTAGGCTTGCGACTGGACGTCGGCCAGGCCAGCGACCTCACTGGCAACGACGTCAGGCGGCTCGCCATCGATGGCCCGCTTGGCCAGCGCCCGGATCGAGCTACCCAGTACACCCAGAAGGTTCTTGGTGGCGTGGAGATGGTCGTAGACACTGGCCAGCGCATCAGCCCGGGCCACATCGACCAGGGTCGGCAGGAGCTGGACCATCACGCGTTCGCAGGCTCCCCTGCCCTGGGCGGCCTGCACCAGGTCAAGCAGGTGCCCCACCATGGTCGCGGCATCCTGGTCGTAGTAGAGCGCCGACAGGTTGTGGTAGGCCGGTGCGTAGTCGGGGTCGGCGAGGATGGCGCGGCTGTAGTAGTCCAGGGCCTGGCGCACCTCGCCGCGCTTCTGGAGGAGGATGGCGAGGTTGTTCAGGGCGGGCGCGAACTCCGGGGCGAGTTCGAGACAGCGCTGGTAGCGGTCGATGGCCAGGTCAGCGTCGGCGTCGACATCGTCGTAGCAGGTGCCGACGGCGAAGTAGACGCGATGGGGGCTGGAGAACTCGGTGTGCAGGGTGGGGCGGGACAGCAGGGCCTCGAACTCGCTGATGGCTCGTAGGCGCAGGTCGGGATGAGCATACTTGTCGCGAGCGTAGAGCAAGCCCAGCCGGTATCGGGCTTCGAGATGGCCGGGATCGGCCTCGAGTGCTTGCTCGAAGTAGCGGACGGCAGCCGTGTCGGGCACGTCGGGGTCGTCGCTGCAGGCGAGGCCAAGGTTCACATAGAGGTCGGACCGGTGGGCGGCGAGTAGGGGCTCGCCCTCGATGAGCTTCTCGGCCCGGTCATAGGCGCGGCTGGCGGCCAGAGCGACGGCCAGGTTGTAGTAGGCGTCGCGGGCGTTGGGGTCGAGTTCGACAACGCGGCGGAAATCGGCGGCGGCGGCGCCCGCATCCCCCCGCGCGTAGCGGCACCGCCCGCGGTGGTAGTAGGCCTGCAAGTGCTCGGGAGCGGCCGCGACGGCACGTGAGAAGGCCACTTCGGCTTGTTCGTACTCCTGCTCGTCCTTGTGGACGAGGCCCAAGGTGAACCATGATTCGGCCAGGGTCGGGTCGAGGCGAAGGGCTTCCTCAAGCACGGTGATGGCCTCATCGAACTGGCCGCTTCGATAGAGGGCGGCTCCGAGGCCTCCATAGGCAGCGGCCCAGCCCGGGTCGGCCTCGCAGGCCGCCCGGTATCGTTCGACGGCGACGGAGAGGTCGCCCCGGGTCATGGCCTCGTGGCCCTGGCGAACGAGGTGTTCCGCGCTGGCTGCACCGCGCCGGTGGCTCGACTTCATCCGCCCGCGGCCTCCGCGGCCGCGCTCACCGTCACTCTCTTGGCGGTGATCACACCGGCTTTCACGATGACCGTGTCGGACGCGTCCTCGATCGTCGAGCCGGTGAGGTTCAGCGTGAACGTGGCCGGAGGAACGTTGCCGAACCGGAACAGCCCGGCTCGGTCCGTGGTCGTCGTGACCGGGGCGTCGACGTTGTCGGCGGTGAGCTCGACCGTCACGCCGGGGGCGAACGTGCCGTCGCCGAACAGAACCTCGCCACTGATGGCGCCCGCCGAGGATGAGGTGGCCAGGTCGTTGGTCACACCGGCGAGGCTGATGGTTCCCGAGATGATGGAACCGCCTCCACAACCGGCGAGCGAGGCGAGAGCAACCAGCGCCCCCACGCATTTCCACAATGTCGTGCGACACACGGACAGACTACGCATTCCGCATCGTCCCCTTGGTCCGAGACCGGTGGTAGTTGACGGTTCGCCGGCTCACCCGGCAGTCGTAGCGGTCACGGAGCACAGCCGCCACCTCACGATCCGAGAGGTCGGGCCAACGCTCGACCACTCGAGCCACGACATCGCGCTTCGGCTGGCAGTACCATGCCAGCGGCCGATCCTCACCCCGGAACCCCAGTAGCTTGCGCTGCAGGATGCGCGAGATGGTCGATTGGTGTTCGCCGACCGCACGAGCGAGGTCGGCCTGCGTGAATGGTACTAGCGAGAGCGGATCGCCATCGACGAAGTAGCGCATCTGACGAGCTACCAAGACGCCCAAGACCCGGTGAAGTAGCGACTTGCGTTGGTTGATCAGACGGAGTCGCGCGAGCAACTGCTCGGCTTCGCGTTCGTCACCGGCCAGCTCAAAGAGAGCCTGGTGACCTTGCGCGCTCAGCCGGTAGGCCTCGGCATACGCGCTGTCGTCGTCGATGCGCAGACGAGGCACGCCGGTGACCGGATCGGGTTCGACCGATGCCACGCGGACCGCGCAGGGCTCGCCGACCGGGGCGCCCTCGGCCGGCGTCGTGGCCGGCTGGGTGCTACCGGCGTAGACATCGAGGATGCGAAGGCTGTCGATGGCCTGGAGGACGCGTCGGACCTCTGCCAGCGGGGCGTTGAACCTCCGGGCCAGCGCAGCGGCATCGGCGTCACCGCTGAGGAAGCCCTCGGTGAACTCCTCGGGTCCGAGTCCGTAGCGCTCGACGAATGCCGCGCATAGGGCCGTGGTGTCCTCGGGCGCCGACTCGGCCGGTGCGGCTGCCGTGTCGGCCACCTCCAGGACCTCTGGCGCGCCGACCCCACGTGAGGCGGTGGCACCGTCTTGCGCCATCAGCCGGTGGCAGTACCGGGCGACACGGCGCACCATGGGAGCATCGATCCGGTACTTGGCGGCGTAGCGCTGGGGCTGCTCATAGGCTTGGGGCTGCGCCAACTCCTCCAACCACCCGGGCACGTCGCAGATCCCGTGCTCGCGGATGATGCGGACCATCTCGACATCGAGGTACTCGTCGTACCGCTCGCGCGGAATGCGGCCGCGGAGGCCGATCTTCGCGAGGTACCCTCGCTCGCGCAGGGCACGGAAGAGAGGCAGGTTCTCGAACTCGGCAATGGCGGCGCGGAACTGCTGTTCGGTCTGCTCGGACAGCTCAACGGCCTCGGGTATGCGTCGCCTGCGGGTGGTTATGGTGGTCTCGGGGCGGACTCGAGGCTCGGGTCTGAGCATGGCGAGCTCCGTGCAACGAATTTGCCAGCGGCAGTGTAGCAGCGGGCGCGCGGCGAGGCAACTGCAGAGGGACAAGGGCTGGGGGACCTACGGCATTGCAGGCTGTGGGCGGGTCTTGGGGAGACAGATGGTGAACACGGTGCCGTCGGGTTCCTGGCTGGTGAACGAGATGCTCCCGCCCAGGTAGCGCTCGGTGAGTAGCTTGGCGCTGTGGGTACCGATGCCTCGGCCGGCGGGACTCTTGGTCGAGAACGACCGGAGGAAGACTTGAGACCGGACCTCCGGCGGCATGACCTCGGCGTTGTGGACGGACAGCGCCACCTGGTCGCCCCGGTCCTCACCGGAGAGGTCAACGGCGCCCCCGCGTGGCGTGGCCTCGAGCGCGTTCTTGAGCAGGTTCCCGAGGACCCGCCGGGCCAGGGCGGGATCGGTCTCGAAAGCAATCTGCGGGCAGCACCCCAGGCCTATGGTCTTGTCGCGCGCGACCGTGTGGTTCCGATAGAGGCTGGCAACCGAAGACAGGAGCTGGTCCGCGAGTACGGGAGCGAGCTGCACCTTCAGGTCCCCCCGCTCCGCCGAGAGGAGCTCGCGCTGAGCCACGATCTCCTCGGTGATCTGCTCCGTGAGCTGGACCAAGTCGCGTCTGAGCTCATCGGCCTGAGCGGGATCCTCGGCATCGGTCTTGAGCAGCTCGGCGATGGCGATGATGCCCGTAACGGTGTTGAGGACGTCGTGGAAGAACACGCGTTCGAGCACATCGCGACGCTTCTCGGAGCTGATGTCGCGCATGGCTACGATGGTGAGGCCGCTTCCGCCAACGAGCACGAACGTGGCGCGGACTTCGAGGTCGAAAGCGCCGCCATCTCGGTACCGGCGCGTGCGGATCCGGCACTCACGCGTGCACGCGCGCTGGGTGGCCAAGCACTCGAGGATCGCGTTGACGGCGCCACACGGCTCGCAGCAGGCGCTGGTCCCGCACCCATCGGGGGCCCCTTCGGCGTTGACGCATTCGATGAGCTCGCCCGGGCGCAGGCCGACTAGCGACTCGGGATCCTCCACTCCCATGGCCTCAAGGAGCACTGAGTTGACCGCGATGATCTGCCTCTGGGAGTTGAGCACGAGGGCGAGGTCGGGGATCGCCTCGAGGAGAGTGACTGCGAGCCGGTTCGAGATGAACTCCCGCCGCGCCGCGTGGAGTTCGTCCGGATCGGCCCGGCCCGCCGGCGCGTAGTACGTACGAGCCGGTCCCACATGGTGCCGGTACATGCCGTCATCCCCTCCGTCGCCGATGGCCGGTCTAGGCGCCCGAGAGCTCCTCGATGGCCCGCGCCACGCGATCACGGTGCGCCAGTAGAACGGCGGGATCCTTCGTGAACTCCGTCAGGCTGCGCGTCACCTCAGGCGACACCTCGAGCAGTGCTTCGGCCCGCGCGAGGGTCTCGGCATCGGCGCCACGGGCGCGGGCTCGCCCGATGGTGTCGCGAAGGAGCCAGAGGTACTCATAATCCTCCATACCATCGCGGAGCATCTCCCATCGGATGGAGTTCACGGGGCCGGTGACATAGGGAGTCGTCGTGTCCTCGGGATCCGTGTTGGGCGGGTAGAGGAATCTTCCATCGCCATTGCCCCAGGGAAGCTTGGAGCCGATGGGAGTGCTATAGCCGCTCACCCAACCCATGGGGTCGGTCCAGGGGTTCTGAACCGATGGCGGCGGGTAGGCGCAGTCACTGGTCCAGTAGTTGGTCGTCCACACGAGCACCCCCTGAACGTTCGCCTGCCAGGTCTGCCAGAGCCACATGCGCATCTCGATGGCGCTGTGGTCGATGAACAGGCCGCAGTAGGGCGCCTTGGGTCCAGTACAGACGTACCACCAGATCTCGTCGCCCGCGGCCTGCCGGGTCTCGCACGACTGCTTGTCATAGTTGGGAGTTAGGGGGCACCAGATGTCGACCGAGCCGATGAGCTCCGGGGTGACCTCCTCGGTCAGGAGACGCCGGACGCTGGGGGCGGCCCGGCCCAGTAGCCTCATGCCGTCTTTGACGAAGTCATAGTCACGCGGCTCCGGCTCATCGAACCAGTAGGTGTATGCCTTGTCGAGCCAGCCCTTCTCGCGGAGATGGGCCTCCACGGCACCGAGGTAGCGGGAGAAGAGCTGTTCGTACTCAGGCGAGCCCTGCTGGTAGCCGCCGAGACTCCCGAGGTAGCGCGAGTGGAAACTGCCACCGCCCATCCCATGGAGCGAGAGACAGAAGGCGGTGATGCCCAACTCGTCAAGGTACCGGGCGGCCGCCTCGTCGAAGGCCGTGAAGTCCAGTTGGACCTCGACATCATCGGGTGTGTAGATCCGCTCGAAGCCGCCATCCTCGACGGCGTTGGCCTCGTTCAGCGCGCCGAAAACGATGTCGTCGAACCAGGCCTCGCCCGTGTGCTCGCCCTGTTCGGTCCACGGGGTGGGGCGGAGAACGATGCGCACGAATCGGGCCCGAGCGTCGAGCCGGTCGTCGATCAAATGCTGAACGCGCTGCCACTCGCCGGAGCCTGTCTCCGTGAAGTCGATGTTGTGGCCGGAGATCCACTGGCCCGCCTGATCGTAGGTGTTGAGGGTGACGCTGTAGCGTTGGCCGGGCTCACCGGTCCGGACAGACCACTCGAGCCGGTACTCGGTCCCCGGGTTGGCGGGGATCGCGGGGCGGTAGTCCTGTGCCGCCACGGCGGTGGCCGAGTCATCCACGATGTGGAGGCACCGCTCGCCCTCGGGAACCCCATCGACGCCGGCGACGACGCGACCGGGGCCCTCCCAGGGCGAACCACCGGCCAACTCGAGGGTGTACGGGGCCAGCGCCATGGGGTCGATGGGTGCGATGCGGTGAGCGGCGAAGTTCTGCATGTAAAGATCCCAGACCCGCCGCTGGTCGTCACGATCGGTGAGGTTATGGTAGCGGAAGATATTGCCAGGCCAGAGCCCGAAGCTGGAGGCAACGTGGGTCTGAGTGGGAAGGGTGACCGCGTAGACGTGAACGGCGATGGGGAGGCGCAGCGTGCTGCCCTGCGCCTCGACGACCAACGCGCCCCGGTAGTCGCCGGGCGGCGTGTCGGCCCGCGTGTGCACAGTCACCCAGAGTGGCTGATTGCGGTCGGCCTCGAGCGCGATGGGGCCAGAGACGGGCGGTAGTGGATCCGGCCAGTCGCCCGGGGTGGACGAGCTATCCGACGGAATCTCGACGGTGAGGTAGGCCACGCGGCAGAGGTCGACGTCGGCTGCCGGTATGGTCCCTGCCGGCCCAGTGAGGTCAGTGACCGAGACCGCGGCCTCGGGGATATCGCGCTCGGGGCGGAGGACGATCTGGACGGCCTCATACTCGTTGCGGGCCATGCGGATCTCGGCCGCTTCCGCTCGGACCTGGGGCAGCCCGCGGGTCCGACTCACTTTGTGCGGCGCGTCGCACCACCAGGCGGCGATGGGGCCATCGGAGCGCAGAAGGGCACCATAGGAGGTGTCGTGCAGGTCGGCAACCGTCACGGTGGTTCTCGCCGTAAGCAGCGGCGCGCCATCATCCGCGGACGCAATACGGAGCTCGATGGCATAGTCGCCGGCCCAGGGGAGCGGCATGCCGAACGTGGTCGCCGGACCCGTTCGTTTGCTCGCACCGGTTTCACCAGGCCCCGGCGCGGAGAGAAACTCGAGCTCGGCGTTCACCTGGATCGGCACGCCGCCCGGAGGCGTGTCGAGGCCAAGAGTCAGCTCGCCCTGGCTTGGATCGCTGAGGGCGGTGAGCCGCAGCGGCAGCTCCGGTGTCTGCTCGATGATCCCCCACAGCTGCGTGGCGCCCCGGCGGGATGGCGTGACCGGAGTGTCGAGCTCCGCGTCGAAACGGTATCCGTAGACCTGCAGACCGCCCTGGAGGGGTGTCTCAGGTTCGAAGCGCAGCCGGACGAAGACGACATCGGCGGGGAGCAGACGCGAGGGGATGGCGCAGTCGACGGAGGTGACGGAGTTGGCCGAACCGGCAGGGAGCCATTCCTGCCCGTCGACCGATGCCTCGACGACGAGCGTCCCCCCGGTGTAGTGGCCGATCGACACGTTGGCGGTGGCGGAGGCAAACGTTCTTCCAGGCACTTGGTGCCGATAAACGACCTCGGAGCCGGCGGAGAGCAGCCAACGGTTCGAGTTGAAGCCCGCGCCCTGCTTCTCCAGGAACCGGCAAGAGGTGGAGCCATCCCATGCCAGATCGTGGACGGCCGAGAAGTGTGTGCCGTCGATCTGCTCGCCGGCGCCGAGCTCGATGCCATCCTCAGTGAGATGCAGCGGCATCACGCGGTACAGTGCAATGTCGTCGTACTCGACGCTTCCGTTCACATGCCACTGCCCAAAGTGGAGGGTGGTCTCGGGCTGGTCCTCGGGGACCCGGAAGGCGAAGGAGTACTGCTGCCACTCGGCGGTGCCGGCGAAGTCGCGGTTCGCGAACTCGGGCCCAGTGATCAGAAGCCCACCGGCGGCACCGGGAGATCGGAAGAGCACACGTCTGAACTCCAGTCACGG
>ENA-UOWE01006744-UOWE01006744.1-activated-sludge-metagenome-genome-assembly--contig:-NODE-6744-length-10024-cov-4.536463_pt1 | contig 10024 bp, 7 predicted proteins | sample MGYA00249841_ERZ761562 | MGnify/ENA primary metagenome ERZ761562 (study PRJEB28883, sample SAMN05720200) | activated sludge metagenome | isolation source: Anaerobic digester | place: Japan... | reverse complement strand
TCGAGTCCCTGTCCGGCCTTCGCGAGGCGGCCCTTGCCGCGCTTTCCGGTGAACCGGACGATTCCCCGCTCGACGGTGAGCCTGCCTCTCCCCATGCTGAAGGCGGTTCCGCGGACGGACGCCGTCGCCGACGGGCTCCGTACCGTGAAGCCGTTTCGCTTGTTGTTGTACGAGTTGACCTCGGCCCTCACGTTGCCCACCTCGAGGTAGAGTTCGGTGTCCACGGTGTCCTCTTTCTCCGCGAGCTCGGAAAGCGTCATCCGCGTCAGCGGCTTAACGGTGAGTACCGAGGCCCCAAGCTGGATGGTAGCCTGTGACTTAAACCCGGTGGATATCACCGTCCCTGCTTGTATGGAATCGCCCTGCTTCAGGGGCTTCCACGTTCCTTGCGCGGCCTGGAATTCGACCTTGCCGCTGACGGCGACGACCTTGCCCTGGAGGGCGAAGGCCGAGGCGGCGAGGGCGAGGAAAACGATGATGGCGATTGATTTGGCATTCATGATAGTGTGCCTCCTTTGCGTCATAGATCGACGATCGCCGTCAGGGACGCTTGCACGATAACGTCCTCTCCCGATGGGAGGAGGAGATCCGTTGACAGCCTAAAGCGAAGGTCGCTGAAAACGAGCGCCGTGGCGCCGATGGATATCTCAGTCGCCGAGTACATGCCGTCGGCCCCCGCGACCTTTTTTGGGTGCAGGAAGGCGGCGCAGGACGCGTCGACGTTGAGCGTATCGGCGAAGGCGTAGACGGCGGAGAGCGAGGGGCGAATTAGGTTTCCGTAGCCCGGCTCGTAAAGGTTGCCGGCGCTCCTGAAGCTGATCGGGACGAACTCGGTGAACGTCGAGTCGTTGCCCGGTGAGTACAGGCAGTCCGCCGAGACGTGGAGCTTGGCTCCGCGATAGTAGTCGAGCCGGGCGACGGCGACGCCCGAGGTGATCGAGTAGGTGTCGGTCCCGTCGTCGAGCACGCCCATCTCGGCGGTGGCGGATACCCGCCAGAAAAGACCGTCGGTGAGTTCCCCGGAGAACGACGCCGTGACGTAGCCGGTGTGGGCGGTTTGCGTCCCGTCCTCGCCGATGACGCCGCGGAGGTCGTATTGCCCGATTCCCTCGACGGCGAGGTCGACGGAGCCGAAGAGCTCGGGGAAGAGGGCGGAAACCTTGGCTACGAGTCGCTTCGCGCCGAGCGCGTATACCCCGTCCTCGGCGTCGTCCGCCCCGTCGTCCGCCGTCATCAAGACGTCGACGGCGCGCACGTTTAGGAAGCCGGTATACCCGACGGACGCGTCGAGGTTGCCGAACTCGAAGGTTCCGTGGAGCTCCGCCCCGTCCATCGGCTGGGCGAGCACGAGGCCGGTAACGTCGTTCATCGGCATGCGCCCGGCGTCGAGGCCGAACCGGTCGTTGAGCGCCATGCTGAACCGGAAGAGGTTGACGTCGGCCCAGAGCTCGTACTCGTCGGCCGTCGCCTCTTTTTCGGCCACGGCGCGGCCCTCGACGGAAAGGGTTGTCCCGCCCGACCCTATCGGGGTGGTGAGCCAAAGCGCGAGGGAATGCTCGGCGAGGAAGTCGGTCTCCTCTCCTTTCCTGACGCCGCCCTCGTTCGAGAGCTCGGCGCCGAAATCGACGGCGTACGTGAGGGAGGCGAACGCGATCGCCGTCGCGATAAGGATTATGCGCTTCGTCATTTGGTTCCCTCCAGGGTCTTGAGCACCGCCTTCCGCCGCTCGGCGGAAACGTCGGAGACTTCCGCCTCGCGGAGCGTCGCGTCGGGGAATCGCTCGGCGAACGCGCTGACGAGCTCGATGAGCTCCCTACCCGAGAGGACGTGCGCCGGGTCCACCTCTGGGTCGATAAGGTCCAGGGCCCGGAATTCCCGTATGGCGTACCGGGGCGCGCCGGTAAGTCGCCACATGAGGCCGCCCGATATCCCGTAGTTCTTCATCATGAAGAACGTTGCCGCCCCGGCCGTTATCGGCCCGTTCGGCATGGCGTTCTCGGGGAACGAGCCGAGCTGGTCGCAGTACATGTACGCCTCGAAGGGGCTCGCCTCGATGCCCGCCGAGCTCGCGACGAGATAGGAGAAGTCGGAGTAATCCGCCCTCTCCTTCGCCAAGAGCTCGGTCATCGTGGCCGCGCTTTGGGCCGCGAGCGGGGTCGCGGCTATCGCGGCGATCGCCAGCGCAAGCGCCGCCAGCAGTTTGACTTTTCTCATTCGACGATCTCCTTATCCATGATGACTATCTCGACGCGGCGGTTCTTGCTCCGCCCCGCGGCGGTATCGTTCGACGCGAGGGGTTCCGAGGCGCCCTTGCCCGCGACGGCGATCGTGCCCGGCATGCCCTCCGCCGAAAGGAACGCGGCGACGGCTTTCGCCCGCGCGGTCGACAGGTCGACGAGCTCGCGCTCGCTCGAGCCGCCCGGGTTCGCCGCGTGTCCCACGACCGAGAGGGCGTTTCCCTTAAATGACGACAGGATGGCCGCGATCTTCCGGAGCTTCGCCTTTTCCGAGTCGAGGATGCGGGCAGAGTCGGGCTCGAACTGGATGTTCTCGACCGAGAGGGCCACGCCCGTGTCGGTCTCGACGATGTCGACGTCGGCGACCTTTTGGCTGGTGATTTGGCTCTTGAGGTTCCGGACGATCGTCTCGCGCTCGAGGTCGACGGTCGTCTTGAAGACCTCGTCGGTGGCCCGGCGGGTCATCAGCGAGGTCCCGTCGGTGAAGCGATACTGCACTTCCTCGAGGAGGCTCGCCTTCTTCGGGCACCCGGCCTTGTTGTCCCAGTAGAGGTCGAGTCGGGATATCCCGCTGATCCGGTTGATCCCGGTCTTCGCGGCTTCCGCCTTGCCGAAGGAACGCACGGGGCGCCATTCGGCCGTGATGTGGCAGTACGACCGCTTGCCGACCGTTTTCATTCCCACGTAGGTATAGGATACGGCCACCTCGACGACGAGGGGCTCATCCATGCCGAAGGACGCGAGGTTGTAGTGCACCTTTCCCGTCGACTGCCAACGGGCGCCCGGCGAGATCGAGCCCTTCGGGAACGAGGGAATCGACGAGAGGTAGGGGATGGTGCTCTTTCGTGCGGCGGCCTCTTCCTGCATGATGTCCCGCTCGGTCACGACGACGGGATTGTCGACCACGGAGTCGACGCTTATCAGGGAATCCGTCACGGTGACGGTAGCCTCAAACCGCTTTCCGGCGTTCGCGCGCCACGAAAGCACCTCGGCGGTGCACACCGACGCGCAGACAAAACACCCGATGATACATGCCAAACATTTTTTATGCATCGTCTCAAGAGTCTCCTATTTATCCACTATTATAGCCTATGACAGGCGTTTTTTCCAGGATATGCTATACTATTCCTATGCGATAAGGAGTTTGGGATGGATAAAAAAGTCAATCCGGTGGAAGTCGTGAAGAAAAAACTGGAATACGTCGTCGCCTTCGCCGTGGCGGCGTTCTTTATCCTGCTCTCCCTTACGCCGGCGATCGAGAAGATCGATTACATCCTGTACGACACCCTGCTCGCGATTAAGCCAGAAGTCCCCGAACGGCCGGAGATCCTGCTCTTGAATATAGACGATGGGGCGATCGAGGAGGTCGGGGCGTGGCCTTGGAGCCGGGACGTCATGGCGGACGTCCTTATCCGCATGCGCGAGGGCGGGGCTTCCACCGCCGTCTTCGATATCGAGTACCTTAACCCGGGCCAGACCGGCGTGAACCCCGACTACGTAAAGACGCGGCTACCCGAGGAATACCAGGGGATGCGCCGCGAGATCACGGACAATCTTTCCCTCTTCGCGAAGGCGATCGCCGACCGCTCGATCCCGGCGTCCGCCGCGGCCGAGTACGGGAACGAGCTCGTCGCCTACGTCGATCCCCTGATGGGCGACGTCTACGGCTCGATCACCTCGAACATCTTCCGCGACAATGACAAGTACTTCGCGTCGGCGCTCCGCTTCTTCGGCAACGCCTACCTCACGGTGAACTCGAACGAGCTTAATAAGAACGAGGATGCCGTCGAGGCCGCGGCGTTCGCCGTCGAGCGGTTTCTCAGGTCCGACGTCGAGGATCCCTCGGGGCGAATCAAGCGCGATAACGAGCGGACGCGGAAGGAAAGCCAGTCGCTCGTCGTGTACGGGCTAACCCCGGCGATTCGCCCCCTGCTCGAGGGCGCGCGGGGTCTCGGCTTCCCGAACGTCGTCGTCGACTCCGACGGGGTCAGGCGCCGCATCGAGCTTCTCGCCGAGTACGAGGGCCATTACGCGCCCCAGCTCGTCCTCGCCCCGATACTGGACGTTCTCGAGCCATCCAAGATCGTGCGAAAGGCGAACCGCCTCGTCCTCGTCGGCGCGCGCGACCCAAAGAATCCCTCGTCCCCTGCGCGCAGGGACATCTCGATTCCCCTTGACCGGAAGGGTCGCCTCTTAATCAACTGGCTCAAGCGGCCGTTTGACGCCTCGGGCGACTCTGACGCCGCGGCGAACAAGCGCGACCGGAGCTTCCGGCAGATGGGAGCCTATTCCCTGATCTTCCTCGACCGCGTCGAGGCGAGCCTTATCGAGAAACTCGGCCTGTTCGCCGACCTAAGCGTCCGCGACGCCTCGGGATTTCTCGGGTACCACGACGCGGCCCTGTACCTAAAGTCCCGCTACGCCGACCTCGCGAGGTGGCGGGCCGGACTCATCGCGGGCGAGCGCGACGATCACGAATCCTATTTTGCGGACCGGAAGATTTTCTTTTCCGAGTACGGCCAGTTCCTCGACGGAGGATTCGACACCGAGCTCTACGAGACGATCGAGCGCGTGCGCGCCGCGACGGGAACGGACAAGTACGACGAGACCCTCGGCTTCATACGCCAGCTCTTCGAGAAATCGCGGGAGGATTACGCGATATACCTGTCGGGGTGGGAGCGCGCCTCGCGCGAGCTTTCGGGCGCCTTCTGCGTCATCGGCCACACCGCCACGGGGAGCACGGACCTCGGAATCAACCCATTCGCGAAGTCGTACGCGAACGTCGGCACCCACGCGAACATATACAACACCATCATGACCGGGGAATACATCACGCCCCTGCCGCGCTGGGCGAGCTGGCTCGTCGCCCTCGCGTTCTGCTATCTCGTCGCCCTCGCGTTCCGCAAGATAGGCACCCTCGGGTGGCGCCTCGTCGGCGGCCTCGTCGCGACCGTCCTCGTGTTCTGCGTCGTCGCCCTCCTCTTCTCGGTGCCGCGCGTCTACGTCGAGCTCTTCGTCCCGCTCCTGTCGGTGTTCGTCTCGTTCCTCCTGATCTCGATTCTCCGCTTCATTTTCTCCGAGCAGGAGAAGAGTTTCCTCCGAAAGGCCTTCACCATGTACCTCTCGTCCGACGTCGTCGACGAGATCGTCGAGGATCCCTCGATCCTCCGGCTCGGCGGCCAGGAAAAGCGGATCACGGCCCTCTTTACCGACATCAAGAGCTTCTCCAGCCTCTCGGAGAAGGTGAGCCCGGAACGGCTCGTCGAGATCCTGAACCGCTACCTCACCGTGATGAGCGACATCGTCCTCGAGCAGAAGGGGACGATCGACAAGTACATCGGCGACGCGATCGTCTCGTTCTTCGGCGCGCCGCTCGACCTGCCCGACCACGCGACGCGCGCGTGCCTCGCCGCGGTGAGGATGAAGGAGGCCGAGCGCGACCTGAACGCCGAGCTCTACGAGACGGGCCAGATACCGATGCCGATCCTCACCCGCATCGGTATCAATACCGGTGCGATGGTCGTCGGGAACATGGGCACGAACAACAAGATGAACTACACGATCATGGGGAACGACGTGAACCTCGCCGCGCGGCTCGAGGGCGTCAACAAGCAGTACGGCACCTGGACGCTGGTCTCGGAGTCGACGTGGAACGAGACCGGCGGGCTTTTCCTCGGCCGGAAGCTCGACCGCGTCAGGGTCGTCGGCATCGAGACCCCGGTTCAGCTCTATAACCTGATGGGCGTGCGATCCGAGGCGGACGACCGCTCGATCGAGCTCGCCGAGCGCTTCAACGCCGCGATCGACCTCTACCGCGCGCGGAAATTCTCGGACGCTGCGGTCGCCTTCGCGAAGTGCGCGGAGCTTGACCCGGAGGACGGCGCGTCGCGCGCCTTCCTCGAGCGGGTGCGCGGGATGACGAAGGCGGGGGTCGCCGACGGTTGGACCGACGTCCTCACGATGACGACGAAGTGAGCGCTTCCCGCGATGGCCCGCCCCTGGTCCCGCGCGCCGGGGCATCGTGCGAGATCGAGCGCAGTAGGTCCCGCTTCCTCGCCGAGCTCGTCCCCGTCGCGTCGGCGGAGCGGGCGCGCGAGGTCCTGCGCGAGACAAAGGCGCGCTTCCCCGACGCGACGCACGTCGTCCATGCCTTCGTCGTCGGCCCCGCTCGGTCGGTGCTCGGGTCGTCCGACGACGGCGAACCCTCGGGTACCGCGGGTCGCCCGGTACTCGACGTCCTCAAAGGTTCCGGGATCACGAATGCCATCCTCACGGTGACCCGCTGGTTCGGCGGCGCCCTTCTCGGCACCGGCGGCTTGGTCCGCGCGTACGGCGATGCCGCGCGCGCCTGCATCGCGCTCGTCGACGCCGAGCCGCTCGTCGAGACGGTTCGCTTCGAGGTCGATGTTTCGTACGAGATACTTGAGGGCGCGAGGCGCGTCCTTTCGGACGCGGGCGCGCGAGAGGTCGTCGAGAATTTCGGCGCCGAGGTTTCCCTGTCCGGGTTGGTTCCCGCCGACGCCGCGGACGGGCTCTCGCGACGTCTTACCGACCTTTCTCGCGGGCGGTCGATCGCACGGTTATCACGATAATCTCCGAGGGCGCCCCGACGCGAAAGCGGAGTACCGACCCGCCGTAGCCAACCCCGTTCGACACGATCACCGGCGTGCCGCCGACGTCCACCCAGCCAGAGCGAAACCGCTGCCCATACTCGGATGGGATTATCGGCGCGTAGCCGCGGACGGTGATCTGCCCGCCGTGCGTATGGCCGGAAAGGACAAGGTCGAAGGGTGAGAGGTCTATCTCCGCCGCGAGGTCGGGGTTGTGGGTGACGAGGACGGTAAAGCGGTCCCGCGGCGGGAGAATTTCGAGGAAGGGGCCCATCGTCGGGAATACGTCGCGGAGGTCGTTCGTCCCCGCGAAGAAGACGCCGCGCGGCGTCTCGACGACGGTCTCGTCGAGGACGACGATGCCGGCGGCGCGGAGCGTCCGTATCGTCGCCGAGCGCCCGTTGAAGAAATCGTGATTCCCCACGACGGCGAAGACGCCGTCGCGCGCGCGGATGCGGCCCGCCGCCTCCGCGAAGGGCGCGATCTGGGCGTAGCCGAGGGTGTGGTCCCCCCCGAGGATCACGCAGTCGGCGCCGAGCGCGTTCACCGCTTCGACGAGCGCGTCGAGCCTCGCGCGGGAAAAACGGTTCCCGTAGTGGACGTCGGTGACGAGGGCGATGCGGTAGCCGTCGAGTTCCGCCCCGGCGTCCGGCGTCTCCACGGTGAACTCGCGCACGCGGTCGACGCCGAGCGGCGGAAAACTCGCGCACGAGGCGAGAGCGAGGCAAAGCGCGGCGGCGATCGATGTGCGACGGAGGGCGCGGGTTCGCGGCATTGCAGCAGTATAAACCAAACGACCGCTTGATGCCATCGCCCGCGGGTGGTAGGATGGGCAAAACCGAATAGCGAAAAAAGGAGCGACGCCGTGGAATTCCAACGGGACTACTTCGTGCATTACTACGAGGCCGACGCCTCAAGGCGGCTTGGCCTTACCGCCCTCGTGCAGTATCTGGAGGACGTCGCCATCCTCGACAGCGCGGCGAAGGGAATGGATCTTTCATATTACCACGAGCGGCATATGGGCTGGATGCTGGCGAAGTGGGAGATCGAGATTCTCGCCCTCCCTCGCTTCGGCGAGACCGTCCGTGTCTCGACGCGCGTGCACGGGATGAAGGGCTTCGTCGCTGACCGAGGGTTTACCGTGTCAGCCGCCGACGGCGCGACGCTCGCCCGCGCCCGATCGAACTGGCTCCTCGTGGACACCGAGCGTCGCCGCCCGATGCGCGTTCCTCCTGAGCAATACGAGCGATTCGGCGTCGCCTTAGGGGAGGGCGACTTCCGCATGATCGGCGACGTCGACTACGCCGCGGGCGAAGTCCTCGGCGCGGAAACCGCGACCGGGATCCGCGCTTGCTACGGCGACATAGACACGAACGATCACGTCAACAACGTGCGGTACATCGCGTGGGCCCTCGACTCGCTCGATCCCGCGTACCGCGCCGCGCGCGTCCCTTCCCTCGTGCGCGCGCTCTATAAGCGCGAGCTCTCCGTCGGCGCCGAGGGCGAGGTGCTGACCCGCTCGGGCGACCTCGAGTCACGGCACCTCGTTCGCTCAGGCGGCGAGGACCTTTTCTCGCTCGAGGTTCGCTGGGCTAAGGCTTAGGGAATATCGTTGAGCGTCCGTAAAAAAAGCCGCGCCCTTAGGGCGCGGCCTACCGTTCGTCGAAACGGCCTCAGTACGTCATCTTAAACGAGCGCTCGGTCTCTTTTGGCGTAAAGGGGAAACGCAGGGCGTCGAAGTCGATAAACGGCCCCTGAGGCGCCTTCCAATAGGCGATGCCTTCCGTCGGCTTGTTATCCTTAAAGTCGGGTGCGAAGTTCCCGTTCTCGTCGTGGAAGACGAAGATGGCGTAGTCCTTATACGAGATGTTCTTCAGCGTCACGCGCATGGTTTCCGCGGTCACGTCGATGGCGCCCGAGTCGATGAAGTTGCTCGGGTCGATCGGGTCCGATTCGTAGAGAGCATAGCAGAGCTTCCCGTTTCGGGACGGGTCGAGGCCCGAGACGACGGCCGTCAGATTCCCGGTTCCCTTAAAACCCGACTCGGCCTTCGCCGGGTCGTACAGTACCTTCGTGACGTACATCGTCAGCCATCCCGGCTGCTTGGTGAAGGATCGCGGGGAACCCTCGACCCTGCGGTACGCGGCGTCGGTAATAGCGGCGCGCGGGGTATTGTAGAATTCGTTCGCGCGCGTGCAGTACCAAATCGTCACCGGTTTATCGTTGTAGCGCGTTAGGTCGTGCCCGATCTCGACCCCGGGCTTAAAGACCGCGTGGTTTCCGTACGGCACGAAGCCCTCCGGGATGTAGAGGTAGTGCTCGTTGTTCGGGAAGGCGTAGCGGAGCAGCCCGAGGGTATGCTCGCTTCCGTGCACGAAGATGTCCCCGGGCTTAACCTCGTCGCCGATGTCGACGACGACCTGGTCGAGGGGACCGTTGACCTCGAGGCGGTATACGAGGAAGAGGACCGGGGCCGAGGCTACCGCGTAGAGGGCAAGGGCGATCGCGAGCACGCGTCGCTTCTTAATGGTGCGGACGAAGGACGCGAAGGCAAGGACGAGAACCCCGGCGACCGACACGAGGTACCGGTCGTAGAAGATCGGCTTGACGGCGACCGAGAGGACGATCGCGCACGCGAAGGTGAGCGCGTACACGGCGAGGGCCGAGGCCGCGAGGAAGGAATCCTCCTCCTTGCGCCGTACGCGCCCGATGGCCGAGTAGGCGCCAAAGCCCAGGACGGCGAGGAAGATGAGCGGGGCGAAGTTGGGCCCGTTCCATCGAGGCGAGAAGGGATAGAGAAGGACTTGGACGACCATGCCCGCCGTGACCGGCGGGATCCAGAAGTTGCTCGTCACCCGCGCGGCCTGCCGAAGGAGGAAGACCAGCCACGGTAGGTACGCGGCAACCGTGATCCCGGCGACGATCAACGCCGCGCGAAGGCGCTCGTTACCGCCTTGCTCCGCGCGCCCGAAGAAGGTTTTGCCCAGTAATACGAGCCAGTACAGGGCGACGGCGAGGAGCCCGTAGTAGTGGGTATAGGCCGCGCCCAGCGTAAGAAGGGAAAGGATCGCCCAGTCGCGCTTCTTCCCCGAGCTTAGGGCTATCTGCCCCCAGATCACCGTCCCGGTCACGAAGAAGGCGACCCAGCTGTACATCCGCGCCTCGTGGCTCACGGCG
>ENA-UOWE01006738-UOWE01006738.1-activated-sludge-metagenome-genome-assembly--contig:-NODE-6738-length-10026-cov-8.743957_pt1 | contig 10026 bp, 8 predicted proteins | sample MGYA00249841_ERZ761562 | MGnify/ENA primary metagenome ERZ761562 (study PRJEB28883, sample SAMN05720200) | activated sludge metagenome | isolation source: Anaerobic digester | place: Japan... | reverse complement strand
GCAATAAACATACTCAGATTGGGACTACAATCTGTCGGCGAAGCAAGCCGTAAAAGCTCCGTCCTTTTGGGCGGGGAGTGGTCACCATGACTCACTTATCCCTCTGTTTCGAGGTCCATCAGCCGCTGAGGCTGAGGAGGGATTTCTTCTGGTCAGGCGATCCCATGCGTGGCGCTGACAGTCTGGACCAATTTTACCTGGACGAGCCGGAGAACCGCCGCATATTCGAACGTGTGGCCACCAAGTGCTACCGCCCGGCAAATCAGGTCGTACTTGAGTCCATTCGCCGCTTCGTGGAGGCAGACCGCCCCTTCAAGGTGGCCTACAGCCTCTCAGGCATATTCCTCGAACAGTGCCAGCGCACCGCCCCAGACGTTGTAAAGTCCTTCCAGGATCTTGTGGAGACCGGCTTTGTCGAGCTGCTGGAGCAGACCTACTACCATTCCCTTTGCAGCCTGTATCCGGAGGGCGACGAGTTCCGAGAGCAGGTCCGCATGCACCGGGAGCTTATCTGGGACCTGTTCGCTGTTCGGCCGACCGTATTTGAGAATACCGAGCTTCTCTACGACGATCGGATAGCATCTCTGGTCGAGGGGATGGGATACCGGGGGATATTTGCGGAAGGTGTGCTTGCAAATCCCAACTACGTCTACCAGCCGCTTGGCCGTGACATCTCTCTCTTGCTTCGCAACTTCCAGCTCACCGATGACGTGGGCTTCCGCTTCTCTTCCCGGGACTGGAAAGAGCACCCGCTGACTGCGGATAAGTACGCCTCCTGGCTCGGTGGCACGCCAGGCCAGGTCATAAACCTCTTCATGGACTACGAGACGTTCGGGGAGCACCAGTGGGAAGATACCGGGATCTTCGAGTTCCTTCGCCACCTGCCTGCCGAGGTGATGAAGAAGCCCAACCTGCGTTTCGCACTTCCGGCTGAGCTGGCAGCCCTTCCCAGGTCCGGGGTTTTGGCGGTCTCTCACACCCGCTCCTGGGCAGACCTTGAGCGTGATACCAGCTGCTGGCTCGGAAACGAGCTGCAGCAGGCCTGCTACCTCTATCACTGGCGCCTGCAGAGGCCTGCGGCTGAGGCCGGAGCGCAGATGCAGAGGATCTGGCGGACGCTTGGCCTAAGCGACCATCTTTATTACATGTTCACGCGTGGTGGCGGCCCGGGCATGGTGCACAGCTACTTCAGCCCTTACGGAAACCCCTACGATGCTTCAATCACCTACTTCTCCGTGCTCTCTGACCTGCACCACCGGCTGAAGGTGGAGCTTCCCATGGCCGACCACCCATTCCGGCTTGCTGGTGGGATGGAGGTGTGGAGCGCCGCAGGGATGGCACAGGCCCTGGCCAAAATAGACCTCGACGCCCTTGAGGAATATATGGAGAAGCAGGACCTGGCCAGATGGGCAGGCACAAGCCTTCACCAGCCTGGGATCGAGGCCGAGCTAAACGGGCTCTCCATCAGAAAGGGGGAGCGTCTGAGGCAGTCGGTGATCAGGATCTTCCGGGGATTTGGCAAGCCGGCCAAAGCGGCAAGAAAACGAGAGAAGAGGGTGCGATTGAAATGACCATATCGCTTAAGCCGGATGGTTATCTGGATGGGGTGTCAAGGGAATGGGTCGTAGGAAACGGCATAGGGGGCTATGCCTCCTCCACGTCAATAGGCGCCAATACCAGGTCGTACCACGGGCTGCTGGTGGCGGCCCGAGAGCCTCCGTCAGAAAGGTGGCTGCTGCTCTCGTCGCTGGATGAGACGGTGAACGGAATCGAGCTGGCCAACCACCAGTACCCGGGGGCGGTCCATCCTCAGGGATTTGCGTATCTGCAAGAGTTCACCCTGGGGACATTTCCAGCCTTTCGGTACCGCGTGGGCGACGTGACCCTTGACAAGCAGGTGGCAATCCTCGGCGGGGAGAACACGGCGGTAGTGCGCTACCGTGCCAGCGGCGATGCCCAGATCAAGATCGTGCCGCTGGTCACATCCCGCAGCTTTCACAAAGCCGAGGGCCGCCCAGCCCTGACCCAGACTTTGCGGGCCGGCGGCACCATGGTTGAGGGGGACTGCCCGTTCTTCCTGCTATCCGACAGGGCCTCCTACCATCCAGGCGACGACTGGTACTACGGCTTTCAGTACCAGGAGGAGCGCTCCCGCGGACTGCTATGGACCGAGGACCTTCAGGCTCCGGGCCACTTCCAGATCTCGGTCGATCGTGGAGCCGAGTTCTGCATAATGGCATCCACCTGGCGGACGGCCCTGCCTGACACTGAGGTTCTCGATGCGGAGCAGGCTCGCCGCAGCGCCCTTGAGACCGGCCACCCTCTTCCCCGCCTTGCCCAGGCAGCCGACAGCTTCATAGTAAGAAGGGACGGCGGCAGAACCATCCTGGCAGGATACCACTGGTTCGACGACTGGGGACGCGACGCAATGATCGCGCTTCCAGGCCTCCTCCTGGTTCCTGGGCGTTATGATCTGGCCAGGGAGGTCCTGCTCACGTTCGCACGGGCCAGCAGAGGAGGGCTTCTGCCCAACGACCTTGGTGCGGGCTCCTACTACACAGTGGACGCCTCCCTATGGTTCGTCCGCGCAGTACATCAGTACTACCTGCACACCAAAGACGCATCTTTGGTCAGGGAGATCTGGCCGGCTCTGCAGGGGATAATCGAGGCCTACCAGTCACAGACCCCGGTCAGCTACATGGACCAGGATGGGCTGATAGTCTCAGCTCCCGGCGCGACCTGGATGGATGCCCGGGTGGACGGGCAGTGCGTGACCCCGAGGTCGGGAAAGGCGTGCGAGATAAACGCGCTCTGGTACGCCGCCCTGCTCTCGGCACATGCCCTGGCCAGGACCTGCCGCAGGCGCTGGCGCTCAGACCTGGCAGAAGAAGTCCGCAGGTCTTTTGGCAGGTTCTGGAACGATGAGGCCGGCTGCCTTTACGACGTGATCGACCCGGTCGATCCGGCGGTGCGGCCAAACCAGGTCATTGCAGCCGCCTTTACCGACCTTCTCTCCAGGACCAGGCAGCGACGCATGATGTCCAGTGTGGAGGCACAGCTTCTCACCCCTTATGGACTTCGCACCCTATCTCCGCATGATCGGGGCTATATAGGCCGCTACCAGGGAGACGCCAGGCAGCGTGACCTGGCCTATCACCAGGGCACGGTCTGGCCATGGCTGCTGGGCCCATACGTCACAGCCCTGATAAATTGCGGCGGACCGAAAAAGAGCGTCTCTTTGGCCAGGGCTGCCTTAAGTGCCCTTCTTCAGCAAGATCGGGGCGGCCTTTGCAGCGTGGCCGAGATATACGACGGCGACGCCCCTCACAGGCCTGGCGGCTGCATATCCCAGGCCTGGTCGGTGGGCGAGCTGATCAGGGCAGACTCCCAGCTTTCGGTCAGATAATTGAGCCCGGATGAAATCGTGCTTTTCCATTTCAGGTGATACAAGGATGAAGATTCTGGGAATCAACGGCAGTCCCCGCGGCAACAGGAGCCAGACCATGCGACTGATGAAGGCGGCCCTCGAAGGGGCAGCCTCTGCCGGGGCAAAGGTCGAGCTGGTTGACATATGCCAGCTGAACATCAAGTACTGTACTGGGTGCGGCGTCTGCTATGCGCAGGGCGTATGCGTGCACGAGGACGACTTTTCAGCCGTCTACGAGCGGCTTGTGCAGTGCGACGGCTTCATCTTCGGCTCTCCCAACTACCTGCGTTCGGTAACCGCCCAGCTCAAGGCCTTCTTGGACCGCATGTCTGACGCCATCCACTGCCAGCTTCTGTCCGGCAAGTACGGCTGCTCGGTGGCGACCGCCGGCAGCCTGGCCAGCGCCGAGGTCACGGATTACCTCAACCAGCAGATACTGGTCTTCGGGGCTTATGCTGTTGGGAGTGCCGGCGCCTGCCCCAACATTCCGGGCTCCATGGAGAAGGGGCTGGCAGAGGCGGGAGCTTTGGGCCGCTCCATTGCCCTGGCCATCGCCGAGCGCAGATCTTACCCGGAGCAGGAGGCTGTGCATAAGGAGCTGGAGGGTCGCTTCTGCCATCTGGTGGATATGAACCGGGATGCCTGGCCTCACGAGTACCAGTACTGGAGGGGCAAGGGGCTGATCTGATCCGGCTGTCGGGCAAAAAATCGCCATCGCAGGGGTGGGCAGCGGCTCAAAAGAGACGGTTTCTTTCTCTAAATGCCCGCGAGATCCCAGTCTGTCCCCGGCCGTATGGGTCTTTAGGGCACAGCTGTCCTGCCCAGCCTCTGCAGATCGCTCAGATACCTCTCCCGGCGCCTGGAGTAAGCCCGGCGGTCGGGGCCGAAGGGGACGTACTCCGAGACCTGCCAGCCGGCGTCTGCCAGGTCGATCATGGTTTCCTCTGCGAGGCCTTTCAGAAAGCCGATCTCCATGATATCCCGTCTCCCGCTCTCCCGTGCCCAGCTTATAAGCTCGGGATCGTGTGTGGCCAGGCAGAACGGCTTTTCCTCGTGCAGGCACAGCCTTGCAAGGCCCACAGTCCGCTCCTGTATGCGGGCGAAGTCCGAGATATCGCCCACGTAGGCTCCTTTGGTCAGGCGCGGCGTGATGCCGTGCCTTAATACAATCCGCAGGTCATCCGCGGTTCGGTCCAGGTAGGCCTGCAGGGCCAGCGTGATGGGGGCCTGACCGACACAGATAACGGCTGCCCGAAGCGTAAATGGCAGCAGGGGCCGTCCCTCCATGTCTATCTCCATAGCCACTCCCAGGTCAGCTGCCTGGCGGTGCAGCCGGCGTATCTGGTCCAGGCCATTTCCCTCATGCAGGAGGGCTCCGAGGTGGCTTGGCTTGACCGATAATGAAGCTTTCAGGCCCCTGTCCACCACTTCTTGGGCCAGGTTCGCATAGGACTCCGCGGTCCTCTTTACGTCCTCTGCGCTTCTGCCGTCCTCTCCCAGGATGTCCAGGACACAGCGGATGCCGGAATCGTTGCGGATATCACACCACGCCAAAGCCTGCTCCATATCTGGCAGACCCCAGCGGTCTATGGACTTGTCCATGATGCCTCAGCAATTGCAGGTCGGCAGAAAAACGATTCTGAGAACTTAAAATGTCATCTCATGGGCGTATTGATCGTCGCCCACGCGCCCGACTATCAGATCACGGGTTTTGCCTCTCGGAAACACCCCGAACTAAGGCCCTGATGAATTGGAAAAACCTGGGCAGCCCTACAGGGCAGCCCAGCAGGAACCTCAAACGCAGCCGTCCAGGAGTTGCTTCTTCTTTCCGCCGCGCTTCTCATGTGGTTTGATGGGCTCAACCTTCGCGGGCTCTTCCTTCTTCTCCTCTTTCTCCTTGTGGTGCATTTCCATCACCAATTGAATACTATCGCTAACCTGAACATATTAACCTTTCGATAGGGACATCCCGTTTCGGTTTAGCCCCGGCCATGCCGGGGAACTTCGGCCCTGTCGGCCCAGCCTTATTCGCGATGAACTCTCTCTGGCCTCTCCAGGATGCAGGTGGGGTCCTCCTCCATCAGATCTCCCCTGAAGTACAAGGCCTTCTGCCGGCAACCTCCGCACAGCTCCAGGTACTCGCATCTCCCGCAAGCACCTTTCAGCTGCGTTCGCATCCCGCGCAGGGATTGCAGCTCGGGGCCGGGATCGTCGATCCATATGTCCTTGAACGACCGCTGCCTCAGGTTGCCGACTGTCACCTGGGGCATGAAGTGGCAAGGGTGCACGTCCCCCTCGGGCCCTATATTGGCCACCTTGCAGCCGGCGGTGCATCCACCGGCGTTGACGAGCAGCCGCCTGGCGTAATCCTGGCGCTCTGGCTGGTCCTTCAGCAGCTCGATCAGGTAGGCTCCGTCCATGGGGGAATCGGTCGTCAGGATCTCGATGTCTCTTCCCTTGAGTTCCACCGCAGCTTCGGCAAGGAAGCGCACGACACTGCGTCGCTGCTCCGGCGTGACATCCCTGTCGGCGATGCCAGCTCCCCTGCCGGTCGGGACCAGGTGGTACAGGCAGAACCGGGGGATTCCCATCTCAAGAGCCATGTCGAGCAGGGCAGGCACCTGATGCCAGTTGTCCTGGGTCAGCGTTATTCGCAGACCAGTCTTCAGGCCGGCTGCCATGGAGTTCCTTATGCCGTTTAAGGCCCTGGCATACGCGCCCTCCACTCCGCGGAACCGGTCGTGCTCCGTTGCGATTGCCGAGTCAAGGCTTATGCCCACATACCTTATGCCTGCCTCGTGCAGCAGCCTGGCCACCTCCGGCGTGATCATGGTGCCGTTGGTGGATATCACGGTAGAAAGCCCCTTCTTATGGGCGTGGAAAGCATAAGCCCAGAAATGGCGGGACATGAGCGGCTCTCCTCCGGTCAGGATCATCATAGGTATCTGAATCTGGGCCAGGTGATCGATCAGGCGCAGCCCCTCCTCCAGGGATAGCTCCTCGCCCACCTCCCGGGACCTGGTCCTGGCATCGATATAGCAATGATGGCAGGCAAGGTTGCAGCTTTTGGTGAGGTTCCACATCACAACCGGCCTGCTCTGGCCTGAGAAGCGGACGAGATCCGCAGGCATTGCCTGGCACGACTCCCGGGCCTCCCTGATGTCCTCCCAGACCGTGCCCTGATCTGCCAGGGCTTTTGAGAATATTATCATCTTCAAAGCCTCCGCCTGTTCAATGCATCCCTGGCGGCCTTCAGCATCTCCTGGAATGTGTACCTCTCAGGCATAATGTCCACCCGCACACCCAGCCTCTCCAGCTCGGTCCGCGTGGGAGGTCCGATGGCGACAACCATTCCGGCTGCCAGGGCAGAGCGCAGCTCCTCCTCCTGCCCCATCTCCCTGGCTCTTTTGATCAGGTAGCGAGATGTTGAGCCGCTGGTAAAGGCGAAGACCTCGACCGAGCGGGCCCGTCGAATAAGCCGGTCGAGCCTGACATCGCCGGACCCGCTTATTTGATAGATCGGCACGTCGTCCACGACGACGCCCTTTTCCTGCAGACCGCTTGAGAGTGATACCGATCCCTGGGCGCTGCGAAGAAGAAGCACCCTATCAAAGCCGGCCAGCGCCTGCACCAGGCCAAGCGAGCTGTACTCCTCGGGCAGAACCGACACTGCCACCCCTCTGTCCTCAAGAGCCCTGGCAGTCATCGGCCCGATCGCTGCCACGGTCTTGGATGACAGAGCCCTGGCCAGATCGGGCTTGGCAAGAGCAGCCTCCACCCCGTTGGAGCTGGTGAAGACGACACAATCTGCCCTGGCTATCCGGTCTGTCAGGTCCTCTGGCAGTGGAAGAGGCTCCAGAGATATGGCCGGGGCCTGCACCGGTTCAAATCCCAGCGACTCGGCCATTGCCGCCGACTCGGCCATCTGGTTGTCCGTCCGGAATATGGCCAGCCGTCGTGGCCCCAGATCCTTTTCAAGGCCGACTACGTCCCCGACAACCAGTATTGCAGGGGGCTTTACACCGGCCTCTTTGGCCCTGGCCACTATGTCTCCAAGGGTGCCCGCAACCGTCCTCTGCTCCGGCCAGCCGCCTCTCTCGACGAGCGCTGCAGGAGTTCCTCTGTCCTTTCCGCCCTCCAGGAGGGCGGAGACGTTCTCCTCCAGCCGCGAGACGCCCATCAGGACGACCAGGGTCCCTCCCAGCCTGGCCAGAGTCGACCAGTCGAGGTTCCTGTCCTTTCCTGGCTCCTCATGGCCGGTGACAACGGTAAACGAAGCTGATACCCCACGGTGAGTGACCGGAATTCCGGCCAGCTCCGGCACAGCCACAGCCGAGGTCACACCGGGAACAACCTGGAAGGGTATGCCTGCCTCCAGAAGTGCCAAAGCCTCCTCCCCGCCCCGGCCGAAAACGTACGGATCGCCGCCTTTCAGCCTTACAACCCGATGCTCTCTGCCCAGCTCCACCAGCAGGCTGTTGATCTCATCCTGGGTCATCTTATGCCTGCCTGCCGATTTGCCGACGTCTATCAGCCTGGCGGATAGCCCCTCCAGCATGCCGGGATCGAGCAGGCGGTCGTAGAGGACGACTTCCGCCTCCTGCAGCAGCCTGGTAGCTCTCTGTGTCAAGAGATCCGGGGTGCCCGGGCCTGCTCCAACGAGGTAGACCTTACCTGGCACTTCTCACCGCCTCCTCCACCAGCTTTTGGCCTCCCATCTCCACAAGCCTCTGGCCGACGATCTCGGCCTCCTGCACGTCCCCTGCCGCTATCACCTCATCCACTCTCACATATCTGGTTCCGTCCAGGGAGAGGACCTCTGCAAGGACCCTCATCCCTCCCCTTTTGGCCTGGGCGTGGACGGCCATCGGCACCACGCACCCGCCGCCCACCACCTCCATGATCCTCCTCTCCACCATGGTCTCGGCCCTGGTCGCAGGATGATCGATGCGCTTGGCCTCGAGGTGGCCGGGGCTTTTGTCCACTCCCACGACGACGATAGTGCCCTGATTGGCGGAGGGCACGAAACGCTCCACATCCAGCACCGAGTAGGCAAGCTCGTATCCCATACGCTGCACGCCGGCCTCGGCAATGACTATCGCCTGGCACTCTTCGGACGCCAGCTTGCTCAGGCGGGTTTGCAGGTTGCCGCGCAGGCTCTTTACCCGGAGGTCGGGGCGGGCGCGCCTGAGCTGGGCTGCCCGGCGCAGGCTTGACGTCCCCACCACAGCTTCTCCTGGCAGCTCTTCGAGGCTCAGCCCGTCAGGGGTCACCAGGATGTCGTGAGGTGAGTCCCGCTCGAGTATGGCTGAGATGGCCAGCTGGGGAGGTCGCTTGGTAGGCAGGTCCTTCATGCTGTGCACTGCCAGGTCAACTTCTCCGGCCAGCATGCGTTCGTCAATCTCCCGCACAAAGAGCCCCTGACCCTTGAGCTGGTGAAGCGGCCGGTCCAGGAACATGTCACCGCTGGTCTTCACTATCCTGACCTCGGCCTCCACACCCAGCTCGTGCAGCATCAGGGCTGCCTTCTCTGTCTGACGCAGGGCCAGGGGGCTTCCCCGGCTGCCGATGATCAGCCTTTCAGGCAGGACGCAAACGCCTCCACCGTAATATCGATGACATCCACGCCGTGGGCGGCGGAGAGGAAGTCGGTCTCGTACTGGCTCGGAGTCAGGAAGATGCCCGCCTCAAGCATGCGGCGGAAGAAGCGCAGGTACCCGTCCTTGTCGCAGGCCAGAGCCTCCTGGTAGTTTCGGGGGCTTGGCCCGAAAAAGACCTTGAACATAGAGGCAATTCCTGTAACGCTGTATCCGAGGCCGAGGTCCTCGACCACCTGGGATAGGGCAGATCTCAGCCGGTCGCCGGCGGCGTTGAGGTCGGAGAGCTCTCCTGCCTCCAGCACGTCCAGCGTGGCCATACCGGCTGCCAGGGGAATCGGGCTGCCGTTGAACGTCCCTGCCTGGTACACACCGCCTGAAGGAGAGACCATCTCCATCAGATCGCTGCGCCCTCCGACGACGCCGATGGGAAAACCCCCGCCGATGATCTTGCCAAGGGTGGTCAGGTCCGGCTCGATCCGATATAGCTGGGAGGCCCCGCCGAGGCTCAGGCGAAATCCGGTTATGACCTCGTCGAAGATCAAAAGCACGTCCCTTTCCCTGGTGATCTTCCTCACCCCGTCCAGGTATCCCTTATCAGGAAGAATCGGGCCGATATTTCCAAGAACCGGCTCCATGATGACCGCCGCTATGCCGCCCTCTTTCAGCACGTCGTCCATGGCCTCAAGGTCGTTGTACGGCACCTGCAGTGTGTTCTTGGCGGTGTCAGCCGGGACTCCTCTGGAGTCTGGCACGCCGTGGGTGGTGGCGCCTGACCCGGCTTTGATCAGCACGCTGTCGTGAGCGCCGTGAAAGCCGCCTTCGATCTTGACTATGCGGTCCTTGCCGGTACAGCCCCGTGCGATCCGCAGGGCAGCCATGGTGGCCTCGGAGCCGGTGCTCACGAACCTCATCATCTGCATTGCCGGGTACAGGCCGGATATCCGGGCAGCGGCCTCTACCTCAATCTCGGTGGGCGTGCCGTAGAGCCATCCCCTCTCC
>ENA-UOWE01006737-UOWE01006737.1-activated-sludge-metagenome-genome-assembly--contig:-NODE-6737-length-10026-cov-24.126166_pt1 | contig 10026 bp, 7 predicted proteins | sample MGYA00249841_ERZ761562 | MGnify/ENA primary metagenome ERZ761562 (study PRJEB28883, sample SAMN05720200) | activated sludge metagenome | isolation source: Anaerobic digester | place: Japan... | reverse complement strand
AGAAGTCGACATGAAAAGACTTCTCATTTCAATTCCAGATTGGTGCGATTGGCAGTGACCCGGATTATGAGGATTTCGAGTTGAATCTTAATTTCAATTCCAGATTGGTGCGATTGGCAGCTAACCGGGTGAACTTCATCACCCGGCAGCTCGAATTTCAATTCCAGATTGGTGCGATTGGCAGCTTTTATATGAGTTTCTGACTTTCTTTCAATTTAAAAAATTTCAATTCCAGATTGGTGCGATTGGCAGAAAAAACCCACCCTGCCGACATGGTCGGAATAGGAATTTCAATTCCAGATTGGTGCGATTGGCAGTATAATTGCTTTCAGAAAGTATACCGTTGTCAATTAGATTTCAATTCCAGATTGGTGCGATTGGCAGTACATTGCTGAAAGTGTCGGAAATAACAATAAAAGATTTCAATTCCAGATTGGTGCGATTGGCAGTTTTTAAAATTTTATTCCCGCTCGTAACCTATCCAAATTTCAATTCCAGATTGGTGCGATTGGCAGTGTGCGCCCCATAGTTCGTTACCTTAGCTCCTGCATTTCAATTCCAGATTGGTGCGATTGGCAGTACACACGGATGAATATGATTTGATGAACGTGATAAATTTCAATTCCAGATTGGTGCGATTGGCAGCAATGGCCAGCAGGGCGATGGACAGTATTGAGAAATTTCAATTCCAGATTGGTGCGATTGGCAGTCAACTTCTTGCTGACCTTACGACGCAGGAAAACAATTTCAATTCCAGATTGGTGCGATTGGCAGCTTTGTTGAGGGTAACACCACGGGGGCGTATAAAATTTCAATTCCAGATTGGTGCGATTGGCAGCGTGAACAAATGCCAAAAATTAAATTGAAAATGCAATTTCAATTCCAGATTGGTGCGATTGGCAGCCAGTGAAGCGCAGAAGAAGGCCGGGAATTACCAGAATTTCAATTCCAGATTGGTGCGATTGGCAGTGTTGAAGCTGAAATTAGCAAGCTGAATGAAAAAAATTTCAATTCCAGATTGGTGCGATTGGCAGACGATATTCCGTACATCCTGACGGCAAACACATATTTCATTTCAATTCCAGATTGGTGCGATTGGCAGAACGTAGGCGATAATGTCACGTTTAAATATTATGAATTTCAATTCCAGATTGGTGCGATTGGCAGCCTGGCCCCAAAACAGGTCATCAAATCGTTTCCGATTTCAATTCCAGATTGGTGCGATTGGCAGCATGACCGTTGAATTGCAGGCCCAGGGTACACCAGATTTCAATTCCAGATTGGTGCGATTGGCAGGAAATTTGGCGTTAGTGCCGCTGCATATTACATCAAATTTCAATTCCAGATTGGTGCGATTGGCAGTATCGACCACGTCGATAAGGTTGAGGTTCCTAAAATTTCAATTCCAGATTGGTGCGATTGGCAGCTGGTAGGCGGTCGCACGTTTCGGCGACATGGTGAATTTCAATTCCAGATTGGTGCGATTGGCAGGGTGCAACCGACAGGAGCGCACGATTGCTACAATAAATTTCAATTCCAGATTGGTGCGATTGGCAGTATTTACCTCGATCAGCACAGCGCCTGATGCATAACATTTCAATTCCAGATTGGTGCGATTGGCAGCAGATCGCCGTTGAATAATTCAACCCGAAATCATTACATTTCAATTCCAGATTGGTGCGATTGGCAGGATTTCAAACAGGACCTTATCAACCAGGGGCTATTCGATTTCAATTCCAGATTGGTGCGATTGGCAGCAATCGGAGGTACTGCATTCGGTAACGTACCATTCACATTTCAATTCCAGATTGGTGCGATTGGCAGAAAGAATATTCGAGGAACACGGGATTGATGTTCACACATTTCAATTCCAGATTGGTGCGATTGGCAGCATCTCAAAAAGGCTGTATCACAAAGAGGAGTACATTTCAATTCCAGATTGGTGCGATTGGCAGGATCACGAAACCGAGGAATCTGAGCCAGGTTTTTCGATTTCAATTCCAGATTGGTGCGATTGGCAGCTCCAAGGTCGGTGCAAGTATTGTTTCCTATTTTGATTTCAATTCCAGATTGGTGCGATTGGCAGTTTCACCAGGTATGGCAGGCATTTGATAACAAAAATTTCAATTCCAGATTGGTGCGATTGGCAGAATGCGGGGCTAATATTCATATTGACATGGATAGAACATTTCAATTCCAGATTGGTGCGATTGGCAGATTGCTGGTTCAGGAGTAACTTTGAATGCTTACGTATTTCAATTCCAGATTGGTGCGATTGGCAGCCGTTTCGACGGATCACTCTCCCGCACAGACCTTCATTTCAATTCCAGATTGGTGCGATTGGCAGTGTATTGCTCGAAGGACCAGGTGGCCGAAATTGCGAATTTCAATTCCAGATTGGTGCGATTGGCAGCCGTTCGACGACTCAAAAAAATTAGCTAATTCTCAGTATATTAACTTTTGCAAAAATAGTGTTTTTTTCTTAAAAAGTTGTCGAACTCCCAAAGTGAATTTTCTTCAGGAGTTCGACAATATGGGATATTTGCCTTATTTCCAGTATGTCAAAGAACTGAGTTCCGATTAATTAACCGCCGTTGGTCACGATTTTTCATCGTTTCCCCTGCGATCGACAACCAATTGATTACAAAAAAGTGTCTACATTCTGGCGCTCAAGCCCTACAATCTCCTTATCCAGCCACTTTTCCTGACGGGTTTTAAAAATAATCAAACTGTCGGTTTCTTCATTCATAATCATCTTCGCCTTTTGCTTTAATTCAAGCAGTTTCACCTCCGTAATCTCGCCTTCAAATACCGAATTCTGAATCCAACTCAGATACTGCCGGAATAGTTTAAGCATTTTACCAACCCGCTTTTTACCTACATCGTACATGGCAACTATATACATCACCACCACATTTTAAATGGTTTGTATTCTTCAATTTCCAGCAAATGTTTTTGCAGCTTGTAACACTCCAGCTTGACCAGGTGCTTGTAACTTACCGATCGGTTTAAAGTCCGGTGAGCGATGGTTTCTTCTAACCGGTCTTCAAACGCCTGCACAAACCTCTTTTTCCCATTGGGTTTCAGAATCACCCGGTTCAGGTTTTCTTCGAAATGCGACGATTGGATCATCTTTTTATTGGTTACCTTGAAAATGACCCGGTCAACCAGAAGCGGCTTGAAAATTTCGGCCAGATCGAGCGAAAGCGAATAGCGGCGTTCGCCCGGTTCATGCAGGAAACTGATGACCGGATTAAGCTGGGTCTGATGGATCGCCCGCAAACACTGGCTGTAACACATCATATTGCCGAATGAAACCAGCGCATTCACCTCGTTCCCTGGAGGTTGATAGCTTCGTCCGCCCATGCTGAAATCGTTGATGATCAGCTCAAAAGCTTCGTAGTAGTTCTTCCGGATGTTCCCTTCGATCCCCATCAGTTCGTTGATGGCAGTAGTATCCGGAATCTTTGCTGCCAGACTTTCTATGATGCCAATAATGGGTTCCAGGTCTTTCCCGCGACTGTTGTAATATTTCAGGTTTTTCACCATGTTGTAACTGGCTCCGTCCAAGATTCGTTGGGCGAGGTCAATTCTCTTCTTTTTGTTCTGCTGAAATTTGACCTGGGCAATCACCATTTTCCCTGAAAGCAAAGCTTCACGCGGCATAAAGGAGCCGGTGTAATTTTCGTAATAGTCAAAGAAATGAACCGGTATCTGCTCCTTGCCGAGAAAATTGAACAAGGCCGAATTGGCATCTAACGCACCAAAACAATACAGTTCACCCACATTCTCAACGGGCAGATAGCGCGGTTTCTCCTCGTTGCCATCTTCGTCGAAAGGTGTAAACTTCAGCGTATTGTCTTTGCGCTGTAAACGGCCCGGGTTAAATAGATAATAGGTTTTCTTCATTGGTTTTCCTCCCCGCTCCAGCAAAAATCGAAATAACTGCAGTTCTTGCACCGTGACTTTTGTATTCGTTCCGGGCAAAGTTCCTGGTGAACAATCTTCCCGATATCAGCGATCATCTCCCGGATGGCTTCGCGATCAGGGGTGGTGAGCAACACCTCGTTGATTTTGTGCAGTTTGGGGTATTCGAGCAGCCCTGTAGCGCCTACCACCCCGTTTTGTTCAAGCACATAGAGGTAATACTTCACCTGCCATTCGTGGGCCTCCTCATGTTTGTCCGACTTCTTGATTTCGTGGATCACTTTATTACGAGGGTCGTAATAATCGATCTTGATGCCGTCAAGCTCAATTTCCTGGTATTTCTCAGCGCGGTGCGGGTAGGAGGTTTCGTGCAGCAACTTCCCCTCATAAACCAGATCCGATGTGGTTTCCATTTGGATGCCATTGGCAAACAACCACAACTTGCGTTGACAAATCAGGTAATAGTTGAAATGGGTTCCGGTGGTGAGCATGAAAGAAAGTTTTAATCAAATTGATTTTATAAGAACTTATCATCTTCCATGAAGGTTACTCCTTTTTCTTCATCGTAAAAACCTTCACGAATCACGTAAATAGTTTCTTCCTCTTCATTGATCCTTATCTTTTCGATGTCGATCATGTTCAATGTTTTGCCCTTTTCAATTAAGTAAACTGGCAATTCCAGTGAGTTGTTTAGCTTCCAATTTTGAAAATTGAAATAGTTGTAAAAGAATTTTGAGGTTGGTTTTTCAACAAAAACGGTGTCCTGCGGCGGAATATTCCTGCTTCGCCAAAAGTTGGTATTAGTATCGTCGGTTAAGGTTATTTGTTTCGGGTTAATCAACCAATTCCATGAAAAATACTCTTTCAAACTTTTGGCATTGTTAACTGCTTTTGGAGAAAATGATTCTTGGACTGAATAAACATGATTTAGAAGGCTTACAAGTCTTTTGGCACTGTAGCTTGTGGTGTCTAAAATTTTATATGTTTTCATAAACGCTTCGCATGGAATCCAAGCCTTATTTTTGCGATCGTATTCCCCGTAAGGTGCAGGGTAAACCTTATTGTCTTTTTGTGGTACTAATACAAACAATTTACCAATCTTTGTTTTGTCGAAACGGCACAAGCGGCCAGCGCGTTGAGTTAACCGATCAATTGGGCAAAGTTCCGAGATCATGATATCGGCGCTGATGTTAATACTCATTTCTCCTATTTGCGTAAGTATCGCAATCCCTTTTGCTGTGTTATTTTCCCATGCTGTTTTTCCTAAGGCATTAATTAACTTTTGTTCTATATCCTTTTTGTGCGGTTCTGTGAATCGACTGTGATATAAAATTGGATTTGCCTTTTTCTTTTCAAACCAGTTATAAAATAACACTGCTTTGTCAACTGTATTCGCGTAAATGATAGCTGTCTCTTTCGCTACACACAATTCGAGCAAATTGCTGATCTCATCCAATTCAGAATACTCTTTTATCGATTTAATCTCAAACCGATCTCTTGAATTATCCGATGTGTCTTCAACGATCTTTTCTATTTTATATCCCAGCTTTTTATAAGATGGTAAAACCGATTCAGGTAATGAAGCACTCATTAAAAGAACAGGAACATTCCAATATTTAAGTATTTCGAGTAAAACAAGAATGTTAGCTTGCGTAAAATCATCATAGAAATCGGCTTCATCAATTACTAAACATGAATTGGCCATGTTGAACGCAATTAAATGATGGTCTTCCCTTGTTAATGTCAAGACCATCAAAAGATGATCAATGGTACAAACTGTAATTGTTGTTTGTAACAACCGGGCAAATTCATGAATCTTTTCTGCTTCTTGTTTTTTTATAGTTCCAGCATCAACATGTTCCTGAAATTTTGCGGACCAAGCACTAGAATGGTAAAGTCCAGTATCGGATAAGCTTTCTGCGACATTAATTGCCAAAGCATTCGAGGTAAAACGAGTTGGCATGGCTATGATAAGACGAGCTGCACGTTTGTTTTCAATTTGTAATTGTGCCCATAGTAGGGAAGCATCAGTTTTCCCTGCTCCTGTTGGAGCACGGACAAGTAGTAAATCATCTTTCCAATGCTGCTCAATCAGTTTTTGAACACCTCTTTTATTTTTGTGAGGAAATTGGTAGCTAAATTGAGTGAAGTTAGGCACGAATTCTCCTTCTTCTTTAGCACTGGCTCTGTGATCAACCAAATGAAGCAAACCTCGTGGCCCCGCAAATTCATAATGTTTTTTTGCACTCAGTTCCAACGAGTATTGCTCAATTATCCGATTGCTTTCTATTTTAAATGCCCTCCAGAGATCAGTTGCATTTTCATTCGTCCAACGTTCTTCAAAATTGTTTCCCAATTTACTGTGGTGTGCAGCAATAGCTGCCTGTTGAGGTAACGGCAGCATTTTTTTTTCGATCAAACGCAATGATTGAATCTCGTGTCGAACTCCAGCGTTACGGATGTTTTCTCCGGTATTTTCGGTTTTTGAATAATCTTTGAATGTGCCGCCATGTTGGGATTGCCATCGAAGAAAAGCGTCATAATCTTTTTGACACGCAATTTGCCATTTGTGAGTTGTCTTTCCCAAATCATGATATTGGCACACCCGTTCTAAATGAATTGCTAAACTTTTCCCAACGCGTTCTTGGTATTTCTGAACAACAAAAGGCGTTTGTTCCAGCAATAGCTTTCCTTCCGACAATACTCCTTGAGTATGTTGCTCAAGAGTAATGCCGGAAGGCTTAGCCAATATGGGATACTTGAAGCTATTCACCTCCGAATGCTTGTTCAAATGTTACTACTTCTGTGCCTTCTGCAGGATCATAAAGTGAATTTGCCGCTAAAAAAACCATAGCTTCTTTATAGGCGTAGTACACACTATTATTTGTTGTATCATCACCGATGAAATATTTGGCGCCTCTGGCCTCTAATTCTGCTAAGATATTTTTCTGTTCCTGCTCGCCAGCAACAAAATATCGACTTGCTTTGCGACTTAAAACTGTATCGAAAACGATCAAAACCTTTTGAGGCTCACCACTCACTGCATTACGGGCTTGGTTTGCATAGTCGTTCATAAATTTGGTCGCTTCCAAATAAAGCCGAGCACGGCGTTTGCGTTCGGTGTCATCTGCATGTTTAAAATACTTGGTTCCGAGATTGAAGCTGTTTTTATATTCAAAAGCTTTTGAAATACTTAACGCGCTAATATCCAAGAAGAAGTTCATGTGCATCAAGTCGTATTCACTAAATTCTTTTGTTGCCAAGGCTTGGTCTTTAGCATCTTCTGATTCATCGAAGCGAATACGTACAAGTAAATCTCTTCCAACTTCACTAACTCCAACTGCAACTGCAGGTGTTACCGATAATGGAGCCGTCCTTCTTCCAGAGTAATCACCTTTAGAGGGATGCATAAAACCGCCCATATCAGCACGCAAATCATTTTCGATTAAGTTGCTAATTCCATCGCCATTTGACACGAAGGTTTCTCCCTTTGCTGGATCGGTTGTATTGATTCGATCAATTGCAGAAAACAGAACATGACGCTGCATTTGTCCCGACACATAAACTCGTCCGTCAGGCCTTCTTTTAATTGAAGACGCGTTGCCTAACAATTTTTCGCCACCGTTTGCTATATGGTTTTCGAACGGGGCAAGAGCTGTAACTAAAATTCCTCTAATTTCCATTGTACTTGTATTTTATTGGGTAAATTATTCCTCACTGTGATCATCTATTTCCATTTCATCAGAATCACTATTACTATATTCGATTGGTACTTCTTTCTTTTCCGCTTTGTTGATCAATCGAGAGAATGCAATTAGAAGATTTTTTGCATTATCAAGAGGCAGTTCTCCGCTTGCCGTTTTTTCCATAAATAGAGCAGCGGCTTCGGGTGCGTCGAGCCCGGATAATCTGCCTGCTCGTGTTACTGCTTGAGCAATTAGTGCATCGCCTGATTTGGCCGAGAAAGTCGAACTTTCCAACTCAATCAAGGCTTTTGATTTTACCCTGCGTAGTTCTTCCCAATAGTTGGGAGTACCTGTTTTAACTTCAGCCTTAGCTGTAAGATAGGCTACTTTATTAAGCCATTTTCCCAACGCACGGGCAGACGATACAATTGTTGGATCAATTTTTTCCATTTTTATAAAGTATGTGTTAAACAATATTGTTACTTCACAGGGATATTCAGCCCGAAAGGCAAGAAAATCTTTAAATGCAGCATGATTAAATAATTGAAGGAAGCGACTTGTGAACAAATCGAATTTCTGGTATTCATTTACGAGCGCATTCTTTTCCGCAGGTTGTAAATCTTTTCTGAATCTATTCCCATGTAGGGCTAATACCGAGTAATATAAACTATCAACTATTCTTTTTAGCTTTCCAGCTTTTGCTAAATCTATTACGTGATGGTTATAAGTGAAAGATGTAGCATTCCCATACCTGACAAGATAAATAGTTGCATTCTTTAGACTTTCAAGGACTGATTTTACTTGCTCCGAATCTCGGGCTTCTTTGGCAAGTTCACCAAAAGCCCCAAGTAATGCAATGCTGCCTAATGCACTACTTCTTGGCGGATTTGGAAAATTACCCTTGAATATTAATGGCGGTTTAGCCTCATATATCATATCTTCCGTTTTCCCTTTCCCTGTAGGTTTAGAAAGAACCTTACCTATCATTAAGTCTCCATCAGTCCCAGAACTTCTTAGTCTTTTAAATACTTGAATGAACCCTTTTAAATCTTCTAATGGGAGGTCAGGAATTATGCACACATTATATATGACTGGCTTTCCTTTTTTGTCGATTCTATATTGAAGACAAGGCTTGATCGGGGATAATGTTGCTATTGCACTTAATCCTTGCTCTTTCAAAGTTATTTTGGGATTTCCTCTTCCTATTTTTTTATTTAGAGAGAAACTTAAATATTCACCTGTTACCGGAGCTATTGAAGTAGAGACATTTTCAATTTTATCTAATAAATTCTTTGATAACTCTTCTAATAAGTAATGACTTTTATTCCAAATATGCCTTGACTCTTTGAATGAAGAAATAACATTGGGAGCAAGAAATACTCCTTGTTTTGTATCACCTTTCTCTAGTTTTATAAAATCAAATTTTACTTTGCTTTTACCTACCACTGATTCAATAGGGAAAACCCTAAAAGAATTGAGTCCATTTTCAATACCAGCAATGATGTGTTCCCCTGTAATTTCTTCACATATTTTTAGATCATTTTCCATCAGGATCAATGCTTGTGCGTATCTTATATAAAAATGAGTTGCTATCATAATTGTTCAAATTTTAAATCTATCCATCCTTCACTATTGCCTAAATAGCCAATATTTTCTGACGAAAGCCTATCGCATAGCATTTTATATAGAATAGAATCTATTACAAGCTGGATTTGAAATTTTCCTTTAGCAAAAATGTATTCACGTGATGTTGGCGTGGAATAATACAATGGATAAGAATCTACATTCCTTTTAAAAAAATCAAACAATGCTGCTTTGTCAATCTTTTGAGGTTTGTCTTTATCCCGAGATTGTTTTCTTTTGTTCGGAATAATTCCATAATCCAAATTAAATGTTCCTTTTGGATGAACATCTGCATCAGCTCTTCGATAAGCTTTGCTCCATAAATCATCATAAAAGCCAAGTACTGGAATTACGGGAATAACAACATCAAAGTAATCCATCAACAAGGGGCAATATGTTGAGCCTTGTGTTCTGTCAGCAAATTCCAGTTTAGGGTTCTTTTTTGCTTGTTTCTTCCTCAAAGCTGCAAGTTCCTTTATTATTGCTTTTCGGTCAGCTAAATCTATGTGCCATCCAAGAATATTTTCAAAAAGTCCGCAAAGCATTTTTTTGTTAGGACTTTTCAGTGTTTTGTAATAAGAACCTGGTAAGTCACTCACCATTGAAAGTGGTGCTAAAGGTTCAATAATCAGAATTACCTTAAGGTCCGGCTCTGGAATCTTCTTAAGAATTGATAAATCTAATTTTTCCATTTAATTTGGTTTTTAAGCAAACAGATCAATTATAGGGCGAATTAGCCATTCATAATCAATCGTTTTGTAGGTTTGTTTCATGTTGAATTTTGTTTACT
>ENA-UOWE01006731-UOWE01006731.1-activated-sludge-metagenome-genome-assembly--contig:-NODE-6731-length-10033-cov-5.016436_pt1 | contig 10033 bp, 12 predicted proteins | sample MGYA00249841_ERZ761562 | MGnify/ENA primary metagenome ERZ761562 (study PRJEB28883, sample SAMN05720200) | activated sludge metagenome | isolation source: Anaerobic digester | place: Japan... | reverse complement strand
AATCAAAGCGGCGAGATTTGAAAAAACAAAAACCCGGTTGCCCAGAAACAGATGAAGATTGATGAGTGGAGAGCGATTTTTCAGCTGCCGGCGAATGAATACAATAAAACAGACGCCTCCTCCGGCGATCAGAACAGCTCCGAGGGATGACGTCAACCGGGAAAAACCGTACATCAGGGCAAACAGCGCGGCCGCGTAAAGCAATGAACCGCTCAGATCGAAAGGCTCTCCGCGCGCGGCGGACGGTTTTTCCTTCTCCATCCCTACGGCCAGCACGGCGGCGGCCAATCCCAATGCGGCATTCACAATAAAAATGGCCGGCCACCCCAGGTGCTGGGTCAGCAGGCCGCCGATCAAAGGACCGACGGTAAGGCCGGTGTAAACCGCGGCAATGTTGATGCCCAACATCTTTCCGCGTTCGCCCGCAGGGTAGGCGGAAACGAGAAGGGCCGTGCCGGTGCTGAAGATCATCGCGGCGCCGATTCCCTGAACCACGCGCAGAGCGATAAAAAGGTTGGCCGTTTCCGGCCAGACGCCGAGAAGCGAGGACAGGGAAAAAATCAGCGAGCCGGAAAGAAAAAATATTCTGCGTCCGAAAAGATCCGTCAGACGCCCCATCGGCAGCAGCATGATGGCCGCGGCCAGAAGAAAGGAAGACGCCACCCAGCTCAGGGAAATCGCGTCCATGGAAAAATCCCGGCCGATTGCGGGAAGGGCGACATTCACGGATGATCCCATGAAGGGCGTCGTAAACGAGCTGATGGTGGTGGCCAGAAGGACAATCGGGAGTTTTCTCGGAGTGGTCATGGGTCCCGTCACAGGATAGGGGGTTACTTCGCCCGGAAAGCTTTTTGATGCAGCGCGGCAAAGCCGTCCTTGCCGCAGGCCATCATCAACGTCAGCGGCATGAGGCGGCGCGCCTGCCGGAGCATTTTTTCCGACAGATTCCGGATATCCCACTGGGCGTGCGCGTCCGCCCGAAGGCGGGACAGATGATAAAGCTCCCGCGCGTTGCATTTCATGAGCACGCGCCTGCGGTGCGCGTTGGTCAGCAGATACGGCGGCGCCGACGGCAGTTTTTCCCGGATGCGGTTATGCACCCTTTCCGTCAACCGCATTACGGCCATGAAGTCTTTCTGCAGGCCGGCGGCGCGCACGGAGGGCGGAACGGTCACCCCCAGCCGGGGGTCGTAGTCCTGCGCGATGACGGTGGCCATGCGGTGGCGCTTCAACTGGGCAAAGCAGCTTGCGCTGACCACCAGCTCATACTGAAGATCGATGTTCTCCAGTTCTCTCAACGCGGCGTCGTAGGGCTGCATATTTTCAAACACCGTGTGAAACAAGCCTTTCAGCTCGCGTTCGCTCAGTCGGGCGGCTCGGCTCAGGCACTGTCGGTGGCTTCGGCAGGAGGACGCAAACAAAAGCGCGGCGGCGGCCTGCCGGTCCGCGTCGGAAGTCGCCGACACGAGCCGAACGTCGCCGATTTTTTCCCGGCCGGCCTTCGCCGTCCCTTTTTCCAGAAGGGTTTCAGCCCCGGCCCGAAGCCGAGGCCGGGTCAGACGGTCGTAATCCGTGGACCGGGTATAGCGAATCAGCGACGGCGCAATATCCCGGGTTGCATGATAGAGCCTCTCGCTGAAAAGCTGCGCCTCCGCGATGGGCAGGGAGGCCAGCCGGCGCAGCATCAGCTCCAGATTGCGCGCGTTGATCGTCATGCCCAGCTGTGTTTGAGTGGCCAGCGAGATGGCGTAGCGCGCATCCTCCTTGGCCCAGCCCTCCAACAGGGAGCGGTTGGCGGGGTTTTCGGCCAGCTCTCTGTTTTCTTCAAAAACCCAGGGCCGAAGCTGCCGATAGAGATCATGGTAAAAATCGTTCTGCAGCCGGACCATTTCAACAAAGTTTCCCTTCATCCCCGCCCTGACGATTTCTTCGGGAACGACGAAGTCCCGGTCAAACAGAACATAGCGCTGGGATTTTTCCGTATAAGAACACAGACGGAATTTTTCAATTTCTTCGACCAGCAGGCGGGAAACGCCGATGATATCGATATTGAAGACGGCGTGTTCGGCCACCGAACTGTGTCCCATTTCAAAAACGATATTCCGATTGGACTGGCGGGCTTTTTCGACTTCGGCCCGGGCGTCGACGCGCAGCTGATCGACGGGTTTGGGGCTGCGGCTGATGCGGGCGTAGGCGGCGGAAATCGTTTCGGGCGTAATGTCCTGCTTCAGACCGCTCTTCTCGCGAAGTTCACGGATCCAATCATAATCGACGTTGTAACCGGCCAGCAGTACCTTCATGATCAAAGCCTCACCATTTCAATGCGCGGCAGCGTCCGGCCGAGAAAGCGTTCCCCGATGGTTTGAAAACGGTACGGCACATCGCTGACGTAAAAAAGATATTCCGGCGACCGGTTTGCCGTGTTGCCCAGATTTTTTTGACGGATCAGGTCGGCGGCAATGTCCGCCATGGCTTCCGCCGAATCGATAAGCCGGACCTGCCCGCCCGTGATGTCCTGAAAGAGAGGCTTGAGCAGCGGATAATGCGTGCAGCCGAGAACCAGCGTATCCACCCGTTCGGCCATAACGGGCTTCAGGTATTCCTCGGCGACAAGCCGGGTAGCCGGATGGTCGAACCAGCCCTCCTCCACCAGCGGAACGAACAGCGGGCATGCCTGCGAAAACACCTTCGCGTCTTGGTCCAGAAGATGAATGGCCCTGGCGTAGGCGTTCGAATTGATGGTGGCGGGCGTTCCGATCACGCCGATGGCTTTGCTGCGCGTCCGCGTGACGGCGATTTTCGCGCTGGCTTCGATCACTTCCAGTACCGGCACAGGCGAGAGGTCGCGGATCGCCTGATAGGCAACCGCCGCCATGGTGTTGCAGGCGACAATCAGCAGCTTGACGTCCTTCTTCAAGAGAAATTCAGCGATCTGCAGCGCATAGCGGTGAATGGTTTCCACCGATTTGATGCCGTACGGCACGCGGGCCGTATCTCCGAAATAAATAATATTTTCAAAAGGCAGGCGTTCCATGAGAGAGCGAACCACCGTTAATCCGCCGATGCCGGAATCAAAAACGCCGATTGCCTGATTGGCTTGAATGTTCATGATGGCCCGTATCCCCGTCATTTCGTCATCGACATTTTCAGCCGTTTCGGATAAAAGCAGAATCCGGAAAAGTCAATGAGTCGGTGAAATTTATGTACCACAACTTTTCGAAACATGCCAAGAGTTCTTCGAAAGTCCGAACGGACTGTACGGGCATGAGGGGGCAGATCTATGTTTCGTTCGGAAAAAGAAATACGGGATCCCCGGCAAATCGACGCAATTTTACAAAGCGCGCCGGTTTGCCGGATTGCGATGAGCGACGGCGATCAACCTTACGTGGTTCCGGTGAACTTTGCCGTCCTCGACTCCCACCTGTATTTTCATAGCGGAAGGGCCGGCAGAAAAATCGACATCTTGAAAATCAATTCGTCGGTTTGTTTTGAAGTGGATATCCCCGGCGAACTCAGGCGGGGCCAAACCGCCTGCGCATGGAGCATGAAATACTGCAGTGTAATCGGTTTCGGTCGGGCGAATTTCATCGAAGAGGCCGGAGACAAAAAGAAGGCCCTCGATCTGCTCATGAAGAAATATTCGGGGCAAGAATTCTTCGTATACAACAACGAGGCGCTGGACAAAGTTCTGGTGGTTGGTGTAAGAATAGATAAAATATCCGGTAAAATATCCGGTTGAAACGTGGCTTACGCCGGAAAGGAAACCCGCCGCCATGTTAAACAAGATCGTGATCCGCTATACCGACAAGCGTATTGTGAAAGGCGTCACGGTTGACTTTTCCCCTAACCGGGACATTTTTCACGTCACACCGATGGGATTTTCACCCAGCGACAAGCCCCTGGAAGTGCGCATCACAGACCTGAAAGCTATTTTTTTCGTCAAGGATTTCGCCGGCAATCCGAAACATGAGGACAAGAAGAATTTTGAACCGGGCAAACCCGTTCTGGGCCGCAAGATCCGGGTGCTCTTCAAGGATGGAGAGATTCTGGTGGGGACCACCCAGGGGTATCAGTTGAACCGGCCGGGTTTTTTCGTTATTCCGGCGGACGACCAGTCCAATGTGGAGCGCTGCTATGTCGTCACAAAAGCGACGCGAGAAGTGAAATTTATTTAGCAACCGGAAGGAGGCGCGCCTCCTTTCGGCAGCATCCAAACGTTTCCTATGCCTGTTTACGCACAAATCATTCTGTTGGTCGTCGGCTTTTTGGTTTTTGTCCTGGCGGCGATGTACTTTGCGGGTTTAGGCCTGCGGCGGGTATGTTTCAAGATCATGGCCGAACTGGAAGAAGCGGGCGCCTACAAGGCGTCCCGGGCCATCAAGCTTCAGGATGAGCGAAAAAATTTCTTTCAGGTCGGTACGGGCAATTTGCGCCCCCGGGCGCTTCATTTGCTGATATCGGACCGTCTGGTGGTCAAGACGCCGGAGGGGAAATATTATCTGGACCGGGAAAAACTGGCGGAAATGAAAAATGCCGCCGGTAAATCCCCTACCGGATCGTGAGTGCCGACACCACGTCCAGAATTCCGTCTGTCGTAAAGAAAAACAGTTCGTGCGCGGCCACCTGCCGGCTGTGGTCCTCGGCTTCCCTGAGCATGGGAACAATTTCGATGGCCGTGACGTCCACCCATCGGTCGCCCATGTTGATGCGCACGACCACGCCCTGATCGTTGACCTCGTGCGGAATCTTGTAGGAACTCAAAACCCGTACGACGAAATCATTTTTCTGCCGGGTCACATAGGCCGCCCGCTCCTGGAGCGCGCGGATCTTCCCGTATTCCTGCGCCGGTACCGGCACCGGCGGCAAGAAAGAAATCAGCAGAACCGCCGCCGTCAACACTATCCATGTTTTTTTCATACTAATCTCCTTTGCAGAGAAGGCGCGAAGAACCCGCCCCTAAAAACGGCGCGGATCCGCGCGGCCCGGGTCTATCGCCTGGTCAGCTGCCGGTATTTGATCCGGTGCGGCTGGCTGGCGGCCGCGCCCAGCCGGCTTTTGCGGTCTTCTTCGTATTCGGAATAGTTGCCGTCGAAAAAAAGTACTTTGCTGTCCCCTTCAAAGGCCAGGATGTGCGTGCAGATCCGGTCCAGAAACCAGCGGTCGTGGCTGATCACAACGACACAGCCGGCAAAGTTCTCCAGCGCGTCCTCCAGCGCACGCAGCGTGTTCACATCCAGGTCGTTGGTCGGCTCATCCAGCAGCAAGACATTTCCGCCTTCCTTGAGCATGCGCGCCAGATGAACGCGGTTTCGCTCGCCGCCGGAAAGCGTTCCCACTTTTTTTTGCTGGTCCGTCCCGGAAAAGTTGAAGCGAGACACGTAGGCGCGGGAATTGATCTGCCGGCTGCCGATCGCGATGACGTCCTGGCCGTCGGAAATCATCTCCCAGATGTTTTTGTCCGGATCGAGCGCATCGCGGCTCTGATCGACGTACGCCAGTTTGACGGTCTCGCCGATGCGGATCACGCCCGCGTCTGGCTTCTCCTGGCCGGTAACCATTCGGAACAGGGTGGTTTTGCCCGCGCCGTTAGGGCCGATGACGCCGACGATTCCGCCGGGCGGCAGCGAAAACGTCATGCCTTCAACCAGCAGTTTCTCCCCGTAGCCCTTGGAAACCCCCTCGGCTTCGATGACCACGTCGCCCAGGCGGGGTCCGGGCGCGATAAAGATCTCGCGGGTGCCGGATTCCCTTTCCAGATTTCTGCCCAGCAGTTCTTCATACGCCTTGATGCGCGTTGGACTTGGCGTGCCGGCCTTTGGGAGACATGCGGATCCACTCCAATTCCCGTTCCAGGGTTTTGATTCTGGCGCTTTCCGATTTTTCCTCGTTCTTCAGCCGGTTTTGCTTCTGTTCCAGCCAGGAAGAATAATTGCCCTGCCAGGGAATGCCCTGGCCGCGGTCCAGCTCGAGGATCCAGCCCGCGACATTGTCCAGAAAATAGCGGTCGTGCGTGACGGCGATGATCGTTCCCTCGTATTTCTGCAGATGGTGCTCCAGCCAGGCTACGGATTCGGCGTCCAGGTGATTGGTCGGTTCGTCCAGCAGCAGAATGTCGGGTTTCTGCAGAAGCAGGCGGCAGAGCGCGACGCGGCGCTTCTCGCCGCCGGAGAGAACTTTGACGGGCGTGTCACCCGGCGGACAGCGCAGGGCATCCATGGCCATCTCCAGGCGCGAGTCGATGTCCCAGGCATCCAGCGCGTCCATCTTTTCCTGCAGTTCGGCCTGCCGGTCGCAGAGCTTGGCCATCTCTTCGTCCGACATTTCCTGGGCGAACTTTTCGTTGACCGCGTTGTAATCGTTCACCACGTCGATCGTGGCCTGAACGCCCTGTTCCACGATCTGACGAACGGTTTTGGTCTCATCAAGGCGGGGTTCCTGTTCCAGGTACCCCACCGTGTAGCCCGCGGATAAAATGGTTTTACCCAAAAACTCCGGATCGACGCCCGCCAGTATTTTTAAAAGCGAGCTTTTCCCCGATCCGTTGAGACCGATCACGCCGATTTTCGCGCCGTAAAAATAGGACAGGTAAATGTCCTTGAGCACCGGTTTCTTGTCGTAAACCTTGCTCACGCCGATCATGGAATAGATGACTTTGTTCCCTTCATTGGCCATGCGCCGCCGTTCCTCCCGCGAACTCCGGATTTCTAAATGTAGGGGAATATGTTCTGGATGATGATATTGAAATTGTCCTGAATCCTATCGTGGCCTTCGATGATGCCCATGTGTCCGGGGAACAGCATTTCAACGTCCAGATCAGAAAGCGTCACGATGCTTTTTTTAAGATGCGCTCCGTTGCCGCCCGGAAAATCGGTCCGTCCGACGTTCTGCTGAAAGATGACATCGCCGCAAAAAAGGGCTTTTTTCGCCGGCCAGTAAAGCCCGATGGAGCCGGGCGTGTGTCCGGGAATGGAAATGACCTTGAAGATTTCGTTGCCCAGCTCCAGCCGCCCGTCCTCGAGCTGCATGTTGATCTGCATCTGCGGGACGGTCATGCCGAACAGTCCGTAAAGTTCGCCGCCGATGCCCTTGAGAAAATCCATCTCCTTGCGGTGCAGGGCGATCTTCACCTTTTCCTGGTCGAAAAGCTCGGATCCCTGGAAGTGGTCGGGATGGGAATGCGTGTTGATGACATATTGGATGTCCTTTTTCTTAATACCGTCGTTGGCCATCTGGTTGAGCAGATCCGGCAGATAGCGCGTGAGCCCCGGATCAATCAGGGCATTGACATTGCCGCCGATATAATAACTGTTGCAGTTGTTGTCGAAATAATTGGCCCATTCATAAACATAAATGTCTTCCCGGTACTTCATTTTACACCCGTTCCCCTTTATGTAAATTCATTGCAGTCGTTTTTCCCAAGCGTCATCCCGGCCGGTTCACGGCCCGTCGCGGAACAAAAATCCAAAGCAGAATATAGAGAAGAAATCCCGTACCGAAACACAGCACCAGCAGGGTAAATAACAACCGCCAGACCCAGGAAGGAATGGGTGTATGCTCTCCCAGACCGCCGCAGACGCCGCCGATCCAGCGATCGGTTTCGGACTTGGCAAATTCAGCAAACCAGTTGTCGGTGGTCATGGGTCCATCCTTGATCCGGGGTAAATGACGTCGGGCCGTCGGATCCCGGCGCCAGTCCGGAATCCGAAACGCGAAGCATTTTATTGTACCGGCGTCACTTTGTCCAGCGGCATTTGAGAGGAGCTGAAACCGACTTTTATCACATTGCCTTCTTTGTCCACCAGAATCATCATGGGCACGCCGACGGCATTGTACGCGGTGCCGACGGCGCCGTCCTCATCGAGCAGCGTCCGGTAAGGCAGGGCGTTGACCTGGGCGAACCGAGCCACTTTTTTGGCCGGTTCCATGATGTTGATGTAAATCACTTCCAGCCCCTTCGGCGAATACGTTTCATAAACCTTTTTGTATTTCGGAATCTCCGCCCGGCATCCGGGACACCAGGTCGTTCCGAAAAAAATCAGGACGGGTTTTCCTCGCTGGGCGCTCATGCGGAATGTTTTCCCCTTCAGGTCCTTCAGGGTGAAATCCGGTGCGGGGGGATATTGCGGCTTGAAAGGCGCATTGGGAATGAACTGCCCCGAAGCCGGAACGGTGGAAAGGCCCAGAATCAAGAATAAACCCACAAAAACGCGAACGATCTTTTGCATGAAGTTCCTTTTTAAAATGCCAGCGTGCCGGCAGTATACAGAAAATATTCGGCCGCGCCAATTAAAATAATACCGAAAATCCTTGTGATAACCGTCATCCAGGCGCCGGACCGCGGCAATGCGGCAATGAGTCCGGCAAACGTCCCGACCAGAAGCAATAGCGTTCCCATGCCGAAGGCGAACACAAACAACAGGCCGATCCCCATGTATACGTGGGTTTTGAGGGCCACAAATCCCAGAAGCACGCCGAGCGCCGGCGCGGTGCAGGGGCCGATGATGAAGCCGGAGGCGGCGCCCAAAAGGAAACTGGGGATGAAGCCCTTTCTCCCGCCGCCGGAGTAATTCATGATTCTTTTGGGAATCGGAATGGATATTTTGAAAACATCCAGCATGGCCAGTCCCATGACGAGAAAGATATTGGCCATGAGAAAATAAATCAGCGGCGTCGTCTGCATCTGACCGAAAAGCCGGCCTGAAAGAGCCGCAGCAGCGCCGAGCGCGGCATACGTCACCGACAGCCCCAAAACATAAAACAGCGACAGCAGAAATCCGCGCAACTTCGATGCGGACCCCTGGGCACCGATGATTCCCACCGTTACGGGAATGAGCGGATAGGTACAGGGTGTGAAACTGATCACCACACCGCCCAGGTAAGCGGCCACGAAGGCAAGTCCAACAGATCCCTGCAAGTATGCGGATAAGTTGCCGATTAGATTTTCGATCATTAGCTGTCCAAAGTTTTCTTTTGTTGAATGTATCGACAGAAGAGAAAAAGTCAAGGTGAAATATTGCAAAGGGAGGACGGGCGCTTTTCTCCGTTGTCGCGCGGTGGCGCGGCCGAATAAAAGAAAACGGCCATTTCATCGGTCCGGGCCGGGGGGCAGAGCATTGGAGGCCGCTAACAAGGCCTATTGCCCGGAGCCGTCCCCCGCGTGTGGCCGGCAGGCAAAACACCCTTTTTTTGACATTCAAGGCAGACTTTGGTATAGAGATCGCCATTGGAATGCCTCGTTGATGAAACGGATATGTGAACTTTCAACCAGCGGGAGAGCTCCATGACGGTTTTTGAAACACCCCCCGGGACAAGGAAAATCAGACGGTATTCTCCGGCCTCTCTTGGCTCGTTCTTTCTTCTCCATTTCTCAAACGCTTTACACCATCTCCCAACGCGTAATTCAGATTCGTTACATCAAAACATTGCCTTGCACAAAGTTTTCGCCCGGAACACAACCGGCAACGGTTAACGGTCAGGTGGATACGGCCTAATAAATTTATGGGCATTTTCAGCACATGACGGACAAACCGTGTGCAAAACGAAATCTTGGTATTTTTCGTATCAAGACCAATGGATGGTTTGATTTGGGAAGGTGCGGGAATCATGTTTCCCGCTATCATGGCAATAACCGTTGATGACAAGGGAGGTCGCTATGGGCAGCAATCAGGGTCTTTTAAAGACCGAAGACTGGTGGTCGGTGTGGCTGGGGCTGTTTATTTTTATCCTGTCGCTTGGCTCGCTTGTGGGGCTGGATCTGCTCGGGTGGGCCGTCACCCCCAAGGTGTGGATGGAGTTTTCCAAATCGCTTGCGCCTGCGTCCAAGGCCTACGCGGGGCTCCATCCTCTGATATCCATCATTTTAACGTACCTGGCCGTGCTGGCGGTCCTTCTGGTCGGCGCCAGGGCTCTGGGCTACAACCTGTCAAAATTCATCTACGGTTTTACGGTGATTTTCTGGCTGACCTACATCTGTACGATGGTCGGACATTATGCCGTCATCGCCGCGCAGACGCCCGCGGAAATGAAAAAATTC
>ENA-UOWE01006725-UOWE01006725.1-activated-sludge-metagenome-genome-assembly--contig:-NODE-6725-length-10041-cov-3.635089_pt1 | contig 10041 bp, 7 predicted proteins | sample MGYA00249841_ERZ761562 | MGnify/ENA primary metagenome ERZ761562 (study PRJEB28883, sample SAMN05720200) | activated sludge metagenome | isolation source: Anaerobic digester | place: Japan... | reverse complement strand
ATAAAGCGAAGACCATATTGCTCTCCGGCGGAGTGGCGTGCAACTCCATGATACGTGAAGCCGTAAAAGACCTTGCCGCGCGAAAAAAAATGAACGTAATGATGCCGCCGCCCGTTTTATGCACCGACAATGGAGTAATGATAGCCATACTGGGCGCGCTCAACTATCTTTACTCGGGATTTAAAAACTCTAAAAACAGCGACGTTTATCCGACCACGAGATGGTAGGCGGGCACAGCATAGCGCATAGTGAATAGTTTATAGTGCATAGTTGAGGATTTTTTATTTAAATAAAAGCCTCAAAAATATATTTCAAAACATCAAAAAACCTTATCTGTTCTCTATTCTCTATTCTCTATTCTCTATTCTCTATTACATGTTCTCTTAATTTTTTTAGTATAATAATTATATTAATTATTTTACCGGGGATCGAAAAGATGAGCGAAAAAATAAGACGGGAAATGCCCCTTATAAAGATACTCGACGAAGGCACGATCTGCCGCATAGCCGCCGGCGAAGTTGTGGTTTCGGGCGCCTACGCCATCAAGGAAATGATAGAAAATTCCATCGACGCAGGCGCGGACGAAATCGTAATAGATTATTCCGCGGGCGGGCTTTCCTCTATTTCCATATCCGACAACGGCTGCGGAATGACGCGCGACGACATACTCATGGCCTTAGAGCACCACGCCACATCAAAACTTCGCGCCGTGTCGGATCTGAGCGAAATAAAAACCTACGGATTCAGGGGAGAGGCGCTTCCGTCTATAGCGGCGGTTTCGCGCTGCGAAATAATTTCTTCGGTGGACGGCTCTCTGCCTGCGGTTTCGGTAAAAATAGAGGGCGGCGAGATTAAAAGCGTTCAAAGCGCGGCTTCCACTCGCGGAACTAAAATAAATATAAGGAATTTATTTTTCAACACTCCCGTGCGCAAAAAATTTCTCAAATCCGAAAATTACGAAAACGCCCTCATTATAGAATTCGTCACCCGCTACGCGCTGGCCCATCCCGAAATTAAATTCGCGCTCTACTCTTCCGGCCGCGAAGTGTTTATAACGAGGCGGAACTCTTCCGTAGAAGAGGTTATAGCGTCGGTATTTCCCGGAGCCATATCGTCGAATCTCATAAAAATCGATAAAAAGATCGATCTTGGCGAATACGGCCCGCTGGAAGTCAAAATCTTGATGACTCCGCCTCATATTACAAAGCCGAACGCCAGGTTCCAGTATTATTTTATCAACGGCAGGCCTTTTAAAAATAAAACCGTCGGCCACGCCGTTTACGAAGCATTTCAGCGTTATATTCCGCCGAGGCAGCATCCCGTGGTTTTCATGTTTTTAAATATGGCGCAGCGTCATGTAGACGTCAACGTGCATCCCACCAAAACCGAAGTGGCTTTCGCCTGCGAGTTCAAGATTCATGACGCGCTCAAAAACCTTATAAATGAAGGATTGATAACTTCCGACGTCATTCCGTCGAATCTGAAAATTGGCGAAACGCCCTTTTATACGCAAAATCCGGCCGCGGAAAAGAGCGCCGGCGAAGACGGACCGGAAAACGCCGCTTCATCGAAGGGTGAAGAAAAAGAGAATACCGGAAATTTGCTTTTCGATAGGGAAACCTATTTTAACCGGCCCGGAGCAGGGCGTTCGCTCGATATACAGTCTTCGAATTTTTACATCAACCGTTTTTCAAAGGAACGCGACGCCGAATTCGTCGCGGGCGGTCCGGCGGCCGGTGGAGGCGTGGCGGAGGGGCCGGCTGAAAAAAATCAATCGTCCGGCGCAAACGAAATTTTTAAGACGGGATTGAACATAAAAAAAATTCTCGGCCAGTCTTTCGACGCTTTCATAGTGGCGGAAGACGACGACGGCCTTCTGATAATAGACCAGCACGTGGCCGCGGAGAAGGTTTTTTATGAGAAAATACTCGCCGCGCTCGCAAGCGGCTCTTTTCATTCGCAGTCGCTTCTGGTGCCTCATATTTTCGATCTCACCATCTCCGAGTTCGAGATGCTGAAGAAAAATTTCGAGCTGTTTAAAAAATACGGTTTCGACGTCGAGATCTTTTCTAATAAGAGCATAGCGGTGAGGGCGCTTCCTGATTTTTTAGAAGGCGTGGAAGAAAAAAACATTGTATTCGAGATCATTTCGGCGGGAATCGAAGCCGGAAAAACCGACGAAAACTCGTTTTGCGATAAAATAGCCGCTCGCATGGCCTGCAAAGCGGCTATAAAAGCGGGCCGCGCCATAAATACCGAGACGGCCCGGATGATAATAAACGATCTTTCGGCGTGCAAAAACCCTTATTTTTGCCCGCACGGCAGGCCGATAATTATAAAACTGCCGCTGCGAGACCTTCTTTCGAAGTTCAAGCGGAGCCTTTAATTGTGTTTTATGCATAGTGAATCATGAAGAATTGATTATGGATTTTAAAGTTCCTTTAAACACTTATGTTAAAATGCTTTCGCAACATCCGGACGTGGTTCTCATACACCGCGGCGGCCGGGTGACTTTCGTCAACGACCAGATTTTTCACCTGTTGGGCTACCTGCCTGCCGAAATGATCGGCAATAAAGTCGGCGATTTCCTGTCGGACGAATCGAAATATAAAATAAGCGGAAGCGCCGGCGCCAGGAAAATATTGAATGGCGAAGAATTAGAGCTTGAAGCGGTATGCAAGAGCGGCCGCAATAAGCATATCAGCGTTCGCTCCAGCGTCATAAACTATAACAATAAAAAATCCGTTTTATCCACCATTAACGATATCAGCGAGAAAAAGAACTTCGAAAGCATATTAAAATACTCCGAAAACAAGTTCAGCGCGCTTTTCGACGCTCTTAACGAAGCTGTTTTCATAGTCGAAATCGAAACGGGTGTAATCATCGACGCTAATTTAAAAGCCCAGCGCATGCTGAGGTCTTCTAAAAAAGAGATCGTAGGCCTGCATTATTCAAAACTCCATCCGCGCGAAGAATTCGACGATTACATAAAGAACTTCGAGTCCGGCGTTAACTTGCCCGATCGGATTTTCAAAAACATCCTGATTTCCTCGGGGGAGCGCGTCGAAGTTGAAATCAGCGCCAGCGTGGTGGAACTGGTTCCTGGCGTCACCGTCTTTCAGGGAATTTACCGCGACATCACCGACAGGAAAAAAAGCGACGAGCAGCTTAAAAATTCCCTGCGTGAAAAGGAAATACTGCTCAAAGAAGTCCATCACAGAGTGAAAAATAATCTTCAGATCATTTCGAGTCTTTTCGGCATGCAGCTGAAGAATATTAAAAATACTGAATATTCAAATCTTGTAAAGGACGCCCTCGGAAGAATCAAATCGATCGCTCTGATACATGAAAAACTCTACAGGGCCGCCAGTTTTTCAAAGATTAACTTTTCTGAATATATTCGCGAAATTATAACTTACATATCCAGGTATTATTTTAACGAATCCTGCGTCGTAAATTTTCATTACGCGATCGAAAACATAAGCCTCGATCTGGACCGTTCAATTTCGCTGAGCCTTATAGTCAACGAGCTGGTTACCAACTCCCTCAAATACGCTTTTGGCGATATGAACGAAGGGGATATTTTCGTTTCGTTCAACAAGACCGCCGACGGCGATTACGTTTTAAGAGTCAGCGACGGCGGCAGGGGTTTTAAAAACGCGCCGGATCTTTCGTTCCCTTCCACTTTCGGGCTCGGGCTCGTTTGCGACCTGGTAAAGGAAATCGGCGGTACGATAAAGTTTATAAACGGCCGCGGCGCTTCGTACGAAATCAACTTTAAAGATAAAAAGTAATAATAACAGGGGATTTTAAATGCCGGAAAATATTTTAATAGTCGAAGACAAGATAATAGTGGCGCGCGACCTTCAGCAATTGGTCGAAGGCTACGGTTATAACGTTATCGCGATAGCCTCCAGCGGAGCCGAAGCTTATTCAATCGCCGTCGAAAGACGGCCCGACCTCATTTTAATGGATATAATGCTCGGCGAAGGGGACGACGGCATCGAAACGGCCCTGAAAATTAAAGATAAGCTCGATGTCGCGATAGTTTACGCCAGCGCTTATTCCAACAGCGAAACTCTCATGCGTGCCGGAAAAAGCGAACCTTACGGTTATATCTTAAAGCCTTTCAACGAGCGTGAAATAAACACCACGATTCAAATGGCGCTTTACAAGCATAAAGCCGAAAAAATTATCAGGGAAAGCGAAAAACATTACAGGAACCTCTTTCAGAGCATTCACGACGCCATTTTCGTCTGGGAGATAAGCCACGAAGAGCCTCGCGTTTCAAAATTCATAGACGTTAACGATATAGCCTGCAGCCTTCTTTCTTACGGAAAAACCGAGCTCTTAAAGATGAGCTTTCTGGATATTATGGTTTCCGAACGTTTTAAAGATATAGACGATCATGCGGAAAGGCTTTTGATAGAACGCCACTATTCGCGCGAAACGGTCGTTCTGGACAGGCACGGGCGTAAAATACCGGTGGAACTCAGCTGCAGCGTGAACGATTTCAACGGCAAAACGCAGGTAATATCTATAATGCGCGATATCCGTGAAATTAAAAAAGCCCAGACTACTATACTCGAAGGCGAAGCCAGATATAAAAACCTCGTGGAGACAATACCGAACGGGCTTATAGAGCTTGATAACTCGGCTTCCGTGCTTTACGCCAACACTTCTTTATGCTCGATGCTCGGCCGCTCCTACGACGAAATTATCTCCAGGCACGCATGGGAATTTATATATAAGGACGACCAGGATTATTTTCAAAAATTTTTCCTTTCTATGTTAAAAGGAGATAAAAAACCCGAGCCGCTTATAATCAAATGCGTAAAAAAAGACGGCGCCATAATCGACGTGCAGGCCGACTGGAATTATAAGCTCGACGAACTCGGCCGCGTGGTGGGATTTATAAGCGTTATAACCGACATAACCGAAAAAATCAAGATCACCGGCGAGCTCAAAAACGCAAAGGCTATGGCCGAAGAGGCTAATAAAGCGAAAAGCGAATTTCTGGCCAATATGAGCCACGAAATAAGAACGCCAATGAACGGCATAATCGGAATGTCGCATCTGATGTTCAACACGGACCTCGACGCCGTTCAGCGTGAATACCTCGAGATGATAAAATTATCCTCGGACAATCTGCTGAGCCTGATAAACGATATACTTGATTTTTCAAAGATAGAAGCCAAAAAGCTGGAGCTCGAAAAGATCGATTTCCTTCTCAGGGATTCGGTGGAGCACACCGTGAAGGTGCTGATGTATAAAGCCATGCAGAAAGGCATAAAAGTATATATAAGCGTCAATCCGGCCGTTCCCAATTCGCTTCTCGGAGATCCCGGCAGGTTCCGCCAGATAATAAACAACCTGCTCAGTAACGCCATTAAATTCACCCAGCGCGGGGAAATTAATATAAAAGCCGATCTTGAGGCGAAAAGCGATAAGCGAGTCACCCTTCATTTTTGCGTTTCGGATACCGGCATAGGAATTCCGGCTGAAAAACAGACAAAAATATTCGATGCGTTCACTCAGGCGGATTCTTCCATTACCAGAAAATATGAAGGAACAGGTCTGGGACTTACCATAACCAAACAGCTCATCGAATTGATGGGCGGTAAGATATGGGTGGAAAGCGAGGTGGGGCGCGGAAGCTCGTTTCACTTTCTGGCCGATTTCGAAATAAGCTCCGCTAACCGCCGCGTGGCGCTCGCCGATTTCGAAATTCTTAAATCCAAAAGGGTTCTGATAGTCGACGACAATTTTACAAACCGGAAAATCCTGGATGAAACGCTTAAAAACTGGCATATGAATCCGGAACTGGCGTCGAGCGCGACCGAAGCGTTTAAACTTATAGAACGGTCCATAAAAGAAGGAAGACTTTACGATATAATGCTTTTAGACGTCAATATGCCCGAAATGGACGGCTGGGAATTCGCTTCGCGGGTCAGGCAGATACGCGAACTTAAAAACGTCAAGATAATAATAATGCCAAGCGCGGGGCTTCGCGGCGACATAGAGCACAGCGTCAAGCTCGGCATATCCGCTTACCTTATAAAGCCCGTAGTCGTGAGCGAACTCGAAGAAGCGATATTGATGATAATAGACGAAAAGCAGAACGATTCGCGCCAGCTGATAACGCAGCATTCGATACGCGAAAATAAACAACGGCTCAATATTCTTCTGGCCGAAGACGAAATAGTCAACCAGAAAATCGCCAGCAAACTGCTCGAATTGCACGGCCATGCGGTCACTATCGTGAGCGACGGCCTGGCCGCTTTTGAAAGTTATAAAAAAGATTCTTATGATATGATTTTCATGGACGTTCAGATGCCCGAAATGGACGGTATCGAGGCTACCGCCAAAATACGCGAATGCGAAGCCGGTTCCGGAAAGCGCATTCCCATAGTGGCTATGACGGCTTTCGCCATGAAAGGCGACCGCGACAAGTGCTTCGAAGCGGGCATGGACGCATACATTTCAAAACCGATCGAAATAGAGGAAATATTTAAAGTCATCAATAATTTATTTTCTTCGTTCAGTTCCGACAAAAATATGCTCAAGCCCAATTACGAAAAATACTCCCGCCCTGCTTTCGACGAAAAAATGTTTCTGGCCGGCCAGAAAAACGATCTGGTTTTTTCAATCGAGCTCGTCAATCTTTTCCTTGATAACGTGTCCGGGTATATGAATGAAATACGGTCTTCGATCGAGGCTTACGACCCCAGGTCTCTTAAAAAAGCAGCCCACATGCTTAAAGGGTCGGTCAAAAATTTTCACGCGCTCAACGCTTCCGAAGCCGCCCACGCTATCGAACTTCTGGCTATGAGCGAAAACTTCGGCGGCGTCGACGACGCTTTCAAGAGGCTCGAAAACGAAATAGAAAGACTCAAAAAAGATATGCGCTCTTTTCTCGAAAAAAATAAAAACTGATTTTAACTTATTCGCGGCTTGTTATAAAGTTTTAATTTACCGGCGCCGTTAATATTCCGTGATAATATTTTAATATAATCGGCGGAATTTCTTAACGGAAGAATCAGGAAGAATTAGAAATCTCATTGACAATGATGACGATTTTTGTTATAATTTTTTCAGTGCTTAATATTTCAGAAAGGCAGAGTGATTTTATGCAGCTTACCAGAGGCGCGGAATACGCTATCCGTGCGGTCCTCGACCTGACCGCAAACCACACAGGCCAGAAATCCGGCAAGGTCCAGCTCAAAGATATAGCTTCAAGAATGGACATTCCTGATGACTTTCTGGCGAAAATTTTCCAGATGCTCAACCGCTCGGGCATAATTAAATCTTACCGCGGCACCAAGGGCGGTTACGCCCTCGCCAGAGAGCCTAAAGACATAAATATTAAAGACGTCATTTACGCCGTGGACGGGCCGATAAGGCTCAACAAATGCCTCGCCGCCGAAGGGTGCGTCGAGGAATCCAGCTGTAAATATCAGCAGAAATGCGCTATCCACGACATCTGGAACGAAGCGCAGAGCTCGATGCTTAAAATTTTAAGCGGCGCAGATTTTCATTCGTTAAACCAGAAAATGCAGAACAGATAAATATTAGCATTTTTAAGTGCCATGCCGCTAAATTAAATATGAAAAAATAAATATGACAGAACAAAAAATAACTCCGTCACTGCTTTATAAATATAAGGCCGATAAGCGTAAAATTACCATGCTTACGGCCTATGATTTTTATTTCGCCAGGCTTATAGATGAATGCGGCTGCGATCTCATACTGGTGGGCGATTCCCTCGGTACCGTCATAATGGGTTACGAAACCACCGTTCCGGTTAACTTAGAAGACGTTATCCATCATTCGCGCGCCGTTAAAAAAGGCGTTTCGCGGGCGCTCGTCGTAGGCGATATGCCCTTTTTATCTTACCAGATTTCAAAAGAAGAAGCCATGCGCAACGCCGGAAGGCTTTTAAAAGAAGGCGGCGTGAACGCGGTCAAGCTCGAAGGCGGCGCCGAAATCGCCGAAACCGTTAAATACCTCACTTCTAACGGAGTGGCGGTAATGGGCCACGTCGGCCTCATGCCGCAGAGGGTGGACCAGCTTGGCGGCTATAAAACCCAGGGTAAAACGCCGAATTCGCGCAAGCGCGTCATGGACGACGCCCTGGCTATAGCCGCTAGCGGCGTTTTCGCTCTTGTTTTAGAAGGCGTCGAGCCGGGCCTGGCTTCCGAGATAACCGGCCGCGTCAAGGTTCCCACTATAGGCATCGGGGCCGGCCCCGGATGCGACGGCCAGGTGCTTGTAATATACGATTTATTGAATATGGCGCATTCGCCTCTTCCTAAATTCGTTAAAATTTTCGCCGACGCAGACAAGGTGATCAAAGAAGGCGTTAAAGAATATCTGTCCGAAGTCAGGGGCGGCTCTTTCCCGCCGGCTCGATAATTAAAAAGAAAGGCGAAACTTCGTTGATTAAAGTCATAACCACGATACGCGAAGCCGTAGAAACAATAAACGATATTAAAAAATCAGGGCTCAGCGTCGGATTCGTCCCAACCATGGGATATTTTCACGACGGCCACATCGAGCTTATGAAACGCTCCATAAAAGAGTGCGGCGAAACTTTCGTCAGCATATTCGTCAATCCTATACAATTCGCACCGGGCGAAGACCTGGCCAGATATCCCCGCGATCTGGAGCGCGATAAAACCATGGCCGCTTCGGCGGGCGTTAAATATTTATTCTGCCCGGGGGTTTCTGAAATGTATCCGGAAGGTTTTCAAACCAGGATTTCCGCCGGCCCGCTCGCTTCTGATTTTTGCGGCGCATCCCGCCCCGGCCATTTTGACGGGGTATGCACGGTCGTAGCCAAACTTTTTAATATAATAACTCCCGACCGGGCTTACTTTGGAATGAAAGACTACCAGCAACTCGTGGTCATAGAAAAAATGACCGAAGACTTAAATATGAAAGTTAAAATAGTCAGGTGTGAAACCGTCCGTGAAAAAGACGGGCTGGCTATGAGCTCGCGCAACTCCTACCTGAGTCCCGAAGAGCGTAAAGCCGCTCCGGCGCTGAAAATAGCGCTCGAAAAACTCGAGCTGGAAATAATCGAAGCCCGCGCTTCGGATTTTAAAGGGTTCGATATCGAAAAGGCCCTGGAGAGCCATAAAGCTTTTTTAACCGGCAGCGGATTCAAGGGCGTGGATTATCTGAAAGTGGCTTCGGCCGACACTCTCGCCGAAGCCAGAAACGCCGGAGACCTGCGTTCCGTCGATCGCGTTTTCATAGCGGCCGCGGCTTTCATCGGCAGGACGCGCCTTATAGATAACGCCGTATTCGATCTGGATAAAAAAAAGGTGAACGGCCATGAATAATAATTATTGCGCCTCTCCTACGGCCGATTTTTCAAAGCTCAACGAATGCTATATTCAGGTCCTTAAAATCAACCGCGCGCTTTTAAACGGCGGCTACAGGGCGGCGGCGCCTATCTTGAAAGACGCTGCGGCGGAAGTGACGTTTTTTTTCGGGGAAATGAACGTTTCGTTCGTTGAACTAATAGATAAAATACGCCAGCTCAAGCTCGAAATACTCGACAGCATTCCCCACGCGTCGAGGGTTTTCAATTCTAAAAGCGAATACTACGACAGATTGTCCGATGCTATTTACGAATACGTTTTTTCCGGCTTCGCGATCTGCATGCTCGAAAAAATAATTAAGAAAAAAATAACGGCCGGCCAGAAAAAAACTCTTATAAGCGCTTCGGCGGTCTGGGAAATTTTCACTTCGAAACTGGCCCTTTTCCGCCTGCCCCAGCAGCATAGCTTTTTAAACGATCCGGACAACGCCGATATCGCTTCCATGTTTAACCTCATGTTCGATTCGGTTTACGAAGATTTAATGAAAGATATAACCGGTCTGGGCGATTTAAAGCACAATATAGGCTTATTCGTGCGCGAAGTGATCGAAAAATCTTTGATAGAAGGAATGCTCCTTTTTATATCTTATGAAGAAGTTAGACGTACTGCAAATAATTAACCGGCCGTCAGTTACCGGCGGAATGGAATTATA
>ENA-UOWE01006723-UOWE01006723.1-activated-sludge-metagenome-genome-assembly--contig:-NODE-6723-length-10044-cov-4.379317_pt1 | contig 10044 bp, 6 predicted proteins | sample MGYA00249841_ERZ761562 | MGnify/ENA primary metagenome ERZ761562 (study PRJEB28883, sample SAMN05720200) | activated sludge metagenome | isolation source: Anaerobic digester | place: Japan... | reverse complement strand
CGAGGGGGATTTCCCCTTCGGCACGACGTAACGATACCGAGGATCGACGGGATCGCCCGCCAGTGGTTCCGCTGAGCCGTACGCCTTGAGGTGCTGGACGTGGGCGCGCACCCCGGTCCGCTCGTCGGGGAACCGAAGCCCTTCCTGCCCCGGCCCGATCGAGCCCAACCCGCAGAAATTATTCATGTCGGCCGTGACGAGCCCGCCGAATTGAAGGAACCCAGTCTCCAGGCACATCTGCGCGAACGCGACCTCGGGGTTAACGCCCTCGAGCGGCGCCTCCTCGATATAGAGCCCGGCGAGCCTGCGCGCGCGCTCGGCGTCCGAGCCAGGGCTTTCGCGAAGGAAGAAGGCCGCGAGCTCCTCGGCCCCGTGCGAGCCCTCTCCCATGATAGCCTCCGGCGCGGGACGCGGCGCTTCGGCGACGGGAAGGGTCCGGCAGGCGGCGAGCGAGGCCGCCGCGCAAACGGCAAGTAAAAAGGCGCGGGAGACGTTGGCGACATCGCGAAATGAGCAGTAACGTGCGTTCATAGTATATCCATCGGTATCCCCGGCCGAAACCGAAAGCCCGGCCGATAGAAAGGCATGAGGGACAGGATGTACACGATCGAAACGCCGCGCGGTGAAAAGCCATTTTATAGGGAACGGGCCACGGCCCATGGGATCGACACCCTATCGGACCAGGAGCTACTCGCCCTGATCCTGGGGAGCGGCAACCGAAAGAAGTCCGTCATCGATTTATCGAATGAGATACTCGGCAAGATCCAGCAGATCCAAAAAAACGCGAAAGAAACCGCCCTGCGCGAAATACCGGGGATCGGCGTGGCGCAGGCGTGCCGGGTCCTCGCCGTGTTCGAGCTTGGGCGGCGCTTTTACGGGTCACAATCTGTCCGGATCGGAGCGGCCGGTGACGTCTATCCCCTCGTCCGGCACTACGCCTCGCTGAAGCAGGAGCAATTCCTCTGTCTCTCGCTCAACGGGGCGCACGAGGTCCTGGCGATCCGGGTCGTCACGATCGGGCTCCTAAACCGAACGATGGTGCACCCGCGCGAGGTCTTCGCCGACCCGCTCGCCGACCGGGCGGCCGCGATCATCATCTGCCACAACCACCCGTCGGGGCTGCTCGAGCCTTCGGAGGAGGATCGAAGCATCACTCGACGAATCCATGAGGCGGGTACCCTTCTCGGCATTCCCCTGCTCGACCACCTGATCATCAGCCCGAAAGGCTTTTTTAGCTTCGCCGACTCAGGCGGCTTCTTCGGCTAAACCTGGGTAAATTCCCTCGTTTTTCGCCTTGTGGGCTCCCGGAAAGGATGGTATCCTGGCCCTATATTCCCACGGGAACAGGAGGTCTTTTCTCTATGGAAAAGCTTTTTAAGCTGAAAGCGAACGGGACGAACACGCGAACCGAGCTTCTCGCCGGCGTGACGACGTTCCTCACCATGGCCTACATCCTGGCCGTCAACCCGGGCATCCTCGGCGACGCGGGCATGGATCGAGGCGCGGTCTTCACCGCGACGGCCCTTGCCTCGGCGATCGCCACGATCATGATGGCCTTCGTCGCGAATCTGCCGATCGCCCTCGCGCCCGGCATGGGGTTGAACGCCTTCTTCACCTACGCCGTCGTCCTCGGCATGGGGTACTCCTGGCAGATGGCCCTGACCGCCGTCTTCCTTGAGGGTCTCCTGTTCATCGCCCTCTCGGTCGTTAACGTCCGCGAGGCGATCGTCAACTCCGTCCCGTTGAACCTGAAAAAGGCCGTCGCGGTCGGTATCGGAATCTTCATCACCTTGATCGGTATGAAGAACGCCGGGATCATCGTCGCCAACCCGGCGACCCTCGTGTCCCTCGGGAAGGTGACGGAAGGCGCCGCCCTCCTCGCCCTTATCGGCCTCGTCATCACGGGAGTCCTATTCGCCCTGAAGGTGCACGGCGCGATCCTGATCGGCATCCTGGCCACTACCGTCATCGGCATCCCGATGGGGATCACGGTGCCGTACGGCGGATGGGAAGGATGGAGCCTCTTCAGCCTCCCGAAGGCCCCCTACGTCGCCGCCTTCGACTTCTCGAACGTGCTGTCGCTTAAGTTCTTCACCGTCTTCTTCTCGTTCCTGTTCGTCGACATCTTCGACACCGTCGGTACCCTCGTGGGCGTCTCGACCCAGGCGGGAATCCTGGACAAGGACGGCAACGTCCCGCGCGTGAAGCAGGCCCTGCTCTCCGACGCGGTCGGCACCGTCGCCGGAGCCTGCCTGGGCACCTCGACCGTCACGAGTTACATCGAGAGCTCGGCCGGCGTCGCGGCCGGCGGCCGCACCGGCCTGACCTCGCTGACGACCGGCGTGCTCTTCCTCGTCGCCCTCGTCTTCTCGCCCCTCTTCCTCCTGATCCCGGGCGCGGCGACCGCCCCCGCGCTGATCCTGGTCGGCTTCCTGATGATGCGCCCGGTCGTCGAGATCGACTTCTCCGACCCGACCGAGGGCATCCCGGCCTTCCTCGCGATCGTGATGATGCCCTTCTGCTACAGCATCGCGGAAGGCATCGTGTACGGCGTGCTCTCCTACGTGCTCCTCAAGGTCTGCACGGGCAAGTACAAGCAGATCCCGGTCGTGACCTGGGTCGTCTTCGCGGTCTTCATCCTGCGTTTCTTCCTGCACTGATAGCCCTGCGCAAAGCCGAAAGCGGGCGGGGTTTCCCGTTCCCGCTTTCCTTTTTCGGCCCGCGGCGGTATCATGGTCCCATGAACGCCCGCGGGCTTTTTCTTTTCGCCGCCCTCCTCACCGCCTTCGCAGGGCCGCGCGCCGCCCGGGCCGCCGCCGTCGAGCCCACCGTTACCGTCGAGGAAGAGTCGAGCGGGCTTACCCTTACCGTCGAGAAGAAGGAAGAGGCCCGCGCCGAGCCGGCCCGGCTTTCGGTCGACGCCGACGTTCCGCGGGTTGAGGTATACCTCGACGGGGTCTACCTTGGCCGCACGCCCCTTTCCGTCCCCTCCGTCGAGCCCGGTCTCCGCCGCCTTTTCCTCTATAAGGACGGGTATTACCCAAAGGCGCTGCGCGTGCGCGCGGAAACGGGAAAGGAATTCGCGGTCTACGCCGAGATGCGCCGCGTCACCGGAATCGTCTCAGTCCGGGACGCGCCCGCAGGCGCCGAATTCGAGGTCGCCGGGACCACGACGCGGGACCCCCTGCTGATCCTGCCCGAAGGCTCTCACCTGCTCATCATCCGGGCCTTCGGCTTCGAGGAGAAAACGGTCGCGGTGACGGTCGATCGCCGCTTTCCCCGCGAGATCGACGGCACGCTCGCGCGCGCCGCGTTCTCCGTCGCTTCATTCCGGGCAAGCCGCGCCGCCTTTAATCCGCTGAATCCCGCCGGGCTCGGCGCCGTGACCTTCGCGTTTCGCGCGACCGCGCGCGGGGCGGGGACCGTCACGGTATCGGACGATTCGGGAGCCGAGGTCGCCCAATTCCCCGTCGGTCCCTTCGCCACCTGGGACCAGGGCGTCGTATGGGACGGCAGGGACGGCGCCGGCATGGCCCTGCCCGACGGAATCTACCGCGCGACCCTTCGCGCATGGTCGTTGCCGGAAGCGGGGGCGCAGAATGCCCCCGGCTCGGCGAATAATCCCGACCCGTCGTCAATCCCTGAGCTCGAATCCTCCGTCCGCATCGACCGGGGAATCGCGTACCCTTACCATGAGCCGTACCCCGGAATCGCCTCGATCGGCGTCGTGCCGTCGGCCGGAACCTTGCCGACGGGGGCACTTTCCCTTGCCTGCGATCTCGCCGTCTTCCGAGACGGGCCCGCCCTCGGCGTCTCGGGAACCTACGGGGCGAGGGATTGGCTCGAGATCGGCTTTCGCGCGGGAACCCTGCTCGTCGGCGAGACGGAGGGGATCCTTGACGCGGCGGGTTCCGTCAAGGTTGGCATCGAGCGCGAGCTTGGGTCGTTCCGCGGACATGCCTCCCTCGGCCTCCGATACGCCGCCCGATCGGGCGATCAGGGGACTTCGCTTACCCGAGCCGGACTTGCCCTCGCGCCGGCGTTCGAGCTCTCGCGCGGGCCGGCCGCCCTGTCGCTTGGGTTCGAGATCGTTCGAGGCGACGAGCGGGGCGCCCTCGTCGACGCGGCGACCTCGATATCCGCCGGGCTCGCCGCCCGCTATCGATTCGGCTTACTCATCCTTTCCTTGTGGGGAGCCGGAACCGGCGATCTCGACGCCCTTGAAGACGGAATCAGCGCCTCAGGCGGAGTCGGCGCCGTCTTCCTCGTTCCGGCAACGAGTTTTACCGTCTTTGCCCACGGAATCGGGACATATGACGACGAAAACGGGGCGGAAGGCGGCATCCGCCTCGGCTTCGGCTTGCTTTTCTAGCGAAAATCCCCACGAAAGCCCATATCTTGATATCGCGCCCTCTTTACGCTATGATGGCGCCGGTCGGGATCGTTCCCGCCTCCCATTGGCGACAATCAAGTCAACTACTATAGGAGAGATGTATGAAACTATCAGCGCTCCAAACCGCCCGCTATCAGTACAGCCCGAAACTGCCCGCCATCCTCACCCAAAAGCTCGACACGATCGCGATCGACCTCGGAAAGCCGACCCAGTCCATCGCGAACCAGGCCGAGCTGAAGAAGCTCTTCGAGCATACCTACGGGAAGCCCCTCGTCACCTTCAAGAAGGGGAAGAACCCGGGCGTCTCCCGCCTCCTCCGCGTCGGCGTGATCCTCTCCGGCGGCCAGGCACCCGGCGGCCACAACGTCATCGCCGGCATCTACGACGGCCTGAAGAAGGGCAACCCGAACTCGAAGCTTTTCGGTTTCCTCGGCGGGCCTTCCGGCCTCATCGAGGGGAAGTACGTCGAGATCAAGGATAAGCTGATGGACGAGTACCGGAACACCGGCGGCTTCGACATCATCGGCTCGGGCCGCACCAAGATCGAGACGGCCGAGCAGGTCGCCTCGTCGATGGCGACCGCGAAGAAGATGAAGCTCGACGCGATCGTGATCATCGGCGGCGACGACTCGAACACCAACGCCGCCCTGCTCGCCGAGCACTTCGCCTCGAAGAAGGTGGCAACCCAGGTCATCGGCGTCCCGAAGACCATCGACGGCGACCTCAAGAACGAGATGATCGAGACCTCCTTCGGCTTCGACACCGCGACCAAGACCTACTCCGAGCTGATCGGGAACATCGAGCGCGACGCGAACAGCGCCAAGAAGTACTGGCACTTCATCAAGCTGATGGGCCGCTCCGCGAGCCACATCGCCCTCGAGTGCGCCCTCCAGACCCAGCCGAACATCTGCCTCGTCTCCGAGGAGGTCGAGGCGAAGAAGATGACCCTCCGCGAGGTCGTCGACTCGATCGCCCAGGTCATCGCCAAGCGCGCGGCCAAGGGCGAGAACTTCGGCGTCATCCTGATCCCGGAAGGGCTCGTCGAGTTCATCCCGGAGATCAAGGCCCTGATCGCCGAGCTCAACGACCTGATGGCCGTCCACGCCGACGAGTACAACAAGCTCGAGGGCTACGCCGCGCAGGCCACCTGGCTCAACAAGCACCTGAGCAAGGCCGCCGCCGACGCCTTCCTCGCCTTGCCCGAGGACATCGCCGTCCAGTTCCTGATGGACCGCGACCCGCACGGGAACGTCCAGGTCTCCCGCATCGAGACCGAGAAGCTCCTGATCTCCACGGTGTGCAGCCGCCTCGCCGAGATGAAGGCGGCCGGGCAGTACAAGGGAAAGTTCAGCGCCTACAACCACTTCTTCGGTTACGAGGGCCGCTGCGCCTTCCCGTCGAACTTCGACGCCGACTACTGCTACGCCCTCGGCTTCACCGCCTTCCTGCTGATCGCGGGTGGGCTGACCGGCTACCTCTCGTCCGTGCGCAACCTTACCGCGCCGGCGAAGGACTGGGTCGCCGGCGGCGTGCCGCTGACGATGATGATGAACATGGAGCAGCGCCACGGCTCGCAGAAGCCGGTCATCAAGAAGGCCCTCGTCGAGCTCGACGGAAAGCCCTTCAAGGCCTTCGCGAAGAACCGCGACGAGTGGGCGGTCAATACCTCTTACGTCTTCCCCGGCGCCATCCAGTACTACGGGCCGGACGAGGTGTGCAACCAGCCGACCCAGACCCTGATGCTGGAGCGCGGTAAGGCGGCGCCCGCCAAGGCGACGACTAAGGTTGCGGCGACTAAACCCGCGGCGGCAAAAGCGGCGGTGGCAAAAAAGCCCGCGGCGGCAAAGGCGGCAGTGGCAAAAAAGCCCGCGGCGGCCAAGGCCCCGGCGGCTAAAGCCCCGGCGACCAAGGCTGCCCCCGCCAAGGCGGTAGCTAAAGCCCCGGCCAAGTCGAAGAAATAACGATCGCCGATTCCTTCGGGAACCCGACCGAACGGGCGTCCGCGCGCGAGCGCGGCGCCCTTTTTTATTGCCGAAGCCCTTCGTTTTGTCCTATTATTGTATGAAAGGAGAGTCCCATGCGCCTCTACAGCACGAAGCAGGTTATTTCCGTGGCGTTCGTTTCCGTCGCCGTGGCCCTTGTCATCCTCTTTGTCGCGGGGGCGATCGAGTTTCCGCGCGCGCGCGCGTCGACGGCCGTAACCGCGGATGGGACAATCTTGGATGCGCCAGTCGCGCCTAACGCGCCAGTCGCGCCAGTTGGCGCGACCGAGATGCCCGTTGCCGAAACGGCAGGGTATACGCAAGACGAAACCCAGAACATCACCGTCTACGAGCGGGCCAACGAGGCCGTCGTCAACATCACGACCGAGACCGTCGGGATCAACTGGTTCCTCGAACCCGTCCCCCAGGAAGGAGGCTCGGGATCGGGCTCGATCATCGACGCGCGCGGCTACGTCGTAACGAACACCCACGTCATCGAGAACGCGGTGAAGATTTTCGTATCCCTCTCCGACGGTAGCCAGTACGAGGGGAAGATCGTCGGCACCGACCCGCAGAACGACATCGCCGTTCTCAAGTTCGACCCGCCGAAGGGCGCCGAGCTCAAGACCATCGCTTTCGGCGACTCGTCGCGTCTCAAGGTCGGGCAGAAGGTGCTCGCGATCGGGAATCCCTTCGGCCTCGACCGTACCCTGACGACGGGCATCGTCTCCGCCCTCGGTCGCCCGATCCAGACGAGGCAAAACGCAGTAATCAAGGACATGATCCAAACCGACACCGCGATCAACCCCGGCAACTCGGGCGGGCCCCTCCTCGACACGCAGGGAAGGATGATCGGCATCAACACCATGATCTACTCGACCTCGGGAAGCTCGGCGGGCATCGGCTTCGCGGTCCCGGTGAACACGGCCAAGCGCGTCGTCGCCGAGCTGATACAGTTCGGCCGCGTCAAGCGCGGCTCGATCGACGCCGAACTCGTGCAGCTCAACGCCTCGATCGCGAACTACGCGCACCTCCCCGTGGACCGCGGGCTCCTCGTCTCGCGCGTGGGCAAGGGAAGCAACGCCGAGAAGGCGGGGCTACGCGGGGGATCGGACGCAGTGCGCTACGGCTCCGGACGCTCGAGCTCGATCATCTACCTCGGCGGGGACGTGATCGTGTCGATCGCGGGGCAGCAAGTCCAAGGACTAACCGATTACTACTCCGCGCTCGAGGCGCGTAAGCCGGGAGAGGAGATAGAGATCACGGTCCTTCGCGGGAAGCAGCGAGTGAACCTCAAGATGACCCTCGCCGAGCGAGCGAACTGATGAAGCCGTTCAAGGTCGTCTCGGACTACGAGCCATCGGGCGATCAGCCCGAGGCGATAAGCGCGCTCGTCCGCGGCATAGAGGCGGGCGACCGATACCAGACGCTAAAGGGCGTCACCGGCTCGGGTAAGACATTCACGATGGCGAAGATCATCGAGCAAGTCCAACGGCCTACGCTCGTCATCAGCCACAACAAGACCCTCGCCGCCCAGCTCTACGGCGAGTTCAAGAGCTTCTTCCCGAACAACGCCGTCGAGTACTTCGTCTCGTACTACGATTACTACCAGCCCGAGGCCTACGTCCCCTCGCGCGACCTCTACATCGAGAAGGACGCCTCGATCAACGAGGAGATCGACAGACTCCGCCTCTCGGCGACCTTCAGCCTGATGGAGCGGCGCGACGTCATCGTCGTGTCGACGGTCTCCTGCATCTACGGTCTCGGCCTACCCGAGTCCTACCGCGACATGCGCGTCCATATCCAGGCCGGCGAGGCGTGCGACCTCGACTCGCTGAAGAAGCGACTCGTCTCGCTCCAGTACGAGCGTAACGACGCCGTCCTCGAGCGCGGGCGTTTCCGGGTGCGCGGGGACGTCATCGAGATATTCCCCGCCTACCTCGAGGAGGCCTACCGCCTCGAGCTCGACTGGGAAACGGTCGCGCGCATCCGCCGCTTCAATCCCGTCTCGGGCGAGGTCACCGAGGAGTTCGACGAGCTTACCGTCTATCCCGCGAAGCACTTCGTTATGCGGGAGGACGCGGTGCCGAACGCCCTCGCGCGCATCCGCGAGCAGCTCGACGAGCAGCTCGCGCGCTTCCAATCCCAGGGAAAGATACTAGAGGCCGAGCGGTTAAAGACGAGAACGGAGTACGACCTCGAGATGCTCGGCGAGATGGGCTACTGCCCGGGCATCGAGAACTACTCCGCGCCGATCGCGGGCCGGACGCCCGGCGAGCCGCCCGCGACCCTGTTCCACTACTTTCCAGAGGATTTCCTCCTTTTCATGGACGAGAGCCACGTTACCCTCTCGCAAATCGGCGCGATGTACGAGGGCGACCGCTCGCGGAAGCAGAACCTCGTCGACTTCGGTTTCCGCCTCCCCTGCGCCCTCGACAACCGCCCCCTCAAGCTCTCGGAGTTCGAGGGGATGCTGAACCAGGTCGTATTCGTCTCCGCCACCCCGCGCGAGGAGGAAGTACGCCGCTCGGCCCGCGTCGTCGAGCAGGTGATCAGGCCGACCGGCCTCCTCGACCCCGTCGTCGAGGTGCGCCCGAGCGAGGGGCAAATGGAGGACATCTGGCGCGAGGTAAAGCTCCGCATCGACCGCGACGAGCGGAGCCTGATCCTCACCCTGACGAAGCGCATGGCCGAGGACCTGACCGACTATCTCGGCGGGCTCGGCCTCAAGGTGAAGTACATACACTCGGAGGTCGAGACGATCGAGCGCGTCGAGATACTGAAGGGACTCCGCGCGGGCGAGTTCGACGTTCTCGTCGGAATCAACCTCCTCCGCGAGGGGATCGACCTCCCCGAGGTCTCGTTCATCGGCATCCTCGACGCCGACAAGATCGGGTTTCTCCGCTCCACGACCAGCCTCGTGCAGATCATCGGACGCGCGGCGCGCAACGTCTCGGGCACGGTGGTGATGTACGCCGACCGGATGAGCGACGCGATGTCAGAGGCGATTGCGGAGACGAACCGCCGCAGGGCGGTCCAGGAAGAATACAACCGCGCGCACGGCATCACCCCGACGACGATCAAGAAGGCGGTCGAGGATATCCTCACCCGCGAGAGCGAGACGAAGCGCGAGGCCGCCGAGGTCGAGTCGGAAGTGCTAATCCAGAGCCACAACCTCTTCATCCCCTCCGAGCGCAAGAAGCTGATCGCAGCCCTTGAGCGGCAGATGGCGGAGTTCGCCGAGATACTGCAGTTCGAGCAGGCCGCCGCGATCCGCGACAAGATCGCCGAGATAAGGCGGATGGACCAGTAACGGCGAACGATCTTCGCCAAGGCGCGGGCAATCGCTTCGCAGCTTACTCCGCGGAGAGCATCGCGTCGGCCTCGGCCGCGGTCATCGGCGAGCCCATCGCCTTTTGCGCCCAGGCCTGGCGCGCCTTGCTCCCGAAGAGGATCGCGCCGGCGAGGCGATAGCCGCCCTCGGCCCGCTCGAGCACGAGCTTCTCGTACCGCGACCCGTCGTCTCCCGCGCGAACGCGCTCGACGACGGCTCCCGACGAGACCTCCTCGGCCGAGGGAACCGCCTTACCCACCGACAGTAACTCGATCCCGGCTACCTTAAGGGCCGTCTTCGGCACCGTCTGCGCGTAGCGCGGCGCCTCCGCGCCG
>ENA-UOWE01006722-UOWE01006722.1-activated-sludge-metagenome-genome-assembly--contig:-NODE-6722-length-10045-cov-4.534334_pt1 | contig 10045 bp, 2 predicted proteins | sample MGYA00249841_ERZ761562 | MGnify/ENA primary metagenome ERZ761562 (study PRJEB28883, sample SAMN05720200) | activated sludge metagenome | isolation source: Anaerobic digester | place: Japan... | reverse complement strand
GGACTCTGTAATCCCGAATCAGATCAAATGACAATTACCATTACTCCTGCACCAACTGCAAATGCAGGAACAGATGTTACCGTTTGTGCAAATAACCCAACGGTAACACTCAATGGAGTTGTTACCGTGGCTACAGGTGGAACATGGAGTGGAGGTTCAGGAAGTTTTAGTCCAGGAGCCAATGCTTTAGCTACACAATATACTCCATCGGCTGCTGAAATTTCGAGCGGTTCATTAACGTTAACGCTCACCACTACCGGAAACGGAAGTTGTTTAGCGGTTTCCGATGATATTAATATTTTATTTACACCGGCACCTACCGCTAATGCCGGAACAGATCAAACAAAGTGTAAAAACAACAATGTTGCTACACTTGCAGGTTCTGTTACCGTTGCTACTGGTGGAACATGGAGCGGAGGAACCGGAGTGTTTAATCCTAATAATAACACGCTAAATGCTACTTATACACCATCTGCAGCTGAACTGGCCAACGGATTTGTTAATTTAACATTAACCACTACCGGAAACGGAAGTTGTTTAGCTACTACCGATAATATGGTTATTACATACACCGATGCACCTACCGTTAATGCAGGTTCAGATGTTACCGTGTGTGCAAATAATCCTTCCGTTACATTAAATGGAAGTGTTACCGGAGCTACCGGAGGTCAATGGTCGGGAGGAACGGGAACGTTCTCTCCTAATAATTCTACACTTAATGCAACCTATACTCCTTCGGCTGCTGAAATTACAGCCGGAACAGTTACACTTACATTAACAACTACCGGAAATGGACTCTGTAATCCCGAATCAGATCAAATGACAATTACCATTACTCCTGCACCAATTGTTAATGCTGGAAGCGATATTTCAGTTTGTAAAAACAATGCCAACGTTACATTGTTTGGTTCGGTTCAAAATGCCGGAGGAGGAATTTGGAGCGGAGGTTTGGGGTCTTACTCACCGAGTAATTCTGCCTTAAATACAATATATTCACCATCACCAAGCGAAATTTCAAATGGTACCATGACCTTAACTTTAACGTCAACAGGAAACGGGAACTGTTTAGCTGTTAGCGATCAAGTTTTAATTACATTTACAGAATCACCGATAGCCAATGCCGGAAGCGACCAAGTTAAATGTGCAAACAATGCAGCCATCACTTTAAATGGAAGTGTTACGGGAGCAACCGGAGGGCAATGGTCGGGTGGTTTAGGCATATACTCTCCAAATGCCAATACATTAAATGCCGTTTATACTCCAACAGCTCAAGAAATCACAAATGGGGTTACTCTTACATTAACAACAACCGGAAATGGTACATGTAATGCTGTTAACGATCAAATGAGCGTTGTCTTTACTCCTGCACCAACTGCCGATGCAGGTATCGATTTGACTGTTTGTGCCAATAATTCAACTGCGAATTTAAACGGTAGTGTAACCGTTGCAAGCGGTGGAACATGGAGTGGCGGTTTAGGAACTTTTGCTCCTTCTGCAAATGTATTAAATGCTACCTATACTCCATCTGCATCTGAAATAGCATCCGGAATGGTTACATTAACGTTAACTACTACCGGAAACGGTACTTGTAATGCTGTTAACGACCAAGTTCAAATAAACATTACTCCTGCACCGGTTGTTAACGCTGGTTCGAATCAAACTGCTTGCTTTAATAATCCCACCGTTGCATTGTCTGGAATTGTTCAAAATGCCGGAGGTGGAGTCTGGAGTGGTGGTAGTGGAGTATTCAACCCAAGCAATACATCATTAAATGCTACTTATACACCTACAGCAGCTGAACTAGCATCCGGTACCGTTAATCTTACACTAACCTCAACCGGAAACGGCAATTGTTTTGCTGTAAGCAATAATATGCTTATAAGCATTACACCTGCACCGACAGTAGATGCTGGACCGGATCAAACCAAATGTGCCAATAATCCGAATATTTCATTAAATGGAATTGTTACCGGAGCAAGTGGTGGGCAATGGACAGGAGGACTAGGACAATTTATTCCCAACAACAACAGTTTAAACTGTGTATATATTCCGACAGCCGGAGAAATAGCGTCCGGAAATTTAACATTAACATTAACGACTACCGGGAATGGGACATGTTTACCGGTAAGTGATAATATGGTTGTTACTTTCACAGCCGCACCAACTGTTAATGCAGGAATTGACCAGGTTGTATGTGCAAACAATCCAAATGTAACACTTAATGGTTCATATACTATTTCAACTGGAGCAATTTGGAGTGGAGGAGCTGGAACGTTCTCACCTAATAACACAACCATGAGTGCAATTTATACACCAACAGCTGCAGAAATAGCTGCAGGACAGGTTACGTTAACGCTAACAACTACCGGTAATGGAAACTGTATAAGCGAATCGGATCAAATGACAATCTTTATAAACCCAGCACCTCAAGTAAATGCAGGATCCGATATAACTGCATGTGCAAATAATGCTAACGCTATTCTTAATGGAAATATTCAAAATGCTACAGGTGGTATTTGGAGCGGTGGAGCAGGAACCTTTAATCCTTCTGCAAATACGTTAAATGCAACTTACACACCAACTGCTTCAGAAATTTCCAATGGATATGTTGATTTAACTCTAACTTCAACAGGCAATGGAACATGCTTAGCGGTTAATGATGTTGTTAGAATATTCTATTCTCCTGCACCCATCGTTAACGCGGGCCCTGACCAAACTGTTTGTTCAAACAATAACTTAGTAACTCTTAATGGCACAATACAAAATGCAAGTGGCGGAACATGGTCAAACGGCTTAGGATTATTTAACCCAAATAATAACATTTTAACGGCTACCTATACTCCAACTCAAACAGAACTTAACAATGGGCTTGCAATGCTCATTTTAACATCTACCGGAAATGGAAGTTGTTTAGCTGTCAGTGATACCATGCTTATCCATTATACGACCGCACCTACAGCAAATGCAGGTTCTGATATTACAATTTGCTATAACAATCCTATTGTAAATTTAAATGGTAATGTTACAATCGCTTCAGGTGGTCAATGGTCCGGAGGTGCCGGCACATTCAATCCAAATGCTAATTCATTAACCACAACCTATATTCCAACTTCAACTGAATTAGATGCAAACACATTTACATTAACACTTACCACAACCGGAAATGGGAATTGTCTTGCTGTAACCGATCAAGTAAATGTAAATGTTATCGCAGCTCCAATAGTAGATGCAGGCCCCAATCAAACGGTTTGTGTTGATAATCTCACAATACCATTAAATGGGTATGTAGCAGGACCCACCAATACAGGTATTTGGTCATCATCCGGAACCGGAACATTCACACCCTCTCCTACTTCACTGAATGCAAGTTATATAGCAAGTTCTCAAGACAGTATTAATGGACAAGTTACTCTTTATTTAACATCTACCAATAATGGTTTATGTTCCTTTGTTAAAGACAGTATGCAAATATCTATTTTGCCGGCAGGTATCGCAAACGCAGGTAGTAATGTAACTGTATGTGCTAATAATGATTTAATTAATCTTAATGGACAAGTAATGGGTGGAGCAACTACCGGTATATGGAGCACTACAGGAAGCGGAGTCTTTTTACCCAACGCTCAAACTTTAAATGCTACGTATATTCCTTCAAACAGCGATACTGCTATGGGTTCGGTAATGTTAATTTTAACTGCGAACAGTTGTAATTTAGCAAAAGACACCATATTAGTTACTATTACAGATGCACCATATGTGAATGCAGGTTTGGATAAAACTGTTTGTGTTGACGACCTAAATATTCAATTAAATGGAACTATTTATGGAGCATCTACAACTGGATTCTGGTCTTCGAGCGGTACAGGATATTTTACTCCTTCTAACACAGATTTAAATGCAGTTTATCATGCAAGTGCACAAGATTCTATTAATCTTCACGTAACACTCGTTTTAACAGCCACCAATATTGGCAATTGCTCTTTAGTTACCGATACTATGCAAATAAACATTCTTCCTCCTGGAATTGTAAACGCAGGAACAGATCAAATTTTATGTGCAAACAACGGAAATGTTCAACTAAATGGTTCTGTTACAGGGGGAGCGTCACAAGGGATGTGGCAAACATCCGGTACGGGGACTTTTTCACCAAACAATATTACATTAAATGCAACATATATTCCTAGTCAAACAGATCTTAATACAGGTTCTGTAACCTTAGTATTATCGGCTACTGATGCTTGTAATTTTGCTTATGATGTTCTTCAAATTAATTTCACCCCTGCACCAACAGCCAATGCAGGAAGCGATCAAACAGTTTGCGGGAATAATGCTCTTGTTCAGTTAAATGGAAACTTTACCATTTCATCAGGTGCTCAATGGTCTTCTTCGGGAACAGGAAATTTTATTCCGAACAATACCGATATGAATGCACAATATCTCCCATCTGCCTCTGACATTAATAATGGTAATGTAAATATTTACTTAACAACAACTGGTAACGGTAGTTGCTTGGCTGCAAAAGACACCATGAAAATAACAATCACACCTGCTCCGGTTGTTAATGCCGGCATTGACCAATATGTTTGCATTACAGGATCAACTACAAATGTTTATGGACTTATTACGGGAGGCGCTTCTCAAGGTATATGGACTACATTGGGGGATGGAGGCTTTGACGATCCAAATAGCCTTTCCACTTCTTATAACTTTGGCAACGCTGACACAACAAATGGAAGTGTTCAATTGGTTTTAACTACAACCAATCATGGAAATTGTCTGGCCGTTAGCGATACAATGACGTTGTATTTTACAAATTCTGCATTTGTATTTGCCGGACCTGACAAAGAAATCTGTGTTACCAATCCAAGTATTGTATTACAAGGATTTATAACCGGTGGTAGTAGCACAGGTATATGGACAACAACAGGTACTGGTACTTTCTTTCCAAATACAACCTCACTCAATTCCATTTATACTATTAGCTCAGCTGATTCACTAAATGGATCGCTTGATTTAATATTAACCTCTACCAATAATGGAACTTGCCAAGCAGGCAGAGATACGGTTCATGTTACCATTCATCAATTGCCTCAAGCTAATGCAGGCCAAGATATTTTTGTTTGCAGCGGAACTCAACAAATACCTCTTACCGGTCAAATTTCAAATGCCAACGGCGGTTTATGGACCACATCCGGAAGCGGTACTTTTAACCCCAACGACACTACATTAAGCTTAGTTTATGAACCCAGTGCCGCTGACCAAACTAACGGCACCGTAACCATTATTTTACAAACTACAGGAAACTCTATTTGTCCCGCCGACTTTGACACAACCATTATACATATGGTTGTGCCTATTGTACCCGCCATTTCATACACAACGCCTTGTTTAAATGCAAATGTTCAGTTCACAGACAATTCAACGGTGTCAACCGGAACCATCACAAATTGGTTGTGGACATTTGATGGCAGTCAAACGGACCTAAATCAAAATCCAACATTTAGTTTTAATACGACTGGAAACCATACAGTCGAATTAGAAGTAACTTCGAGTTTGGGATGTACTTATAACACACAAACTCAATTATATGTTAATCCATTGCCCAATGCAAACTTTACTAATAGTGTAGCTTGTTTCTATGATGAAGTAAGCTTTACCGATGCAAGTACAGTTCAGGGAGGATTGATTAATAATTGGCATTGGAATTTCGGTGATACAACCACAACTTCTAATTTACAAAACCCAACCCATTTGTATCAAAATCCCGGCATTTATAATGTAGTTTTATCTGTAACCAGCGATTCAGGATGTACTTCAACTATCACAAAACCCGTAGAAGTTTATCCACAACCCAATGCAGGATTTATCTATGCTGATAATTGCAACAATTTTACGGTATCATTTACCGACACATCTTCTGTTAATCCAATTCTCACATTGAATAACTGGACTTGGAATTTTGGTGATGGTAACACATCAATTAATCAAAACCCATCTCACATATATGCATCAGCCGGTCAATATACCGTTCAACTTATTGTTGGAACTTCAGCAAACTGTAAAGATACCATAAGTCAAACCATCAACACTTCAAACATCACAGCAAACTTTGGTTTTAATCAGACATGCAACAGTAACCTTATCAACTTTGCAGATTCTTCAATTGCATCAGGAGCAACCATCAATGATTGGACTTGGAATTTTGGTGATGGTAATACCAGTACTTCCCAGCACCCCAATTATTTATATAGCGATACGGGAACATATCAAGTACAATTAATTGTTCAAACTGACTTCTGCTCAGATACTATAACTAAAAATGTAACCATGCAACATCTAACAAGTCATTTTAGCTATAGCTACAATTGTCAGAATCTATCAACTGCATTTACTGATAATTCTACATTTGCAGGAAGCTCACCCAACAGTTGGTCATGGAATTTTGGTGATGGAAATTTCAGTAACTTACAGAACCCAACTCACGCCTACAGCGATACAGGTCAATATACCGTACAACTCATTGTTTCAACTCCGGGAAATTGTATTGATTCTATTACTTCTCTTATTTCAATATATAATGTATTTGCCGATTTCAATGTATCTAACGCATGTATTTATGACAGTATTCAGTTTACTGATATCACAACTTATTTGCATGGAAATATCAGCCAATGGAATTGGACATTCGGCGACGGAAACTCCTCCACACTTTCCAATCCAACTCATAAATACAATCAACCAAACACCTATAACGTAACCTTACAAATCCAAACTGCCGAAGGTTGCAGCGACACTGTTTCGAAACAAGTAAGTGTTTATAGCGCACCACAAGCACAATTTAACATTCTAACTACAGATTTGCAAGTCAATAACCCAATTAAATTTAACGACGCATCTTCAGGAGCGAATAGTTGGAAATGGAATTTTGGTGACAACTTTGGTACTTCTACCAACCAAGACCCAACCTACACTTATATGTATCCGGGTAATTATATTATATCAGAAGTGGTAAGCAACGAATTCGGATGTAAAGACACTGCTATTCAAACAATTACCATCATCAAGATGGATGAAGTATATCCCCCTGTATTGCCAAGTGCTTTCACTCCCAATAATGACAATAATAACGATACACTCTATGTAAGGGGTGGACCATTCAAAGAACTATTATTCAGGGTTTACAATGAATGGGGTGTTATGATATTTGAATCAACAGATGCGACAGTCGGGTGGGATGGTAAATATCGAGGAGACCCTCAACCTATTGGTGTTTATGTTTGTACAGTTAAAGCTGTTACAATTAACAACAAAGAATACAGTTTCTCTGAAGAAGTAACCTTAATACGTTAGGCTATGAAAAAGAATATCATTATATCGGCAATTAGTGGTTTCGCACTATTATTTTCGTTGCAAACCACAATGGGACAAGATGTTCAAATGTCTCAATACGATGCTTCACCGATTCTTTTAAATCCGGCACTAACCGGCATGAAAGAAAATTTAAAATATCGAGTCATTCAACAATATCGAAATCAGTGGGATGCTGTGGCTCGGAAATCATTTGTGAGCACTGCGTTGGCTTATGATATGAACCTGCAACAAAAATGGGGTGCAGGAGCCTATATCTTAAATGACAACAGCAGTAGAATTTTTAATTCTTTTTCATTTGTCCTTTCAGGAGCACACGACATCACTGTCGGAAATCAAGATAAACATCATCTGTCTGTTGGGCTTCAAGCCGGTTTTATATACAAAACCTTAAAATTAAATCAATATACCTTTGATAAACAATACAATCAAGGTACATTTGATACTGACTTGCCCAGTGGCGAAACATTTGAGCGAAGCAAACGATTTATGCCCGAAGTTAATTTCGGCTTTTCGTATTTTAATACAGATGACTCAAAAAAATACCATCCTTATGGAGGATTGGCAGTGTTGCATTGCACATACCCCAAGAGCAATTTTCTGTCGGAAGGAGAAGAAAGCCATCTCCCGCTTAGGTATATCATCAATGCCGGTAGCCTTGTTGAAATGAACGATAAAATAATATTAGACCCCAAACTGCTCGTAATGAAACAAAATACCGTTTGGCAGTTTAACCCCGGAATACTCGCCCATTATATATTAGAATCGAACGATTTGCATGTAATGGGGGGTATTTTTTATCGTGTAAAAGATGCTGTCATCACTCAGGTTGGATTATATTATAAAAATTTCATTTATCGTATAAGCTACGATTTCAATGCTTCACCATTAAAGACTTATAGCCAATATAAAGGAGGAGTTGAGTTTTCCATAATATTTTATAAAACCAGCGGCAGTGGAAGTAGAATGAAATTCAATTAATAACAAAAAAGGCTGTTTTTTTGAGACAGCCTTTTTTGTTATTTTTTTCTAAAAATATTACAACATGTTTTTTTTAATAACTGCATAGTTTCTCAAATACATGATAAATATCATTGTTTTTGAAAAAAAAAAAAAAAATTGATATTTGTACCATATACTTTTAAAATTTGTTTTATGAAAAAATGGATTTTATTTCTCAGTTTATGTGCATAGTAGCAGCACAGGCACAGTTAAAAGTGTTAAGTAGTGGAAATGTTGGCATAAATTCAACCACTCCATTATCATCATTTCAAATTTATGATGATTATACCAAAGTTGCTTTAGGGTCGGCAAATTCGATCACTAATGGCATTAGTTATTTGGGATTTAATGCTGTAAGGCAATCGAATGGCACATGGCTTTCGGCAAACAATGGAACTAAAAATGGTGCCTCTATTATTTATGGTGATTTAGATGGGTCTATTAATTTTGCTACCATTGCAAGCACAGGCAACAGTAACCAGACTTATTCTAATTCAACTGTTACAGCCAATACAATGGTTAAATTTGGAACCTATTGTTACATCGCCACAGGTACCAACAATCCACCCGGTGGAATCAGAAATTTTTTCAAAGGATGGAAGACGGCATTTGACAACGGAACTCAAACAACTTTATATTTTGATTTATCCAATATTGACCCAAGAATTTGGTCAACAAGAAATAGTGCATCAGGAGATCCACAAATAGTGTTTTATAATTCAAACACAGGAAATTACGTAGATATTAAAGCTCGTTCTTATCTTCTCGGCAGCGATGCTTCGCTAAAGCAAAATATTGAGGCAATTACCAGTGCAACAGAAAAAATAATTCAACTACAACCTGTTTCTTTTAATTGGAATGGAGAACAAGCTCATCATGCCAAATCCTATGGCTTTATTGCACAGCAGGTAGAACAAGTTTTACCGGATATTGTTTTTACAGATGATACCAGTCATCTTAAATCTATAAATTATATTGCTATTATCCCTTATTTAGTACAAGCCTTTAAAGAACAACAACATCATATCGATTTACTCAATGCGAAAATAACGAATGATAACAAAAGTACACAAATTACAACAAATTCACCATCTTCATCTGAAAACGAGAACAATGCTTATCTAATTCAAAACACACCCAATCCCTTTAATACAAAAACAATTATTCGTTACTACGTCCCCGAACCTGCAACTTCGGCATCACTCATGATATTTAATATGCAGGGAACACTTATCAAGACCTATCAAATTAATACCAAAAAAGATGGCTACACCGAAATTAATGGCGGCGAAATGCAACCCGGAATGTATTTGTATAGTCTTATTATAGACGGCATAGAAATAGATACCAAACGTATGATTTTAACCGATTAAAAAGTTATGAAAAAATTTTTTTTCCTTATACTTGTATTGCCCTTAATGGTTCAATCTCAAAACTGGTTCCCGCATGGTGCTACATGGTTTTACACATATCAGGAGCAACAAATGTTTCCTGCTGAAGGTTATACAAAATATACAGTAATAAAAGATACTATCGTAGATTCAAGGCCATCTAAGCTCATTATTAAAGAAGTTGTAAGATATAATGGCACTATTCTTCCTGTCAATTATCTTATAGTTAGTGAAGAAAACTCAAGAGTGTACTATTATACTAATAACACTTTCAAATTAATGTACGA
>ENA-UOWE01006720-UOWE01006720.1-activated-sludge-metagenome-genome-assembly--contig:-NODE-6720-length-10046-cov-3.639075_pt1 | contig 10046 bp, 5 predicted proteins | sample MGYA00249841_ERZ761562 | MGnify/ENA primary metagenome ERZ761562 (study PRJEB28883, sample SAMN05720200) | activated sludge metagenome | isolation source: Anaerobic digester | place: Japan... | reverse complement strand
GAGCGTGGACGCCATCATCGTCATCCCCAACAACCGGCTGTTGAGCATGGCAGGGAAGAACGTGCCCCTGCTGGAGGCATTCAGGATGGCCGACGAGATCCTCATCAACGCGGTGAAGGGCATCTCGGACCTCATCAACAACACCGGGCTCGTCAACGTCGACTTCAACGACGTGAAGGCCGTGATGATCGAGAAGGGCAAGGCCCTCATGGGCATCGGCTGCGGCACCGGAGAGAACCGTGCGGCAGTGGCGGCCCAGGCGGCCATCAGCTCCCCGCTGCTGGAGGACATGGACATCCACGGCGCCAAGGGCCTGCTCATCAACATCACCAGCGGGCCTTCCATCACCATGAACGAGATCCACGAGGCCTCGTCCCTGATCCAGGCCGCGGCCCACGAGGACGCCAACATCATCTGGGGCGTGGTCATCGACCAGGAACTCGGGGACCAGGTGGCCATCACCGTGGTGGCCACGGGCTTCGCCAACAAGCCCATCGTGCTCTCGGCGGGCGCGGACAAGGGCAGGGTCCACCAGAGCATGCGGGACGTGCAGAACGCCACGGTCATCGACTACAGCAGGCCCGCCTTCATGCGCAAGAAGGAGCAGAAGGACGAGAAGGAGAAGGAGGTCATCAAGCTGGGCATGGTGGTGGACGAGAGCGTGCTCGACCAGGACCTCTACAACGTGCCCACCTTCCTCCGCAAGAAGGCTGACTGAGCGGCACCATGCGGCCAACGCGGGTCGAGATCGACCTCTCTGCCATCAGGCACAATCTCGAGCTCATCAGAGCCCGCACGAAAGGCCGGATCATGATGGCCATAAAGGCCGACGCCTACGGCCACGGCGCCCAGACCGTGGGCCGGTTCGTCCAGGAGCTTGGCCTGGCCGACATGTTCGGAGTGAGCTGCATCGAGGAGGGCCTCAAGCTCAGGACGGCCGGCATCCGGCTGCCCATCCTCGTGTTCGGACTCATCGCGGGGACACCGGACGACATAGACGCCGTGTTCTCGGAAAACCTGACACCCACGGTGGTGGACCTCGCCCCGGTGGAGGCCCTGGTCCAGGGCGCGAGGAAGTGGAACCGCGCCATCGCCGTGCACGTGAAGACCGATACGGGAATGGGCAGGCTCGGCCTGAGCCCCGAGAGGACCCTGGGGGTCATCGAGCACCTGTCCACACTGAAGGAGATCCTCATCGCCGGGCTCTACACCCACTTCCCGGTCTCGGACGTCCCTGCACATCCCTTCACAGACAACCAGATCAGGCAGTTCCTGGAGCTCTCCAACCGGATCGCCTCCCTGGGCATCGACGCGGGCCTGCGCCACACGGCCAACTCCGGCGCCATCGTCAACCACCCCGAGTCGTTCATGGACATGGTGAGGCCTGGCATCCTCTGCTACGGGCTGTACCCGGGGCAGGACATGCCCCGCGTTCTCGACGTGCGGCCCGCAATGACGTTCAAGACCGCCGTCATGTTCGTCAAACGGGTGAGGAAGGGGACGCCGCTCTCCTACGGCCTGACCTTCCGCACCGAGAGGGACAGCACCATAGCCACCATCCCGCTGGGCTACGCAGACGGCTACTCCCGCTCGCTCTCCAACAGGGCTCAGGTGTCCATCGCGGGAAGGCACTACCCCGTGGTGGGCCGGATCTGCATGGACCAGACGCTCATCGATCTGGGGGACGACGCGTACCCGGTGGGCCAGGAGGTTATCCTGTTCGGGCCCGAGTCCATCACGGCCGCCGACGTGGCCGCCTGGAGCGGCACGATCCCCTACGAGGTCACCTGCGAGATGAGCAGGCGCGTGCCGCGCACATACTCGGGAAACACCCAGGACGCCGCGTAACTGCGGGATACACGAGAGAATCGAACCGGCTCACAAAGAGAGGGGACACGGCCATGGACCGTCTGAGAGGATTCTTCCACCCCAGGGGCATCGCCGTATTCGGGAGCATGACCGAAGGCTGGTTCTTCGGCGGTGCCGTGGTGATCAAGGAACTCCAGGCCCTCGGGTACGAAGGCGCCATCTGTCCCATCCACCCCACGGCCAGGACGGTCTACGGGCTGCAGGTCTATCCGGACATCTCCCAGGTCGGGGCTGAGGTGGACCTGGCCGTCATCGCCACCTCCTGCCGGGCCGTGCCCGGAATCCTGAGAGCCTGCGGCGAGAAGGGGGTGAAGGCCGCGGTGGTCATCGCGGACAACTTCGCCGAGGCTGGCCCCGAAGGCGAGGCCCGCCAGGAAGAGCTGGTGGCCATCGCCCGGGAATACGGCATCGGCGTCATAGGGCCCAACACCCTGGGCATCTACAAGCCCCACAGCGCCCTGAGCACCATCCCCTACGAGAAGGGCTACCACCTCCCGGCGGCACGGGGGGGGCTGTCCGTCATCACCCAGACGGGCATGTACGGTCCGCAGGCCACGCCGCTCAACGAGTACCGCTTCGGTGTCAACTGCATCATCGACCTGGGCAACATGTGCGACATCGACGAGGTTGACTGCCTTGAACACCTCGAAAACGACCCGGAAACGACGGTGATCGGCATCTACATGGAACATACGAGGCGGCCGCGGGCCTTCCTGGAGACTGCACGCCGCGTGTCGGCGGAAAAGCCTGTGCTCTGCCTCAAGGGGGGCAGGAGCGCTGCGGCGGCTCGTGCCATGGCATCCCACACGGGGAGCATCGCGGGCAGCGACGGTCTCTACGACGCCTTGTTCAGGCAGGCGGGCATCGTCAGGGTGAACGACTACGAGGATCTCCTCGGCGTGGCCAAGGCCTTTCTCGCGCAGCCCCTGCCCCGGGGCAACCGCCTCGGCATTGTGAGCCTCACCGGAGCCATCGGCATTCAGTGCATCGACATTGCATCGCAGTGCGGTCTTGTGCCGGGAGAGATCGGCGCGTCAAGCAGGCAGGAGCTCCTGGAGCTGAGCCCAACCCTCACCGGACACCCCATCGATCTGGGCCCCGCTTCCGCCGTGAGCGGAGGCGACCTGTTCGGTTATTACGAGCGATGCTTCGACATCCTCATGGCGGATGACGGCATCGACTGCATCTACCTGAACACCTACATCAGCAGTTACATCTCCACGGAGGTGTACGGCCCGGTCTTCGAGCACATGGGCCAGAACCTGAGAAAGCCCGTGACCATGTGGGCGTACGGGCCGTCCTCCGAGGCGGTGGCCAGACTCGGTGACCTGGCCGAGCGGCACGGCATCCCCTTCTATCCCACGACCCGCAGGGCGGTCTTCGCCCTGGGGTATCTGGCGGGATATGCACGGTGGAGAGACCGGGTTCTCACTGGCAGTCCTTGCTGAGGCAATAAAAAAAGGGGATGGGTTGGCCACCCATCCCCCAACCATGTGGGGTCAGCCACAGGCATCCTCATCTGTTACCGTTTCACGAAGGTGCTGGTATTGCTCTTCACGGTCTTGCCGTCGGTGGTGGTTCCCTGCACGTACCAGGTCACGGTGGTCCCCCTGGGGATGAACCACTGCCACACCACGGGGCTCAGGGTAGTGGAGGTGGAACTGCCCGAATACACGTTGCTGTACTTCTTGCCGCCGTTGATGGAGATATAGACCTTGTAGCGATTGAAGCCGTCGCCTGCCCACTGCAGGGTGGGGCTCGCGTAGCACGCAGCACCGTTGGTGGGGCTGATCAGGGTAATCTCGGCGGTGCCGCCCTGCACGGTGACGGTCACGCTGGCCGGGCTGCTGGTGTCCTGCCCGTCGTACACCCTGAGTTCGAACACGTACACACCTGCCTGGCCGGCGGTGAAGGAAGGACGTGCGGTATTGGAGCCGCTCAGCGACACCGAGCTTCCACCGGTCTGGGACCACACGTAGGAGATGGCGGAGCCGTCAGGGTCGTAGCTGGCGCTGCCGTCCAGGGTCACCACAGAGCCCGCAGTGGCGACGACATTGCTGCCCGCGTCGGCGATGGGCACCTGGTTGGCGTTGTCCACGGTGACGATCACGGTATCCGTGGATGTGGCCTGGCCGTCGGACACGGACACCCTGAACTCGAAGCTGCCCGAGGTGGTGGGGGTGAAGAACGGCGCGATGGTGTTGGCGTTGATGATCTGCACCGTGGCCCCTGCGATCTGGGTCCAGGCAAAGGTCAGGCCGTCCAGGTCGGGATCATAGGAAGCCGATGCGTCGAGCACCACGTCCTCGCCCACATAGGCGTGGATATCTGCGCCTGCGCTGGCAACGGGCGGGGTGTTCTGGGACAGCACCCTGATGACCACCCGGTCGGCGGTGGAGGACACGGTGCCGTCGTTGACCACGAGCTGGAACTCCAGGGTGCCAACCGTGGTTGCGATGAAGGTGGGGTTGGCGGCGGTGGTGCTGCTCAGGTTCACCGCAGTGCCGGACACCTGGGTCCAGGCATAGCTCAGGGAGTCGCCGTCCGGGTCGGTGGAGGCCGAACCGTTCAGCTGCACGGTGCTGCCAGCGTTCACGTCCTGGTCTGCTCCCGCGTTCGCCGTGGGTGCGCTGTTCACGGCATTCACCGTCACGTTGACCTGGTCCGCCGCGCTAGTGTTGACGCCGTCGGAGCACCGTACCGAGAATACGTACAGGCCGGCATTGGCGGGGGTGAAGGTGATGTTCTGCTGGCTCAGGCTCGGCAGTGAAACGCTGGGACCCGAGACCTTGGTCCATGTATAGGTGAGGCTGTCCTCGTTGGAGTCCGAACCGGTGGCATGCAGAGTGATCTGGGTGCCGGCATCGATGGTCCTGTCGCTGCCTGCGCTGACCACGGGTGCCACGTTCGTGATGACCACACTCACCGTGTCCGTGGAGGTCTGGTGGCCGTCTGAGCAGCTCAGCCTGAAGGAGTAGGTCCCGGCCTTGATGCCGACGAAGTATGCCACGCTGGCGCTGGAATCCTCGAGGACCACGGTGGCCGGGCCACCTGTCTGGGTCCATGCATAGCTCAGGCTGTCACCGGTGGGGTCATAGGAAGAGGAGCCGTTGAGCATGACCCGCTGCGGGATCACTGTCTGGTCGGAGCCGGCATTGGCCACCGGTGCGTTGTCCGCGGCACTGATCGGGTTGGTGCCTGCGAGGTACTCGTTGTAGTTGGACACGCCGTCGCTGTCGCTGTCTGTGGATGCGTCGTTCACGGAGGGGCTCAGGCCGTAGGTGGACTCCCAGGCATCAGGCATGCCGTCGCCGTCGGTGTCGAGCCGCAGGGTGATGGCGTCGGTGGCCGGAGAGCTCATCCAGTTCCCTGAGGAATCCTTGAACAGGGCATACACGGTCTTGGTGCCGTCGCCCGCGGAAAGGGTCCAGGGATAGCTCGTCGCATAGGCCACCTCGCCGGAGTAGCTCGATCCGTCATTGCTGAACCGCATGCCCGTGACCGTGCCCGCCGCGTCGCTGGCACTGATGGACAGGGTAACAGACCTCGAGGTGGTGGAGGCCGCACCTCCATTAATGGAAATGCTGCCCGTGGGCGGCGTCGTGTCAGGAACCGGGATGTACGCGCTCTGCTGGGTGGACAGGGCGGACTCGTTGTCCGCGGTGTCGTATGCGCTCACCGCCACGTAGTAGGTGGAGCCGGCCTGGGCGCTGCTGATGGTGTAGGTGGTGGCGTTCCCCACATCCACGGTCTGGGCATAGCTGTTCGGGTTCGTGCCGTAATACACCTTGTATCCGGCAAGGTCTTCCTCGCTGTTGGCGTTCCAGTTGACCTGCAACGTTGCCGCAAACCCCTGGGCGGGGAAGACTGTGACAAATGCCACAATCAGAAAGAGGATGCTGCGAATGTGTCTCATGGGCTTACCTCCAGTAGTTCCATTGCTGGCACTACAGAGGCAATATGCAGACCACTATGATTGACGCATTATTTCATAATGTTATGTCGGTTACAAGAACCCCGGTTCATACAGTTTCGTATACAGGATTACCGTATCGTAATCGAAAGCGCCGGTGCCTCGAGCCCGTTGTGCCCCGTTGCCTGGCATCGATGCCCCCGACGGCAGCACGGTATGGTGGGGTTACACCGTCTCTTCACAGGAAGGCACAGAGGCCCTCTGGGTCCTGCCCCGCAATGATCCCCTTGAAAAGCACCATCCATACAGGATAATGGTATGGCTCCATGAAGCGACGCATTCTCTCCCTCATCGCAGCGGGCGTGCTCCTTGCGGGAACGGCGAACGCCATGTCCTACGAGGAGGAGCGCGTCATCGCCAGGGATTTCCTCGCCCTGCTGGATGCCAACAACCTCATCGTGTACGATGCCGAGATCACCCGGCCTGTGGAGATGATCACGGAGAGGCTCTCAGAGCACATCAAGAGCCCGGTGTACGACTTCAAGGTGCACGTGGTCAGGGACCGTTCCGTGAACGCCTTCACGACCCCGGACGGGCACATCTTCGTCAATCTCGGCCTGCTGCTCTTCGTCCGGGACATGGACGAGGTCGCTGCCGTCATCAGCCACGAGATGGGACACGCCCAGCTCCGGCATATCCCGGAGAACTTCGATACCCAGAAGACACTCAATGCTGCCACCATCCTGGGGGTACTGGCGGGCACCCTGCTCTCCGCGAAGAACCCCGAGGCCGGGGCGGCCATGGTCTTCTCATCGCTGGGCGGAACCGAGAACATCCGTCTCGCCTATTCACGGCTCAACGAGTTCAGCGCCGACGAGTACGGAAAGAGTCTCCTCCAGGAAACCGCCATCAACCCCTCGGCCATGCCGCGCTTTCTCATCAGGCTCAACACCTTCTCCAGCACGTCGGGCATCCCCGAGTACCTTCTCACCCACCCCTTCACCGAGAACAGGGTGGTGAACATGCGCATGGACCCCGGGAGACCCGCCCCGGACGCTTCCTACTGGACGCTGTCGGCGTGCATTGCAGGCCTGATCCTGCCGGCGGGCGAGGCGGACATGCGTGCGGCCTCGATGCCAGAGCCCTACCGGACCCTGGCCATGGGCCTCTCCCGGACACGTTCCGGCAACCATGTCCAGGCCATTGCCCTGCTGGACAAGGTGGACATGGGTATTGCCCATGCCTACAGGGGGGTCAACCTGGCCGCGCTGGGGAGAAAGGATGAGGCCTATATCCTTCTGAAGGACCACGCGACTTCGGCCCGGACCAGGACGGCCCTGGCCGAGATCCTTGCCGAGAAGGGCCTCGTCGACGAGGCCATCGCAACACTGCTGCCGTACCTGGGCCAGAACCCGCGGGGTGATTACACCATGGGAATCCTCTACGAGCGTGCCCAGAAGCCTGCATGGTCTCATGCCGCGTTTGCCCGGTACTTCTTCAAGACCGAGAACTACAAGGCGAGCCTGCATCACATCGATGCGGCCCTGAAGGACAAGGGGGCCCTCCCGCAGGAGCAGACCGACGAACTGACCGCCATGAAGGACATGATCGGGAAATCGCAGGCGGGCCGTCGACAGTGATCACTGCTGGCGGAATATGGCGCGCACCTTGCTGATGTCGAAGACCTCGCCCTCGCCGGTATCCTCGCAGTAGGCCTCCATGAAGGGCATGCCGCTCCTGCGGAAGATGTACATGGGGCTGACCTTGCGTGCCTGGATCTCCCCGTAGCCCTGACGGGGGTAGAAGATGATGAGGGTCCTGTTCTCGTGGAGCGCCTCCTCGAAGAGCATCTCCCGCCTCGGGCCGTACGGCAGCGGCATGACCATGCCGAAGGGGTAGACTCCCTCCTTTTGGGAGACACGGGGTGCTGTTCGCTGATGCCCTTTGAGCGGCAGGGGTTTTCCCCAGTCGATATCGCTCTCAGAGTCCCTGAGCCCCTCGGTGCACCTGATCATGACACCCTTCTTCTCCAGGAACGAGGCGATCTCCTCCTCGCACCGCTCGGGGATGCGGAAGATGCCGGGGAGGACCTCCTCGAGGCCCTTGGGCACGGCCGCCTTCTCGCCGCTGAGCACGAGGAACGTCCCCTTGATGATATGGGCCTCCGTGTGAAGCCGGGCCCAGCCGGCGATGTTCACCCTGACATTCTCCGGGAGACTGTGCCGGGAGATCCTCTCGAGGAAGCCCATGATCCTCTCCACGCTCCACCCCTCCTGCAGGGCCCGGAACACGGATTCCCTGGTGAGGCGATAGATGCTCATCATGTCGGCTTGGACGAGGTCGGCGACCTCGCCGACATTGAGCAGGTCCACGGTGTCGAAATCGAAAGGCACCAGGATCTCCATGGTGGGCTGGATGATGGCTTCCTCGGAATAGTGGTGGGTGGCCGCCTCGGTCCTGCCTGTCTTCAGCGCGCACCATGCGGCAGCCGAGAGACGGATCCACTGCCCTGAGGCATCCTGCTGAAGAACCCCCAGGTCGAGCCAGAGTTCCAGCAGGGACTCGATGGCGGACCGGGCGTTCTCCAGGGTTTCATCCCTGCTCGCGACCCACAGGCTGAGCGACCGCGAGAGGAACTCCCTCTTCACCCCCTTGTCGGAGATGGTGGCGAACACCTGGAAATCGAGGCCGGGGAATGGCTTGCATGACTGGCAGAACCGCCACAGTCCGTACCGCGCGTCCCCCTCCAGGGCAAGGCCGGCCACTGCCCGCTGCACCAGGGCGACCTGGCCGTTCTTCTCCCTGAGACAGGAGAGCTCCGCGAGCTCCCAGTAGATCCTCCTCACGTCGAGGACCGCCGAGAGCTTCTGCTCGAGGTATTCCCACCCCTTCTTGAAGGGTTCGATGCCCGCCTTGCAGCGGATCCTTCCCACCAGGAGCGCGTTCGCCATGGTGATGTGGCCCCAGAGGCTCTGTCTCTTGGGCTCGAGCCATTCGATGTCCTCCACGGGCAGGGAATACTGTGCCTTGACGGCATCCATGAGAGACGCCAGCGAGGGCAGCAGGATCACCGGATCCCGCCCGGAAAGCCCGCCCTGGAAGACGAGCCCCCTCGTCCCAAGTTCCTCCAGGTCCGCCCTCAGCTCGTCCGGAGGGCACCCGTGGGTCCTGCCGAGGATGTCCCACCCCACCTGCTCGCCGAGCTCATGGAGATTCAGCAGGATGTCCCGCTGCTTGTCCGTCAGCCCGGCAAGCACCTTCTCGAGACGATCCGTGTCGGAGAGCCCCTCTGCCAGGGCCCGCTGGTCGGCCGGGTTCCCCAGGATCCTCTGGGAGATGACAGGGATCATGTAGGAGGGGATACTGGCAATGAGATCATGCGTTGATGTCATCAAGAGACCACTCCTCGATACGGTACTTGTACCCCTGCTCGGCCAGGAACACCTGCCTCTTGTGGGCGAAGACCTCCTCGGAGGTCTCCGTGGTCACCAGGGTGTAGAAGGTGGAGACGCGCTCCTTGGGCCGCAGGATCCTTCCCAGCCGCTGGGCCTCCTCCTGCCTGGATCCGAAGGTTCCGGACACCTGGATGGCCACCGATGCGTCGGGCAGGTCGATGGCGAAGTTCGCAACCTTGGAGACCACAAGGACCGGGATGTCGCCGTTCCTGAAGGATGCATAGAGCATGTCCCTGCGTGCGTTCGCCGTGGACCCGGTGATCAGGGGGGCCTTCAGCGACGCGGAGATCCGCTTGAGCTGGCTCAGGTACTGCCCGATGACGAGTACGGGTTCGTCGGCGTGCTTTCTCAGGAGGTCCTTCAGCACACGGTCCTTGTTGACGTTCTCGGAGGCGATCCGGAACTGGGTCTTCTCCGGCGCGTGCACGTATTCGGGCCCCTTGTCCGGCGGCAGGGGGACCCGCACCTCGCAGCACACGGCCTCGGCGATGAAGCCCTTCTGCTCCAGCTCCTTCCAGGGCACATCGTAGCACTTGGGGCCCACCAGCGAGAAGGTGTCCTGTTCCAGCCCGTCCTCCCTGATGAGGGTGGCGGTGAGCCCGAGCCTCCTCTTGGCCTGCAGCTCCGTGGTGGCCCTGAAAACAGGTGCAGGGACGACATGCACCTCATCATAGATGATGAGCCCCCAGTTGCGCGCCATCATGAGGTTCATATGCTCGAACGGGCCGTCCTTGGTCTTCCGGTAGGTGAGCATCTGGTAGGTGGTCACGGTCACCGGCTTGATCTCTTTCTTGCCGCCGGTGTACTCG
>ENA-UOWE01006718-UOWE01006718.1-activated-sludge-metagenome-genome-assembly--contig:-NODE-6718-length-10048-cov-3.815571_pt1 | contig 10048 bp, 9 predicted proteins | sample MGYA00249841_ERZ761562 | MGnify/ENA primary metagenome ERZ761562 (study PRJEB28883, sample SAMN05720200) | activated sludge metagenome | isolation source: Anaerobic digester | place: Japan... | reverse complement strand
TTAGAATTTCAGGGTTGTTTTTCGCTTCTTCGGCGATTTTGATCATGGTTTCTACGAATTCGTCAAGCCTTTCTTTACATTCGGTCTCGGTGGGCTCGATCATGAGCGCTTCATGCACTATAAGCGGAAAATAGATTGTAGGCGCATGATATCCGAGATCTAAAAGCCTTTTGGCGACATCGAGAGCCGATATGCCGTATTGCGCTAAGTTATCCGCCGATAAAACGAACTCATGCATGCATGTGCGGTCGTATTTTAAATCGTAATATTTTTTTAGTTTTTCCATAAGGTAGTTTGCATTTAAAACGGCGTTTTTAGAGCATTCGGTAAGGCCGCGGCCGCCGAGAGAAAGAATGTATACATAAGCGCGCACGATTATGCCGAAATTGCCGTAAAACGCGGCCACTTTGCCTATCGAATCCGTGCTTTCGCCTTTGAAGTAATACTTGTTATTCGCCTGATCGTGCTCTACGAGCGGTTCCGGCAAAAACTTGACGAGCCTTTCGGATACGCCGACCGGTCCCGAACCGGGGCCGCCGCCGCCATGAGGCGTAGAAAAAGTTTTGTGAAGATTTACGTGAGTGACGTCGAAACCCATGTCTCCGGGACGGGCTATTCCCATTATTGCGTTGAGATTGGCGCCGTCATAGTAAAGAAGCGCGCCGGCTTTATGGACTATTTCAGCTATTTTACGTATATTAGGATCGAAAAGGCCGAGCGTATTTGGATTGGTGAGCATAAACGCCGCTACGCCTTCGTCCATAACCGATTGCAAAAGCTCCAGATCTACGAACCCGTCGGCGTCCGACTTGATCGAAACGATCTCCAGACCGCACATCGCAGCCGTAGCGGGGTTCGTGCCGTGCGACGAATCGGGAACTACAACCTTGGTGCGTTTTTCGCCGCGCGATTCATGGTATTTTTTTATCATCATGATGCCGGTAAGCTCGCCGTGAGCTCCTGCGAGAGGCTGCATCGTCACGCGTTTCATTCCGAGAAGCTCGGAGAGGAATTTTTCCATGTTGTAAATAATTTCAAGCATACCCTGGCAATGTTTGTCGGGTAAAAGCGGATGCACGCCGGCCACGCCGTCGAGAGAAGCCATGCGTTCGTTGATTTTAGGATTATATTTCATGGTGCACGATCCCAGCGGATAAAACCCTACGTCCACGGAGTAGTTAAGACGGGACAGATTGGTGAAATGCCTTATAAGTTCGTTTTCGGACACCTGCGGCAGCTTCGGAAGCCCTTCGGCGCCTTCTCTGAGCATAGACTGAGGATAGTTAGAGCAGTTGACCGAATCGGGAACATGCGCCGGGGCCAGATCGAAACTGGTGCGGCCCTCTCTGGAATATTCAAAAATTAATTTTTCGAGTTTAGCTACCATTTGATCGCCTCCAGGCATTTGATGTAAGCGTCTATATCCGCTTTCGTGCGCATTTCGGTGGCGCAGACGAGAAGGCAGTTGTGCTCGCTTATGAAAAATTTTGAAAGATCGACGCCGGCAAGTATTTTATGCGACGCAAAATGATCAAAAAGTTTTTCGTAAGTCAACGTTTTCGGATAAGTTATCACGAATTCATGGAAGAAATGCGAGCCTTCGAATTTAAGTTCAAAGCCTTTTACTTTCGCGATCTCGCCGGCAAGATAATGCGCCATATCCGAGCAGCGGGCCGCGACTTTATTAAGGCCGTAAGGGCCGAGATAGCTCAAATAAACCGTCGCCGCCAGCGCGCAAAGCGCCTGGTTGGAGCATATATTCGACGACGCCTTTTCGCGGCGGATATGCTGTTCGCGGGCCTGAAGGGTAAGCACGAAAGCCCGTTTTCCGTTTTTATCGACTGTTTCGCCGACTATGCGGCCCGGAAGCTTTCTTACATATTTTTGCGACGTGGCCATAAAACCGAGGGCCGGACCGCCGAAAGACGATGGGATGCCGAGCGGCTGGCCGTCGCCGCAGACTATGTCTGCGCCGTATTCCGCCGGCGGCTTTAAAAGCCCAAGCGATATGGGGTTGGCTGAAACAGCCAGTACGGCGCCATTGGCGTGCGCCATATCGGCGAGCCATTTAAGGTCTTCGACAACGCCTATAAAAGAGGGGTTTTGAACAAGAACAGCCGATATGGAATCGTTCATGTGACTTTTTATAAAATCCGCGTCGAGTTTTCCGCTCTTGCCTTCATAGGGGATTACATGCAGCTTAAAACCGGCCGCGTGCGCATATGTTTCAAGAACGCTCATGTGCATCGGATTTATGGTTTCAGCCACCATGAATTCTTTGCGGGAGTTTATATTATATGCCATTATCATAGACTCGGCTAGCGCGGTAGCGCCGTCGTAATGCGAAGCGTTGGAAGCCTGCATGCCCGTAAGGTTGCATATCATGGTCTGGTATTCGAAGATGCTCATTAAAGTGCCCTGCGACACTTCGGGCTGATACGGCGTATAAGCCGTGTAAAAATCGGAACGTCCGATGACTGCTCCGACCGCGGAAGGAATGAAATGCTCGTAAGAGCCGCCGCCCATAAAACTTTTATAACCGGCGTACGAAAGATTTTTTTCCGCGTGCGATTTCATCTTTTCGCATATTTCTATTTCAGATAAACTTCCAGGCAAATTAAGAGATTTAATCCTTAAATTGCCCGGAATATCTGAGAACAAATCATCGATCGAGGACAGCGCGGTATTTTTAGAAGCGCTTATATCTTTTAACATCGAGGAAATATCTTCGGGCGTGTTCGAAATGTAATTCATTATGAAATCGCCTCCTCGATGAATTTTTTATATTCAGCGGCAGTCATCAATTCCTGCGCTTCGGAAGGATTGGACATTTCGATTTCGAACATCCAGCCTTCTCCGTAAGGGTCTTCGTTGATGATTTCCGGATTGTCTTCCAGTTCGACGTTAAGGGTTACCACCTTGCCCGATACCGGGGAATACACATCTGAAGCGGCTTTACTAGACTCGACGACGCACATTTTTTCGTGAGCGTCCACCGTCTGGTTAACGCCGGAAGTAAATTCCACGTAAACGATATCGCCAGATTCGTGCTGAGCGTAATCGGAAATGCCGACGTAAGCCGTCTTTCCATCTATCCTCAACCATTCATGCTGTTCGGTATATCTTAAATCTTCCGGAATATTGTAATCTACGTTACTCATTTTATATTGCACCTCCTTTCTAATTTTATTATTTTTTTTCGCGTTTATAAAATGGTAAACTTACAACTTTAGCTTTTAAAAACTTGTCTCTGATTTTTATTTCAACTACGCTGTCGAGCCTGGACAATTCGGGCGGAACATAAGCGAGCGCTATGAATTTTTTTAGAGTGGGCGACTGCGCGCCGGTAGTGACGTATCCCACCTTTCCGCCCGCGTGGTAAACGTCATAATGAGCTCTGGGAACGCCTTTATCTATCATTTCAAGCCCGGCGAGTATTTTTTTAGTGCCTTTTTCTTTCTGCTCGCTCAAAATCTGCTTTCCTATGAACGAAGGCTTGTTAAGCTTTACCGTCCATGCGATTCCGGCTTCGATAGGAGTGGTTTCATCGTCGAGCTCGTGGCCGTAAAGCATAAGCTTGGATTCGAAGCGCAGCGTGTCGCGGGCGCCAAGGCCGCACGGCATTATATCGTTTCCGCCCGCTTTTAAAATGGAATCATAAAGGTGCAGGCCTTCGGAAGGTTTGAAGTACAATTCGAAGCCGTCTTCGCCGGTATAGCCGGTGCGGCTGATAATGCAGTGAGCGCCGTCCACTTCGCCCTCGCAAAACCAGTAAAATTTTATCTGCGAAAGGTTTACCGAGGTGAGTTTCTGTAGTATGGATTCCGCTTTTGGACCCTGTATGGCGAGCTGGGCGAAACCGTCCGAAAGGTTTTTAAGCGAAATATCGGCCTTCATTTTATTCTTGACTTCGTTGCACCATGCGAAATCCTTATCTATATTGGCCGCGTTGACGACCAGAAAGAATTTGACATTCGAATATTTATAAACCAGCAGATCATCTACTACGCCCGCGTTATCGCGGCACATCGGAGTGTATAAAACCTGGTTCACGTTCAGTTTGGACGCGTCGTTGGTGATCAAATTATCCACGAACTTAAGTGCGTCCGGGCCTTCCACCATAAATTCGCCCATATGCGAAACGTCGAAAAGGCCGCAGGAAGTTCTTACGAAATTATGCTCTTCGCTCATTCCCTTGAATTGAACCGGCAGAAGCCAGCCCGAAAAATCGACGATCTTTCCGCCATGTTTTACATGCGCGTCATAAAAAGGCGTTTTCTTTAAACTGCTTGAGTCCACCATACCTATCACCTTATCTTTATCTTAATTTCTCATAACCGAGAACTATTAACAGCATGAATTTACAGCTATCAATTTACAACAAATTATTTTAAAATGCAACACTTTTATTTAAAAAATGTCATTCATCTTCGAGTATGTCAAAAGAGTTGAAATTTGAGGACATTATAGGAACGCCGTTTTCGGCGACCCTGACGACAAGCGCATGGGAAGGACCGGCTTTTACCTTCGAGCGGAACTCGTCGAGCTCTTTTTCCTCGCCTTCGGCGTAAACTTCGACGTCGCCGTTCGACAGGTTTCTGACGAAGCCGCAAATTGAGTACTTTGAAGCCAGGCGCGCCGTGAAATAACGGAATCCGACGCCCTGTACCCTGCCTGAAATAAACATATGGCTTACGGGCATTGAAAAGCTCCTAAACGATTTCGTCCAGAACGACTATGTCGTTGATATGATTGAATTTTCCAGGATCCGAGCCATAGGAGCCTATCGATCTTATAAAAGCGCCGTCATAAGAAAATATCTGTATCCTGTTATTCCAGGTATCCGCGACGTAAATATTTCGCTCGCAGACTTCTACGGCGCCGGGGCTGTCGAGCTTTCCTTCTTTCTGGCCTTTGGAGCCGAAATTGAGTATAAGGCCGCCCATGGCGTCGAACATTTTAATAAGGTGATTTCCCGTATCGGCCACGACGAGATTATCGTCGCAATCCACCGCTATGGCCGAAGGACTGTCGAACCCCTGCATTTTTTTGTCGGCGCCGCCGAGCTCATAAAGCTTGCGCCATTTAGGGTCGAATTTTATCACGCGGTTATTTCCAGTGTCGCAAACGTAAATATTATTTGCGGAATCGACCGCGATGTCCGAAGGAGTGTCCAGCTGCGCGTCGGAAGACATTTCGGCGCCTTCGAACTTCGATATGTATTTTCCTTCGCAGTCGAAAACCTGGACGCGGTTATTGTAAGAATCCACCACGAAAAGCAGCCCTTCCTTAGAAATGGCGAGCCCGCAAGGATAGTTGAATTCGCCGTTTTTTCCTCCGTGGGAGCCGAAGGAAAGAACGAACTGCCCGTCGGAGGTAAATTTTTGTATGCGGTTATTGGAAAAATCGGATACATAAATATTGCCCACAGCGTCCACGACTGCTTTCTGAGGGTTGTCGAACTGCGCGTTGCCCGCGCCGCGTGTGCCGAACGATCCGATGAATTTTGAATCGCTGGTTACGAACTGCACGCGGTTATTTCCGGAATCGACGGCCAGCAGCTTTCGGGGAGCGAGCTTTACGGGTTCGGCAACCGCGGGCGCCGCAAAGCGCGGAATTTTAACTTCCGGCGTTTTAGGTTCCTGAGAGGCGCCTGCGGGCATAGAGCCCGGTTCGGCGTCGGCGGCAGGCGCTTTTTCTTCTGCGCCGAAAGCGGAAATTTCAGACTTTTCAGCTTCTTTGACGTGAGCTTTTACGGGCGGCGCGCCCCAGTTTTTAGAAAATTGCTGATCGTCTTCGTTGAGTATGCTTTCTATGCTCAACGGCGCCTTGAATTTTTCGAAAGAATGAGGCTTTACGCTTTCGGTCCGCGCGGAAACGCCGGCCGAAACGGTTTCCCGCTCGGTATCGACGGAGGTTTTATCGGCCTCGAGAGCTGCGGAATCCGCCGCCGGCTCCTTCGCGGGGCGTTCTTCAACCGGAGGTTCCACGGCCGCCGGATTTTCTTCGGGCGCCTTAATGTCTATAAAAGAAGGCTGTTTTCCTTTTTTTATAATCTCGCTCAAAAAATCGGGCGTTTCCGACTGGTTGAAAGATCTGGAATCCAGAAAATCCGTTCTGACGGGCTTAACCTCGGCAAGCTGATCGTTTTCCAATTTATATTTTTCGGCGTGTTTGGCGTTGATATTTTTCAAGAAATCGGGCGTTTCCGACTGGTTGAAAGAGTTATAGTCGAGAGCCCTGCCGTTTTCTTTGCCGTTTTCGGCAGAAACCGCCGTCTTGAAATCTTTCGGCTCGTCTTTTGGCGCCGCAACAGACACGGCGGAAAGGCCCGAACTTTTTTCATCCTTCGTTTCTATCAGCAGGGATAAATTTTCGCCCAGATTGAAAACTAACTGGCGGTAACGCATCGACGCTCCGCACATTACGCAGAACTTCGCGCCCTGCAATATGCCTGCTCCGCATTTATAGCATTTAGCGGAAACGCTCGCGCCGCAATCCGGACAAAAATTCCATTCGTCCATCTTATCCGATTCATAAGCGCAAAAAACGCACTTCATCTAAACCACACCTTTTTATTAACGACCCGTAATTTTTGACCGGTATTTATCTTCATGCCTCTGAGCACTTTTTTAAGAATTGCGGGTCTTCTATATTTATTTTATTAGCGGCAGCCAATTTTATAACGCCGCCGGCAATGCGGCTAATCCTTGAATTTTTTATGGAGCTCGTTGATGTAGGTTTCCATTCTCTTGACCCTTGCGTTCAAATCATCGAACTCGTCTTTTTTTACGAAACCGAATTCTTCGATCGCTTTTTTGATCTCGGCTTTTAACTTCTGGTTTAAGTTAGCCGCTTCCGTTTCGAATTTACTTAAAAAATCGGCCATCAGTTTCTGGCTTTCTTCTTTTGAAACTTTTCCAGCTTTTACGAATTCGGCGAATATTTTTTCGGCCGTATCCCTTGTCATAAAAGCGAAATTAAGGGCGTTGTTTATAATCTTAGAGGAAAAATCGTCCATTTGCCGGCTCCTTATAAGTTGTTTATTTATATTACTTTTTTGCTTCCGGATTTTCGGCTTCTTTTTCTTTCATTCTCTGCAGCGGGAACAATATGACGTCGCGTATCGACTGCGAATCGGTAAGAAGCATTATAAGGCGGTCGATTCCGATGCCCAGGCCGCCCGTCGGAGGCATGGCGTATTCTAAAGCGGTTATATAGTCTTCGTCCATCTCTTTTATGTCTTCGTCAGTGCGGTTGCGCTTTTCGAGCTGCGATTTAAAGCGCAGGTACTGCTCCTGCGGATCGTTTAATTCGGAAAAGGCGTTGGCCATTTCGCGGCCGTACATGAAAAGTTCGAAACGCTCGACCGTCCTGGCCTCGTCGCCTCTTTTGTTTTTGGCCAGCGGGGATATTTCTATCGGATAATCTTTGATGAAAGTAGGCTGAATGAGGTGCTCTTCGACTTTTTCCTCGAAAAGTATATTTATCATTTCTCCGTGCGAAGTATGCTGATTGACGTCTTCGCGGCCCATTTTCTTGATTATTTCCCTTAGTTTATCGGCATTTTCAAGATCTTCAGCCGGTATGGAGGCGTACTTGGTTATGGCCTCTTTCATGCTGAGCCTTGCCCACGGTTTTTTAAAAGAAATTTCGACGCCGTTATAGCTCACCGTTTCGCTTTTATTGACGTACATGTTGGTTTCGCATATAAGGTCTTCGGTGAGGTTCATTATATCTTCATAGTCGGCATAGGCCATATATAATTCGAGCATCGTGAATTCGGGATTATGCTTTATGGATATGCCTTCGTTTCTGAATACGCGCCCTATTTCATAAACGCGTTCGAACCCGCCGGCGATAAGTCTTTTTAAATACAATTCCGGGGCGATACGCATATAAAGCTTCATCTGCAGGGTGTTATGGAAAGTTTCAAACGGCCGGGCCGAAGCTCCGCCGTAGATAGCCTGCAATACCGGAGTTTCAACTTCCAGGAAATCTTTCTGATTAAGATACTGGCGTATATGGCTTATGATTTTAGACCGCTTAATAAAAACTCCGCGCGATTCCTCGCTGGTTATAAGATCGAGATATCTCTGGCGGTAGCGGGTTTCCACGTCGGTAAGGCCGTGCCATTTTTCCGGCAGAGGGCGCTGTATCTTGCTTAAAAGCTCATAATCCTTGACCAGGATGCTCAGTTCTCCGGTTTTAGTCTTGAATATAGGGCCGCTCACTCCCAGAAAATCGCCGACTCTGATTAATTTGGCCAGCTGGAACTTTTCATCGGGAACTTCGCCCTTTTTTATATAAAACTGGATTTTTCCGCTTTCGTCCATGATATGGCCGAATATAGACTTTCCGTGTTCGCGCCACGAAACGAGGCGGCCGGCAAGGCTGTATTTTATATCTTCCATAACGGAGCCGGTTTCTATGTCTTTATGTTTTTCTACGACCTTTTCTATTCTGCAGTCTTTTTTGTATGAATAAGGATACGGATTGAATCCGCTCGCTTTCACTTCATCGACAAGGCCTTTCATGGCCTTAATAATTTCGTTTTCCTCTAGCGCGGGCGCGGCGGCCTGATTGACATTGTGGTTATCCGCGGCCTGTTTTGGCTGATGTGTACTCATTTGGCGTTCCTCCAGTTGTAATGTGGACCTTTTTCATTTATTGATATTTTAATAGCATATATTTTATTTAGTTTAATTCAATAAAAAAGGACGATCGATTTGCTATAAATTTTACGGCTTTAGTTTATCAGATAATTTTAAAAAAATCAATATATATTGTTAAAAAATATACTTGACAAAACGTTGATTTATGTGATATAATTTTATGATTTTTGTTAAAGGTTATTTAGACAAAATAATTAAAAAGAAAGAAAACAGGAGGAATTTAAAATGAAACGCACTTATCAGCCTAAAAACTTACGCAGAAAAAGAAGACACGGTTTTTTAAAAAGAATGAGCACCAAAGGCGGCCAGAGAGTCATTAAAAACCGCCGCGCTAAAGGCAGAAAACGCCTCGCTTTATAATTAAAAAGCCTTGAGTTTTAAAAAAATTTCTACCACATTAAAGAAAAGAAAAGAATTTGAAACCCTGTATTCAGAGGGCAGCCGATTTGACTGCGGTTGTCTTTTGTTTATCTGGCGGTTTAATAATTGCGGCATGCTGAGGGCCGGATATCCGGTTTCAAAAAAGGTAGGAAAAGCATGCCGCAGGAACCTCGTGAAGCGCTGGCTGAAGAACTCTTTGGCGGCGCTTTTAAACGAAATCGGTCCCGGCGCCTTTGATTTAAAGGGCGTCGATTTCATCGTAAGGGTAAGGCCCGAAGTTTTGAAACGCGGCTATCACGTCGTTCATGATAAGGTTTCGGGCTTTATCAAATCGATCGCTTTACGGCAGGAAAAAGAAGTTGCTTCCTTTTAATCTCGAACACAATAAAGGTTCTGAAATAAGTTTTTTAGAACGTTTACAATTAAAGATACGGTTCATGTTTACGTTGCCGATAATTTTTTATCAGCGCGTCTTTTCGTCTAATTTCATTCCTATCTGCCGTTACGTTCCGTCATGCTCAGAATATACAAGACACGCCATCCTGAAATACGGCGTGTTCCGAGGCGTCATTTATGGCGCGTTTCGCATATTGCGCTGCAACCCTTTTTTTAAGGGAGGCTATGATCCGTTACGCTGATTATTCCGGGCGCTCATTATCTAAGTGAAAGGTGAAAAAAATTGAAATCGGTTTTGAACATAAAATTTAATTCGATAAATCACGCTAAAAAGCTTAAAATAATCTTATACGTCCTGCTGATCGTTTCGGCCGTCGCTTTCTTGCCGGCCCTTTTCCAGACTGGCGCGTACGCTCGCGCACAGACGCCGGCCGAATCCGCGCCGGTTCTTACGCCGAACGACATAGCCGTAAAAACCGGCGATTACGAAGCCGTTTTTTCAAAGGAAGGCGCATGCCTTAAAAATTACAAATTGACCAACCAGAAATTCCAGGACAATTTCAGATCGGAAGAGCGTCGTGTAGGGAAAGAGTGTG
>ENA-UOWE01006715-UOWE01006715.1-activated-sludge-metagenome-genome-assembly--contig:-NODE-6715-length-10051-cov-30.375450_pt1 | contig 10051 bp, 7 predicted proteins | sample MGYA00249841_ERZ761562 | MGnify/ENA primary metagenome ERZ761562 (study PRJEB28883, sample SAMN05720200) | activated sludge metagenome | isolation source: Anaerobic digester | place: Japan... | reverse complement strand
AGCCCAGGCTAAAAAAAGCATCAAGAGCCTGGAGAGCAGCCTGGAGCAGCAGACAAGAGATCTTATCTCCGGCCAGGAGAAGGCGATAGCGCATGAAAAAGAGCTTGAGGAGAGACTGTCCAAGATTTCAGGCGGACCGGTACAGCTAAAGGCTCGCCGGGAAGGATGAATGCGGGTTAATCTAGGAGGAATTGTGCCCCTCTCCACAGTGGACTGGCCGGGGAAGGCGGCCATGGTGGTCTTCCTCCAGGGCTGCCCTCTGCACTGCCCACATTGCCATAACCGTCGGCTCCAGAGAGGAGAGAGATATGTACCCCTGCATTATATCGTATCCCGCATTGTCTCCGAGGTCAAAGGCCTGCCCGGCCCGAGCCGTTCCGCCCTGTTTTCGGAAGGGCCAGATCATGCTTCAACTTCCTGCCACTCTCCCTTGCAGATCAAACTGGATGAAGCAGAACAGAGGGCGATAAGCAAGCCTTTTGTGGATGCGCTGGTTTTATCCGGGGGAGAGCCTCTTCTCCAGCCGCAGGCTTGCCGTCATCTCTTCCGCCTGGCAAAAAGCCTGGACCTGGCCACCGGCCTGGAGACCTCGGGCATATTTCCGGATCACCTGGAGATGCTTCTGGAAGAGGAGCTGGTAGATAGGGTTTTTCTGGATATCAAAGCTGCCCTGGAGGAGCCGGATTATGAGGTGGCTACAGGAAGAGGCTACAGTGCTTCTGCGGTGAAAAAGAGCCTGGAGGTCTGCTTTAAATCCGGAGCTATATTTGAGGCCAGGACCACAGTATTTCCCAACTTTCCTTCCACCGCCCAGCTGGAAGAGATCACCGGCGCTCTCTGCCGCCTAAAGGCCGCATATCCATCCAGCCGCCTGGAGGGCCTGATCCTTCAGCAGGGCCAGCCAGCGGAAGAAGAAAGCCCATTTTTCCCGGTATCAATTGAGAAGATGGAGCAGACGGCGGAAGTCTGCCGCGCTGCCAGCCGGAAAGAGATAGAGATCAGGGTTCATGCTCTGCCCAGCTTGGAATGGAAAAGCTAGATATCCGAATGAACCGAAACCGCCTATGAAGGAGAACTTGTGATGAAGATCATCGGCTTGGTGGGGCTGCCCGGCTCGGGCAAGGGAGAGGCCTCCCGGATCGCAAGGCAGCAGGGCCTGACGGTTCTGGTCATGGGAGATGTCGTCCGCCAGGAGGCTGTCAGGCAGGGGCTGGAGGCCACGGATGCGAATCTGGGTCGGGTCGGTTGCGCCTTGCGAGAGGCGGAGGGACCCGAGGCCGTGGCCAGGAGAATCTTGAAAGAGGCCAGGGCCAGTGGAGAGGAGACGGTAGTGGTTGACGGCCTGCGCTCTCGAGAGGAGGCTGACTATTTCGCCTCCCAGGCCGAAGAGTTTCATCTGGTGGAAGTCTGCGCTCCGGCGGAAGAGCGCCTGAGGTGGCTTCGGGCGCGGGGCAGGCCGGACGATCCAGGAAGTGGCCTGTGCGGGGCCAACAAGCAGGATCTGGATGAGAAGATCATCACCTCCTGCGGCGGGCCGGATGGTCAGGCTGCTGCGGCGCTGGAGCAGAGGGAGTGCCGGGAGATGGGATGGGGCATGTGCCAGGCTATAGAGGCGGCCAGTCTCAAGCTGGTAAATGACGGCAGCCTGGAAAAGTTCAGGGAGAATGCCAGGAAGCTGCTGGATATCCTGACAAAGGACTGCGCCGAGCAGTGAATCGTAGCCGGACTATAGCCAGCTTGCCTCCTTTAGATATCGCTCCAGCCTATACAGTCCCTCCTCAATATTCTCTATTGAATTGGCATAAGAGAAACGAAGATAACCTTCCCCGTTTTTCCCGAAGTCCACGCCAGGCGTCACTCCCACATGCGCCTTTTCCAGAATATCGAAGGCCAGGCGGTAGGAGTCAGAAGAGAAGCTTCTGGCATTGGCGAATACATAGAACGCCCCCGTCGGCTCCACGGCTATGGAAAAGCCCAGCTCTCTCAAGCGTTTGATCATGAACCTGCGCCTGCGATTGTATATGCTCTTCATCTCCTCCACCTCGGCACCGCTCTCCTGCAAGGCAGCAATGCCCGCTCTTTGGGCTAATGAGCCGGCGCAGATGAAAAAGTTCTGCTGCATCTTCTGAATAGGCCGGATGAACTGAGGTGGAGCGATGAGATATCCCAGCCGATAGCCGGTCATGGCATAGAGCTTGGAAAAGCCGTTCAGGACAAAGGCTTTGTCTGTGAACTCCAGGATGGAGTGCTCCTGTCCCTCATAAACCAGGCCGTGATAGATCTCATCGGATATGATGTAGGGAGAGAGGCCGGCTATGGCCTTCATATCCGCTTCAGAGATAAGGCATCCGGTGGGATTGGAGGGCGAATTGATCAGTACTGCCTTGGTCTTTTGATTTATTCTCTCTTCTATGGCCTGCACACGGTACTGGAATCCGTTCTGCTCATATACCGGCACCCTGGCTGGGACTCCGCCAAGAAAATTGATGAAATTGGGATAGCAGGCATAAGCCGGATCGGAGAATATCACCTCCTCGCCGCTCTCCAGAAGCGAGGCAAAGGCAAGCATCATGGCCGGAGAGGTGCCGGATGTCACCACCACCTGCTCCGGCCTGACCTCTACGCCATAGGCATCCAGATAGTGCTTGCAGATTGCTTCTCGCAACTCTATATCCCCCAGGCTGTGGGTGTAGTGCGTAGCCCCATCCTCCAGAGCCTGAAAGGTGGCCTTCTTTATTGGGGAAGGAACAGAGAAATCCGGCTCGCCCACCTCAAGATGAATTATGTCTTCTCCCTGCTGCTCCATCTCCCGTGCCCGCTCCAGTACCTCCATGACCATGAAGGGGGCCAGCTCTTCTGCTCTCCTGGAGATCATCTCCCACCCTCAATTTGCATCATATTTCATCCTTCTAGGCTGAACCTTGACTGCGATGCCTCGGTTTCAAGATATTATCAAATTAATCCGAGCTTCTCTGGCATTGGCTTCCGACACAAAGACAGATGCATAGATATATCTTTAGACCTGCATTCTTGGACCTATCTTTGGACCGGCATTCTAATAGCTTATGATTTGGAATACTCTCTTTTGATGCGAAAATGAGAATAATAGCGCTATCAGATACCCATCTCGAAGGGGGCACGATTCCTCTTCCCCTGGCCGGGCTGCTGAAAGAGGCAGATATGATCCTGCATGCCGGCGACTTTGTTTCCGCCAGCGCCTACTCCGCCCTTTGCGATTTAGGCTCATTGGAGGCGGTCCACGGCAATTCTGACTGTATTGAACTCAAGAGGCTTCTGCCAGAGAGAGCAGTACTGGAGGTGGGGGGGATCCGGATCGGCCTTGTCCATATGGCCTCGCACGGCTCGGACTTGGTGGGGGCAGAGATGATGGCCCGGGAGATGGAGGTCCAGGTTCTGGTTTTTGGCCATATCCATCGCCCGCTTATAGAGAGGGGAAGGAGCCTTCTTATCTGCCCGGGGAGCACCACCCTGCCCAGGATGTCTGCCCCTTCCCTTGCCATCCTGGAGATAGAAGCAGGTGAGGTTCAGGGCAACATCATTTCCCTGGGCAGCCCCTCCTGCAACTATCTCAAGTTCGCCGGCAGTCTGGCTGAAGATGATCCACACTCGGATCGGACTTTCAGGCGAAGTCGACCCGGCTCTTGAATCCAGGCGGCCATCCATTCTGAATTTTCCCAATTGAACAATGCCGGTATGAATTGAGCCGGGCTAAATGCCCACACCATATGCATCAATTCGCCGACGCTCCAACCTGCTTCAGCAGTCAATTCCTATACATCCCTTCTCTTTTCTGTCTTCTGCCGGATACTCGTGGAATTTGATCTGCTTTTTTACCTCAAAATCTCCGGTGAACATCTCTCTGGCATTGATATCTTTATATAATATTTTATGCCATATGGCCTCAGTTCCCCAGGTGCCGTTAAACACATTGCTGTTTTCCAAACCCATCAAGTAGGCGGAATTGTTGATGTTCTCTCTGGTCCTCATCAATGCATCCATTTTTTTTGTGTCCCTGCCCACTTCTTCCAGGCCTTTTTGGAAATCTTTCCATCCGTTGTAAGGCTCATAGGGCATGGTCTGCACAAAGAAAGAGACCTCATCTGCCTCCATCTGCCGCACAGAAAACGCCTCACGAAGCTCAGATCCCATTCCGCCATAAAGGGCCTTGGAGTGCAGGCGCTTCTCCCCCTGCAGTGGTATCTCCCCGGAATAGAGCATCTTGGTGCTCTCATAGAGGTTCAATGTGCTCTCATTGCCTCCGTTAACTGAATCGATATTCCTCTTCAGTTTGTCTGCAATTTCAGAGTAAGCCTGCTCCTGCTCAATCTCTATATCTCCCTCTCCATTCATGACATTTGAGTACTCCAGGGCGATCTTTTTGTCCTTTACCGCGGTATCGATATCTACTAACCCCGTCCCTGAGATCTTATGCGCCTCGCAGAACTGACCGTACTGAATCGGCTCGCCATCCCTCACGGCGGTCTTTACCAATTCTATATCTCCATCCTCAACCGGATTTCCGCAAGGATCTTTGGCAGTTACATTGGCGATATTGATGATATCTGCATTGAGATCGGATTTGGTGACCTTATATACGGCCTTGTAAAGCCAAATCTCGCTAAGATTGAGCCAGCTATCGTTGTTAAGATCTCCAGATATATAGATAGGAATCACTCTATCGTCTATGACCGTGATATCAGTGAGGTTGACGTTACCGATATTGCTCACGTTATAGTAGTATGTTATCAAATCTCCTTCAGATACCGTTCTTGCCTCTGATTCCTCAGCACTGATTGAGCCGAAGGCAGCTGTAAGGCAGATCAGTATCGATATCCAACTAACAAAATTTTTTAAAGAGTGTGATATGAAACCATTTCCACCTGGCCTGAGGTGCATATTATCCGAATATGTCTCATGCTCGGCAGATCTAGATGCGATCCAAATCCCTTTCATCTTTGAGCCCCTCTTAAAGTAAAGCTTACTTTATTAATATATATACTTTTACATTAGATATTTTAATAATTGGATTGGGGAGCTTGAATAGAGAAATTATTTTAATTTAAAATAGATACATGCTTAAAGATCAGTCTGAAAATATAGTCTATGCTGGACCTTTTCCGGAGCATATTCTTGAGCTTAAAATATATTCGATATAAGTTAGTAGATATCTTTATATAGTATATTAGCCTAACATACTACGGAAATTTAGGCAAAATTTGGTGGCTAAGCTTGAGGTCAAGAGTGAATTAGATATGGTTAATGGCATTGATATGAGGATATCTAATATATCGCTTATCATTTACTGTGCTCTTAGATATATATTTATGGCAATCTGGCGGATATGGGGAGAAGAGGCACTTCCGATCGTCGTCGATGCTTCAACCCACTCAAGACCTCTGGAGCATACAATTGCCAATTTCTTTCGAGAATTGATGCAAAGCTTTGCCTATCTTTTGCCTATGACTGCAATATCAGCAGAAGGTGGACGACCATGATGGTGAATAATTCAATAATAGCTCTGGGAGCAGTGCATGAAAGGGATATTTGTCTAAAGGGAGATGAACTAATATGAGACATTGGAGAATATTATTAATATTGATTTTCATCATAGCCATTCTGAGCACCTCATCTATGGCGGCAATAAGAACAGTGACTTATGCCGATTCGCTCTTCACCCCCGATGGAGAATATGTCGACTGGAATAGTAATCATATCTTCCCTTATTTCGATCCGGCCATGGGCAGGCTGATCTCGGTGTACTTCTCCGCGACCCTAAATGCCACTTTGTATGGCGAAGCTGAGAACAAGGCTGCTTCACCGGTTCAAAATGCCTGGATGAACGTTGATACGAATATGTATGTGGAAATGCTCAATGGGCAGCATCTGCCTTTAGAAGTGCTGTTGAGAGTGCCCAAGACTGGCACGGTAAGCGTCGGCGCATTTGATGGAACATGGGATTTCCTCGGTCCGTCTGCTTTTAACGGCACCGATGCTAATGACACCTGGGACGATATCTTTTACATTAATCCAGCCGATGTCAACGATTATGTAGGCACTACTCCTGGCGATACATTCAACCTTCCAGCAGTCACCAGCGCTATCTCTCAAGTTCGGGGCGGCGGATCGTGGTGGTCAATTATCACAACCCTTGCCTGGTCTAATGCCACCATCACCTATACCTATGACGATTCGCGCTGTCTGTCCGGCTACAAGCTAGACGGCTGCACCGGCCTGCCCCTCTCCGGCTGGAAGATAAAAGTCAACAATTCCACCCAGGAATGGAATACGACCACAGATGGCAATGGCTTCTGGCGGATCTGCAACCTGGAGAATAATGAAACCTACACCGTCTGCGAGGTTCTGCAGCCTGGCTGGGCCCAGACCTCTCCGATGGGATGCCATACGGTGCCCCTGGCTGGAATCAATATAACCAATATCAACTTCACTAACCAGAAAATGTACTGCATCAGCGGCTATAAGAAAGACAATTGCACAGGAGCGCCACTTTCCGGCTGGAATATTACCCTCCAAAATGCCACTGGCGCCACAAGCCAGCTTACCGGACCAGACGGCAAATATCAGTTCTGCAATTTGAAGCCGGGTGACTATACAATTACCGAGGAAGCCCGAGCAGGATATATTCCGTTCTCCGTCGTGGCCAATCCTGTTACTCTCAATTGCAGCAATATCACAAACCAGAACTTCACCAACCAGAAGCTTCTGTGCATCAACGGCACCAAGATCAACAACTGCACCAAACTGGGCTTGGACGGCTGGACGGTAATAGTCAAGAATTCCGCCGGTGTTGAGGTAGGCCGGAACATCACTACAGGTGGCGGCTACTGGAAGGTCTGCGACCTAGCTCCGGACCTCTACTATGCCAGCGAGATCCTGCAGCCAGGCTGGAAGAACGTCACATCACTCGAGATTCCTGTAAGACTGGGCTGCAACAATGCGACCGACGTGAACTTCCGCAACACACCGCTTTTATGCATCAGCGGCCATAAAAAGAATATATGCGGCCAATTTAACCTCTCAAACTGGACCATAGTCCTTACCAACAGCCTGGGAGGGGCAATGAGTGCCCTGACCAATGAGACCGGCTACTACCAGTTCTGTGGCCTGCCTCCCGGAATCTATAATCTGAGCGAAGAGTCCAAAGAGGGCTGGAGCCCTGTCTCCGCACCGCAACAGGTCACATTGAACTGCTCCAATACAAGCGGCATGGACTTTGTGAACTCGGAGTGCTGCGGATCGAGTCTGAAGATCAACAAAACCGCCGACTTCGGGCCTTCTCCCGCCAATCCCGCTGGCATAAACCAGGCTATAAATTATACCATAATCGTAGAGAACGCCGGAAATGAGACTCTCTACCAGGTCAATGTCACTGATGACAAGCTCGGCCTGAGAGAACAGATCGCATCTCTATTGCCTGGAGAATTCAGGATTTTCAATGCAAGATACGTTGTTGCTGAGATAGATCTATGCGGCAATATCACCAACATAGCCTGGGCGAACGCCACGGATCCGTGCAGCAAGGCCTTCCATGTTAGCGCCAGTTGGAGTGTTCCCACAAACTATACCGCGGCCATAGAGATCGACAAGAGAGCAGATGTCTCTTCCGCCAGGATAGGAGATGTCATAAATTACACCTATACTGTCACAAATACCGGCGATGTTAATCTGAGCGGTCTGAAGATAGAAGACGACAGGCTTGGACTGATCGACGAGCGGGTGTGAGGTTCATGAGGATATTAATATTTTTCTTTACATTGAACTTATTAGCATCTCTTTCGATCTGCCAGGACCAGCTGGCTCCAGGCGATTCATGGACCTACGAGGCCAGCCACAGGGTGCAAGAGAGCGATATATGTTCCTGTATAGTCAACAATGCTACAGTAAATGCATCCGCTCCCTGCTCTAATGTATCGAATTCCTCCGGCGGTGTTATTGTCGAGATCATCTATGAATCCGGAATCGATCTGGAGAAGATCTCAGATAAAAGCGGAGAAGAAGTTGATGCCGGCGATACTATAACATACACCTACTTTGTGACCAATACTGGAGATGTGAATTTATCCAATGTGTCTATTGAAGACGATATGATTCGATATGTCAGCTACATTTCTGGCAATGACAACGGTGATTATCTGCTAAATCCCGGCGAAGTTTGGATTTATGAGGGATCTTATCTCGTAGATCAGAACGATCTATGTCACAGCATAGTGAATTATGCCGTTGCTAATGCTATCGATCCATGCAAAATAAACCAGAGTGATAACGCCACAGTCAAGGTCGATACCGTCTGCCCAGTCGACTGCATTTGCTGTCCGGAGGGTGAGAACCGAGATCTGACAAATATAGGAGATCAGCATGCTGTGGCCTTGTCCAATAGCCAGGCGGAGAATAATGTGGAAATCGATATGTCTCAAAGAATCTAATCGTAACCATCATGGCGGATTTGTAGCGGATCCGCACTCCGCCGTATTCTCTCTTTTTGGCAGGCTCAATGGTGAATACATTCCTCAGCCATCATAACCATCTTGCTTTATTCTTTATTCTATCTTCACTGCAAGCGCACCAGACCAATCTGAGATCGAGCCCTTATCGTCCATTGCAGCAGCTTTTATCTGATAGACACCGGGTTGCATCCATTTGTGAGATACAGAGCTCTCCTCACCCGAATCAAGATATTCTAGGCCGGTCCAGGAGATGGTTCCATCTCCCCAGTCGAAGACATATTTCACAGCATCACCATCCGGATCTATCGCCGATGTGGCATATCCGTGGGAGATCAAGCATTGCCCTTCAGCAGGACCGGATGGCACGGTCGGCTGCTCCGGAGGACAATTGGCATTTATCGCCACCATAAAAGGCCCGGACCACAGGGACGGTGCCCCCTTCTCATCTAGGGAGAGGACCCGGACAGGATACTCGCCGGGCTGGATCCAGACATGCGATGCATTCTCCAGAGATCCGGAAAGGACGAGGCCGGTTTTTATTGCAGTTCCGTCTCCCCAGTCCAGGACATGCATCACTTTATCTCCATCCGGATCCCTGGCCATGGTAAAAAAGTTGCAGACAATTCCGGTGTAGCCGGATCTCAATCCATAAAGGTCTCTGGGCTGATCCGGCTGTTCATTTGAGGCTATGGCGATGCGCCTCTCCTCGGACCATTCTCCCCCCATCCGATCAGCTGCCATCGCCCTGATCTGATAGCTTCCCGGCCGGTTCCAGGTATGATCGAAGCTAGCAATGTGGCCTGAGCCGACAAGATCGATGGCGTCTGTTCTTCCATCGCCCCAATCAAAGGTGTAATTCAGAGGATCGCCATCCTCATCTATGGCCGAGGTCTGAAAATGATAGGGGACCATTGCATATCCCGATATCGGGCCGGAGAGCTGATCCGGCCGCGTGGGCAATGTGTTGATGATAATGGATTCTCTCTCCGACCAGGGCGAAGATGAGCCTCTCTCATCCTCCGCCCTGGCCTGGATCTCATATATTCCCGCCCTCTCCCAGCAGTGGACCATGCTCATCTCTACACTTGATTCGGTCCAGTCTGTTCTGGAAGAAAAGCCGTCTCCCCAGTCAAAGGTGTATCTCAACCGATCTCCATCGGGATCTTCGGATGATGCAGAGAAAGAGGCATTTTCTTTCGGAAGGGCTGAACTCCGGCCAGAGGAGAGAGAAGGCTGGCCGGGAGGCGAGTTTATCTCGACTGTCAGGGAAGGAGACCATGAAGAAGATGCGCCTCTCTCATCCTCCGCCCTGGCCCGGATCTCATATATTCCCGCCCTCTCCCAGCAATGGACCATGCTCATCTCTGCCCCTGATTCGGTCCAGTCTGTTCTGGAAGAGGATCCGTCTCCCCAGTCGAAGGTGTATCTCAACCGATCTTCATCGGGATCTTCGGATGATGCAGAGAAAGAGGCATTTTCTTCTGGAAGGGCTGAACTCCGGCCGGATGGGATGGAAGGCTGGCCGGGAGGAGAGTTGACAGATACCACCAGAGGTGAAGACCAGGGTG
>ENA-UOWE01006712-UOWE01006712.1-activated-sludge-metagenome-genome-assembly--contig:-NODE-6712-length-10054-cov-5.058306_pt1 | contig 10054 bp, 8 predicted proteins | sample MGYA00249841_ERZ761562 | MGnify/ENA primary metagenome ERZ761562 (study PRJEB28883, sample SAMN05720200) | activated sludge metagenome | isolation source: Anaerobic digester | place: Japan... | reverse complement strand
TTTTGTCCCGCGAGAGCTCCTCGACGCCGACAGGCATTCGCCACGTCCAGTTGAAGTCGGTCACGGTGCCGGGCACGTTGATGCGGTCCTCGTCGGGATCGGCGGACCTATATGAAGGCGAGAGGTCTAGGATGTCGCGAAGCGGCGGGATGAAGAGGCGCGACGGGGCGCGGGCCATCGCCGAAAAGGCGAAGGCCGCGACGTCGGGGCTATACTCCGCGCCGCTTGGCGCCGACGACCGAGCTGCCGCCTCGAGAGTCTCGCGGGCGATCTCTCTTCCTCCCTCTCGCTCCCACCAGGCGCGGAAGGTCGATGAGTCGTGTACGGAGGTCGTCGATACCGAGAGCTCGGGATACTCGGCGAGAGGGCGGAAGGGCGAGCCCGGCTCGGCCCAGCGGCGTTCCCAGCGAAAGACGCGAAGCGAAAGCACGCCGAGTGTCGCGAGGACGGGGGCCACGCAGGGCGGGACCGCGCCGAGGTCCTCCGCGCAGGGGAGCATGTCCGTCGCCGAGACGAGTGCCCCGAGAAGTTCCTCGCCCTGGCGGCGCCATAGCTCGTCGTTCTCTTTTTCCTTCCGGGCGAAGAGAGAGGCGAGGGCCGCGCGTTCGTCGCCGGAGAGGCCTCGCCAGGCTGTGGAGTCCTGATAGCGCCACGCGGGCGCGTAGGTATCGCGGCCGCGCTCGTCGCGGCCGGTCGTCACGAGTAGGCGGTCGCGCCACGCGCCGAGAAGTGCGTCGCGGACCGATGCGGGTATGCTCTCTCGCGCCAGGTGCGAGTCCGTCGATACGGATTCCTTGAAGAGCCAGAGTTCCTCGTTCCCGATGCGGTCCGCGACCTCGCGGAGCTGTCCGTGCGCGGCGAGGTAGTCGCGCCCGTTCGCCTCCTCGACGAGGCTCGTCGGGACGTGGGGCCGGGATATCCAGCGGAGTCGGTCGCCGGAGAAGCCGAGCTCGGCGAGCTCGGCCGCCGTTATCGGCTCGTGCGGGGTCGGCCAGCCGAGCGTGCCCGTGCGCTCCCCTCGCGGGATCGACCACACGCGGAAGAATCCGAGGACGTGGTCGATGCGGAACGCGTGGTAGTAGCGCGAGGCGCGTTCAAGCCGCGAGCGCCACCACGAGAACCCGGTCGAGCGGTGGCTGTCCCAATTGTAGATCGGGAAGCCCCAGTTTTGCCCGAGGGGGTTATCCGCGTCGGGAGGGCTCCCCGCGCGGAGGTCGTCCCGGAAAAGTTCCGGGTTCGCCCAGACGTCGGCCGAGTCCTCGTTCATCAGGATCGGTATGTCGCCCTTCAGCGCGATGCCGAGGCGGGCGACTTGCGCGGCCGCGCGCGCGAGCTGCGCGTCGAGCGCCATCTGCACCCACGCGAAGAAGACGTGGTCGGCGCGGTGGGAGGCGCTTTCCCATCGCCGCTCAATCTCGGCATGCGTCGGCGTGCGCATCTTGTCCCACGACTTCCAGGAGGACTCGAAGTTTCTCCTCTTCAGCGCCTTAAAAACGGCGTACTCGCGAACCCAGGGGTTCGCCTCGATCCACGAAGCCAAATTCGGGTCCGCGAGGATCGCCTTCTCGTTGACGTCGAATATCCGGCGGAGTAGGGCGTCCTTCGCGTCCCGTACCTCGCGGTAGCGGAATCGCGCGTCGGGCTCGAAACGGGCGCGGATCGCGTCGATCTCCCGCGAGAAGGCTGACGCGCCGGGAACGTCCTCGAGTCGGACGTAGATTGGGTGAAGGGCGAAGGCGGACAGGGCGCTGTAGGGCGAGCTTTCGGTCCCGGTATCGTTGATCGGCAGAAGCTGAATCGCCCCGATTGAGGCCTTGGCGCAGAATTCGGCGAACGGGACGAGGTCGGCGAACTCGCCTACACCCGCGCTTTTCGCCGTCCTGAGGGCGGAAACGGGAAGCGCGACGCCGAGTAGGGATTGGGTGCTGGATGGAAAGCGCATGGCCCCTCCGGGATCGTGTCTATGCTCCCTTCAGTATAAACGAGGCCCTGGGAAAAGGAAAGCGCAAACGGGCCTCAGCGACCTTCGTCGGCCCAATGCCACAGCGGTCGGGCGAGCGCTGACGAGAATGGTTGTCTGAGCGAGAAGTCTGGAAGCCAATCGGTTCCCTCGACGAGCTCTTGGTAAAAACCCGTGTCGACGCCGAGTTCCTCGATCAGCTCGGTGAGCCTGCTGTACTCGTCGACGCTGATCGGGCGATTCTCGAACGCGGTGAGCTCGCGCGCGTGGGGACTCGCGGCGACGGGGGTGTACTGGGTCATCAGCGAAAGGATCGCCTTGCCCGCCAAGTGGTCCTGGAACCAACGCAAGACCGCCTCGGTGTCGGCGAGTCGCCCAGGCAGGGCGAGGTGCCTGACGATGACGCCGGAAACGATGCGTCCCGAGGGGTATCGCTCGTCGTCCGGCCGCTCGATCTCGAGGGGCGATCGCTCGACCATCGACCGTATCGCGCGCTTCGCGGCCGCGGGGTAGTCTTCGGCCTTGAAGGCGGCGCGCGCGACGTTCGGGTTCAGGGTCTTGAGGTCGGGGAGCCAGACGGTGACGAGCCCGTCGAGGAGGGCGAGCGTCCCCGGCGACTCGTACGCCGATGAATTCCAAAGCGCGGGGACGGAGAGCCCGAGTTCCCGCGCGCGGCGAAGGGCGAGCGCGATCGCGGGAACCGCGTGGCTTCCCGTCACGAGGTTGACGTTCTCCGCGCCTGCGGCCTCGAGCTCGAGAAACACGCGGGCGAGTTCCTCGGTCGAGAGGACGCGGCCCATGCCGTCCTGCGATATCTGGTAGTTTTGGCAAAAGGCGCAGCGAAGGTTGCAACCGGTGAAGAACACCGTGCCAGAGCCTGTCGCGCCGGTCACCGGCGGCTCTTCGCCGAAATGGAGTCCCGCCCAGGCGACGCGAAGCTCGGCGGTCTCGCCGCAGAGGCCGCGCTCTCCGGCGTTTCGGTTTGTGCCGCAATCGCGGGGGCAGATCCTGCACGCGTCGTAAAGATCCATGCGATGAGTATACCCCGGGCGCGGGGAAAAAAAGAAGCCGGCCTTGAGCCGGCTTGTCGTGGCCTTTACGCCCCCGGAAGGGAGCCGTGCCTCTATCGGCACTTCGGCCATCGTTCGGTTACCCGCCCATTCGTCGCGAGCGGGGTGCTAGCGTCATTAGTCACCGGTTTCTCTCCGGCGTGCGGTCTCAGGCGGATTGTCCATACATCCCTCCCATCGTGGGGCCCGACTCGGGCCCGCTCCGTGTTCGTCTACGCTAAATATCGTTTCGGGGCGGCGCGTTGTCAAGGGAAAAGAGGAAAAAAAATCACGCCTTCCCGCGCTCGACGATGACCGTCATCATCGAGGTCAGGGTATCCATGTCGAGGTCCTCGGCCTCTGCCGAGAGGAGCTCGCGTATGTCTTCCCAATCGTCGTCGGGGAAATTCATCTCGGGCGCGAAAGCGTCCGAAAGGAATGCGAATGCAGCGACGAGCCAATCGATAGCGGCGCGGGCGTTGCCCGGGGTCAGCGAGTCCGCGAAGCGTCGTTCCCATATCAACGCGAATCCTTCGGCGAGTGGCTCAAGTCCGTGCACGCTCGAGGCGAGGAGTCGCGAAAGTTCTGTTGCCGCCGCGCGCGCGGTGGCTCCAGGCTTCAGCGCGCGCGAGAGAACGCGGTCCGCGTCCGACGCGAATTTATCAAGGTCGGTCATAGGGGGATTATACACAAAAACCTTGACTTTTCAAATAAAGGAACGTAAACTGGCTGTATGAACCTGAAAACCGTTTTAACCCCAGATACCGTCAATCTCCACCTTAAGGGAACCACCAAGGAGGCGATTATTGACGAGCTCCTTGACATCCTCGTCAAGGCGGGGAAGGTCAAGGATAAGCAGGCTGCCCTCGCCTGCGTGCTCGATCGCGAGCGCAAGATGTCCACCGGCATGAAGCACGGGATCGCTATCCCGCATGGCAAGACCGATTCCGTCGACGACCTCGTAGCCTGCATGGGCATCTCGGAGAGCCCGGTCGATTTCGATTCCCTCGACCAGGAGCCGTGCCGCATTTTCATCATGACCCTTTCCCCGGTCGACAAGACCGGCCCGCACCTGCAGTTCCTCGCCGAGGTGAGCCTTCTGTTCAAGAGCGCCGAGAAGCGGCAGGAGATCTTGCGCTCCACCGACAAGGCCGCGGTCATCAAGATCCTGACCGAGTAGGCGCGCTCGCGCGTGACGAAAAGGACCCCACGGGGTCCTTTTTTTTTGACCGATCCCTGGAGGGACCACGGATGAAAACAGAAGCGAGATATCTCGTCGACGGCATCCACATCCGCGACGCCTCGGGCCGCGTCCGCGTTATGCGCGGGTGCAACCTGGGAGCCGACGCGAAGCGTCCGCCGTTTCGCCCCTTCGCCGAGGACGCGGCAGACGCGCACTTCGCCCGCCTCGCGGCCTGGGGCCTCTCCTTCGTCCGTCTCGTCGTCCCGTGGGAGGCGATCGAGCATGAAGGTCCCGGCGTCTACGACGAGGACTATCTCGCCTACCTTCGCTCGATCCTCAAGCGGGCAGAGGCCCACGGCATAGACGTGTTCATCGACCCGCACCAGGACGCGTGGAGTCGATGGACCGGCGGGGACGGGGCGCCCGCGTGGACCCTCGAGGCGGCGGGCTTCGACCTCGCCAAGATCGCGGAAACCGGCGCCGCGTTCACCGAGGAATCTGCCGGCGCTGGCTATCGGCCGATGAGCTGGGGCCTCAATTACCTTCGATACGCGTGCGCGACGATGTTCACCCTCTTCTTCGCCGGCGACGCCTTCGCCCCCGGCCGCATGGTCGACGGCGTCCCGATCCAGGAATACCTTCAGGGCCACTATATCGACGCGATGCGGCACGCCGCGCGCCGCCTTAAGGACTGCGACGCCCTCGTCGGCTTTGGGACGATGAACGAGCCGCACATGGGATTCATCGGCCTTCCCGACCTTGGCGCGCATCAGCGGATACTATCGTCAATCGGGACCGTCCCCACGGCCTTTCAGGCGATCGCGTCGGCTTCGGGGTTCCCCGTTCGCGCGTCGCGGTATGCCCTCGGCGGACTCCTCCGCCTTCCCGGCGCCGAGACGCTGAATCCCGGCGCCGTTTCCCTTTTCCGGGATGGGCATCGCTGCCCTTGGCTCGAGGCCGGGGCATGGGCGATCGAGGGCGGCGTTCCCGTCGTCAAGCGCCCCGATTTTTTCGCGCGTCCCCGGGCGCCGGGATGGGATCGCCCGATCGATTTTTACGCCGATTGCCTTAAGCCTTTCCAGCGCCGATTCATGGACGAGGTGTCGCGCAAGCACGAGCATTACCTATTCTTCGTCGAGGGCGCGCCATTCGCCGGCCGCGCCTCGTGGGCGCCGGAGGATCGCGTTCGCTCCGACGGAAAGCCCCTCGCCGTCGTCGAGGCGTTTCATTGGTACGAGGGGATGAGCCTTCTCCTGAGACGCTGGCGCTCTTGGCTCGCCGTCGAGGCCGAGACCGGACGGCCGCTCGTCGGGCGCCGCGCGGCGCGCTTGGGCGCGCGGTCCGAGCTGAGCCGTCTCGCCGGTCGCCCACGGGCCGAGGGCATTCCGGCCCTGCTCGGCGAGTTCGGTATCCCGTTTAACCTGCGTAACCGAAAGCGGCTCGCCGCCGCCGAGTCCGCCCTCGGCTCCTGGCACGACGCCATCGACGCCGAATTCCTGCACTCTACGATCTGGGCATACGCGGCCTCGAACACGCGCGCGCGCGGTGACGGCTGGAACGGCGAGGATCTCTCGATATATTGCGAGGAAGAGGGCGGCGCTCGAGCGCTTCGGGGCTTTAGCCGGCCGTACGCGATGGCGATCGCCGGCCTTCCCCGCTCGATGCGCTTCGATCGCGCGCGGCGCGCGTTTACCCTATCCTGGGACGCCGATCCGGCCCTTGGGGAGACCGAAGTCTTCGTTCCGGGGCATTGGTACCCGGAAGGTTGGGTGGCTACGCTTGAGGGCGGGGACGCGATCCTGGCGGAAAAACCCGAAGCGCAGCGGGTAACCGTCGCCGCCACGGCGGCCGGTCCCGTCTTGCTGCGGATTACCCCGAGACGCGGTTAGCGACGGGCTACGGAAACCTTTCCCGCCTCGTCGATGGCGTAGCGGGGGGAGACCTGCTTCGCGAACAGGGCCTCGATGCCGTCTCGATGCGAAAGGATCCGGGAGACGTAATCAAGCGTGCGTTTCGGGGTTTTGTCGTTTCGTACCTTCGTCGTGCCCGCGTTGTACATCGCGAGCGCGGCGACCTCGTTTCCCGAGAGGTCAAGGCAGTACCCGAGGTGGGTTAGGCCATGCTGGGCGTTTTTTTCCGGGTTGAAGAAGTCTCGCTCGGTCAGGTTCGGGAACGCCTTGTTGTTCAGTTGGAAAAGCCCGCGGTCTATCGAAGTGGCGTTCCGGTTCACCGCCCTGACTTGGTACCGGCTTTCCTCCCAGGCGAGGGCGAAGGCGAGGGGCGGGGGGATGTCGTTCTTGTTCGCGTTTTCCAGGATAATTCGGGCGATTGCCTCGTTTCCGACGAGGTGGGAATAAAACCAAAGAACGTCCGCCCGAGAAAGCTCCGCGCGATATAGCAAGAGGCTCTTATCGGTGGTATTGGTAGCCGCTAAGGCATGGGAGCGAAATAGCTCGGGAGCGATTGCGGCTTGGTTGATCTCGTCCCCGACGCCGGCGAATTCGCTTGAGAACACGGAAAACTGGCTAAAGATGATCTTCCCGCAGAGCACGACAAGGGCGAAGATAAAGAGGGCGAGGATGATCTTTTTGGGGTACATCGTACCGGTTGCGTTCTGTTGCATCGTATGCGGTAAACTCCGTCCTTTTCTATTGTTTACGCTGAAAGATACAAAATAGAGAAATCAGTGTCTAGACTTTAGTATATGCATTGGGGAAAAAAAAGCGACCATCGTTCATGAATTGAACGATGGTCGTCCTGGCTCTATCGCCTAAAAACGGGTCGTTGGCCGGCTCAGTCCTCGGAAACCGGAACCGCGCAGGGGGCTCCGCCCTTGATCACGCGGACCGAGATAACCCCGTCGATGTCCTTAAGGTTCGCCAGCACGTTCTCGCCGACCTCGGACTCGACGTCGATCAGGTTGTAGGCGACGTCGGCCCTGTTTTGGTTCGTCATCGAGGCGATGTTGAGCTTCGCCCCGGCGAGGATGCTGGTGATTTGCCCGATCATGTTCGGGACGTTCTTGTTCGCGATGCAGAGCCGGGCTCCCTTCTCCGGGACGCAGCCCTCGATCTTGCACTTGGGGAAGTTCACCGAGTTGACGATGTTCCCGTTCTCGAGGAAGTCGCGGAGCTGGTTGACGGCCATGAACGCGCAGTTTTCCTCGGCCTCGGGCGTCGAGGCGCCAAGGTGGGGAAGGCAGATTACCCCCTCCGTCGCGAGCAGGGCCTCGTCGGCGAAGTCCGTCACGTGGCAGGCAACCTTCCCATCCTTGATCGCCTGGATCATGTCGGCGTTGTTGACGAGCCCGCCGCGCGCGAAGTTGAGGATGCGCACCCCCTTCTTCATGATCCGGATCTTGTCCGCGTTAATGAAGCCCTTGGTGTCGTTCGTCTGCGGCACGTGGATGGAGATGTAGTCGGCCTGCGCGAGCAGGGCGTCGAGGCTCTCGGCCTTATGCACGGCGCGCGACAGGGACCAGGCGGCGTCGACCGAGATGAAGGGGTCGTAGCCGATGACGTTCATGCCGAGCGTTACCGCGTCGTTCGCGACCATCGCGCCGATGGCGCCGAGGCCGACCACGCCGAGTGTCTTTCCCTTAATCTCGGGGCCGACGAACTGGCTCTTGCCCTTTTCGGCGAGCTCCGGTATCTCGTCGCCCTTGCCCGCGAGACCCTTCGCCCATGCCGCGGCCTTGTGGACCGGGCGGCTGGAGAAGAGGAGGGCCGCGATCACGAGCTCCTTGACGGCGTTCGCGTTCGCGCCGGGGGTGTTGAAGACGACGACGCCTTTTTCGGTGCAGGCGGTGACCGGGATGTTGTTGACCCCGGCGCCCGCCCGGGCGATCGCCTTGACCGTCGCCGGGATCTCGGTCCCGTTCATCTCGGCAGAGCGGACGAGGACCGCGTCGGGATTAAGTATCTCGCTCGCGATCTCGTAGTCGTCGCGGGGAAAAAGGGCGAGACCATCCGGGGAAATTTTGTTCAGGGTCTGGATCTTGTGCATGTACGCGTTCTCCTTCTCATGGAGTTCGCCGGTTGATCCGGCGAACTCCCGAGAAAACCAACCTATTGGTTGGTTTTCTCAAAGTTCTTCATGAACTCGACGAGGGCCTTAACCCCGTCGATCGGCATCGCGTTGTAGATCGAGGCGCGCATCCCGCCGACCAGGCGGTGCCCGGCGAGGTTGACGAGCCCGGCCTTCGCGGCCTCGGAGACGAACTTCTTGTTCATCGCCTCGGCCTTCTCGGCGTCGGCGATCGTCGTCACGAACGGGACGTTCATCAGCGAGCGGTCTTCCTTGGCGGTAGTCGCCTTGAAGAAGGCGCTCTTGTCGAGGAAGTCGTACAGGATGGCGGCCTTCTCGCGGTTCAGTTTGGCCATCGCCTCGACGCCGCCCATCTTTTTCACGTGCTCGAGGACGAGCCCCATCACGTAGATCGAGTAGCACGGCGGGGTGTTGAACATCGAGCCCTCGGCGGCGTGGGTATCGTAGCGGAGCATGGTAGCCACGTCCGCGGGAAGGTCGCCGTCGGGATGGTTCGGCCCGCGGATCAGGTCCTCGCGGATAATCACCACGGTCACTCCCGCGGGGGCGAGGTTCTTCTGCGCGCCGGCGTAGATGATCCCGAACTTGGACACGTCCATCGGCTCGGAGAGGATGTTCGAGGAGGCGTCGCAGACGAGCGGTATCTTTCCCGTCTCGGGGAACCTGTTCATCTTGGTGCCGAAGATCGTGTTGTTCGAGGTGACGTGGACGTAGTCGTAGTCGCCCTCGACCTTGTCGAGCTTCGGGATGTACGAGTAGTTCTTATCCTTGGACGAGGCGACGACGTCGACGGTAAGCCACTTCTTGGCCTCCTTCAGCGCCTTTCCAGACCACACGCCGGTGTCGACGTAGGCTGCCTTCCCCTTCTTCTTAAGGTTCAGCGGGATCATGGCGAACTGAAGGCTCGCGCCGCCCTGGAGGAAGAGTACCTTGTAGTTGGCCGGGATGCCCATCAGCTCGCGGAGAAGGGCCTCCGTATTGGCGATGATCGGCTCGAAGGCTTTTGAGCGGTGGCTCATCTCCATGACCGACTGGCCGGTGCCGTTGCAGTCGAGCATCTCGGCGGCCGCCCGCTCGAGGACGGCCTGGGGAAGCATCGAGGGTCCCGCGGAAAAGTTGTACACTCGTTTCATTGGTTACTCCTTGCGGCGAGCCGGGCCACGAGGGTCCCGAGCGCGTCTATGATGGATACGTTCTCAACCTCGATCCCGTGCGGGACCGAGAGTATTACCGGGGTGAAGTTGACGACGCCGACGATGCCGCACTCGACGAGGCGGTCGCAGGCGGCTTGCGCCTGGGCCGGGGGGACGCAGAGGACGGCGAATTCTATCCCGAGTCGGCCGATCACGTCCTTCATCTTGAAGGTCGGGTACAGGGGAAAGTCGGCCTTTAATATCTCGAGCCGGTTGACGTTCGAGTCGAAGCCGGCGACGAGGGTGAACGGCCCGTCCCCAAAGCCCTCGTAGTCGAGAAAGGCCGAGCCGAGGCGCCCGAGCCCGACGACGCAACACGGATGGGCCTTTTCCGCGAAGCCGAGCCGTTCCCTAATCGCGCGGGCGAGAAGGGCGGGGGCATACCCCAAGGTGGTCGAGGCCTCGGGCGGTATGCCGAGCAGGGAGATGTCCTTTCTGACGGTGTGGCTCGGCCAACCGGTTAGCTGCTCGATTTCGGCCGAGGACAGAGGGGCGTTTTTGCCGCCGCGTTGCTCGAGTAACCGCGCGAGCTGGGAGAGACGTTCTGCTGTCGGTTTCGGAAGCCCCACGGTTATTCTCCTGTGAATAATTTCACTATAATTATAGCGAGCGTGATGGACTG
>ENA-UOWE01006711-UOWE01006711.1-activated-sludge-metagenome-genome-assembly--contig:-NODE-6711-length-10054-cov-7.502050_pt1 | contig 10054 bp, 5 predicted proteins | sample MGYA00249841_ERZ761562 | MGnify/ENA primary metagenome ERZ761562 (study PRJEB28883, sample SAMN05720200) | activated sludge metagenome | isolation source: Anaerobic digester | place: Japan... | reverse complement strand
ACAAGGACATCCAGGATCGAAGCGGCGATGTACACCGGAAGGTGCAACCGGAACCCCGCAGGGCCGGCATCCAAGGGAAGGTAGTACGCCGACACCAGCACGGCGGCACCCACACGCGCCGCCGTGCGCGCGCGGAGTGCTCCGGGGTGGCTCGAACGTTCGTCGTCGTCGATGGCGAGAACGGGATCGGGGTCGCGCACGAGTCCCACCAGAGCGAAGCATGTGGAGGCGATGAGGAACCCAGCGATGATGTCGCTCGGGCGGTGCCACCCCGACCCCGTCAACGTGAGGGCCCACACACCGGTGGCTGCGGCGATCCATGTGACGTGTGAGCGTCGGTCTTCAGTGGCGGCGATGGCCGTGAGGGCAACAGCCATGCCGGCGGTGGCGTGGCCGCTCGGGAAGGTCGGCCGTTCATCGAGCCATCGCGGGTCGGAGAGCGCTGGGCGTCCGAGCCGCGCCTTCGACACCTCGGCGACGGTGACGGCGATGATCGTGCCGACAGCGCACGCTGCTTCGGTGCGCCAGCGGCGATGACGCCCCAGACTCACCAGTGCTGCAAGGAACGTGACAGGGAGTGCGGTGAGGATGCTCAGTCGAAGGACCACCACTCCGGCCCGGCGGACCCCGAGGTCAGTGAGCTTGCGACTTTCACGTGCCAGTTCGTCGATGTTCTGCCCTCCCGGCGTGCGGAGGGCCAGTGCAGCCACCACCACCACGCCCCCTGCACTGAGACCGGCGACCGCTACTCGGCGCACGTCGATCTCGTTGGTGCCGGCGATCCGTCGGATCTGATTCACGACACAACGGTAGGCCCGTGGTTGGTCGCTGAGGTCGTACGGACCCTGTCGCCTCAGGTCAGGAGCGTCAGGTGTTCGTCGGGCGCCGGCTCGGCCGGCGCGGTCTCGCCGCGTTCGTGGCGCCGGAGCAGTCGGAGGATGTGAGGCCCCAGCAGGTCGATGGGGGTGTTCACGAAGCGCTCACCGCCGAACCGGGCGATGTTGTCACGCTGCTGTCGCAGGATCCGGTTGTCCTGGTTGAGCACCACCCGCGCCAGCGGCACGACGAGGGCGCGGGCGACCGTGGTCGGGATCGGCAGTCGGAACGCTGCGATCGCGTGCAGCACACACGAGTCGTCGTCGACCGGGGTGTAGAAGGCGTTCAGCACGATGTGGTGCTGCTCGAGTCGGTACTCCACCTGGGCGAGCGCCGGGACGACGAACCGGTCCGTGTGATCGACGATGCCGTTCTCGATCGACAACAGCTTGCCCAGCAGGCCGGGAGGCACCGGCTCGCCCTCGAAGATCGCCTCGACGGAATCGACGCCGTGGCGAATCGTGACCGCGATGGGGAGCCGTTCCCGGCGGCCGCGGAACAGGCCCTTGTGGAGGAACGAGGTGTGCGGCACGTCGAGGGCGTTCTCGACCGCGGCCAGCATCGGACCGGGCACATCGAGACGGAGGTCGATCGTCCGGTAGCCCGGCTCGTCGACACCGGCCAGACGTGTCGGGCCCACGATGGGTGCGACGCCACTGGGAGCAACCCACACCATGCCGTCCTGTTCGACGACGGGGAACGTCGGCACGCGGCGAACGGCGCGGTCGGCCCGGTCCTCGGCGAGGCCGGGCACCTCGACGCAGGTTCCGTCGCCGTCGAACCGCCACCCGTGATAGCGGCACTCGACCTCGCCGCCGACGCACCGGCCGATCGACAGCGGGACGTTGCGATGCGGACACCGGTCGAGGAGGGCGCGCGCCGAGCCGTCGGCCGCACGGAACAACACCAACGGGACGTCGAGCACACGGCGGCCGATCGGCGTCGATCCCAGCTCGCTCGCGAGGCAGGCGACATACCAGTGGTTCGGCAGGCGGACCGTGGTGAACCGGCCGCTGGGCTGGATGTTCACCGGGACCTCGCCGCTCATCGGGCCGACGATAGCGCTCCCACCCCCGCGAAGATCCATAGGCTCGCCACCATGCATCGTCCGTCGCGACGCCGCGTGGCGGCGGTCCTCACCCTCGCGGTGTTGATCACGGGTGCATGCCTACCGGCGAAGCCGCCGCCCGGCTCGCCCACGGGAGCGTGCCGACCCGCCCCCTTCTCCGCCGATGTCGTCGCGGTGCTCGATGCCTTCGGGGCCGCGAGCCATCACCTCACCGTCGCCGTGTACGACGACCGGTCCGGCTGCTGGTACCACCTGCGGCCGGGGCAACGGATGACAACGGCATCGGTCGTGAAGGTCGAGATCATGGCCGGCACGCTGCTGCGGGCCCAACAGCAGGGACGGGGGCCCACGTTGTCCGAGCACCAGCGGCTGGCCGCCATGATCGGTCGATCCGACGATGCCGCAGCGAGCTCGTTGTGGACCGCGCTCGGCGGGGAGCCGGGGATGGAACGCATCGGGTCGACGTTCGGTCTGGGAGCGACCGACGAGATCGCCCCGACGTGGGGGCTCACGACGACAACGGCGGAGGACCAGGCACGGTTCCTGGCAGCTCTGGTGCACGGCCCCTCGCCGCTCGACGAGGCGTCGCGCACACGGGCGTGGGGCTACCTGACCGACATCACGCCGTCCCAACGGTGGGGCGTCCGCGCCGGCGTGCCGCCCACATGGACCGTGGGTCACAAGAACGGGTTCGCCGGATCCCGCTGCTGCGGATGGCGGGTGAACTCGGTCGGTTATGCCGCAGACCCCGCCGGAGGCGGGTACTCGATCGCGGTGTTGTCCGATGGCTGGCGCACGTTGGCCGAGGGCATCCCGCTCGTCGAGGGCGCTTCCCGAGCTGTCGCAGCCGTCCTGACCTCGGCCCCGGTCGTCTCGGAGTCGGGGGCGGTCCCGGCAGGGTGACGGCCCGCCGTACAGTTGCCGCCCATGGCTCTTCGCACCGCTCCCATCGTCGCCGGCTCCCTGATCGGCGGCTACCTCGTCGCCCGTGAGACCAAGAAGCGTCAGCTCGGCGGGGTCGTGCTCGCCGCCGGCGGCGTGATCGCCGCCCGGGAGTGGGCGGCCCGTGTCGGCACCGCCAAGATGTTCGCCCTCCTCGCCGTGTACCTACTCGGCTTCGGCGCCTCACACCCGTTGGCGAAGAAGATCGGCGCGTGGCCGGCAGTGTTCACCGCCGCCGGCGCTTCGGCCGTGGCGGCCCACGTCGTGTCCGACAGCGCCGCCTGACGAGCACTCCGCGTCGCGGCGATCCGGCTCGAGGCTCGCCCGTCTAGTGCGGGCCGACCTCGCAGACCTCCAGATGTGAGCCCTTGTCGGTGCGGGTGACTTCGATGCCGTAGCCGATCCGTTCGCGGAGGGCGCCGACGTGGCTGATGACGCCGACGAGCCGACCGCCGGCGCGCAGCTCGTCGAGCTCGTCCATGGCCAACTGCAGCGCGTCGGCGTCGAGCGAGCCGAAGCCCTCATCGACGAACAGCGCGCCCAGCTCGACGCCGCCGGCATTGGCCGCGACGGTGTCGGCGACGCCCAGTGCGAGTGCCAGCGAGGCCTGGAAGGTCTCACCCCCCGAGAGCGTCGCGACGTCGCGGTCGTCGCCCGTGTGCGCGTCGCTGACGCGGAGACCGAGGCCGGACTTCCCGGCGTGCCGAGCCGGCTCGCGGTCGACGAGGAGGCGGTACCGCCCCCCGGTCATCCCGGCCAGCCGGTGGTTGGCGTACTCGCAGATCTCCTCGAGGTAGGCCGCGAGGATCCATCGCTGGAGCGACACCTTGGGCGGCAACTTGCCGGCGCACCGCAAGGCGACCCGATGGGTCTCCTCGGCGATGGCACGGGCGGCAGTGGCGCGGTCGGACGCCGCGTGATGCTCGGCGTCGAGACGGCGGAGGTCGGCAGCGGCGGCTCCGAGACGGGCAGCTCGTTGCACGGCGTCGGTGTGTGCTGCCCGCGCGACCGACACGGCCTGATGGGCCCCGTCGGTGTCGGGCCGCTCGTCGGGGAGCGCCTCGAGATCAGGGGTCGCGAGGACCGCCGCAGCCGCTGCGAGCTCGGCGTCATGGTGCCGAACCGATTCGGCGAGGCGGGCGAGCTCGTCGGGAGACGTCAGCGCGGCCGTCGCCTCGGCGGCATCGTCGAAGGGGGACGAGGCGAGATCGCTGCGCAACCGGGCCTCGGCCTGCTCGAGCGCTGCGGTTGCCAGATCGTGGGCCCGCACGGCCTCCCGCAATGCCGACAAGGTGGTGGCGACGTGCTCGACCGACGCGATCGTCGTGCGCAGGTCGAGGTCGGGCCCGTCGCCGAGCACCCGGCTGATCTCGAGTTGGGCCGCCTCGGCCTGTGACACCGATGCGTCGGCGTCGGCATGATGGCCGGCGATGACGCCGGCGAGCTCGAGTCGGCGGGCCTCGAGGACGTCGCTTCGCTCGATCGTGGCCTCGACCCGGGCCGTCAGGGCCGGGATGCGTTCCGCCGAGCGGCGGGCGGCGTCGACCTGCGCCCGGGCGTCGGCCGCCAGGCGGACGGCGTCGTCGAGCGTTGGGCGATCACCGACCTTCGCGAGCAGGAGAGTGATCTCGGTCGCCAGCTCTCGTTCCTCGGCCTCGGCACGATCGAGCGCGAGTGCGGCGGCATCCGCGATGGCCTCGGCCTCGTCGACCTCGGCACGCTCCACCTGGTCGTGGGCGGGCCGGGCCGGATCGGGATGGGTGGTCGACCCGCAGACCTGGCAGGGGTCATCGGGGCCGAGCGTGGCGGCCAGTACGGCCGCGATGCCCGACAGGTAGTTCTCGCGGCGGTCGGCAAGCCGAAGCCGCGCCGTGGCACTGGTGTCGGCTGCCGCGATGCGGGCTTCGCGGGCAGCCGCGTGGCGGGGCTCGAGCGCAGCGAGACGGCGGCACGCCTCGCTGCGCTCGCTGGCGATGGCGGCGGCAGCGGCGAGCGACTCGACCCGCTCGGCAGCGCTCCGCGCCTCGATCAAGTGGGTCGCGGCGGCCTCCCGAGCAGTCGCCAGTTCCTCGAGTTCTGCGGTAACGGCATCCGATTCGTCGGTCGCGGCCGCCGCCAGACGACGCGCCCGCTGCGCCGCGGCCCAGTGGCGCTCGACCAGTGCGGCCGTCTCCGACAACCCCCGGAGTACCCGGCGGTGTGCCCCGACCGCTTCGCCGGCCGTCACGATCGCGGCGCTGTCGGGGAGGGTGTCGTGCACCACGGCATCGAGCTCGAAGGGAAGGGTCGGCGACGACTCGACCGCAGCGCGCAGTGTGCGTTGGTGCGTCGCGGTGGCGGCGGCAGCACTCGACGCGGCCTCGGCGGCGGACGCCACCGCGTCGAGGCTGGGACGGAGGGCCTCGGCGAGCTGCGAGCGAAGGAGCACGGTGCGCGTCGCGTCGATCGACTCGGTGCGAGCTGTGAGACGCTCCACCCGCTCCTGTGCCGCGTGGCGGCGATCCCACCGAGCGGCGACGGCATCGGTCGTTCGCTGGTGGACGAGCGCCTCGTCGAGCAGACCTTCGCCGGCTGCGGCGGTGCGCTCCGCCTCGGCGTGGAACGCGTCGGTGCGTTCGACGACGAACCGGAACCACTCGGGCGGTTCGAGCTGGTGGAGCGACGGGGCGGAGTCGCCGTGGCGCGTCTCGGCGGGGCGGCCGAGGTCGTGGTCGAACAACCGGCCCTCGGCGGCCACCGCGGCCAACACCAGCTCCTCTGCCGGTGCTCTCAGGTCGATGCCCTCGACCTGCTCGAGATCGCCCCACTTGAGCCGGGCTTCGGCGGCCAGGTCGTCGAGGCGCGCCTCGATGCGCTCGGCGTCGGACACCGCTGCTGCGGCCCGCTCCTCGAGCCACGACGTCATCTCGGAGAACAGCGTGGTGTCGAAGAGCGTCCGCAGCAGCTCCTCCCGCTTGTCCGAATCGGCTTGGAGGACACGCTCGAACTTGCCCTGCGGCAGCAGGATCACCTGGTGGAACTGCGCGACGTTCAGACCGATGACGTGCTCGATCTCGGCGCGCACGTCGGCCTGCTTGGTGGAGACGCTCACCCAACCGTCGTCGGTCAGACGTTCGAGGTGTACCCCACCCGCTTTCGGTGTGGTGCCTCCGCCCCGCTTGGGTGCGGTGTACGCCGGCGTGCGTGAGATGCGGTGACGACCGGCCGAGACGGTGAACTCGAACTCGACGAGCGGCTGGGTGCCGAGTTCGACGTAGTGCGAGACGAGACGGTCGCGACTGCGATCGCCGGGAAACTCGCCGTAGAGGGCGAACGTGATGGCGTCGAGCAGCGTCGACTTGCCGGCGCCGGTCGGGCCGTGGATGAGGAACAGGCCCTCTTCGGCCAGTCGGTCGAAGTCGACGACCTCGTGACCGGGGTACGTGCCGAACGCCGCGAGTTCGAGCCGATGTGGTCTCATGAGACCCCGACCTCGGGCACCCCGGACGTGGAGAGACGCGCCCGGTAGGCGGCCTCGAGGAGTTCGAGCTCACGCGTCGTCGGAGCGGCACCGTGCTGGTCGGCCCAGAAGCGCTGCGTCAGTTCGAGCGGCGAGACGTCGCGGCGGTCCCGCCGGGGCCCGGCCGCCGAGACATCGAGCACGCGACCTTCGGGGCGATGACGCAGCTCGACCACACGCGGGAAGCGACGCTTGAGGCGGGCCATGGCCTGGTGGGGCAGCTCGGTGTCGGTCAGCGTTGCGCGCACCCATGCCGTCTCCGCCTCGGTGTGCGAGCGATCTGACACCAACTCGTCGAGGCGGCCGGTGATCGATCGCACGTTCATGCCGACGTCGAGTCGGACCCGGTCGACGGTGGCAGCGCCGTCGGGGCCGAGCTCGACGATGCTCACGCTCTTGTTGTGCCGTTCCTCGGAGAACGAATAGGGCAGCGGCGAGCCGCTGTACGCGACGCGGCCGTCGGCGAACGCCTGGGGCCCATGGAGATGCCCGAGGGCGACGTAGTCGAACCCGTCGAACGCATCGATCACAACGTGTTCGACGTTGCCCATGCTCAGGTCGCGCTCGGAGTCGGACGGCGCGCCGCCGACCACGAACGTGTGGGCGACGACGACCGACCGGACGCCGGGTCGACGACCGAGATCGGTGCGGACCCGCGCCGTCGCCGCCCGCGTCACGTCGTCATGGCCCGGGCGGCGGGTCGGACGTTCGTCGTCGTCGAGCAGCACTGCGGCGGCCGCGGCCGGGTCGAGGTAGGGGATCGGGTAGATGGCGACGGTGGACCCACCCCGTGCCGGTTCGACCAGGACCGGCTCATGGGCCCGGCGGAGGTCGCCGCGGATGGTGACGCCTCCGGCGGACAGGAGCCGGTCGTGGACGCTGACTCGCGGCGCGGAGTCGTGGTTGCCGCTGATCGCCACGACCGTTGCACCGGTGGCCCGCAGACGGGCGACGGCGTCGTCGAAGAGACTCACGGCCTCGAGCGGTGGGACGGCACGGTCGAACAGATCGCCGGCGATGATCACCGCGTCGACCTGCGCGGCGATGGTGAGGTCGACGATGGCGTCGATCACGGCAGCCTGCTCGCGTTGCAGCGACGCTCCGTGGAACGTGCGGCCCAGATGCCAGTCGGAGGTGTGCAGCAACCTCATGGCACCAAGCTACGACGGGGGTGTGACAGTGAGCGGAACCCTGCCGTCGGGCTCAATCGAGATCGATCGGGCGGAATCGCGACTCGGGGTGGTTCCGGCGGATCTCGACATAGGCCGCAGCGAACGCAGCGACGCACTCGCCGAGGTGGGGGGCCAGGTGGCGGGCCTCGTCGCTCCACCGCGTGGCCAGGTCGCGGTGGGCGCCGTCGAGGGCGGCCAGGAGCCCGGCGGTCAGCAGCGGGAGCACGATGCGACCCCGCTCCGACGATCGGTGCGCCGCCCAGAGTGGGTCGAGGTTCGCCAACGTGGCCGCCGTGGACCGCCACTGTCGAAGGGGACGACGATGGCGCTGCTCCCATGCAGCGAGGCGCTCGAGGTCCTCGGTGATCGCCGCCTCCCAGACGTGGGCCGCGAGCGGGTCGTCCCGGTCGTCGTCATCGTCCTCCGCTACGGCATCGGACAGTGCGCTCGCCAGCGCGCCGACGAGTCGGCGAAGTGCGACGTCGGCCGACTCGATGGCGATGGGTGGGGTCCGAACGGTCGCGGCGGGGTCGGGCGACACGGGAGTGCCCGGGACCGCGAGGTCGTGCACGGCGGGCTCGAACCCCTCCCGCGTGACGGTGAGCGTGACGGTCCGGGGCGGCCCGGGGTCGACGAGGTGGTCGAGGCCGAAGCTGCCGCGCTCGTCGTCGATCCACAGGTCGGCGAGCACCGAGGTGTGACGGGTGCGTCCGTCGGCGACGATCAGCTCGACCTCGGCGGTCGGCGGCACGTGGCGGCGGAAGACCAGCCGAGGCAGGCGTTGTGAAGCGTCGCTGTTCGCGGCGAGGAGGTGCGCTCCCAGACGGTGATCGACCGCCACGGTGACCTGGGCGCGGCCGCGTTGGGACACGGAGATCTCGGTGCGATCCGTCAGGTCGACCTCGATGCGCTCGAAGCCGATCCACCGGCCGACCAGCAGCGTCCGCTCGGCCGCACCGTCGACGCGTGAACCGGACGGGGCGATCACCGTCGCCGTGCGCCCGCCGAGCGGCAGGACGTGGTGGTGGAAGCGACCCGATTCGTCGAAGACGAGCACGATCCGGTCGTCGGCGGCGGACTGGATGCCGATGTCGTGTGGCGATGCCCGACGGGTGGTGCCGACGGTGACGGCCCACTTGCCGCTGCGGCTGGTCGGCAACGGCACGGTCTTGCAGTGGGTCGCCGACCCGTACCCGAGCAGCTCGCCGTTCAGATGCCACCGCGACGCGTTGCGGGGCAACTCGAGCTCGGGTCCACTCCCGGGGTCGCGGCCCAGTCGGAGCAGCGGGCGGGCACGCTCACCCCACGGATCGGTCGGCTGGGCGCCGGCCGTCAGCCGGCCCCACGCGGCGGCGACGAGGGCGGGCGGAAGGGGATCGAGCGCCGCTGGTGGAGCCTCGGGCGTCGGGTCGGAATATCGCCACCGAACCAGGTCGAGCAACGCCTCGAGCATCCGGGCACCGTGGTCGGTGCGGGTCAGGAGCCGGAACGTGGGATCGCCGATCATCGAGCTCACCGCCCGGTGCGCTGACAACCAGTCCTGTGCGACCTCGCGGCCGCTGCGGGCACCTGCCCAGTGCGACGTGATGACGGCGTCGAGCACGGCGGGCACGAGGTCGGGGGTGATGCCGACGTGGAGCTGCATCCTGCGGACGTAGCGGACGCGGTGGTCGAACTCGTCGCGCTGCTCCACTTCGCGGAACACCGGCTTCGACAGGCGGACCAGCGCCTCGGAGAACGCGAGGCCGAGGGGGTTGGTGCGTCGGAGCGCGGAGATCGGGACGAGGGCGTCGAACTCGGTAGGGCTCGGATGGATCCGGGTCTGGCGGACGAGGAATGCGGCCAAGGTCGCCGGGTAGACCCGGCCCAGTCGGTCGAGTGGCTCGCGACGCACGAGCCGCGACAGCGAGATCTGCGTCTCGGCCGCGAACGAGTCGAGGTCGGCCTCGCCGATGAGCGCCACCGCGTCGATGGCCAACTGGAGGTCGTGTTCCAGTTGTTCGGAGTTCCGCGGTGCCGGCGGAAGGTCGGCGAGGTCGTCGACCGGGAGCTCGTCGGTGCCGGCTCGGACGAGGTGTCTCGGCCAGTAGGGGTCGGGCTCGGCTCCGTGGGTGGCACCGGCGAGCCGGGATGCCGGGGCGCGGCCGGAGGTCGGGCGGTCGAGCTCTGCTCGGAGGTATGCGCTGAGTGAGGTCAGCGTTCGCGCGAGCGCCGGCGGCCAGTAGGGCTCGACGCCGGCGGTTCCCGGCACGGACGGATCCCGGAGGGGGACCGCCACGGGGTGGGCGAGGACTGTTCGAAGGTAGGCGTCGAGCTCGGCGAGCGACCGGGCGAGGGCCGGCGGCCACCACGGGTCGGGCGTCGCGGTGCCACGCCGAGCGTCGTCGGGAAGGCGGATGGCGAGCGGGCCGGCGAGCGCCGTCTCGACGTACGCCTGCAACACCGGGACGAACGCGACTGCGCCGAAGGGGTCGACCGGCGGGCGTTCGACGCTGG
>ENA-UOWE01006704-UOWE01006704.1-activated-sludge-metagenome-genome-assembly--contig:-NODE-6704-length-10058-cov-3.962211_pt1 | contig 10058 bp, 9 predicted proteins | sample MGYA00249841_ERZ761562 | MGnify/ENA primary metagenome ERZ761562 (study PRJEB28883, sample SAMN05720200) | activated sludge metagenome | isolation source: Anaerobic digester | place: Japan... | reverse complement strand
CAAGTGATCCATCGCGCGGGCAGCCGGCTTGCATTGGCTGCCCGCGCCCGTTTGTCTCTTCTCTTCCTCACCTATGCTCAAACAGTACGACGTCATCGTGGTAGGCGCCGGCCACGCCGGCTGTGAGGCCGCCCTCGCAGCGGCACGCCTCGGTGCCAGCACCCTCCTGTTGACGATGAACCTCGACCTCATCGCCCAGATGCCGTGCAATCCCAGCGTTGGCGGGCCGGGCAAGGGTCACCTGGTGCGCGAGATCGATGCGCTGGGCGGCGAAATGGGACGCAACACCGACCGCACCTTTGTGCAGGTGAGAATGCTCAACCTGTCGCGCGGACCGGCGGTGCGCGCCCTGCGCGCGCAGGCCGACAAGCGCCTCTACTCGCTGACCATGAAGCACACCCTGGAGCAGACGGAGCACCTCGACCTGGCCCAGGGGCAAGTGGAAGGGCTGCTCGTCAGGGGCGACCGCGTGACCGGTGTGGTCACCGCACTCGGCCAGGCGTTCGCCGCGCCGGCGGTGGTGCTTACTGCGGGCACATTCCTCAACGGGCGCATCCTCTCCGGCGAGTCCTCGTTTGCCGCGGGCCGCTCCGGCGAGTTCGCCGCGGTGGGCCTGTCGGCATCGCTGCGCGAGCTCGGCCTGGAGCTGGGTCGTCTGCAGACCAACACCCCGCCGCGGGTCGACGCGCGAACCATCGATTTCGGCCAGACCGAGCCGCAGCAGGGCAGCGACGTGCCGCTCTACTTTAGCCACGAATCGCGCGCTGACCGCGACCCACTCGTGGTCGACGCCGAGAAATGGCTCAACCTGGTCTATCCCGCTGTCCGGCGGGGTCAGTGGCGGCTGCAGGTGCCTTCCTACCTGGTGCGAACCAATGAGGAAACGCACCGTGTGGTGCGTGAGAATCTCAGCCGCTCGCCGATTGCCTCGGGAACGATCCACGGCGCCGGTCCGCGCTACTGCCCATCGATCGAGGACAAGGTCGTTCGCTTCCCCGGCAAGCAGGATCATCAGCTCTTTCTAGAGCCAGAGGGCCTGGCCACAGCGGAAGTCTATGTGCAGGGGCTATTCACCAGCCTGCCGGAGGACGTACAGCTCCAGATGCTGCACACCATCCCGGCACTGGCCGCAGCCCGAATCATGCGCGCTGGCTATGCCGTCGAGTACGACTATGTGCCGTCGGCGCAGATCCTGGCCACGCTGGAGAGCAAACGGGTCGGCGGCCTGTTCCTGGCCGGACAGATCAATGGCACGTCGGGCTATGAGGAAGCGGCGGCTCAGGGGCTGCTGGCCGGCATCAACGCCGCGCGCCAGGTGCAGGGCAAGGCAGGGGTCATCCTGCGGCGCGATCAGGCCTACATCGGCGTGCTGATCGACGACCTGGTGACCAGGGAGCAACACGAGCCGTACCGCATCTTTACTGCCCGTGCCGAGCACCGGCTGCTGCTGCGACACGACAACGCCGACCTGCGGCTGACGCCCCTGGGCCACGAGCTGGGGCTGATCAGTGCGGAACGGCTCCAGCGCGTCGAGGCCAGGAGACAACGGCTGTCAGACGAGATCAGACGGCTGGCCAACACCGCGTTGCCCCCTTCTGCCGGGGTGGCCGAGACGATGTGCCGCCTGGGCTACGATGCCCCGACACAAGACGTGAACCTGCTGCAGCTCTTGCGGCGGCCGGAGGTGAGCTACTCGCTCATCGAACAGCTCTCGCCCCCCGCGAGCTTGCTGGAACCGGAAGAGGCCGAGTCGCTGGAGGTAGAGGCCAAGTACGAGGGTTACATTGCCCGCGAGGCCGCCGAAGTGGAACGTCAGCGGCGACTGGAAGAGTGGCGGATCCCGGATGGCATTGACTATGGCCGGCTGACGGGACTGCGGACAGAGGCGGTGGAAAAGCTGTCGCGCTTCCGTCCGGCCACCGTTGGCCAGGCCAGCCGCGTCGAAGGGGTCAATCCCGCCGACATCTCGGTGCTGCTGGTGCACCTGACTCGACTGCGCGGCGAAAAGTAGCTAGTCCTCGACCAACCGACCCTTGATCAGCACGGGCAGCACCAGCCGCGACGACAGGCGCTGGTAGTACACGTCCCAGTTGTCCGTCGTCACCCGATTCGACCACACGGCGTGGAACTGCCCCTGAGAGTCGATCGCCAGAACCAGGTCGGTCACCCCGGACGGGTCGCTCTTCACCGTGGCGGGCTGCGACCACTCGTCCCTGCCGCCAGCCCTCTGGCGGTAGACGGCCCGAACCCCTTCATCCCAGCCGATGTACACCGCTGCGCCCGGACCGACTGCCTCGCTGGGAACATAGGCGTCCGCCCCCTGGCTGGAAATGCATTCGGGAACTGACCAGTAGCCAACCCAGCCGTAGGTGTAATAGACGGCGTTGCGCGGCCCTACTCGCTCTTGCCAGGTGACGTGGGTACGTTCATCGCGATCCGAGGCCAGGCTGGCAATGACCGAGGTGGCGCCAGGCGAGTCGGACAGGTTCTCGGGCAGAGACCAGGCCCCCTGCAAGAGCTGAGAATGGTAGATCTCGTAGGGAGCGCCCACCGCATCGCGGTCCTGCCAGACCACGTGGACCACATTGGCCGGGCTGACGCTGATTGCTGGAGCGCCGCCCACGGCGTGAGGAATAGGCTCGTTGAGCCAGTAGGTGCCATTCCAGCAGCCATGGTAGATCACGCTGTAGCCGGGCGTGTTGTCGGCCCAGACGACGTGCAGCACGCCATCGGGGCCCAGAGCGATGTCGGGCGAAGAGGACACGCCACTGGTATTGGACACGTTGCGCGGCAGGCTCCAGGTCGAGCCGTTCCAGCGGCAGTAGTAGATCTCATAGTTCTCGGCGAACTCGTTCACCAGCACCAGGTGAGCCACGCCAGAAGCATCGACCGCCAGGGCGGGCTGCTCACCTGTGGCCACGCTGCGGCTGGTCGTCCATGCACCCTGGATCAGGGCGCGATGGTAGATGCGGGTGCCCTCTTCCCAGGCCACGTGCACGCTGCTGCCGTAGACGGCCAGTGCCGGAGCGCGCGAACTGGCCGGAGAGTCAGAGACATTGAAGGCTGAGGGCGGAACTGCCGACTGGCACCGTGCAACCGGGGAAGACAGCAAGGGGACTCTGCCGGACGCTGAGACAGAAGAGGCGGGCAGACAGGCCAGCAGGACCAGGAACGTGACCAACCAGCCCCTGGCCCGAGGGGCCCTATTGCACAACCCCTGCCGCACCTGATGCCTCGCCATATGCCCGTTTCCGCCAGGGCTGATTATACCCCACCCGGAGACAAAGGGGTACATCAGTCGGACGGAGCAAGGCGGGTTCGGGAGGCGGCGCGACGGCGCCGTCTAGTCCGGTCGCAAGAGACGAATGCGCAGAGCGAGGAGAGAGCCGCTCTGCAGCCTGAGTGCGCGCACCTGAGCTTTGGCGCCAACCTCTGCCGGTGCGCGACTTTCATCGATGAACGTCTGCGGTCCAATGGCCACAGTCACGCCGCCTACCACCCACTGGTCGCTGGCGATTGACTCCACCAGGCCTTCCAGGTCCACCTGGGAGCCAGAGCCGGCACCCTTCACCACAATCACCAGCGCCAGCACGGCTCCGGAGGGCTGGAGCACCCCCTTGACCTGGCTGGTCTGGCCTACCTGCGGCGTGCCACGGATCTCAGTGACGGGGCTGATGAGGACGGTGATGTCGTTCACGGTCCAGCTCTCCGCGCCGAGGCCCTGAATGGGGCCTTCGAACTCGACCTCGGCGTAGGCGTCTGGATAGCTCACTTTGATGGACCTGGCCAGCAGGGAATCGCGGCTCAAGCGCACCGCCTTGACCGTGGCCAGATAGCCAACTTCGGGGCGCCCTTCCACCACGGTGCGTTCGGTGACCAGAATGATGCGGTTGCAGACGATCCAGTACTTGGGCTCGAGTTCATCGATCACGCAGCGGAACTCAACGGTGCTGCCCAGCTCGCCCGCGTCGGGCCGCAGGGCAACGCTCCTCGCTGCCAATAGGCCGCCATCGTCCACGCTGGCCACGACCACTGCCTCGGCTCCCCGGACCGTCGCGGCCGCAGGGGCAGTGGCCGGATCGATACGCAGAGGCAGCCCGTCAACCCACCACTGGTTGGGATGGAGCAATTCAACGGGACCGGAGAGCTTGACCAAAGGGCGGCGCCACGGACCATCGGCTGCGACGGGGGTAAAGCCTGCCGCAAAGCAGGCCAGGAACAGCACGGCTGCGATCAGCAGAGTCTCGCCTGAGGCGAGACGCCTAGCGGCCGCGCCTCGGCCAAACGAGCGGCACCTTGGCTCATCCATGAGACGGCGCAACCTCTCTTCGCCGGGCTACTGCCCGACCGTCGGCTCCGCACCAGGCGTAGCCACTGCAGCGGGCTGGACGACAATGCGCCGACCCAGCACCGCACCACCTGGCAGCAACAGACCCTGCACCTCCGCCTCGGCGCCCACTTCTGGCTTTCCCACCACCACTGTCTGGCTGTCAAGGCGCACTACGACCCCTTCGACCACCCATTCTCCAGCGCTGATGGACTGGATGAGGCCCTCGAACTGCACCTCTTCGGTGGGCAGGTGGATGACGATCTGGCGCGCCAGAGTGGTGCCATCGCTCAGGCGAACGGCCTTGACCTCGGCCAGCAGGCCCTTCTGCGGGCTGCCACTGATCAGTGTGTAGGGGTTGACGATAAGCTCGTGTCCGCCAACGACCCAGCGTGTGTCGCTCCAGCTCTCGATCAGCCCCTGGAACTCGACTGGCTGTTCCTGGGCTGGTTCCGACGCCTCGACCTTGATCTCGACCGCGCTCAGGGTATCGTCCTCGTTGCGAAGGGCCACCACGGACGCCATTGCTCCGACAGCCGCCCGGGCCTCTGCTTCGTCGATCCTGGTCGTGCGCGTGATCTGAATCTCCACTCCGTCAACGGTCCAGACCCTGGCCGTCATGCTGTCAATCCGGCCCCGGATGCGCACCTTGATCTCGCGTGGCGGGGTAGCAGTAGGCGGCACTGGCGTTTCGGTCGACGTTGCGGTGGCGCTCGGCACCTTGGTCGGCATGCGGCTGGCAGTGGGAGTGGCCGGCACCTCGCCAGGAGCTACTGTTGGCTTGGCCGGGGGAATGGTGGGCACTTCTGTCGGCGGCTCACGGGTCGGCACTCGGGTAGCGCTCGGCTCGGGCGTATCGGATGGCGCCGGTACGATGACCAGCGGAGGCGCCGCCGCGATGCGCGTGGCCCACAGGCTGCCGTCGCTCATCGACCGTGCGTCAACTCGCACCAGGTCTCCCAGGCCAAGATCCCCTTCGATGATCGTCTGCGGCGAGATGAAGACGACCACCCCGCTGACCACCCACTGAGAGGGAGATGCCTCTTCCACACTGCCGCGGAAGGACAGGTCGGCCACGCGGTGGCTGGACACCACGGCCACAGCCTCATCGCGCCGCCGTTGGTCCAGCTCCTGCTGCAATTGCGCCTTGGCCTGCGGGTTGACGGTAAAGACCAGTTGGAACTCTTCGGCCATCCTCTTGACCGGGTAGAGAGCGTCTCCGGGCAGACTGTTGGCCGAGGCGGCGATGGTGCCGCGTCCCAGCAGAATGACCAGCAGGATGCTGGCCAACGTAACCACAATGGCACTACGCCGCATCAATGCCTGAAGGCTCAGCCAGCCAACTGGCCGGCGTGCGTTCAGGCGGTCGTGCTCGGCGATATTCAGGCGCGCTGTTTCCTGCAGCAGCCGCTGCCTGCCGGCCTTGAGGCCGCCCGGCGGAGGAGGCGCGTCAGCGCGCATCGCCGCCAGATCCACGGCAAGCTGAAGCAGGGGCCGCACATCCCGCTCCTGCTCCGGGTGTTGTTCAATGAACGACTCGAGCTCGCTCTGGGCGTTCTGCCCCGCACTCGCCGTAATTCGATTCAGGCCTTCGTCCAAAGTGGCTTCGAGGCTTTTCCTCATAGCTCTTCTCCGCCGATGATTCGACGTAGCGCCGCCAACGCTCTGAACTGCAACGATTTCACTGCACCTTCCGACTTGCCAATGGCCCTGGCCACCTCGGCATTGCTAAAGCCTTCCAGGAACTTGAGCGTGATGACCACGTTCTGCTCCCCGGTAAGCTGGTCAATGGCCGACCTCAGGCGCTGCTGGGCGATGGAACGCTCGGCAATGTCCGCCGGGTGCTCTTTGGGCGGCACAGGCCACTCCTAAGGGGCAACTCCTCCTGCCGCCCGGCCCGGAAGTAGTCGACCACCAGGTTGTGCGCGATGCGGTAGAGCCAGCCAGAGAAGGAACTCTGCCAGGCCCTCGACGAACGGATCGCTTCCAGCATGCGCAGGAAGACAGTGGCCGTCAGGTCCTCAGCCAGGTGGGCATTGCCCAGGCGGTGATATATGTAGTTGTAGATGCGTAGGGAGTAACGATCATAGATCTCCGCTATGGCGGCCTGATCGTACTCTCTAGCCCTGCTCAGGAGTGCCGCTTCGTCAATCGGCTGCATCCCAGGGCCGCTCTCCTCTCTTGAAGACGTGGCGGGGTAGTGGAAGATACGGCGAGCCTCGACAACTGGCTTGACTCTCCCACACAATATACTCCCAAGTGAGAGCTATTGTCAAGCACTTGCACGATGGGCGCCAGTGGGCTAACATAGCAGTGGCCAACGCGCGATGTGATTTCTTGTTTTGCTGCTGGCCAGAGGAGGCAAGAATGCAATACAGCACGATGCTCAAGCGAGCCGCCCATATCGCCTGGCACTATCGGGCACTGTGGTTCTTTGGCTTTCTGCTGGCGCTGTTCGGCGGCGCCGGTGGAGGCTATGGCCGCGGCGCCAACTGGAGCCTGGACCGCAGCGACCTGTACCGACCGGAATGGGCGCTCGGGCTGGTGCTGCTGGTTGGCCTGGCGGCGCTGCTTCTGGCGCTGCTGGCGATAGTGCTCACCGCCCTCAGCCGTGGGGCGTTGATCGGCATGGTCCAGCAAATCGAGGAGGGCCAGCCCACCACCATGCAGAACGGCTGGAGAATTGGCCTGTCGCACCTCGTGTCGATGATCGGGATCGACCTGCTGACCGGCATCCCGGCGGCCATCGTGGCCACCCTGCTGCTGTTGCTGGGCGCTTCGCCCCTGCTTCTCCTGTTGGTCAGCTCTGGCTCGGCTGGCCGCGGCGAGGCCCTGGCCGTGCTGGGGATCATCCTGGCCGTGCTGCTGGAGCTGGCCGTCATCGTGCTGCTGGTGGTCGGCGGGCTGGTCCTCAGCCTGGTCGTAGAGCTCGCCTACCGGCGCTGCGTGCTGGCCGGCGAGGGTGCAGCCCGGGCCATTGCTGGGGGATGGAAGACACTCCGGGCCAACCTCGGGCGGATTGGCGGCCTCTGGCTGATCCTTCTGCTGCTCGACCTGCTGGCGGGAGCGGTTATGCTCCCGGGGTACCTGCTTCTCGTTGGTGCGGCTGGCGGCATCGGTGCGCTGGTCTATCGGGGTCTCGCATCACCTGTTCCGGCCGTGCTGGTTGGATTGATCATCTTTGTCCCGGGCCTGTTGGTACTCTCCCTGATCAGCGGCGTTTATCAGGCCTTCCGCTCAACCTTCTGGACCCTGGGCTACCGCGAACTGCAGGCCCTGTCCGCACCGATACTCTAATCACCACATACCAAAGGACCGCACGGCTTGGCGTGCGGTCCTCTTCTCCCAACCGGCGCTACTACGCTGGCTGCTCGCGGGGAGCCAGCCCTGTGCGAACAAAGACCCACGGCGCACCGAAAGACGCCCACAGTCCGATGAGCCCGTAGCGCAGCACACGAAAGCCCAGGCCGGCGGGCAGGACGAGCTTGAGCCCGGCATAGAGGGCCAGCACCACCGCAATCCCCACCGCAAAGCGCAGCAGACGCGTGGCCGTGGTGCCTCCATTGCCAAAGCATACGTAGCGCCGCTCCAGGATCACACCCAGCGACAGACCCAGCAGCGTGCCCATCGCCGAGCAAGTATCCGTCTCGACATGCAGGAGCAGCAACACCAGCGGCACGGCTACGGCCAGGGCGAGCTGAGCAGGCAACGACAGGTGTATGCGCCCGGCAAAGCGTTTCTCCAGACTGATCCAGAGCAGTACCAGGAGCGTGCCGACGAGCGTGCCAACAATCACGTCCTGGGGGTAGTGTACCCCGAGGTAGACGCGCGAAAGACAGACCAGCCCGATGACGGCGGCCGCAGTCACCCACAGCCAGCGCTTGCGCCGGCTGGCAGCCAGATAACCCCAGGCAGTGGTGGTAGACTGGGCGTGACCGCTGGGGAACGAATAGCCAGTCGCGTGGTCGAGCACCCGCACCAGGTCCGCTGAAGGCCGAGGCACGGCAAAGATCCCCTTGAGCACCGCGTTGACATAGGCCGAGAGCAGGTAGAGCAGGCCGGCCCGCAGCGCCAGCCGCTTGTCGATCACCCAGTACAGGAAAGGCACCAGCAGTAGATAGAACTTTTCGTCGCCCAGCATGGTGACGGCCCGGAAGAACGAGTCCAGGAGCGGGCTGCCCCAGGCTTGAACCGCCTGGTTGCCCTGTATACCCCACCGCAGCAGCGCTTCCATCAGCACCTCCCTGTTCGTGATCAGCGGGCCAGAGAACGCAGGCAGCGAAGAACGATGCGGCCACACACGACCATATCGTCCACGGCCACCTGCTCGTGCGTGGTGTGTTCCCCTGAGGCGCCCATGCTCAGGTTCACTACCTGTCGGCCATCCGCATTAAAGATGTTGGCGTCACTGCCGCCGCCGGTCGGCACGAGTTGCGGCTCCACGCCCTCGGCGCGGCAGGCCTCGCTCAGAGCGTGGACCATCGGCTCATCCGGCCCGAGCTCGTAGCCCAGATAGGAGCGGGCAATATCGATCTCTACAGTTGTTTCGAAGGCCCTGGCCGCGTCCTCCAGGGCGCGGCGCATCACGGCGGTCTGCGCATCCAGCCGGGCCACGTTCCTGCTGCGCGCCTCTCCGGTCAACTCTACGCGGTCGGGAACGATGTTGCGTGCTCGGCCACCCTGGATAATGCCGATGTTGGCCGTAGTCTCGGCATCGATGCGCCCCAGCGGCATGTTGTGGATGGCCTCTGCGGCCACCTTGATGGCATTGATTCCCGCTTCGGGGTTGGCTCCGGCGTGAGCTGCTCGGCCCAGCACCACCGCGGTCACGAGATCGTGCGTGGGAGCCGAGACGACAATCTCCCCGGGAGGCCCGCCCGCGTCGAGCGAGATGCCCAGCCGCGACTGCAGGCGCGAGCCGTCCAGCGACCTGGCACCGTTGAGCCCGACCTCTTCCTGGACGGTAATCACCACCTCCAGCGGCGGGTGGGGCTGGCCAGATTCGGCGAGCACGGCCAGCGTCTCCAGAATGATGGCAATGCCCGCTTTGTCGTCGGCGCCGAGGATGGTCGAGCCATCGCTGCGGACGATCCCGTCCTGAACCATGGGTCGAATGCCCCGACCGGGCATAACCGTATCCATATGGGCCGCCAGCATCACCGGCTGGCCACGGCCGGGCAGCCGCGCCACGAGATTGTGAATGGCGTCCGGCTCGACGGCGAGCCCGAGACGGCTCAGCTTCTCAGCCAGATGGTTGGCGATGACCTCTTCCTCGCCCGACGGGCTGTCGATGCGCACCAGCTCCAGGAAGGTGTCCAGCAAACGCTGCGAGTTGACCAACTTGATCCTCCTTGAATCCTTTGCATTTGGGGCCCGGCCCATTATAATGGCCTGGCAATTCTGTGGAGAGGTCGCATAGTCCGGTCTAGTGCGCGCGACTCGAAATCGCGTGGGCAGCAATGTCCCGTGGGTTCAAATCCCACCCTCTCCGCTCTCCCTGGCAGGCGCTCCGGGTTACCGGGGCGCCTGTTCCTGTTCTTGCCCGAGGCGCAGCCAGGCCGCAGCGAGCTCGCTCAGGCAATCGGCGGTGAGCACCGGCACCCCGACCGAAGAACGAATCTCCTCCAGGGTCGCGTCGTCCAGCGTCCTCTCCTTCGCTGCGTCGAACATCGCGCCTGGCAATACCAGGAGCCGGCCCACATCCTGACCGGCCAGCGCCGCGTGCACATCG
>ENA-UOWE01006695-UOWE01006695.1-activated-sludge-metagenome-genome-assembly--contig:-NODE-6695-length-10075-cov-4.365669_pt1 | contig 10075 bp, 6 predicted proteins | sample MGYA00249841_ERZ761562 | MGnify/ENA primary metagenome ERZ761562 (study PRJEB28883, sample SAMN05720200) | activated sludge metagenome | isolation source: Anaerobic digester | place: Japan... | reverse complement strand
GCCGGGCCAACCGTTCCTGCGCCTGGTCCTCTCCAACGGCCACACCCTGGCCTATTATGATCGCGTCTTGATGGGCAAAGTCTACCTCACGCCGCGGCTCGACCTCGTGCCCGGGTTCGCCGAGCTGGGGCCGGAAGCGCTGGACCCGGGGCTGACCCTGCCGGCCTTTGCCGGGCGCCTGAGCCATTACCACGGCGAGATCAAGGGCATTCTCACCAACCAGCAGTTCGTGGCCGGCATCGGCAACGCCTACGCCGACGAGATCCTGTTCTGCGCCGGCCTGTACCCGTTCCGCAAGCGCAAGACCCTCTCGCCGGCCGAAGTATCGCGCCTGTACGACTGTATGCACTCGGTGCTGACTGCGGCCATCGCAACGCTGCGGGAAAAGATGGGGCCGAACATCCATGAAGAACGGCGCGATTTCCTGGCGGTGCATGGCCAGGGCGGCTCGCCCTGCCCGCGCTGCGGTGCGACCATCTCCGAGATTCGCGCCCGTCAGCGCATCACGAGCTTTTGCCGCACCTGCCAGCCCGGCACGCTGATCCAGCAGTAGCCGCGAAGGTGTGGAATAGGTGGGCGAGACTTTTACTAGGCGAGGTTTGCCTGTCCGGCTGGGGAACGCTGTGACGCTCTTGCGCAGATCCGAGAAGCTCTGTCATAACTGCAACATACTACTGCTGCTGGAATCGGTTCATAGTTCAGGCTCTGCCTACTGGCGCCCCGACGTGCTGGTCGGGGTCAGCCTGTCCGAATCCGGAGCGCCAAAGCGCCTCTGTGGACCACCGCAGAGACCTTCGGCAGCTACAAACCAGGAGAGGAGCGCCAAGCGCCACTGCCCCATAGTGCAAAGACTATGGCCCTTGCACAGCAGTGCCAAGGCATCTGGCGACCACGAACCCATATTCCTTCCACAGTGAGAGTGTGGAAAAACCGCCTGAGGAGCACGAACACAGTCAGGGCATGCTGTTCGAGCGGGATTAGGTTCGTAGTTGCGCTTCAGCGCTCCCCATCCGGACAGGCTGAAGCCTGTACTACGAACCTTTCCGCGTTCGTACTCGGCGATCTCCCGTCTGCCGTTGCACGTCGCCCACATATTCCACACTCTCACAGTCTCGCTTGCCGCGGCGCGCGCCGCGAGCTATAATACCCGCAGGTCTGGGAAAGGAAGGTAGCGCAGTATGAAGGGTAACCTCTGGCGAGTCCTGGCCGGCCTTCTGATCATCCTCGTCGGCATCCTCCTCCTCGTTCAGCAACTGGGCAAGATCGACCTCAGCGGCGATTTCTGGGGCATTGCCTTCATGCTGGGCGGGGGTGTGATCTTTCTCACCCTCTGGCTGAGCGAGCGCGCTCAGTGGTGGCCGCTCATTCCGGGCGGCATCCTGGCCTCGTGGGGCGTGGCCGCTCTCCTGGGCAAGCTGGGACTCTCGGCCACGCTGGTCAGTCTGGTGGGCATGTTTGGCAGTGCCGCGGGCTTCCTGGCCATCTACTGGATGGACCGCAAGGAGAACTGGTGGGCGCTGATCCCCGCCGGGGTCTTTGTGCTGGTCGGCATTGCTTCCGTCATCGGCACCGCGGTGGGCGAGGACTGGACCGGTTCCTTTGTCCTGTGGGGCATCGCCGCGGTGTTCGCGGTGCTCTATCTGCGCGACCGCAGCCAGTTCTGGCCGCTCATTCCGGCGGGGGTGCTGGCGGTGGTGGGGTTCGGCGTCTCGCCCCTGGCCACATCGGCCTGGTTCCTGTTCCCGGCCCTGCTGATCGTCGCCGGGGTGCTGCTCGTCGTGCGCACACTCTTCCGGCGCACCTAGGGCGGAGGGGGACGGAATGGGACGGCGTCAACTGCAGCGGACTCTGGTCTGGCTGGCCGTGCTGGCCATCGTGTGGGGCGTGCTCAACGGCCAGGCGCTGACCACGTGGCTCAACGCCACGCTGCTCTGACTGTCCTGCATCGGGCTCCAGTAGGAGCCCTCTGAAGCACGGCCGCGAGGATTGCTGCGCTGATGACCCAACGACTCATTGACTTGCTGCTCCGCGCCAGCCGGCGCCGGGTGCAGGCCCTGTCCTTCCTGCTGATGAACTCGTATTTCCTGCAAGGATTGAAGTTCCTGCCCTGCCCCGGGATGAACTGCTACGCCTGTCCGGCGGCCAACCTGGCCTGCCCCATCGGCACCCTGCAGCATTTCGTGATCATCCGCGAGATCCCGGCCTACACCCTGGGCGTGCTGAGCCTCATCGGCCTGGCAGTGGGGCGGCTGGCCTGCGGCTGGGCCTGCCCCTTTGGCTGGCTGCAAGAGCTGCTCTACGGCCTGCGTCATCGCTTCGCCGTGCCGGGCTGGCGCGTGAGCGAGCGCTGGCGCTGGCTGCCCTACGCCTTCCTGGTGCTGCTAGTGGTTATCGTTCCCCTCCTCACCTATGAGCCGTGGTTCAGCAAACTGTGCCCGGTGGGCACGCTCGAGGCGGGCATTCCCTGGCTGCTGCTCGACGCGGAGCTGCGGGCGCAGGCCGGGTGGCTCTTCCTGCTCAAGCTGGGGATTCTGGTGGGGTTCCTGCTGTGGATGGTGGTTACGCCGCGGCCCTTCTGCCGCTTCGTCTGTCCACTCGGAGCCATCTGGTCGCCGTTCAACCGCATCAGCCAGCTCCGGCTGGCCGTCGACCAGCAGCGCTGCACGGGCTGCGGGGCCTGTCAGCGGGTCTGCCCGGTGGACATTGCCATCCACGAAAACCCGGAGTCGATGCGCTGCGTGCGCTGCCTGGAATGCGTGCGGGCCTGCCCGGAGCAGGCCATCAGCGTGGCGGGGCGTTCCTAGCCTTCACCCCCGGCTTGCTGCGCCGGGTTGCTGCGCTGACCTACTGGGTCGCGGCGCCGACCCGTTGGGTCGCTGCGCTGACAATCTTGCTGGCCAGCATCCCGCCGAGCACGGCATAGTCTTCGGTGGGCAGGTAGTGGCCGGCGGCGCCGTCAAAGACCACGTTGCCGGTGGCAGGGAACTCGTCATCGCCCAGGTGGAGGATGACGGCCATCGCTACGCGCGGCAGGATCTGAAAACGGTAGGCGGCGTCGCCAAAGCGGATGGCTTCGCCCTTGAGTGCGCAGCAGGCAGAGACGAATCCACCCAGGTCGTGGCCAAAGACACGGGCCACTCGCACCGGCGAGCGGCCTTGAAAAGCGGCGTCATAGATGCGGCCGTCGGGCAGCTCGCGGAACGAGATCCAATGGTCGGCGGGAGGAGTCCCATCAGCGTGGATGAGATAGTGCAAGAGCAGGATCTGGGTCGAGACGTCTGGTTCGCTCGCGCTCGCGGTGCGGACCTGGGCGTCGGGGAAGGCGATGGCGTACTCGCTCCCAAAGAACGTCAGGTCAAAGCGCCCCTGCGGCTGAGCGGTGTAGGAGCAGCCGGCCAGGTAAGCGGCGCGGAACGGGTCGAGCCGCCGCAGATCCCCTCTGGCTCGCTGCAAAGCATCCTGATAGGTGTCTTCTCTGGTGCGCGGCATCTGGCCTCCTCGCGTATCCATGGACCTGCGGTGACGTCATTATGGGCAGCAGGATCATTATATGCCACCTCACCCTGCTCATCCAAAGCTGCTTGCCGACCGTGGACCGGTGTTGCCGCCTGCGCCTCGCGACATAACGGGACGCGAGGAGCGGCCCTGGTCACGTTTGCGGTTCCACATTCTGTTGACAAAACGGCGCTTTCGTGGTAAGATGGCCCGTAAGCACATAGATGAGCCTCACGCGCTGGTGCCGTCCAGTTCGGTACTCTGCATAGGGAGGATAGAAATGCCCAAGGCACTCCGACTCGTAGTGGCGTTGAGCGTTACTATTGTGTTGCTGGTCGCTCTTGGCGGCCTGGCAATGGGAGCAAGTCCGGCCAGCCAGGCCAGTTCCACGGCCCTGGCGGTGACCACGCAGGCTCAGGTGGGCGATCCTGCTGCCGTCGATCCCAAGACCGGCAAGCTCCCCGAAGACCCCCCCTACACCAAAGCCGAGGATATCTTCAACCCTCAGCTCGCCCAGGCCCCGGTCAAGGACTCGGTGACGTGGAACCCTGTGTTCATGTCCGAGTTCGAAACAACGGAGGATCCAAACGGCGCGGTCGGCCTGTACAACCAGATCTATGCCGGATCCCGCAATGCCACGGAAAAGGTCTTTTTCCGTATGTGGTATGAACCGTGGCACTGGGACAAAGACTGGAACGCCAACGGCACCCTCGACCTTATCCCCGAGCTGCAGATACCTTACACTCTGACCAAGGGCATCAAGTACGACGAGTGGTATCCGGCGATCATGCAGGAATTCACCTACATGTTGCTGGAAGCCAAGACCGTGGCCGAAGAGCCACTGCCTCTGGCTGGTCCCGTCGACCGGTCGCAGGGGGGCGTCAGCTTTGTCTTCCCGGTGGGTATAGAGGGCTTTCCCGCCCCGGATCCTGCCGGCAACGGCCTGAACACTTTCGATGCCGACCTGGACCAGGTGCCGGACATCGTCCACGTGGAAAGCGAAGTCACCCTCTTTGAGCTGACCAAGATCGCCGCCGATTTCAACGGCAACGGGCTCATCGACAACCTGGACGCCGATTCGGTCGCGCTGAATGGCAACGAGTGGCCGGTGTTCCGTCTGGACAGCAAGTCGCTGGGGACAGGCCAAGGCGACACCCAGGAACTTCAGTTCCTTGATCACTACATCAAGGTGCTCCAGGTCTTTGACGACAGCGTGCTGCTGGAAATCTGGTACACCGGTGACCTGCTGCCGGCGCGGCTGGGCACAATCACCCTCTACACGGGCGACATGGTGCTGGCTGGCCGCAACGGCCCCGCCCAGCGCATCAAGGCCGTGGTCAATGGCGGCAGCGGCACCAATATGTGCCATTTCCCCACCGGCCCGTGGTTCGCCTGGCTGGAAAGCATCGACACCGCGGAAGACACAGCCAGAATCGTGGTGGGCCGCGCACTGGGCGCCACGCACACTGCGATGGAAGAAAGCCCGGGCCAGGCGGACCTCTTCCCTGGCGACCCCTGGTTTCTGAAGCGGTTCTACGTTGACGGCCACGAGTACAACGTGGTCGCTGTTCAGACCGAGAACGGCGCCCCAACCACCGTGCCGCATGTCTGCACCCTCGATGCCAACGAGGACCGGGAGGTGGACTATACCCTGTATCCGCCGCCGCATGACCCCAGCTTTTTCAAGTTCATCACCATCCGCACGCCAATCCCCAAGGTGAGCGACCATATGGATCCGCCGGACGGCTACTTAATCGAGCAGCACTCGGTACGTCTGCAGGCCTACGGGCCGCACGACCCGCTGTCAGTGCTGCCGCCGTTCAACCACCCGCACTATGTGCTGCTGGACGTGCAGGTGACGGATGGGGTCGACTGCGATGAGAAAGACGTCGCCTACATCGGCAAGCTGGTTGGACCGGTGGACGCGGTAGGCGACGATTACTACTACATCGAAGAAGACAAGAACTGGCAGCTCCTGGGCGAGCTGAAGGAAAAGTACGGTGAGCATGCCGGCGACGAGTTCTGGTATGTGGAGCAGTTCCACACCAGACCGTGGGAATACACCGAGTTCGTGTTGCCCAACATCAGCCCCGCTACCACCGGCATCACCGATCCGGACCTCTACCTGATGACCAGCTCCTGGCTGGCCAGGCAGAGTGAATACCTGCTGTGGACCAAAGACGCAAAGACACCCCAGGCCTATAACCTGGTGTGGGACAAAGACGAAGGGTGCTGGATCCGCAAAGAGAACGTCAGCACCATGCCGAAGGATTGGAAGCCCAGAGTCAAGTTCTGGTACGATCCCGACCTGCTGGAGTACCCCTGGAAGTACAAGAGCGAGATGGGCATCCGCATCTTTGGTGAGGCCGACATCGGGCCTGGCGACCCGAAGGTGAAGGACCCCAAGGCCCCCGAGTATCCGGTTGAGGTCTGGCCCTACACCGATCCCTGGGCGCCTTTCAACCCGCAGCTCGAACAGGCGCCGCGCAAGGATTCGCTGACCTTTAACCCGGCGTATATGGACAAGTACAACTATGCTCTGGGTGACGAAAACGGAGTGCTGGGCCTCTACGAACAGATCTCGATTCGCGAGCACGACGCCAGGGAAAAGGCGTTCTTCCGCATGTGGTATGAGCCGGCCTATCTGGACAAGATTCTGACCGTCAGCCCCAAGGCGCCCTTCACCGTCACCACCTGGTACGAATTCCCGGCACTGATGCAGGAATTCACCTACATGTACCTCGACACGATGAACCAACCGGCCCACGCACAGCCGGGCACGAGCAGGCTGGTGTTCCCCATGGCTACCGGCGAGGCGGACCTGCCGATGCCGGTCGGGCCGGGCTGGGCCGGACCCATACCCAGCCTCGGAGTCGGGCTGACCAGCTTTGATGCCAACTTTGATGGCCAGCCGGATATTGTCCACCTGCACAGCGAGCGTTCGCTGAACAAGCTGACCAACGTCAACGCCGACTTTAATGGCGACGGCATGCTCAACGAGCTGGACAAGGACGGGAAGCCGCTTTCCGGCGACGAAATGGTCGTGTTCGCTCTGGAGGAGATGGTCCTGCGCCGCGGGCAGAGCGTGCAGTTCCTCGATCATCTCATCACTCTGGAAAACGTGATCCCGGGCTCGGCCGAGTTCCAGTTCTGGTACACCGGCGGCGGGCTGCACCTCGTGTCCCCTGGCCTGTACTCACACCACCCGGACAAGATCGGCACTCCGCTGCTGGTGGGCGTCAACCGAATGGCTCTGGCCAACAAGTCCACCCGGTCGCTGCTGCCCACCACGGGCAACCTCGGGCGCACCGACGGCGCCTGGTTCGTCTTTGTGAACGCGGTCAACAGCCGGCCCGCTGACCCGGCAAATGAGAGCGTTGTCGTGACCGTGGGCCGCGCCCTGGGCGCGACCCACAGCGCCATCGACAACGGCAGCGGCGGACACGACCTCAAACCGGGCGATCCCTGGTATCTGAAGCGCTTCTTTGTCGACGGGCACGAGTACAACGTGGTGGCACTGCACATTGTGCCAGCCACCTATCGTAACCCCGGCGACGAGCTGTACGAGTTCAAGTACATCACCATCCGCACGCCGGTGCCCAAGGTTGACTTTGTCAACTATGAAGACTCGATCAAGCTAGAAGTCTACTACCCGGTCACCGGTACGGACATCTCGGTGCTGCCGCCGTTCAACATGAATCACACCGAGGTCGAGGATGTACAGGCGCTCGACGAAAAGACCCCCGTGAGTTGCCCGGCCAACTGCGTGACGCAGACCTTTGCCTTTGCCAACAAGGATTTGCTCAATGCCGACTGCCACGGACGGCTCTTCCCGTCGGCCATCCCGCCGCTCACGATTCACATAATGACCGAGACGGTGGAAACGCAGTTCTCCGGTGAGCTGAAGGAAAAGTACAACGACAACTCGGGCGTCGAGCTGTGGCAAACCGAGCAGTTCCATACCGTTCCCGATCACTACACCACGGTGCTCCTCGACCACTATCAGATGCCAGAGGGCTACCGGTGGCTCACGCTCCTGACGAGCGACTGGGAGTCCGAGCAGAGCCGCCTGTACCTCTACGGCTGCGACGATATCACCCAGAACGACCTGCATAGCTGGCATCTGGGGATCCCGGCAACGAACCTGACCATCACCGGGACAAAGCAGACCTTCTTCCAGGCGACAGAGAACGCCACCACCAGGGTCAAGTTCCTCTACGACCCGCTGGACGAAGAAGATCTCTACGTCAACCGATGGAGCGGGAACGAGGAAACTCGCACGACGCTGCGCGTCTACGGCGACGGCTTGCACAGCGTGCGCAAGGCGCCTGTGCCCGCTGCGCCGCCCACGCCCACGCCCACCGCGACTCCGACCGTCGCGCCTTCGCCAACGCCTACACAGACTCCCATTCCGGGCGGCACGGGCGTCATCACCGGCACCGTCCGGCTGCAGGGCCGCCTCGATCACAGCGGCGTGCTCATCAACGCCGGCGGACGCACCGCTGTCTCGGCGGCCGACGGCAAGTTCACCATCGGCGGGCTCGGACCCGGCAGCTATCTGGTGCGCGCCACAGCCCCCGGCTATCTCTATGCCGACAAGCCGGGCGTGGCCGTGGTCAACGGCGCGGTTACCGGCCTGGCGCCGGCGATGCTCATCGGCGGCGACTGCGACGGCAACTGCAAGATCAACCTGTTCGACCTGGTGCTGGTGGCCATCAACTATGGCTCGCAGCCCCCGACCGATGCCCGCGCCGACGTCAATGGCAACGGCAAGGTCGATATCTATGACCTGGTGCTGGTGGGCGCCAATATGGACAAGCAGTGCCCCGGCGGCTGGGTAGCCCCGGCCAGTGCCAGCGCGCTGTCGCTCGACCCGGCGTTCCTCGAGGTCGAGCCCACCTACAGCAAGGTGAAGCAGAACGACGTGTTCACGGTCACTCTGGCCCTCGACCAGGCCAGCGGAGTCTACGGCGTCGATGTCCAGCTCAGCTTTGCCGCCTCGGTGCTCGAGGTGGTCGATGCCGATCCGTTCAAGGAAGGCGTGCAGGTCGTGCACGGCTCCTTCCCGGATCCGGCTCTGGGCAGCGTGGCCGAGGATGAGGCCGACAACGAGGCTGGCACGGTCCGCTACGCGATGACCCTGCTCAACCCGGCACAGCCCGCCTCCGGCCAGGGCGACGTGTTCCACATCGTCTTCCGCGCCAAGGCTGATGGCTTTAGCAAGCTGACCATCACCTCCGCGGCACTGGTCGACAAGAATGCCCAGTCCCTGCCGGTGATCAAGTACGATGGCTCGGTGCAGGTCGCGCCCAAGTCGGTCTATATGCCGCTGGGCGTCAAGAGCGAACCACGGTAAATCTGATCCTGTTTGGCCATATCTGGCTCAAGGAGGGGGTTGTATGTTGAAGAGAACGGTCGTCACTATCTTGCTGGCGTTGGCGCTGGTGTTGACCCTGGTTCCCGCCGCCCTGGCTCAGGGGACCATCGTGCTGGTCAGCCCGCCTTCCCAGTCCGTGAATCAGAACGCCACGGTCACGGTCGAAGTCAAGATCGACTCGGTCACCGACCTGTACGGCGTTGACCTGCGCCTGACCTTTGACGCGGCCAAGCTGGAGGCGCTCGATGCCAACACCAGCCTCAGCGGTGTGCAGGTCGAGCAGGGCACGTTTATGAACCCGGCGCAGGGCTTTATGGCCATGAACCTGGTGGACAACGCCGCTGGCACGGTGCAGTACGCCTTTGCCCTGCTGTCGCCGGCTCCGGCGGTCACTGGTTCGGGCACGCTGATCCGCATGACCTTCCGCGCCAAGGCAGCTGGCAATGCGCTGGTGACCCTGAACTCGGCCACCCTCTCCAACAACCAGGCCCTGCCTATCACGTCGACCCTGGCCAACGGCTCGATCACCATCGTACCCGTGGTCAGCCCGACCGCCGCCCCGACGGCGGCTCCTACCGCTGTGCCGGGCACCGGCACCACCTACGTGGTCAAGTGGGGTGACACGCTCTACTCCATCGCCCGGCACTTTGGCGTGACGGTGAATGCCATCGTGGCGGCCAACGGCCTGACCAACCCGAACTATATCCGCGTTGGCCAGACGCTGATCATCCCTGGCGTCGTGCCGGGACCCACGCCTGTGCCTCCGCCGCCATCGGGCAGCTATGTGGTTCTACCTGGCGACACGCTCTATCGCATCGCGGCCAAGTTCCATGTGACGGTCGATGCCATCGTGGCGCTGAACAAGATCGCCAACCCGAACTATATCCGCGCCGGCCAGGTCCTCTTGATCCCGACCGGCGGCACGCCGCCTGTGCCTCCGTCCAAGACCCACGTCGTCGTGGCCGGCGACACAGTGTATGGTATCGCGGCCAAGTACGGAGTGTCCTACTGGGCAATCGTCACGCTGAACAATCTGGCCAACCCGAACCTGATCTTTGTCGGCCAGACGCTGCTGATCCCCTAGTCCGTGCCTCAACAGGGCCAGGCATCGCCCGCAGCGGTGCCTGGCCCTTTGCCCTGTCTGGCACCTGAGCCCGAGGGGCAGCACACCATGCGGGTGGCTATGGATAATCCTTCTGGCTG
>ENA-UOWE01006693-UOWE01006693.1-activated-sludge-metagenome-genome-assembly--contig:-NODE-6693-length-10076-cov-5.847021_pt1 | contig 10076 bp, 10 predicted proteins | sample MGYA00249841_ERZ761562 | MGnify/ENA primary metagenome ERZ761562 (study PRJEB28883, sample SAMN05720200) | activated sludge metagenome | isolation source: Anaerobic digester | place: Japan... | reverse complement strand
ACTTTTATTTTTTCTTAAAATAAAACAATCCTTTTATAAAACGAGAGTTTTCATCTTCGACAGCATCGAAAAGTGTTATTTTGTTCAAAGTTTTATTTTATTTCTAAATCAAACCCTTGAAATTTCAACAAACTTTCAATTAATACAACTTGCTTATCGGGCATGTATATGGTATCAGAAATGATTTTGTTGTCTTTTACTAAAATTAATCGAGGATTATTTTCTGAAAAAGGATGTATTACCGGATATACAACATTTTCTTTTATTAAATGGTTTGTCTTTAATGACTCAAAATTTTTATATAATAAATTATTATTTGCTGAATATGGGTTATAAAGTAAAATATACGTATTTGTTTGATTCAAAAACATCAAGTTTTTTGAAAAAAAATCATAAATAAATTCATTACAATGAAAACATCCGTCAAGTCTAATACATACAATAGCAAAAGTGTTTTCTTTAATTTGTAATTTATTTTTTATATACTGAAATAGTTTATCTTTTTCGTATTTATTTGTCTTTTTAAAATTAATTAAACATTTGAATTGTTCTTTTTTGTATTTAATATACTGCAACAAACTATCGTTTATCTCTTTTTGAGCTTTTAAAATATCCCAATTTTTGAAAATATATTCTTTTTTAACTAACTTTATTTTTGTTTCATCTTCTGATAATGATGCATAATATTTTATTTTATTTCTTTCATCTGAGATAAGGGGATTATTTATCGATAAATAAGAATTTTTCCGATTTAGAATTATTTCACCCAAATAATTGAATTTATAATCATATAATAGTTGAATGGCAAAATTACTTCCAAAAACATTATTAGGAAGCGCTAATGTTCGAACAAATATTTTCTTCTCTTTAAAATTTATTACATCTAAATATTTATATAGCTCTTTTTCACTATCAAAAAATGGAATATTTTTAGCCAATTTTAAACTATCTATTAATTTTGATTTCATTTCTTTACTATAAACAAAATTAGTCTTTATGTTCCATAAATATACTTTAGAACTATTTTTAGGGCTAATACAAATTAAGTTAGAATCTATAAAAGTTGTATAATAAACATCTGCTTTAAGTTTCAATTGTTCACATACAACAACGTTTTCTTTTTTTAAATCATAATATCCTACAACCGGTAATAATGTTTCATTATTATTCGTATAACGTCTTAACGAAAAACAAATTTTATCAAAATAAAAAATATGCGATGTGTAGGCATAAATATATAATGGGGTATCCGGTTCAAGATTCTTACTTGTTTTAAAATATTTATTTTCAACATTATAATTTTTTATTATTTTGCCAGATTTATTTATCATTACAATACTCGTATCATATCCAATAAAATTACCATCGAATACAACCAAAATACTATCTAAATTATATACATGAATAAAAATTGGATTAATAATTCCACGTAAGTTACCATAAGGCAAATTAATTTTATATGCAACTTTATCATTTTTAATATCGTATATCCTTATAACACTATCGCAATAAAAACTATTTCGCCATAAGATAGCTAAAAACATTGTATCTTTATAAGAAAAATAATTTGATGATACAGTCATAGAATAGTTAGATTGTGTATGAAAATAAATCGAATCAGTATTTAAAACTTTTTCTGGTATTTCATAAGCCTTCTTTGTATTACAACTACTTAGAACCATCATCAAAAAGCTAAAATAAAGGGACAACCAAATTGCCCCTTTGCTATTTATATTAATATTCATCATGTTAATTCGTTATTGTTCCAGGTTTTACAACTAAGGTAAGATTACCATTTCTATTTACCCATGCACAATTTTTTGCTGGATCACATTTACAAGTATAATAATCTTCAATAAGTGTTCCCAAATTACTATATTTTTGAACATGTTCAAATACTCCTGTATATTGAACCGCTTTTGGCGTAACTTCAGGGAATAATATTTGAGTTCCTTTGCTGTCTTTAAACAACTTCCCTTCAAAACCATTTATACAATAATGATTTGAAATTAAAACGAGTCCTTTTAATGCATCTGCATTCATCTCTTTTTTCACTTCTTCTTTTTTCACTTCTTCTTTTTTGCAAGCTGTCTTCATAATTCTGTTTGCCAAAATTACAAAAATTAGTTTTTATTTTTTTAGTTTAACATTTTTTATTCAATAAATATAATTTGTTTTTTTAATGAATTTTTAATTTCATCCTTAAAGGTTTCTATTTCATCTGTTTTATAGCTACGTTTTTTAACAGCATTACAATTATGTATTTGCTTTAAATAAATAAAAGGTTCATTCATCTTAATGTAAGGCAATAAATTTTTTCTTTCAATTTTATACATTTTCTTATAAAACTCGTTATATTTAAGTGAAATATCTTTGATTTTTTCTAGATCTACTTCTGAATTATATGTAATTAAGAGACAATTTTGGCTTGAAAATAAGTTAAATTTATTACAATACCAATCTAAAAAATCTTTTACACATGTTGGACATGCATTTAAAGAAACAACAATTAGGTTTTCTTTTATTAAAGCAGAATCTTTTTGTTGAAGATACTTTACAAGAGAGCAAAAACGATCAGAGATGTTTAATGTATCTGCTGCTGTTGAAGTATAGTTACAAGTTTCATTATTTTTTAGTTGCAAACTTTGTTTTAATGAATCTAGTGATTTAAAATAGTGAGTTGTTGGTTTATTTATTACAGAAAAAATGCCAATTTTAATTTTAAATACATTATTATATACATAACAAGAAATATTAGAAGTGTCGTTATATTTTTTTGTGAAAACTTTTTGTAAAAAACTTTCTCTATCCCTAAAGAATTCTAAAACTTGTTCACCATTACAATTAAGATTTTTATCAAATATAGAAAGAATTGAAACATTTGTACCATATAAATTTTCATCTGGAATGAGCTCTCGCAAAAAGTATTCCTTTCGATTTATGGTAATTACATTTACATCGGGTATATATTCAAAATTATGAATAACAATATCGTCTTGTTTATCGTTCATGTGTAAATCTAATATTTTAGACGTTGTTTTTACTGTATTTAATTGGTCATTTTCAAATTGCGATAAATAAGGAGTAGAAGTGTAAGCAATAAAGATCTTGCTATTAACTACAAACGGCGTATTATTAAAATATAAATCGTTATTGGGGTCTTTTACAAATGGATACCATAAATCTAAATAACGAATTTCTTTTTTTTCTAAATTATAATAGCCTATTAATGGGAATTTTACTTCCGGATTCTTGAAGGCTCTCAAAGAAAAGTATATACGATTTTTTACATTTTTATCGATAAATAATGAGTTTACATAAATGTATCCCTTATATTTATTTTCAAACAAAAGACAACTATCTATAACGGAAAAGCTTTTTAAGTCATATAAATATAAAAATGAACGATTCTCGATATAATTATTGACAAGAATATAGAGGTATCTATCTTGGAGAATAAAATCTTTAATGTTTTCATTAAAAGGAAATTCTATACTTTTTATTAATTTTTTTTGTTTTATATGATAAATGTATAAATGAGGGTCATGCTTCCCTGAGGAAAAATTAACTACACATAAGGTATCATTTGTTTTAAATCCTACAACATGTGTATTTAAGTTTGTATGAACTGTTTCAGGAATTGGAAAAATTAAAGAGTCATAAGTTGTAAATTTATCCAAAAAAAGCATTTGTTTTTGATATTCTATTGAATTACATGAAATAAATAGATAAAGTAACGATAAGATATAAAAAATAAATTTCATTTTCATAAACATTTAATATTGCACAGAAAAGAGTTGAAAAATTTCAACTCTTTTCTGTGTTTATAATTTATATTATTTAACTCTTTGAATCACTTCCCTTTCTAACATAAACAATAGTATAGGCCTTTGATTTGCTTTGGTAAATTCCTTTATAAAGAAAACTTTATTTCCATTAATAGAATTCTCATACAAATCTCCTACTTTACCATTTAAATAAATATCTGACCCTAAATGATTTAATTTATTTTCTTCTTTTTTGCAAGCTGTCTTCATAATTCCGTTTGCCAAAATTACAAAAATTGATTTTTTTTTAGTTTAACATTGTTTTTATTGAATAGTACTTTAACCGGTTCACCATAAATATTCACAACAAAGCTCAAAATATAAAATAATGCAAACAATGACTTATGTCATATATAGATTAATGTTTATAAAATAATGAACAATGTTAAAGTTAAATCTCTATTTAGTAATTATATTCATCATACTTCTTGGCTTCTTCCCAAATTTCGTTCATTTCGTCTAAGGTCATATCGTGCAATGATTTTCCTTTCAATAAAGTATGGTCTTCTAAATAATTGAATCGTTTAATAAATTTCTTATTGGTATGTTCCAATGCCTTTTCGGGATCTATGTCGTAGAGGCGTGCTGCATTAATAATGGAGAAAAGCAAGTCGCCCAGTTCAGCTTCAATCTTTTCCTTGTTATTCGAAGCCATAGCTTCAGTTTTTAATTCACCCAGTTCTTCTTCTACTTTATCCCAAACTTGTTCACGTTTATCCCAATCGAACCCCACTCCCCTAACTTTTTCCTGAATGCGAAAAGCCTTAACAATTGCCGGCAAAGCTTTTGGTACTCCTTCCAGCACTCTTTTTCGGCCGTTTTTCAGCTTTATATCTTCCCAATTCTTTTTAACATCTTCCTCATCGTTTACTTTTACATCTCCGTATATATGCGGATGTCGTTGAATCAGTTTTTTGTTGATGGATTCTAATACTCTTGCCATATCAAATGCTTGCAACTCTTCGCCAATTTTAGCATAAAAAACAATATGAAGCATTAAATCGCCCAACTCTCCTTTTAAATCATGTAGATTATGCTCATCTATGGCCTGTGCCATTTCGTACACTTCTTCAATAGTCAATTTTCGTAGGCTTTCGAGTGTTTGTTTTTTATCCCATGGACATTTTTGACGCAACTCGTCCATTATATCCAACAAATGGTTAAAATGTTTTAATGTTTCTTCTCTTTTATTCTTCATCATTGTTTTCGTAATTAAAAACATTTTCTATCGTCCATGCCTGAGGTTCTTCTAAACACAAGCTTTTAAGTGTTGACACGACTTCTTTAAATAAGTCTGTTTTTTTGTATTGCTTCAAAAACTTTTCGTTTTCCCAAATGGTGTAAGTATAGTAAACATTTTTATTTTTCTTTTCGTGAAAATAATCAAAATGCAAACATCCGGGTAATTTCAATTTCTCGTCGTGCAAGTTGCTCATAAACAAATCAAAAGCTTCTAATTTTTTGCTTTCAACTTTCATTTTTACCACTCGTAAAATCATACTATTTCTATTGTTATATTGGTTCTTAATTTAATATGATAAAGTTGACTAATATTTCCTTCGAAAACACCAATTTCTAAAAGGTCTAAAGAATTAAAAACAGCGAAAAAATCTTGACCTTCTAAATCGGTATAAGAAGTTGATATTTTAGTAATGCGCTCATGCTTTGTATTGGGGTAAATAACAAAGTTTTTATCGGCTTTGCATTTATTAAAGAACGATTTAGAGATGTTTGTAATGGCATTACCGTATGAATCGATATAAATCACCATTCCGGTGATGATATTATTTGAAAAATCGGGATAAAACTTCTTTGCTTTGTTAACATCACGTATCTCAGTGCCCCAATTTTCCATTCCATTATTATTTAATAAGTATTCGATGGCAGGAACAAAAATATCTTTTTCGGGAAACGTAGAATCTTCGTACGGCAACTGATATATCTTTTGAATGCTCTGAGCATCAATAAAACCGAGAATCCCATTGTTAGCGCAAAACACATGTTTATTGTTAATGTTGGCATATATATACCCCTCATTTTGATTGACAACTGTTTTAACGCTCACAATAAAAAACGTATTATCCGGATAGGTGTACAATGCTAATCTCAGAATTAACGCAGCCTGAAAAATATCATTAAAATCGATATGCGTAGTAGCATAAGTTACTTTTAAATCCGGATTGACGGAATACAGCATTCCATCAACCATTGCACGATAATAATCGTCATTTTTCCAATCGCATATAAACACTACTATCGGCATTGTTAATAAATAAATAATATCATTTTTTTAATCGTGCAAAAAAGTAATTTTCTTTGTCTCAAAATTAAAGAAAATATTCATGATAGAAAAAATAATTGTACTTGAAACCGAAAAACCCATCCATTTTTTTGGTACAAAGCACAAGAACCTGCACTTAATACAACAACTCTTACCAAAAATAAAAATTGTAGCACGAGGAAACGAAATAAAAATTATGGGCGAAGAACAAGATGTTGAAACCGCACATAAAAAAATAAATGAACTTATTGATCTATTTCATCCGTCTAATGAACTTTCCGAACAAAAAATCATTCATTTTTTCAACGAACATACATCCTATTCAAAAATGCCAGATATAACAATTATTCACAACAACGAAGGGAAAGCCATAAAAGCCTACACGCCCAATCAAAAAAAATTAGTAGAAATCTCATCTCAAAACGATTTAGTAATCGTAACGGGCCCGGCCGGAAGCGGTAAAACATACACAGCCATAGCATTAGCAGTTAAAGCACTTAAAAACAGAGAAATACGGCGAATCATTTTAAGCCGACCGGCAGTAGAAGCCGGCGAAAATTTAGGATACCTGCCCGGTAATTTGAAAGATAAACTCGACCCATATTTGCAACCTCTATACGATGCGTTGTTAGATATGATTCCACGAAAAAAGTTAGAAGAATATATTGAAGACGGAATCATTGAAATAGCACCCCTTGCCTATATGCGTGGACGCACATTAGACCAAGCTTTTGTTATTTTAGATGAAGCCCAAAACGCCACTACATTGCAATTAAAAATGTTTTTGACACGTATGGGTAAAAACGCAAAATTCATTATCACAGGCGACATTACTCAAATTGACCTTAACCATAAACAACAATCGGGCTTGTATATTGCGACTCAAATTTTAAAAGACATTGAAGGAATAGGAATTATCGAATTTAACGAATTAGATATTGTCCGCCACAAACTGGTGAAAGACATTGTAAAAGCTTACGAACAATTTCAAAATAAAAAATAAATATGAATGCAGTAACATCTACCAATTTTCAATTTAATGGACAAACATCCTTTTATAAAGGAAAAGTAAGAGACGTTTATACAATCAACAATGATATTCTTGTAATGATTGTCAGTGACCGTATTTCGGCATTTGACGTTGTTTTACCTAAAGGAATTCCTTTTAAAGGGCAAGTATTGAATCAAATTGCCTCCATGTTTTTAGACGAAACAAAAGACATTGTACCAAACTGGAAGATTGACACACCCGATCCAAATGTTACCATAGGTTATTACTGCGAACCTTTCCCTATCGAAATGATTGTTCGGGGATATTTAACCGGGTCCAGTTGGAGAGAATACAAAAACGGAGCACGTTCTATTTGTGGAGTGCCCATTCCAGATGGAATGAAAGAACATCAGCAATTTGAACACCCCATTTTAACCCCAACAACTAAAGCTAATATTGGACACGACGAAAATATTTCCCGCGATGAAATTATAAAACAAGGTTTAGTAAGCGAAGAAGATTATGTTCAATTAGAAAACATATCGCTTGAATTGTTTAAAAGAGGAAGCGAAATAGCTAAAAAACAAGGTCTTATTCTTGTTGACACTAAATACGAGTTCGGGAAAAGAGATGGTAAAATATATTTAATAGACGAAATCCATACCCCCGATTCATCAAGATATTTCTATGCCGATGGTTACGAAGAACGATTTAAACAAAACCTTCCTCAACGACAACTTTCAAAAGAATTTGTTCGTGAGTGGCTGATGGAAAATGGATTTAAAGGCGAGCAAGGACAAACAATTCCGGAAATGACAGAAGAATTTGTAGCTCAAATTTCTGAAAGATATATAGAACTCTACGAAAATATCACAGGTAAAAAATTTGAAAAAGCAGACATTAACAACATTGAAGAACGAATATATCAAAACATATCAACTTTTTTAAAAAAAATATAATCTAATTTTTTCTAAATCGATTTATTTATATCTTTGAAGCTACGTTAAACCAAAAATTATTTAACATGAAAAACATCTAATTAACTTTAGCAGCTTTCGTTTTTAGTTGCTTAAGTCTGAATGCACAAGTACTGTATTCCGACAATTTCGATTCGTATGCCAATAATGCAAAAGTAGCTCAAACCATTGGTTCTACATGGTGGACTACATGGTCAAATGCTCCCGGAGGAACAGAAGATGGCATCATTTCAAATGCTCAATCTGTTAGCCCTTCCAATTCTATATACATAGCCGGGTCAAACGACCAAGTTTTTAAATGTGGTGGAAAAACAACCGGTCGCTACGAATTAAGCTGGCAAATGTTAGTACCCGCATCTCATATTGGTTACTTCAACTTATTACAAGCCTTTTCGGGTTCTAATAGTCAATGGGGCTTCCAAGCATATATTTACAACGACTCTATTTATGTAGATGCCGGTGCTGCTACAGCTGCCGGAACTACCTTTAGCCGTGGTAATTGGCACAGTGTAAAAATGATTGTTGACCTCGATGATGATTTTGCAACATGTTTTATTGATGGGAACGAATTAGTCAGCTACCAGTGGAGCAAAGGAAGTTTTGGAACCGGAACTACATTAAAACTCGATGCTATTAATTTTTACGCATGGGATGGAACAAGTTCTCCTACACCTAACACAGGTGGTTCTACAAAAGGTTATTACGTTGACGATTTACTTTATGAACAAGTTACTGCTCCTAATGAACCTCTTAATTTAACTGCCGTTATCAATGGTGCTGACGTAGATGTTTCATGGACAGCTCCCACCCCGGCTCCTACAAGTTATTCATTAATGAGAAACGGGGCTATTATTACCAATACAAGCAACACTTCTTATACCGATATAGGTCCGTGGCCCAATACATATAATTATAAAGTCCGTGCATTTTATGGAATTACAGGTTATTCACACTCTTCAAATACAGCTACAGTTACCATTGCCGGTGGTGTTACAAGAAACAAAGTTTTATTTGAAGGTGGTACAGGTACTTGGTGTCAATATTGTCCGGGAGCAGCCATGGGATTGCGCTATTTAATTGAAGTTAACCACAAAGAAGCCGTTGCTATTGAATATCATAGTGGTGATGCATACGAAAATACAGATGCAAACCAACGCATTGGTTATTACACTATTGAAGCTTTCCCTACCATGATGGCCGATGGTAAACTTCGTATGGAAGGCGGTAATGCAACCGTAAGCCTTTATCCTGATTATTTGAATATGTACAACGAACGCATTAGCATACCCGGATTGCAAAATCTAAATATTAATATTGTTGAAACCAGCCTTGATAATTACACGGCAACTATTACCATTGAAGAACTATATTCTTACCTTACAACTGGTTTAAAACTTCACACTGCATTGACAGAATCTAACATTGCTGTTAATTGGGGAAACCAAACCGAAGTTGACTTTGTTTGTCGTAAAATGTATCCCGATGCTGCTGGCACCGACGTTGATTTTTCACAATCGGCAACACAAACAGTTACGATTAACTTCAATACAACCGGTTATGTAAAAAATAATTGCGAATTTGTTGCCTTTATACAACACGATGCTTCACAAGAAGTAACTCAAGTGGCTAAAGTTGATATGTCGAGTATTTTAGGAATAGAAGAACTAAGCGGAAATAAAATCAGTGTTTATCCTAATCCGACTAGCGATTTTGTTGTATTATTATCAAATGGTAATGGTAATGTTACTATAACTGACCTAACCGGTAAAGTTGTTTATAATGGTATTGTTAATCAAAATCAACAAGTAATAAATGTAAATAACCTGAATAAAGGTGTTTATATTATTCAATACACATCCAACCAAAATACTTTCACTAAGAAACTTACAATCGAATAATAAACGTCAGATATGATATAAAAATAAAGGCTGCTCGAAAGGGCAGCCTTTTATATTTCCATACTTGGTAGCATCCGATTTTTTTCCCCCTAAACCCCAATA
>ENA-UOWE01006682-UOWE01006682.1-activated-sludge-metagenome-genome-assembly--contig:-NODE-6682-length-10093-cov-3.188085_pt1 | contig 10093 bp, 7 predicted proteins | sample MGYA00249841_ERZ761562 | MGnify/ENA primary metagenome ERZ761562 (study PRJEB28883, sample SAMN05720200) | activated sludge metagenome | isolation source: Anaerobic digester | place: Japan... | reverse complement strand
TACCTGAAGAACGCGGCGTCTGTCGCCTACCGCTCGCACGTGGCCGCCGATCTGCCGCCAGGCGCGCTCGACGCGCTCCGGCCGACCACGACCTCCATCGCGCCGGAGGTGTTTCGCACCGAGGCGCGCTACGTCTTCCCGCTCGATCAGTTCGCGGTGGGTCGCGACTCCGTCTCCGTCTCGGTGAAGCGGATCCGTCGCTGAAGCGCCGCCGCATCCGGCACAAGGCAACATGAAGCAGCTCCTCCAGCACCTCACCGTCCTCGCCGTCGGGACCTCCGTCCTCCTCGTCGCCACCCCCTCGGACGCGGTCGGGACGCGCCGGTTCGTGCTCCGCGAGGCCAAGGACTTCGAGGGCGGCGATCTCGAGGGCACGGCCATCGACTCGAACGGGCGGGTCCGCGCCGGGTTCGCGCTCGGCGACGTCCCGGTGGCGGCGGCCCCCACCGTGTGGAGCGCGCTTGCTCGGCGCGACGGCACGGTCCTGCTCGGGACCGGCAACGACGGCAAGCTGCTCCGGGTCCGCGGCGACGTCGTCGAGGTCGCCGCCGAGACCAAGGCCCTCGCCATCACCTCCGTGGTGGAGGCGTGGGGCGGAGCCGCCGTGCTCGGCACCATCCCCGACGGCAAGATCTTCCGCTGGGAGAAGGACCGGCTCACCGAGCTCGTCACCCTGCCCGACACCGACCACGTCTGGGCGCTCGCGTTCGATGCCCGCGCGGGGGCGCTCTACGCCGCGACCGGGCCCGCCGGCAAGCTCTTCCGGATCACGGCGGGCGGCGAGGCGCAGGTCTTCTTCGACGCGGAGGAGAGCCACCTCATGAGCGTGGCGGTGGCGAAGGACGGCGTCGTCTACGCCGGCGCCAGCGAGCCGGCGAAGCTTTATCGCGTCAGCGGCCCGGGCCGCGCCACCGTGCTCTACGACTTCGGACGGACCGAGGTGCGCGGGATCGCCCTCGGGCCCCGGGGCGACGTGTTCGCGATCGCCAACGAGCTCACCGGGGGCGCCTCCGTGCCCAAGCGACCCGCGAACGACGGCACCCGGCCCGCCGCGCCCGCGTCGGGCGGCGCCAAGGCCCGCGGCAAGGGCGTGCTTTACGGCTTCGACGCGAGCGGGGTGCCGGTGGAGCTCCTGTCGAACAAGGAGCAGCACTTCACCGCCCTCGCCGTGGGGGCCGACGGGCAGCCGTACGTGGGGACGGGGGTCGAGGGTCAGGTGTTCACCGTGGACGCCGCCCGCACCTCGACCCTGGTCGCCGACACCGAGGAGCGGCAGATCGGGGCGCTCCTGCTCGGGAGCGGGCCCCAGTACGTCGTCGGCAGCGATCCGGCCGTGGCGCACCCGGTCACGGGGCTCGGGGGGAAGGACGCCGTGTGGACCAGCAAGGCCCTGGACGCGGGGATCCGAGCCACCTTCGGGCGCATCGGCTGGGACGCGACCGGCAAGGTCGAGATCTCGACCCGCAGCGGCAACACCAAGGAGCCGGACGACAGCTGGAGCGACTGGGGACCGGCGCTCACCGCGCCGGGGCAGGTGACGAGCGCGCCCGCGCGGTTCCTGCAGATCCGCGCGCGGTTCGCCGCCGATCCCCGGGCGGAGCTCCGGGAGGTCGAGGTCGCCTTCGTCACCGACAACCTGCGGGCGATCCTCACGGCCATCGAGGCCAAGTCGGGGGCGACCCCGACCGGCACGGGCGACGGCGTGCAGAAGTCGGGGGAGCCGGTCACTGGCGATCCGGACAGCAAGGTCAAGCTGACCTTCAAGGTCGACAACCCCGACCAGGACGAGCTCCGCTATCGCGTCGAGTACCGCCTGGTGGGGACCCAGGCCTGGTTCGATCTGTTGCCGCCGGGAGAGAAGCTCACCAAGGACAGCACCACCTGGGAGACGAAGGATCTGCCGGAGGGGCAGTACCGCATCCGCGTCACCGTGAGTGACGAGCCTAGCAACCCGCCGGAGCGCGTGCAGCGGCACACCCTCGAGAGCGCGATCGTGCTCGTCGACAATTCGGCCCCCGCCGTGCTCGGGCTCAAGGCGACCGGGCGGCGGGTGACGGCGCGGCTGGTCGACGGCGTGGGCCCGATTCAGCGCGTCGAGATCTCCCGCGCCGGGTCCGACGAGTGGGTCCCGTTCTACCCGGTCGACGGCATCTTCGACGAGCCCAACGAGGAGCTCGACGCCGACGTCGCCGCGATCGGCGCGGGCGGTCCGGCGCTGCTCGTGATCCGGGTCTACGATCAGGCCGGGAACCGCACGGTCCGCAGCGTGCTGGTGGAGCAGTAACTCGCTCACCGGGCGCGCGACCCCGGAGCCGCCGGCGTACGGCTCATCGCCGCCTTGGCGCCGCCGCGCAGGCCCGCGGGCTTCGGGCGCGGCGCCTCCGGCGGTTCACCGGGTGCGCCGCGCCCGTCCCCCCACCGCGAGCCAGCGACCCCACCCGAGCGCGCGCACCTCCAGGACCTCGCCGGAGGGGAACCGGGCCGTGATCCGATCGGCGAGGGCGCGCGGTGTTGCGGCCAGGGCCGCGAGGTAGGCGGCGATCGCCCCAGTGCCGCAGGAGCCCGTCTCGGCGAGCACGCCGCGCTCGAGGGTCCGGACGCGCAGGGCGGTGCGGCCCTCGGGGGTGAAGAACGTCGCGTTGACGGCGTCGGCGCCGGCGCTGAGCCGACGCCCGAGGGCGCTCACCTCGGGGGCCGTCACGTCGGCCACGCAGGCGACCCGGTGCGGGGTGCCGACGTCCACCAGATGGAAGCCGGCGTGCTCGCTCACCGCGAGCGGAGCGCGCGGGATCGCCGCCCAGGCGACCCCGCGCGCGTCGACCCACGACGCCGCGGCGCCGAGCGCGGTCCACGCCAGGACCCGCTGGGCCCGGTCCGCGCCGACGAACGCCGCCAGGCAGCGCAGGGCGTTGCCGCACAGGCGCTCGGGCGAGCCGTCCGGGTTGTAGAACCACGCGCGCGGCCGCCGCCCCTCCAGGCCCAGCACGGCGAGGATTTCGGCGCCCGGATCGGGGCTCGTGCCGAGGAGCGAGCGCGCCGCCGCGGCGTCGCCCGGGGCCGCGGCGCGCCGGACCCACACCACGCGGTTGCCGGCGGCGTCGAACGCCGCGCAGGCCGGGTCCGAGGGGGAGGGCCGGGCCCGCGCCGCCGCGCCGCTCACCCGGGCCCCCGTCCGGCGAGCAGGCGCGCGATCACCTCCGGGTCCGAGTACGGCACCACGCCGCTCCCGAACGTCATGCCGCGATCGTGCCCGCGTCCCGCGACCAGCACCACGTCGTCCTCGCGGCTCGCGCCGAGGGCGCGGCGGATCGCGTCGGCCCGATCGAAGACCACGTGCACCTCGGCGTTCCCGCGCCGGGCGCCGCGCTCGAGGGCGGCGACGATGGCGGCCGGGTCCTCGCGCCGCGGGTTGTCGTTGGCGACGAACACGACGTCCGCGCCGCGCGCGGCCGCCTCGCCCATCGGCTCGCGCTTCTCGACGTCGACCTCCCCGCCCGCGCCGAACACCAGCAGCACGCGCCCCGCGCCGGCGATGCGGCGGGCCGTCGCGCAGAGGCGGGCGATCGCGTCCGGGGTGTGCGCGTAATCCAGGACCACGGTGGGCCGTCGCCCGACGATCTCGAAGCGCGCCGGGAGCGGCGCGCAGTCGGCCAGGCCGCGCCGGACCGCGTTGGCGTCGAGGCCGGAAGCGAGGCTCGCCAGCGCAGCGGCCAGGGCGTTCTCGCCGAAGACCTCGCCGACCAGCCGGATCGTCAGGTCGCCGCCCAGTTGCTCGGCAAACGGTGACGGCGCGAGCCCCACCCGGGTCCCTGCCGCGGTGACCTCGAGCTCGCGGGCGGCGAGATCGACTTCGTGGAGGCGGGGGCCGCGACCCGGCGCCGCGTACCAGCGTCGCTGGACGTCCGCCGCCGTCGCCCGATCGATCAGGAGCGCCGCCTCGTCCGCGGCGTTGAGCACTGCCGTCCGTCCTGGCCCGAGCAGGACGAACAGCTGCGCCTTGGCGGCGAGGTAGTGCTCCCAGGAGCCGTGCTCCGCGACGTGGTCGCGGGTGAGGTTGGTGAAGACGCCGAGGTCGAAGCGCCACTTCTTGGCGTAGCCGTTCTTCAGCGCCAGGCTCGTCACCTCCACGACCGCGTGGCGCGCGCCCCGCTCGGCGGCCGCGTGGAGCGCGCCCAGGAAGCCGCGCTCGCTCCGCTCGACCGTGAGCCGGTCACCGTCGGCGAAGTAGCCGAGCGTAGACTGGCAGAGGACGCCGTGCCCGGCCGCGTGGACCGCGGCCGCGACCAGGTGGGTGGTCGAGGTCTTGCCGTTGGTCCCCGTCACCCCGATGGTGAAGAACGGCTCCGCCCACGGGAAGCGGGCCGGCACGGGTCGGACCGGCGCGCGGGCAACCGCCGGCTGGGCAGCGGGTGCCGGAGGAGCGTCGGGTCGCGCCATGCGAGGCCGGGGTGGCCGGGGCGCGTCAGCGCCGCGGCCACCCTCTCGTAGGTTCTTGTCAGTAGCCGCGGCAGGACACGAGGCGCGCGGCGCAATCGCCGGTGAAGCTCGCGTCGTAGAGCTCTTCCGAGGGGTCGTTCGGGTCCATGCAGTCGGCGACGTACCCGTAGTCGATGCGCGGGTTCAGCGTCGCGACGCAGGTGGCCTCGTCGAGGGTCCCGTCGTCGCAGGAGGTGAGGATCGCGGCGTGGGCCTGGTCCCACTCGTCGGTATAGCCCTCCGCGCAGGCGGTGACGGCCAGGGGGCTCTCGCAGGCCTGGCCGATGGCCTCCTGCTCGCACGCCGTGATGGCGGCCACGGCCTCGGTCGAGCAAGCATCGTCCTCGATCGTCAGCAGGCAGTCGAAGATCGCCGCCTGGATCTCGCCCAGGAACGAGCCGACGCCGTAGCAGGCCTCGAGGACCGGGTTCGGGTAGTACCCGCTGTAGTCGGGGTCGGTGTCCGCGCAGTTCGTCATCGGCATTGTCGTGTAGCAGTCGAGCTCGACGCTGGCGTCACCGAGGCACTCGTCCCCGCCGCCGGCGCCGGCCGCGCCGCCGTTGGCGGCGCCGCCGGCCACCACGGCCGCGCCGCCGTTGGCGGCACCGCCGGCCACCACCGCCGCGCCGCCCTCGGTCGGAGCGCCGGCGCCGCTGGCGCCGCCGGTCACCACCGCTCCGCCGCCCTCGGTCGGGGTGCCGGCGCTACTGGCGCCGCCGGTCACCACCGCCGCGCCGCCCTCGGTCGGGGCGCCGGCGCTGCTTGCGCCGCCGGTCACCGCCGCGGCGCCGCCCTCGGTCGGGGCCCCGGCCACGACGGGGGCGCCGGCGTTGCTCGCACCGCCGCTGGTCGCACCCGCCACCACGTCACCGCCGTCGCTCCCGGCGTTGCCGCCCTCGTTGCCGGCGCCGCCTTCCTCGGTGACGTCGTCCGTGTCGGCCGGGTCGTCATCGGTCACGACGCAGCCCGTCGCGGCCATCGCACCCGTCGCCAGCGCCATCGTCAAAGCCAAGAATCGGTTGATCTCGATCGTCATGAGCCCTCTCCTCCACGGTGGAAAACGCCGGTGTCTAGCATGGTTTGGGCCCCTGTCGCGCGCGTATCGCGCTCGCCTCGGCCCGGCGAGCGCCCGGGGCCCGGGCCCCATCCGCGCGGGACGCCCGGACGAGGAGCCCGTCTGACGGGGTGAAGCGCGCCATTATTCGGAGTCGCGGGCGGAGGGGGGGCACGTGCTCGGAGGCCGGCTCGCTCACGACGGGCCGGCCGGTGAGCGTGCGCCCGCAACCCGCACGAGCTACCGCGGCCGATTGTTCGCTCGTCAGGCGGAAGGGCCGGCCGTACCGACGTTCGTGCGGCAGGGCACCCCTGCCGGCGCCGGCCCCGCGGGAGAACCGTCGACCCTCAAGAGCGGGGCGACGGCCAGCCGCCGTGGACCTCCCGCGCGGTGGAGGATCCCGCGCGCAACCCGGAGCGCTCGGCCCTCGCCGCGCACGCGGCGCCGAGCGCTCTCGGCCATCGACGTCGCCCCGGGACGCGCGCGGATCCACAGCGAGCCGGCACCGCGGCGCCGAGCGCGACGACGCGCTGGCACCGGCCGACGGTGCCAGCGTGAGCCGAAGACGACGGCGCCCGACCTCAACTAATACGTTTTTTCCCGCATGATACCCGCATATCCGAGGCCGCGTGGTGCGGCCCGTGGGAGTCGAAGAGTACGGCGCCGAGCCGCCGCTCACGCGCTGGATCGGAGGGGCGAGTCTGCCATGCTACCGCGCATGCCGTCCCTGACGTCCCCGCGCCGCCGGCCCTCCGTCGTCGTCAACGCCGCGCTCCTTGGCGCGCTCCTCGCCGGCTGCACCGAGGGGACAGACGCGCCGCTCCACCCGGAGGCCGGCGAGGCCGAGGCGCTCCCCGAGCACGACGCGCCGCCCGTGGAGGAGGCGACGGCGGCGACCCCGGTGGCGCCCGTCGACGATCCGGTGCCGATCGGCGACGGCCCGCTCCGCGGCTTCAACCTCCAGGGGATGTACAAGCAGGCGTGGGAGGGCTTCCACGACGGCTACGCCGAGGCCGATTTCGCGCTGCTCGCGGATCTCGGCTTCAACACGGTTCGCCTACCGCTCGACTACCTCACCTACGCCGACGTCAGGGACTGGCGGCTGTTCTACGAGGACGCCCTGCAGAAGATCGATCGCGGGATCGAGCTCGGGCAACAGTACGGGATCCACGTCGTGCTGAACCTCCACGGCGCCCCCGGGTATTCGGCCCACGGCGAGCAGGACCAGTACATCCCGGAGGCGCAGGATGTGTCGCTCTGGTCCGACCCGGACGCGCAGGCGGCCTTCGTCGCTCACTGGCGGATGTTCGCCGGCCGCTACGCCCAGATCCCCCCATCGTACTTGAGCTTCAACCTCGTCAACGAGCCGAGTGGGGTCGACGAGGCGACCTACCTCGAGGTGATGGGGCCCGCCATCGACGCGATCCACGAGGTCACCCCCGACCGCGAGATCACCCTGGACGGGCTGGACTTCGGCCGTGAGCTGCTCGCGACCCTCGACGAACCCACCATCGGGCAGTCGATCCACGTCTACGATCCGTTCACCCTCACCCACTGGGGCGCGGACTGGGTGAGCGGCGCCGAGGCCTGGCCCGAGCCCACCTGGCCGCCGACGCCGCTGCCGACCTACCTGCTCGGCACCGACCACGGGGACCTGGCGAGGGCGCTGGTCATCGAGGGCGACTTCCCGGCGGGCACGCGGGTGTCGTTGCGGGTCGGCCGCGTCTCGGGCGTCGCCGACCTCGCCCTGCGCGCTGACGAGACCCTCATCCTGAGCGAGCGCATGGTCGCCGACGACGACGAGGAGGCCTGGGAGGAGGTCAACTACGTCGAGCAGTACGACCGGTACCAGAACCTCTGCGACTGCGAGAAGGCCGCCGCCGCGCTCGCTGCTCCAGCCAGCGCGCTGACCTTCGAGCTCGTCGAGGGGGACTGGCTGACCATCGGCTCCATCCGGATCGAGCGGGGGGAGGAGTCGCTCGAGCTCGTGCCCGGCATCCCCGACTGGGGGGTGCCGCAGACGACGTTCACGCTCGACGACACCGGGCGGCTGGAGGCGGCCGTCGTTCCGGACGGCTACGAGGGCGTGTACGACTGGCGCCGCCGTTACGACGACTGGGTGGCGCTCGCCGCGGCGGGGGTGCACGTCACCGTCGGCGAGTTCGGGGTGTTCAGCGCGGTGCCGGCGGACGTGACGGCCGCCTTCCTCGAGGATCACGTGGCGCTCTTCGAGGCGGCGGGCTTCGACTGGACGATGTGGGAACTCGCGGGTGATTTCGGGATCTTCGACAACGCCCGGCCGGGGTCCGAGCTGGTCCCGCTGGGGGACCGCGAGGTGGACCTTGCCCTGCTCGAAATCCTGCAGCCCGAGTGACGGTCGCCTGGGGTGGACGCGCTGGGCGGCCGGCCCCCGGAGTCCCGCGGCTCGGGCGCATTGATTAACCGTTTTAGCTCGTGCTAATACCCCCTCGATCCGGAGGGCGTCACGCCGAGGGGACTCGGGTGGCGTCGGTCCGGCGAGGAGTCGTGCCGGGCTCGGAGCCCGTGCCCGCTGCGTTCGGAGGAGCTCATGACACTGAAGATGGCGAAGTACCTTGGTATCGGCTCGACCTTGCTCGCCCTGGGCGCCCTCGGCTGCTCCGAGGGGAGCGACGACGGGACGGAAGCAAGCGGCGGCACGGAGGCGGCCTCCGGCGGCGCCGAGGCGGGCGGCAGCGACGACGGCGGGGCCGCGGCCGACACGGGCGGCACCTCGAACGGCGGCGCCGCCGCGACCGGCGGCAGCGAAACCGGCGGCGCGCCGGCGGAAGAGATGCTGTTCGACTTCGCTACCGACGCGATGGGCTTCACGATCCAGGACTACACCCCGGGGGACGACCAGTACACTAACCTCGGCGAGGCCGGATCGGAGACGGCCTCGGCCACCACCGTGACCTGGGTCGACGAGCCCGGCCAGGACGGGGAGCCCGGGATGCTCAGGATGGATATCCCCTTCTCCGGGGACGACCAGTTCGCCGACATTCAGGTGCAGCTCGACGGCTTCGTGGACTGGGCAGGGCGGATCCTGCGCGCCTGGGTGAGGGTCGAGTCCGGCCTCGTCGACAGCGAGAGCTACTGCGGCGGCACCATCCTGTCGATCAAGACCGGCGACGGGTGGGTGTATGGCGGGAGCCCGTGGAAGAACCTCTGCGCGGAGACTCTCGGGGAGTGGGTCGAGGTCGAGTTCGAGCTCGACTTTCCGGACTACAGCGACGACGGCTTCGATCCCTCGATGGCCCGCTCCGTCGCGGTCCAGATCTCGTCCGGCGGGGCTAACGAGGGCAAACCGGCGGCGACCCCCGCGGTGGTCTACATCGACTCGATCTCGATCGAGTAGGCGAAGCGCGCCTGGCGGCGGCCTCGGCTCCGGAGGGAGCGAGGCCGCCGGCCCGCCGAGCCGCGGGGGGCCTCCGGCGAGAGGGGATCGCGGCCGGCCGGCTCAGCGGTGGCGGCAGGCGTACAGCAGCCGCTCCAGCGTCGTCGTCGCCAGGCACATCACCGTGTCAGCGCCGCCGTAATAGAGCTTCACGGTCCCATCGGGCTCGACGACGGCCCCGCAGGTGAACACCACGCTCGGGGTCTGGCCTATCAGCTCGTAGTTCTCCTCCGGCGCGAGGATGGCGTCCCGGCTGAGCGCGACGACCCGGGACGGGTCTTCGAGATCGAGCAGGCACACCCCGAGCTGGTAGACGAAATGGGCTTTGCACTGGGTGCGCACGCCGTGAAAGACGGTGAGCCACCCCTCCGGGGTGCGAATGGGGACCGCGCCGGGGCCGATCTTCGACCACGCCCAGTGGACGGCGGAGTTCCGGAGCACGCAGCGGGAGCCCCCCCAGTGCACGAGGTCGGGCGAGTAGCTCACCCAGATGTCGCCGAAGTCGCCGCCCGTGTTGGGCCGGTCGAGGCGGGCGAAGCGACCGCCGATTCGCTCCGGAAAGAGCACCCCGTTGCGGTTGTCCGTCTCCGACACGAACCCGAGCCAGTCGAAGCGCTCGAAGTCGACCGTGCGGAGCAGGCTCAGACGGCAGCCGTGCCCGCTGTGTGCGGCGTGCATCAGGTAATAGGTGCCGTCGATCTCGGTGATGCGCGGGTCGTAGTACATGCCCGCCGTGTACTCGGCGAACACTGGATCGTCCGGCATCTTGACCGGGGCGGGCCGCGGCGTGAAGCGGATCCCGTCGTCGCTGTCGGCCATCCAGATCAGGTCCTTCAGCGCGCGGTTCTCCGCCCGGCAGGCCATCAGGTACCGCCCGTCCCGCTTGACGACGCCCGAGTTGAAGACCCGCACGATCCCCGAGGCGGGCGGGAAGTCCGCGCCCGTGAGGATGGGGTTTCCGGGGTGGCGGTCGACGATCGGTCCGAACGACAGCGGGTGCGGGGCGCCGTCGAGCGCGCTCACTTCGGGGTTGATCATTCCTCGTCCGGCTCCCGGAAGTAGGCGAGGTCGTCGACCCAGAACTCCCAGTCCCCGACCTCGAACCCGCAGTTGAGCCCCTGGATGGCGGCGACGTCGAGGTACGGGGC
>ENA-UOWE01006680-UOWE01006680.1-activated-sludge-metagenome-genome-assembly--contig:-NODE-6680-length-10096-cov-4.815656_pt1 | contig 10096 bp, 11 predicted proteins | sample MGYA00249841_ERZ761562 | MGnify/ENA primary metagenome ERZ761562 (study PRJEB28883, sample SAMN05720200) | activated sludge metagenome | isolation source: Anaerobic digester | place: Japan... | reverse complement strand
CCAAGGCGCTGGGCAGTCTGCATGAGTTCGGCCGCTATGTGAACGACCTGGAATTCCGCGCCCGCCATACCGAAGGGGCGGACAACGCCGCCGCTTTCCTGCGCGAGTGGCTCAAGGAAATTGACTACGAAAAGCACCTGTACGACGGCGAAGAAAGCGAGAAGATCGCCGCTGCCAAATGGACCAATGTGCTGGAGTTCTGCGACTGGATGGCGCAGCGCTGCGGCGGCCAGATCGACGAAGTGGCGGGTGTGACCGAGCGCGAAGTCAAAAGTCTGCTGGAGGTATCGCAAACCATTGCGCTGCTCTCCACCATCAGCGAACGCGAGAAGGACCAGAACGTGGTGACCCTCTCCACCCTGCACGCCTCCAAGGGGCTGGAATGGCCGCATGTGCTGCTGGTGGGCGTGACCGAGGGCATGTTGCCGTTCAAGATGGGGGATGGTGCGGATTCGCTCGGAGGATCGAGCAAGGCCGACGAGGCGTCCAGTGAGGACATGGCCACCCGCCTGCAGGAAGAGCGCCGCCTGATGTATGTGGGCATCACCCGTGCCCAACGCAGCCTGGCAGTGAGCTGGACCAAGCGCCGCAAAAAGGGCCGTGAACTGGTGACCGCCCTGCCCAGCCGCTTTATTGCCGAGATGGGCCTGAACCAGGCCACGGTCAAGGAAGATCCCCGCGAGAAGCTGCGCGCCCTGCGTGCCGAATTCGCCCTCAAAGCCCAAGCGTCTGCTGCGGCAGCCGCGCAGACACGCCAGCCACGATGAATCACTCTGTAATTGCTATATTTTTAGTAGCTGCTTGTGCAGGCTCCGTGCGGGCTGAGGACCAAAATGATGCCCAACCCATTCCTGCTGCCAGTACGGAGGGCTCCTGCAAGACGGCGCACACCTCGCCGCTGTCACGCTTCTGGGAGCTGGAGCCCGCCAGCGACTGCGGCACCTTCGGCATCCGGGGCTACCGCCCCATTAGTCTGGCAGTCATCGGGGCAGACAGTGTCAACACCGCACCCGAGTCGCCCACAGCCGGACACACGGCGACCTTTCTACCCTACAACACCACCGAGACGCGCATCCAGCTTTCGGTCCGGACCAAGGTGGCGCAAGGCCTGCTCACCGGGGGCGACCCGAACCGGCTGGATTCGGTGTGGTTCAGCTACAGCCAGCAGTCGTACTGGCAGCTGTTCAACAACGACCTGTCGCGCCCCTTCCGCGCCACCGACCATGAACCGGAAATCACCTACATCTTTCCCATTGATACGGAATTGGGCAAGGGCTGGCGGCTGCGCTACGTCGGCATCAGCGCCAACCACCAGTCCAATGGCCAAAGCCTGCCGCTGTCGCGCAGCTGGAACCGGGTAATCACCCGGGCCGGCATGGAGTACGGCAATACGTTCGCCATCAATGCCAGCCTGTGGCAACGCATGCCTGAAGACGCAGCAACCGACGACAACCCGGAAATTGCCGATCTGGTCGGGCGGGCTGAGGTGGCAGGGCTGTGGAATATCAACCCGGACAACACGCTGGCGCTGACAGTGCGCCACTCCCTGCAAGCCGACGCCAACGGGTCCATCCGCCTGGCCTGGCTGCGCAAGTTAAGCAACTCGGGTGCCCGCACGGGGCTGCGCTTTCACACGGAGCTGTTTACTGGCTATGGAGACACCTTGCTGGACTACAACCGCAAACGCACCGTGCTCAGCATGGGGCTGACCCTGCTGGACTGGTAAGGCACAACCTAGCGCAAACCGTCCCAGCCGGTGCGCACAGAAAAGTCACCAAACCCGGTGCCTTCACGCGGTTCGAAGTGGCCAAACAACTCATCGTGCAGGTTGGTCAGCGTCAGCATGGCGTCCACGGCATCCTGGTTGAAACCGACACGGGCGTGGCCCTTGCCATCTTCCCCTTCCATGATGAGCTTGTTGATGTACAGGCTGCACTCCTTGTAGCCCCACAGGGTGCGGATGGTGTTGGCAATGCGGCGGTGGTGCAATTCGACCACTTGCAGAGCGCGGTTCTTGCGCTGCTCGGGCGTCAGGTCATCGAGTCCCATGGGCTGGGTAGGCTCGTCGGCATAGCCCACGCTGCCAGTTGCGCCTGCTGAAATGTCCGGCAAAGGGCCCAGGTCGCCATGCCTGGAATCCTGCAACGCAAGGGCTTCGTCCCAGCGACTCCAGGCGGTGTCCGGATCGTCTTCAACGACCTCCAGCCCGCGCGAATCCACCGCATCCTTGGGAGGATTCGCTGGATTTTTTTTGCCAAACAGCCTGTTAAACATGCCCCGCTTCCATGTGAGTCACCGGATGTTACCGCAGGATATCTCGTACTACCAAGACGGAACCGGCGGGTTCAACCACGCGCATTACGAGCACTCAGCACAGGCTGCTTTCATATTCGGCACGGTGTACCAGGTAGAGGAACGCACCGGCTTTCTTCGTTCGCTCGATATACGCGCGCGCCACGTCACCGCGCGCAAAACTGGTGATCTGGTCAATGGAGAGAACCAGGGCCTGGTCTTTATACCCAGAGTCAATGCTGACGTCGTTCCAGGGGTGTTTCTCTTCCAGTGCACGCCAGTCAATGTCGTGCGTACTGTTGAAAATTTGGTCTGCAATGATGGAGTACTTGCCCTCATGCCAACGCACGGCAATAAGGTGGCGATTTGATGCCATGTTTACTTTCCGGTGATTTTCCCGCCTCCGAGGTTACCCCCAGAAAGCAAAAAGCCAAAAATTACTAACCACGGGTAACATGCTTTAGGGGCTTTTCCCACCATTAATACAAAAGGATTCGACATGACCGCAAAAACTACAGGCCGGCTGATTGCCGCCTCTTGGATTCTGGCAATCGGGTCGGTGTATGCGGCGCCCCCCACGCCGGCCAAGGTGGTGATGATCGACAGCTCCGCGAGCGCACTGGCGACCACCAAGCGTGTCGCCATTACCAGCGTGATGGTGTCGTTCCAGGCCTCTGCCGGTGGCGAGAAGACCAACACCAGCGGCCTGTTTGCAGCCAAAACCGACACCTCTTCGAGCTTGCAAATGCCGGAGATGGACACCAAGCTGTTGGCCAGCATTGCCGATGACATTTACAAGCAGCTACAAATCGATCTGGCCGCCAATGGCTTTGAGGTGCTGCCCGAGGCCACGGTAGTGGCCAGCCCGGGCTACCAGAAGATCGCCAGGATGGCGGGCATCAGCAACTTTTCCAAATTTGCCAACCTGGATGGTGACGTCATGTTGGTCGGGGCCAGTGGCTTGAAGCCGTATCTGCCCTACAACGCAGAGACCGGGAAATTCAGTGCACAGATAAAGAGCAATATCAAAGGCTGGGTGGGTGGTTTTGGCGGAAAGAGCTCAACGGAGGGAGGCCCCTCCGTGATCAGCATTGGCGAAATCTACGGTCTGCCAGGCCTGGAGGTGGAACTGGCCAAGGAACTCAATGCCAATCTGGTCAAGGCCACTTACGTGGTGACTCTGGGCTCGGCCAAAGCCGCGGTCGACCGGTTCTCCAGTACCTCACACAACACCTACAGCGGCAGCGCCTTTGCACAAGTGGGCTTGCGCGCCGGCCAGACACGCATTGCCTTTCGCACGCCATCGGCCAGCGAAAAAGGGGAGTCAGCCCCTGGCGGATACACCGCCAACTTTGGCAACAGTGCATCTCCTGCCAAGGACGGCAATGTGGTGGCGAGCCTGGGCGAGCCGCTCCTGGGCGGTACTGACTTTTTTGCAGTGACCGAACCCGACGTCAAGAAGCCCACTTTGCTCAGCGGCTTGCTGGGTGGTGGCTTCGGCAACGGTGCGGACGTGCAGTTCACCTTCATCGCGACCGTTTCTGATGCAGCAGCCTATCGCGCCGAAGTTGTTGGCATGGCCAAACTGGCACAGCAGAGCATGCTGGCCCTGGTCAAACCGTAGACTAACTGGCTTTGGCAGTTCAAGTGGGGCGACTGAAGTTGCCCCCATTTCACGGACTGACCTTGCCCCTGAATTGAGCCGTTCTTACCTCTGGCTCACTTTGCTGCCACCGCTCGTCACTCCAGAGGGCGATGACGATGACGATGAGGTGACACATTGTCGTCAATACCTGCAGCCCAAGCGTGCCATGTCAGCTTTGATCTGGTTCATGCGGTAGTAGTTTGCATTTTGCTTTTCGATTGGTACCCAGATCATTTTTTCGGTGATTTGGTCGAGGCCACGGCGTTCAGCTGCAAGTTGTTCACAGGACGAACCGACCGAATTCATCTGTGGTGCAGGCTGTACGTAAAGCTTTTTGGAAGCATCTAATTGCTGTTGCGCCAATTCAACTTGCTGATTGAAAGGCATACCGTCAGGAACATTGGCAGTTCTCTCAATAACTGCCTTTTGCGACGAACACACCGTGTTACTCCAAAACATACCACCTGAATAGGCTTTGCAGTAGTAGATAGTTGACGCATTTACCGACGAACAAAACGCAAGAACAATTGCTGGCAACAGAAGACGCATAACACTCCCTTTTTTCAGTCAGTGTAGCGACACGATTGCTGGTTACCGCAGGCCTTTCGCAAATTGTTGCTGGAATCGCGATAGCTCCATAACGATAGGCTACATAACCAACTGCGGACATACACTACGATTCGGCAATGGCAACCATTGACCTTCGCCCCAAAGTCCTGACTGTGCTCGCCCAACGTGGTGAATCCATGTCCTACCGGGATTTAATCGACACACTGTGGTCGACCTTCCCTGACATGCATCAGCACTTTCTGACCCTCTATATCGACGAGAAACGTGCCCGCAAGGATCTTCGCATTCGGCTCGGCATGATCATCAAGAACCATCCCACCGTTCTTACCGCAACGCTGGCCGACGGTATTGTGATGGTGGGGCTGGCAGCATCACCAGTCGACGAACTGGAAGATATTGATGCCGACGAGGGCGAAGAGTCTGATGATGAAAACGTGGCTGACGGCGCTGGAAAACCGGGTGTCTATTGGTACACGTTTGAGGCTTACCGCAAAGACAATGGACCCTACCCGATCAAGATTGGTCGCGGCAAGAATCCTATGGCACGCATAAGCCAGCAGGTTACGGCCATGCCTGAACCAACAAAGATCCTCGGAACCTATGAGCACCCTGATGAGATCAGCTTGGAGCGTGCGCTGCATGCGGTAATGGCCTTGCGGGGGAAACGCAAGAAGGACGCGCCTGGCTCTGAATGGTTTGTCACAACCCCTGCCGAGATTGAGGCGCTCATCGGGATGGTGTTGGGCGGCTGAGCTTCTCTGAGCAGCATCATGGAAGTTGAAGCGTGAGCACCGAACCCGCCGAACTGCTCTTCCGTCTATCCGCTAAGCTTCAGCCGCCAGAAAGCAAAAAGCCCATCGCAGTGGATGGGCTTTTTACTTCGAAACCATGTGGAGCGGGAAAAGAGGCTTGAACTCTCGACCTATACCTTGGCAAGGTATCGCTCTACCAACTGAGCTATTCCCGCATTGATTTGGTGGTGGAGTATAGCAGAACCTTGAACCGTTTATCTTCAACGATGCCGAAACGTCCCCATAGAAGTCCGTATCGTCGTGCTGAGCAGGGACATTGGTATGGACCGCTGATGCACGCTGATTTCCCGGTCAGGCGACGAGCCTCATCGCAACTCCGCGAATGACTTGGCTTCGGGTCCGGATCTACGCCTGAATGCGTTGCCTTCAACCACAGACGGAGTCAACCATGCAGAAGATGATGATCAACGAAAACGAGCTGGCCACGCGCTGGAACATCAGCCCCAAGACACTTCAACGCTGGCGCAGCGAGGGACGCGGGCCTCGATTCATGAAAATGTCCAAGCGCGTCGTGTATCCCATCGATGAAGTCTTCGACTTTGAATCCAAAGCCCTCCGAGCCTCAACTTGGGAGCGAGCATCCGACGTCGTTCTTCCGAGCGGCTCTACGTTGATGGACCCGCGCGAAATTTCGCATGTGACCGGACTCCCCTTGTACCTCTTCACGCAAAAGCAGATGCGAGAGGCATTGGGCATCCCGCATCGTCGGGTCCAGAAGCTCATCCGATTCGACCGCGACGAGGTCATGGCATGGGCCAAACGCTGGGTCCAGGATGCCCAAGACCAGGGCATTGATGTCAAGGCCGATCCTTCAAGCCAGAGCAGATCGTTGCTGCACGCCTTGGCATCGCTGCCTGCCTGACCGTAGCGCCCGCCACAGCGCAGCAGGTCATCTTGTTCCGTTTGATCGTCAATCCGAGCGATAGACGAAAAAACGGAACATACTCCAGCCATGCTCCCCGAGACCCACACCCAGCGCATCCTTGATCTGGCCATCCAGAGAGGACTGCTGCGTGCCAGCGATCTGGACGCCATCAGCTCGCCCCGGGTCATCCTGACGCGCATGACTGCAGCAGGACTGCTGGAACGGGTCGGGCGTGGTCTTTACCGTCTGCCAGGCGCACAGGTGACGGAATTTGAGAGTCTTGCCCTTGTCGCCACCAGGGTGCCACAAGCCGTGTTCTGCCTGCTCACCGCACTCCAGTTTCACGGGCTGACCACCCAACTACCGCGTCAAGTCTGGATCGCCATGCCACGCGGCAGCCACTCACCCCGGATCGACTATCCGCCGATCCGGATGGTTCAGATGGCCGGTAGCGCTCATCTGGCAGGCGTCGAAGAACACCTATGCAACGGGGTGAAGGTGCGGATCTACAGCCCGGCCAAGACCGTGGTCGATTGCTTCAAGCATCGCAACAAGATCGGTCTGGATGTGGCGCTGGAGGCCTTGAAAGACGCATGGAGGACGCGTAAGGCGTCCGCAGACGACCTGTGGCGCTACGCTCAGGATTGCCGCGTCGCCACCGTGATGCGCCCCTACATGGAAGCAGTCGCCCACGACTGACGCCACGGTCGCCGAGACGGCCGGGCTTCTCTTTGGTTTAAAAATTTGGTAGGATGACGGTTGTTTTAAACCCAACCCAAGGAGGCGTCATGATTGCAGATCGCATTCGTCAAGCACGATTGGCGGCAGGTCTGACCCTTGGTGCGTTGGGCGAACAGGTGGGTGTTTCTCACACCGCCATCCAGAAGTACGAGAAGGGTCTGCTGACGCCGTCGTCGACTCAGCTGCTCAAGCTGGCCCGCGCCTGCGGCATTCGGACCGAATACTTCTTTCGCACGCATACGGTTGAACTGCTACAGCCCGAGTTCCGCAAGCTCTCGACCTTTGGCAAGACGGCGCAGGATGCGCTGAAGATCAAGGTCGTCGAGTTGGTGGAGAAGCGCGTGGAGTTGCTCGGCGCATTTCCCGAACTGCCGTTCCCGGCTTTTGCACCGCCCGCGAATCTGCCCGAGCACATCACCTCGCTGGATGAGATCGATGCGTTCTCGGATTCGGTCCGCAACGCTTGGCAGTTGGGGCTGAATCCGATTGCTGACCTCACCGACACCCTCGAAGGCCTTGGCTTGCTGGTCATCGTGGTCGATGAAGAGAACCCAGGCTTCTCTGGCTTGACGGCCAAGGCACGAACCGAAGATGACCGGGAGTATCCGGTCGTGGCTGTTTCCAAACGCTGGCCTGGTGATCGGCAGCGGTTCACGCTGGCGCATGAGCTGGGGCACCTGCTGCTCGAAGGGCGACTGGCTGACGGCATAAACGAAGAGAAAGCCTGCGACCGGTTCGCCGGTGCCTTCCTGGCTCCGCGTGTCGCGGTGTTGCAGTTGCTTGGGGCACAACGCCATGCGCTGGAATGGCAAGAGCTGTATGTGCTCAAGCACGAGTTCGGTCTGTCGATGACCGGATGGCTGCAGCGCGCCAAACAGTGTGGCGTGATCACCGAGGCCGCTCACCTCTCCATGTTCAAGCGGTTTTCGGCCAAGGGCTGGCGCAAGACCGAGCCTGGCCAACCACTGCCGCAAGAGCATCCCCGACTGTTTGATCAGTTGGTGTACCGCGCCTTGGCCGAGCAATACATTTCCGAAGGCAAGGCGGCGGAATTGCTGGGCATCCCGATGATGCGCTTCCACAAAGAACGCCAGCTGGAGTCATCGGATGCGGTTGCTCATCAGTGATGCGAACATCTTGATCGATATGGAAGCGGGAGCGTTGATGGAGACGCTCTTCCAGCTTCCGATGCAGTTCGGCATCCCTGATCTGCTGTACTACGAAGAAATTGAACCGGGCAGCCCTGGCCTTGAAGACCTGGGCTTGCAGGTCATGGAGGTCAGCGGCGACTTCGTGGCGTATGCCGAGCAGTTGCCAGGCCAGCACAACCATCTGCTTCCCGCGAAAAATGGTCCCAAGCCCAGTCACAACGACTACTTGGCACTGGCGCTTGCGAAGCAAGAGACTTGCACTTTGCTGACCGGCGACGCCAATTTGCGGATTGTTGCCAATAAGGAGCAGGTCAACGTCATGGGCACCATCGGGCTGCTGTGCGCCATGATCGAGAACCAGCTGCTGTCAGTCGACGACGCCTTCAAGGCACTTGACCGAATGAAGTCTGGCAAGCGACGGCTGCCCTGGCCGGAAGCCGAAAAAGTGCTGAACGCGCTGCGTTGATCAGGTTCTGCCATCGGCAGGCAACCATTGCGGGCCAGTGACTTTAGGCCAATGTCCGCTGCAACACGCTCCATGCGGCAGCCCAGTCGATCCGCTCTTGCTCCAAGCGAACGTTTTGTCCCCAGCGCTGCTGCTTGAGATCCCGATAGAGTTGCTGCTCTTGCTCCGTCAGAAGCGTCAGTTCCGTTGATGGATGCTGCGCCGATTCATCCACCCACAGCGCCTTGTGTTGCAGCAAGGTGCCCTCGTCCATGAGCACGGATTGCAACTCTGGAATGTATGAACGGGCTCGATGCAGGATGGCAAATCCATGGGTGTCCAGATCACCCCAGTAGATGCACTTCGCGCGGGCAAGCCATGGGAAACGGGCCAACACGTCGACGTTATAGCCAAGGCGCATGAACACGACAGCGCCCGGCATGTCGGACATTGCCAGTCCCGTTTGAAGGTTCTCGACAATAAACACATGTGAGACCGGCAAATTGAGACCTGCCAGATCTTCCACGGGTGCAGTGATGTCACCCACGCCGCCGACCCTGGCTCGCAATGCCTGATCCAGCACCCGCATCCGCACAAGGAGTGGAGGTGCCTTCAGTCCGCAGCGCTGGTAGAAATCCAGGTCGCTAGAGGAGTCCTCTTGTATTGCGGCCACCAGATCCGTCAGCAGCCCTTTGCGCCCATCAAGCCATTTGCTATCCAGTCCGGACACCGGCAGCTGGCGGGGGTAGAGGTCGGATTGTGGATGGTTCGCTATCCAGTCCAGCATCTCTGCAAGCCGACGAAAATCGGCATCGCCGTAGTCCGCCAGGACATCAAAGTACCTTGGCAACGGCTGCGCCAGTACCGGCCAGCGAGCGGTGAGTGTCCGGTAGCGAGATTGAGCACGCTCCCATCGCGCGGACTCACCAATCCACATGGCAACATCCTCTGGGCCGCCCAACGCTAGCTTCTCCGGTAGTCGCTGAACGCCAAGCGCTTTCCACCTGCGCTCACACCAGGACAAGGAGCCGACTCCTTGCCAACCTTGCCATGCGCTCACCCACGCACGAACGCCGTCGATCTGCCTTAGCGCAGCCTGTTCCGTCGGTATGCCGAGCGGAACTTCCAGCGGCCATTGATCCTCGCCCGCATCACCAATCAACCACTCGCGGTGCTTGCTTTGAAAGCGACGGGCAAGCAACTGCCGAACATCGTCAGGAAGCTTCAACGCCAGCCTCCTCTCGTGCGTGCTCTGGCAGCTTCAAACGCTGACGATCACCGTCGTACTCGATCAGCAGAACGCCTGACACGCGTCGGTCGCTGATGTCCACGAAGCAGGCGCCACCGATGAATGGCTCAAGGGTCATGACGGACTTCAGTGGCGTAGCGACAACCATCTGGAATCCGAAATTGGTAAAGATGTTCATCGCCAAAGCAGTGAACTCGTTATCCGCCTTGTCGAAGGCTTCATCCAGCACGACGGGCGCATACATCGGCACGCCGTGGTCATTCCCGCCCAGTTGTTGATTGCGCGTACAAACGGAGCCAGCATTTCGGACCAATATTGAGCCACCT
>ENA-UOWE01006671-UOWE01006671.1-activated-sludge-metagenome-genome-assembly--contig:-NODE-6671-length-10105-cov-3.907861_pt1 | contig 10105 bp, 7 predicted proteins | sample MGYA00249841_ERZ761562 | MGnify/ENA primary metagenome ERZ761562 (study PRJEB28883, sample SAMN05720200) | activated sludge metagenome | isolation source: Anaerobic digester | place: Japan... | reverse complement strand
TAATAAGCTTTTGAAAGTTGATTAAGTATAACTTAAATATTAATTTTTATTGATTTTTATGCTGCGCTTGTGATAGAATGATTCAGAATTTACAGCTAGCTTGTTTTTCTGTAAATTAATAATTTTTTTAAAGAGGGTGGGTTATATGTCAGGCAGTAAGGTTAAACTCCTGGTGAACTTTTCTTTTTTAACGGTCGCGGCGGTTTTAATTGTTTTTCTTTCCGCCGGTTTTTATGCCGCATGCGCTACTGAAGAAGTCGCGGCGGCCGGAGCTCATGTTTCGTCGGCTACGGCCGAAGTCGCTGCCAGCGCTCATTCGGGCGGCGGCCACAAGGTGTCTTATACGGTTCCGCCAATGTTAATGATCCCGTTTGCCGCGCTTCTGCTCGGTATAGCGTTAATGCCTTTTATCAACAAGCATTTCTGGGAACATAACTATCCTTACGTGTCATACGCCCTCGGCGCTTTTGTCGTGTTTTATTATCTTTTCGCCATAGGCGGCGGCGCGGGCACAAAAGTGTTTCATACGGCGCTTGAATACATATCGTTTATAGCTCTGATAGGAAGCCTTTTCGTCGTTACCGGCGGCATAGTTATAAAACTTAAAAACGAAGGCAATCCGGTCATAAACTCGGCCGTCCTTTTCATAGGTTCCATACTCGCTAACATAATAGGGACTACCGGCGCCTCGATGCTTTTAATCAGGCCTTTCATCAGAATCAATCATCGCAGAATCAGGCCTTATCTTATAATGTTTTTTATATTCACCATAAGCAACGTAGGCGGCGCTCTCACGCCCATCGGCGATCCCCCGCTCTTCCTTGGATATCTTCAGGGCGTTCCGTTCTTCTGGGTAATCGAAAACGTCATCCAGATGTGGGGCGTAGCCATATTTTTAATAATAAGCATATTCTTCGCCGTGGATTATTTTTATTTCTCTAAAGACAAAATGCAGGGTCTCGAGAAAAAAGCGGCAGCTTTAGCCGAACATGCGACCGAGCACAAATCCGATGAAACCGTCCATGCCGCTGAAAAGAAAGAATCCAAAAAGAAAAAGCACCACAAAAAAGAAGAAGACGACGGAATACTTCCCGACGAAGACGAAACTTTAAAATTCAAGCTTCTCGGCGTTACCAACTTTCTCTTTTTATTCATCATCCTCGTGGCGGTTTTCCTGCCGACTCCGTGGCGCGAAATTATAATGCTCGGCTGCGCGGTGGCCGCTTATAAATCCACGCCGGCTAAAAACCACATTGAAAACGGCTTCAATTTTGATCCTATCAAAGAAGTCGCGATCCTGTTCGTAGGTATTTTCGCAACCATGATGCCCGCTCTCGACTGGCTCGAAGCCAACGCGGCGAGCCTCGGCATTAAGACGCCGGGTCAGTTCTACTGGGGTTCCGGAGCTTTATCCAGCTTTTTAGATAACGCGCCTACGTATCTTAATTTCCTTTCCGCGGCCAAAGGCTTGAACGGTGTCGACCACGTTTCGGCTCTGCTCGCTAATCCCGTGCTTTCGCAATACGTTATAGCCATATCGCTCGGCTCGGTTTTCTTCGGCGCCATGACCTATATAGGCAACGGCCCGAACTTTATGGTTAAAAACATTTCCGAACAGATGAACGTTAAAATGCCTTCGTTTTTCGGCTATGTATTTATGTATTCCCTGCCCGTTTTAATACCGGTATTCGCTCTCGTATGGGCTATTTTCTTAAGATAAACGGCCCGGAATAAATACGCAGGACAATTAAAAAAGGGATTGCCCGGAAAGTCGATTTTCAGGCGGTCCCTTTTTATATAATTTTCAAGGAAGGTTTTTATGAAATTATTGATATCGTGCCATAAATGTTTGACGGAAGATAAAATAAACGATTTGAACTTCGTGGAAGTCGAAATGTGCGACGATGGAATTTATAAAATGAAATGCGATAAAGGCCATGAAAGCACTATTTTTATTCAGGAACAAAAATTCGAGATATTGTTCGACCTCGGCGCCATGGCTTTTATGGACGGCTATTACAGGGAGGCCGTTTCCAGTTTCGCGGCGTCGCTCGAAAGATTTTATGAATTTTTCGTCGAATCGGTTTTGGCGTCTAAAAACATAGACCACGAACAATATTTAAAAACATGGAAAATGGTCGCGACCCAGTCGGAACGTCAGATAGGCGGTTTTTATTTTTTATACCTTAACGAATTCGGTGAATCCGCCGACCCGGCCGAAAAAAAACAGGTCGAATTCAGAAACAACGTTATTCATAAAGGTTACATTCCCAAAAGAGAAGAAACGCTCGAATACGGCGGCTACGTGCTAAAGTATATTTTCAATGCGGCTAAAAAATTGCGGGCCAGGCATAAGGCGGGAGTCGAAAAAACCGTCAACAAAAAACAATTGATTAACGGCCCCAGGCACGGAGCCTATTCGACCGTCAGCATACCGACTATAATTCATATGTCGGCGCGCGACGACGAATTCGGAAATAAAACATTTGAAGAATCGCTGCAAAGGCTAACCGAATTCAGGGAATATTTTGCAAAATGATAGCGCGTTGAAATGATTATGACAAATAATTGCCGAAAAATTTGACAAAAGGGTTTTCAGCGATTATAATTGTTATATACAAGATGAAGATCGGTTTAAAAACTATTTAAATGCATAAAAAGTATTGCAAATAAAGGGAAATTAAAAATCGATATCGTTATTATTTTATAAATGACCGCAAGGAGATGAATTTTATGCTTAAAAAATTTTCTAAAGCGTTTTTATTCGCGTTTTTACTCAGCCTGTGCTTTTCGGCTTTTAATTTTGCGAATGCGGTGCCCAACTCTAAAAATAATTTTGAACTTTATTTCGGACCGTCCGAAGACCGCGCAAAAACAATAGATAACTTTTTTATCGAATTGATCGATTCGGCTAAAACGTCTATCGACGGCGCTTTTTTCGAATTCCGTCTCCAGAGCATAGTGGACGCTTTTATCAGGGCCCACAAGCGCGGCGTTAAAATAAGGCTCGTTACCGATACCGATTATTTTTCAAATGAATTCGCTGCCGCGCTCGTAAAAGCCGGAATCAAAGTCAAACCCGACAACGACCGCTCCGCTTTAATGCACAACAAATTCGCTATCGTAGATTCAAATAAAGTATGGACCGGTTCCTATAATTTAACCGATTCGTGCAGTTATAAAAACAACAACAACGCCCTGTGCTTTTATTCAAAAGAGTTAGTTACCATATACCAGAGAGAATTCGACGAAATGTTCGTAGAAGATAAATTCGGCGCGTCGTCGCCTTCTACGGTAGAAGAACAGAAAGCCGAAATATCCATCGGCGGAGAAAAATCCCTCGTAGAAGTGTTTTTCGCTCCCGAAGATAAGCCGAACGCTAAGATACACGAATTATTAAGCCAGGCAAAAAAAGAAATATATTTCATGCACTTCGCTTTCACGGCTAATGAAATATCAGACCTGCTCATAGACAAATCCAAAAACGGCGTGAGAGTATCCGGCATTTTCGATTCAAAACTTTACCGTTCCACCGGGCCTTATTCCGAATTTTTCAAACTCACCAGCGCCGACAGCATAAATATAGTTCTCGCCGATAATCCCGACGGCAAGTTCCACCACAAAGTATTCATTGTAGATCCCACGCTGCCCGACGGCTTCGTTATAACCGGCTCCGAAAATTCGTCCAGCAACGGCGACCGCACTAACGATGAAAACGTTATAGTAATACATAACGATAAAGTCGCCAAGGCTTACTTCGCCGAATTCAAAAGACTGTTCGGCAAATTTTCCACGGCTTACGCTACTTGCGTTAATTTATACTTCAAGCCCGAGCAGGATATCGAGCACATAAGCATGGTTTTCAATACGAACGGCAAGCCCGTCGATAAAATAGAAATCGGTTACCCCGCGCGCTGGACCCTCACCGGAAACGAAAGCGTGCGCCTGCTCACCATAGATCAAAAACCCCTTCCAAAGGGCTCGCTTATATTCAACAGAAAAGGCTTCAGCGCGGTTAACTTAAACCTCAAGGCGTTCGGCAAATCCAGCTTCGTGGTATTCGATTTCCAGAAAATGAAGGCGCCTAAAATAAAAGGCGGCTATAACCTGTATATCAAATCGGCGGAAAAAACCGAGCAGAAGGCGTTTCCGCTTAAAAGCCAGCCCGGCATATTCATAGCCGACTCGCTTTCGGGCGATTGCATTACTTCTTTCGACGCTATGCTCCAGAAAATGCAGACGTCTTATTCTGAACTGCTTTCGATACAGGAAAATTCCACTAATTCCGAAATTTTTGAAAAGCTCTTCAAAAACTGGCAGGCCAACTACTTTGAAATTAAAGAAGTGCTGCTCACCGACGCTAAAAACCGCAACTACGAAAGAATCGACAGGTTCCTGGCCATATACGTCACGCTCGGCGCCGAAGATAAAACCAAGATGCCCGGCCTTACCGAAGGCCTCGAAAAAATATTCAAAGCCAGCGCGGCTTCCGGCGATGAAGAGGCGGCTAAAAGATTAAAAATGCTTAAATAAGAATAAAAATCGTTAATTATGATTTAACGGCTAAAATAAAAAACTTCCGGCGGCATAAAGCGCAGCCGGAAGTTTTTATTTTGAATTGATAGCGTTAAGCTGGCGCCGGATAATTCCGGCTCAAGCTCATATTTCTGATACGTCCATTTCCATTGCCACGAAAGAGCATGGCGATATGGGGCTTAATTTATCTTCTGATGCTCCAAGGAAACTTTTTCCGAACATATCGTAAATATTGGATTTTACCTGTATCTGCGGAAGGCGGCCCAGAAAGTCTTTTCCGTCGAAGTAAAAGGCGAGCTGCACTGGCGAGGAGAAATCTCCGTCCGGAGTGAAATCGCCGCCGGAGGCTATATAAACCAGGACGGCCTTTTTTCCGCCGAGAAGTTCCGTAATGGATTTTACGGTGTTTTTAAGACGGCCGCCGGGAAACCCCGCGCGGGGGACCGCGTCGAATTCGCCGACGGCGCTTGCGGTGCTCTGAAATTTATATTCGGCGGCGGTTTTTTTATCGGCGTACGGCCTTAAAATGACTCCGTTTTCGATCAGAGGGCACTGATACCCGGGGTTGACCGAACCTTCAGCGTCGAAGAAACACGTGAAATCGGTGTAGGGATCGCACGACTGCATAAACGAAAAATTTTCGCTGAAAGCTTTTTTACCGACCAGGCCAGTGAAAAGAGAGCTTTTCGTTCCAATTTTAATTCCGTCGAGTTCGGATATCAGTTTTGAATATATAAGCCCGTCTTCGGATAAAAATACTACGGGCTGGCGGCCTTTCTTTTCGAGCTTCATTTTTTTGTTGAACGCCGAGCATACCCTGTCGATCTCTTTTAATGATTCTTTCTTATCGTATGTTTTGCCGTGAAAATCCACGAAAGCATCCATTATATTAGACGATTTTTTATCTTTTATAAGCAGGCCCAGCGCGAAATATCTGTTTTTATAATTCAGATCCAGCCCGGCGTTATTGGATATGCACGCTTCGGATTCGATCATGCACATTTCATGTGAAAAAATGAAATCGGGCCGGCTCTTTCGGAGCTGCGAAACGAGGTCATGCGCTTCGTTAACGAAGTCTTCTTCTTTGATGATTTGCGGCAGATGAACGAAGGATTCAACGCGGTTCGAAGACGGGGAAAAGGCGTACGGGATATTTTTCTTAAGCGCTTTTCTGGCTTCGGAAGCGAGTTTTGTTTCGTCGCAGGCGCCTATGGCGGAACCTATTCCGATACTTTTACCGTCGTAAGCCCTGATGGCTGTTTTTGAAATATCCTTTTTTTTGAGCGATTTGACCTGCGTATTTTCTATATTTATGATCGAATGTTTCGAGCGTATGAAATATTTTTCTATTATCATCGTTTACCTCAATAAAATTATTACTGAACGTTCATATTTTTAACGAATGTGTAAGGCCCGCCGAAAGAGACCGAAAGCGGATACTGCGCCATTTTGCCGCAGCCGCCGCTGACGGACGAATAAATTTTTATTTCGTTTGAAAGGCCGCTTATATCGTTGAGAGTTTCGAATACGTTTCCGGTTATGACCGCCACATTTAGAGGCCGGCCTATTTTGGAATCCTTTATTTCGTAGGCGAGCGACGGGGCGAGAGTGAAGGTGGACATGCCGGAACCGTGTTTTAATTTTTCGACGTATATTCCGTTTTTAACGGTTTTGAAAAGCTCTTCGCGCGTCATATTGCCGGCTTTTATATAAGTGTTTGTCATTCTTACTATGGGCTCGAACTCGAAGCTGACGGCGCGGGCGTTTCCGGTAACTTCTTCATCGAGATCGGCCGCGGTAGAGGCGCTGTGAAGCCGCCCGGAAAGGACTCCTTTTTTTATGAGAAACGTTTCTTTTTTTATATTTCCTTCGTCGTCGAAGGGCGTGTCCTCGCCGTCGGGGTGGTTTCCGCCGTCGCAAATGGTAAGCATGGGCGCGCCCACTTTTTTTCCGATCGCCCACTCTTTTTTCATGGTTTCGTCGCCGGTCATGAAATCAGCTTCGCTTTTATGTCCGAAGCTTTCGTGCGCAAATATTCCCGCGGTCATGGGAGAGAGTATTACGTTATACCTTCCGGGCTTGACTGGCGCCGATTCTTCTATGAACGAAAAGCATTTTTTCAGGTATGAATTATATTTTTCTTCTTGTCCGAAAAGGCTTTCAAAGTTTTTTTCGCAGACCTGAAAAGATTCCGGCATCATCTTTTTTTTATATGACATATCGAAACTCAAGATAGCTCCACATTTTTGATTGTCGAACTCGACGCAGGCGCCCTGCGACGACACGAATTTTTTTACGACGCGCCTGTCTGAATAGATCGCCCGCCACATTTTAATTTTACTTTCGGAGTTTAACCTGCCGAAATAGCTCTGAAGATATTCGTCTTTTTGCGAGTTTTTGATTTTTTCGATTGAATTATCGGCGTAGTTAATTCTTTTAGAAGCGTTAACCTGCATTTTTTTAACGGTTTTGTTTTTTAAAATGCCGGGATTTTTTTTTGCCACGCATGCGAGAGAATCTATTTCGGCCTGCAGCCCTTTGACGTTGGTGGTGGCGCTGTAATACCATCTTTCGCCGTCGAAAACGCGTATGAAGGCCCCGATATATTTTCTGGTCCTGTTTTCATCCATCTTATTGAGGGTATAAGCGATTCTGGTTTCGAAAACATCTTCTATTCTGACGTCGGTATAGAGATTTTTAGGGAATTTAAACATTTTTTCTCCGCCTATCGAATAAAACTTATAGTTTTTTATTTAATATCGCTTAATATTATACCATAAAATTCATCGAAAATCAGTTTTATCAGGGCTTGTTTTTAATTATTCATAATTTTTTATCAATATCTGGCTTCCCGAAGCTTCCGCGCCGTCGAGCGCATAATTGTTTCCGCCTATTTCCATGAATTTATGGTTTTTATTATTTTTAGCGCCGGTAAGATTTATATAATGCGTCCCGGGAATCAGAAGTTTTTTAGATGGATCCGCGCTGGTATAGCCGGCAGGCATTTTAAAGATGATTTCCTTCGAATCCTGCCCCCAGTCTATATTTGAAGCCGGGATCTCAGGAAGGTCGTTTAAATCTTCGGGGCCCGGATTTATCGGCTGTGATTTAAGATTAGGCGAATTGTAGTATCTGAAAATGGATTCAGGCGTTGCCAGAGGGTCGCTCGATGTGGAAACCGCGTTGGAAGAGGCCGCCGCTTTTAAATTAATTCCGCTTTCAGGCAGGCGCGCTTCTTTATTGAAGTAAAGGTGCAATACGTCGTAGCACTTTTCGGCCTCGAGCGGATCCATAAAATTTCCGCCGAGCGGGTTGACCTCTAATTTAGCCGAAACGAGCGTCAGGGCGCCTATATAAGTTATGACGATATCGTCCTTATTTTCAGGTGCGTTTTGGGCTCCGTCTTTGTGCTTTCCGTCCGGGCCTTTCGAATATACGACGCCTTTTTTATAATCCTGTTCGTAGCGGTTGCCCCAGGGGTCTTTTAAAGTATCTATAGTGGCTACGTATTTGCCCTTGAGTTCTTTCATATATTTATCCTGTACGGTCGTTCCTTCGAGCGAGTTGAATTTTTGAATGGCGTTTACAAGTGTGTCGCAGTCCTGTTTCGCCTTGGTCATCTGCGTGTCTCTTATCATATCGTTGAACTGCGGAAGCGCGACCGCAACGAGAATGCCTATTATGGCTATTACTATCATAAGTTCAATAAGAGAAAAGCCGGTCCGGTAATTTTTAAAATTTACGTTCATCATAAAAACCACTCCTTTATTTTATTTTTTACGTTTTATTTTACGCAGTAGTTAATTGCATAAGCCGTGCCGTTTTGGTTGATTTATTTAAAACTATTGAAAATAGAGGGTTTTGGTTCTGATCCGGCCCGGAAGGGCAATCGCTTTAAATTTATGCCGCCATTGCAAATTGCGACGCGTTTTTGCAAAACGCGGCTTTTTATCGCATGCGCATGACATTGAAGGCACGTTTAGTTCTTCACTTTGAACTCTCGCCTTGATTAAAAAGTTTTACCCGCGTCAATTGAGAAAGAACCACATTGAATTTATGAGATTTTGAGTTAAAGCCGAAATATTTTCCTTGAAAAATATCATAATTTATGGTAAATTCATTATCTAAAATTATGGCGAGAAAAAAAATCATTAAAGAAGAAATTAAACCTGAAATCATTGCGGACGAGCAATACAACGTTCTTTGCCGCGACTGCATCAACGATTGCAAACAGAAAGCAGGCGTGGCAATTTTATCGTGCCCGCAGAAAATAAAGATAGACGAACAGCTTATGCTGTTTAATAAAAACGGCAAACCCAGAAAGTGGAGGTAATTATCTTGGAAGAAATCAGCATGGAAAAGGCTTACAACCCGAAAAACGTGGAGGAAAAATGGTATAAACTCTGGTGCGAGCGCAATTACTTCAAGGCTAAAACCGGCCCGGAATTCAATAACGCCAACTCGTTTACCATAGTGATACCGCCCCCTAACGTGACGGGCATTCTTCACATGGGCCACGCGCTGAATTCGACGGTCCACGATATAGTCATCCGCTACAATAAAATGAACGGCAAAAACGTTCTATGGCTTCCGGGCACCGATCACGCGGGCATCGCGACGCAGAACGTCGTCGAGAAGAAACTGGCGAAAGAAAAAATAAGAAGGCAGGACCTCGGCCGCGAAAAATTCGTGGAAAAAGTATGGGAATGGAAAAACCAGACCGGTTCCACCATTATAAACCAGCTCAAAAAGCTGGGCGCTTCCTGCGACTGGTCTCGCGAGCGCTTCACCATGGACGAAGGGCTGTCTGAAGCGGTAAAAAAAGTGTTCGTCGCGCTTTATAAAGAAGGCCTTATATACCGCGGCGACCGCATAATCAACTGGTGCCCGCGCTGCACCACGGCTCTTTCCAACGACGAGGTCGAATTCCACGACCTGGCCGGAAAATTATGGCATATTAAATACCCCGTGGTGAAAGAAGCCGGAAGAAACGATATTCCCGATTATATAATAGTGGCCACCACGCGTCCCGAAACCATGCTCGGCGATACTGGCGTGGCCGTTTCTCCGAAAGACGACCGTTATAAGAACATGATAGGCATGAAAGTAAGGCTGCCGCTCGTAAACCGTGAAATACCGATAGTCGCCGACGAATATGTAGACATGTCATTCGGAACGGGCGCCGTAAAAGTCACTCCGGCGCACGACCCCAACGATTTTGAAATAGGCAGGCGCCATAATCTGCAAAACCTGACTATTATGGATATCCGCGGCGTCATAAACGAAAACGCCGCGCCGTACGCCGGGATGAGCCGGTTCGACGCGCGCAAGAAAGTGATAGCCGACCTGGAAGAGCAGGGCCTGCTGGTAAAAATCGACGAGCACCCGCACGCGGTCGGCCATTGCTACCGCTGCGACACCATAATAGAGCCTTACCTTACCACGCAGTGGTTCGTTAAAATGAAACCTCTGGCCGAAAAGGCCATCGAAGCCGTCAAGAACGGCACTCTGCGCTTCACCCCGAACCGCTGGGTGGGCGTCTACCTGCACTGGATGGAAAACATCCGCG
>ENA-UOWE01006663-UOWE01006663.1-activated-sludge-metagenome-genome-assembly--contig:-NODE-6663-length-10118-cov-4.667892_pt1 | contig 10118 bp, 8 predicted proteins | sample MGYA00249841_ERZ761562 | MGnify/ENA primary metagenome ERZ761562 (study PRJEB28883, sample SAMN05720200) | activated sludge metagenome | isolation source: Anaerobic digester | place: Japan... | reverse complement strand
CGGCGCCGTCGACGGCGAAGTTACCGTCGAGGAGGATGACGGCACCGTGATCCGGGGCCGCGGGTTCTTCGCCGATACCCTGAGGCGCGACTATGACTTTTCCGGTCCCGTGTCCGGCACCTTATCCTCGCCCGACGCAGTGGCATCGGCCGATGCTGTGGCATCGGGCGACGCAGTAGTGTCGGACGGGGTGTCCGCGCTCGGAAGCGAGCAGCCATGAGACGCGCCCTCGCCGTTGTCCTCGTCCTTATTCCGGCCCTCGTCTTTGCCGGAAAGCCGATCACCTTCTCCGCCGACCGGATGAGCGGGACTGCGGGGAAAAAAGGCGAGAGAACCGTGCTTTCCGGAAACGCCAAGGTTCAGGTCGGCTCGCTCGAGATCACCGGCGAGCGGATCGAGCTTTCGGGGAAGGATTTCCGCATCGTCGAGGCGACCGGCAAGGTAGGCGGCGTCGACTCGGCAAAGGGGTATACCTTCTCCGCCGATTCCCTGCGCTACGACCGCCAACTTGAGGTCGCCGTCTTTCTGGGGAACGTGAAGCTCCAAGACACGCAGAACGAGGTCGAGGCCTCGGCCGGGATCATCCAGTACAGCCAAAAAACCGAAATCGCCCTCCTACAGCTCGACGTGAAGCTCACCCGCCGGGATATTAGCTGTACCTCCGCCTTTGCCATCTATCGCCGGGCCCTTTCATTGCTCGACCTTTCCGGGACCCCTCAGGTATTGCGCGGCCCGGACGAGTTTCGCGCCGAGCGCATCTCGGTAAACCTCGATACCGAGCATATTACCCTCGAGGGGACGGTTAGCGGGAACCTAAAGGACACGAAAGAGGAGGGCGCCGCGCCTGCCGCGACGCCTGAGCAGCCCGGCGTGGCGGCGCCGGAAACCCCGGCGTCGGCACCGCAACCCGCGCAAAAGCCCGAGGGGCAGGGAGGAAGGCCATGACCGAGCATAGTTTGCGGGTTGAGGGGCTAAATAAGTACTTTCGGAAAAAGCATGCCGTTCAGGACGTCTTTTTCTCGATGAGATCGGGCGAGATACTGGGGCTTCTTGGCCCAAACGGGGCAGGAAAAACGACTACCTTTTACATGGTTGTCGGGTTTTATCACCCCGATGCGGGAGATATCTATCTCGACGACCTCTGCGTGACCCGTCTTCCGATGTACCAGCGAGCCCGAGCCGGGCTTTCCTACCTTCCGCAGGAAGCTTCTGTCTTCCGAAAGCTCACCGTCGAGCAGAATATCTGGGCGATTTTGGAAACCCGCGAGGACCTTAGCCTGGAACAAAAGAAGGAAAAGCTCGAAGCCCTGCTAGTGGAGTTCGGTATCGAGGCGAATAGGAAACAGGCCGCCTATACCCTATCGGGCGGGGAGCGCCGGCGAACCGAAATCGCCCGATCTCTCGCCATCGAACCCCTGTTTCTCCTGCTTGACGAGCCGTTCGCCGGGATTGACCCGATCGCCGTCCACGATATCAAGGAAATCGTCAAAAAACTCGCGTCCCAGGGGATCGGGATACTGATTACGGACCATAACGTCCGGGATACCCTTGAGATTACTGACCGCGCTTGCATCATAAATAAGGGCGTTATTGTCGAGGAAGGCTCCCGGGACCGCATTTTGGAGTCGGAAATCGCCCGACAAGTCTATCTGGGCGAGGAATTTCGGATGTAAACCGTCCAAACTTTTCCTTGACAAGTGGGGTCTTTACCGATAAAGTAACCATACAGCTTATTAAGGAAGGAGCATATGATGAGTGCATTGTATGTTGTCCTGCCTGCTGCCGGGTTGTTTCTTGGATGGACTATTCGCTGGCTGTATGCCAGATTTCAACTATCTGCGTCTGAACAAAGAGCTGAACGTGTAATACAGGATGCTATTAAGGAAGCAGAAGCCCAAAAGAAGGAAATTCTTCTAGAAGCTAAAGAACAGCTAATTCGAGAACGGAACCAGCAGGAACGGGAAAACAGAGAGCGCAGAAGCGAGCTTCAGCGCTATGAACGCCGACTGACGCTGAAAGAGGAAGCCCTCGACAAGCGGAACGAGGCGATGGATAAGCAGGAAGAGCAATTCGTCGCGCGCGAGACCGCGCTCGAGGAGCGGGACAAATTCCTCCAAGGCGAGGAAGAGCGGTACCGCGCCGAGCTTGAGCGTATCTCCGGGCTCACCGCCGACGAGGCCAAGGGCTTAATCATTAAGGACCTCGAAAACGAGGCCCGCCACGACGCCCTCGGGTTGATCAACAAGATCGAGCAAGAAGCCCAAGTCACGGCCGAGAAGAAGGCGCGGGACGTCCTCGTGTCCACGATCCAGCGGATCGCGACCGAGACGACCGGCGACATCACGGTAACGACCGTGAGCCTCCCGAGCGACGAGATGAAGGGCCGGATCATCGGCCGCGAGGGACGGAATATCCGTACCCTGGAAACCCTTACCGGGGTCGACGTCATCATCGACGACACCCCGGAAGCGGTCGTTATCTCCTGCTTCGACCCTGTCAGGAAGGAGATCGCGAAGGTATCCCTCGAACGGCTTATCCTGGACGGGCGCATACACCCGGCCCGGATCGAGGAGATCGTCCAGAAGGTTACCCGCGAGGTTTCCCAGAAGATCTACGAGGAGGGCGAAAAGGTCCTCTTCGACCTCGGCATACACAACATGAGCCAGGAGGGTGTTCGCGCCCTCGGCCGGCTCTACTTCCGCACGAGTTACGGGCAGAACGTGCTTAACCACTCCCGCGAGGTCGCCATTATCGCCGGGATGCTCGCCGCCGAGATTGGGGCGAACCGGGAGATCGCGAAGCGCGGGGCCCTGCTCCACGATATCGGCAAGGGGGCGGAGAACGATTCCGACCAGAACCACGCCGAGGTGGGCATGGAGCTCGCGCGCAAGATGAACGAGGACCCTCGGATCATCAACGCGATCGGGAGCCACCACAACGACGTCGAGCCGTCCTGCATCGAGTCGGTGCTGGTCCAGATCGCCGACGCGATCTCTGCCGCCCGCCCGGGTGCCCGGCGCGAGACGATCGACAATTACGTGAAGCGACTGGAGAACCTCGAGGCGATCGCCGAGAGTTTCGAGGGGGTCGAGAAGGCCTACGCGATACAGGCTGGCCGCGAGCTTCGGGTCATCGTCAACAACGAGAAGATTCCGGACCCGGACGTCAAGGACTTGGGCCGCGAGATCGCGAAGAAGATCGAGACCGATCTCCGGTATCCGGGGCGCATCCGCGTTACCCTGATTCGGGAAACCCGGATCGTCGAGTACGCCCGCTAAGACTACGCAAAGCTACCGAAAGCCCGTCGAAGCCGACGGGCTTTTTTTATCTCCGCTTGCTTTTTCGCCCCGGCTGGGCTAGTATCCCTTTCGTATCGGGGGTGTCCCGCGCGGCGCGAACGGCGTCGGCCCGGGTCTGAGATCATACCCTTACGCGCGGGTTCGCACGGGCCCGCCAACCTGTATCCGGGTAATGCCGGCGGAGGGAGAGATGCGCCATCTTTTGTTCCGATTAATTTGCGGTGTCGCGCTATGCGGGGCCCTCGTGGCCCAGTCGTCCAAGGGCTCTGAGGAGTTGGTCGTCTACGCGTACGACTCCTTCGTCGCGGACTGGGGTCCGGGCCCTGAGCTTGCGCGTCGTTTTGAGCGCCTGACTGGATGCCGGGTCCGCCTCGTTTCCTGCGGGGACGCGGGCCAAGTCCTGTCGCGCGCCATCCTTGAGCGGGGGAAGCCGGTCGCCGACGTCCTCGTCGGGATCGACAATAACCTCGTTGCCCGCGCCCGTCGCGAGGGAATTCTTGAGCCGTACAAGCCGGCCGGCGCCGACGCCATCGTTCCCGCCGAGCTTCGTCTCGCCGACGACTGGCTCCTAACCCCCTACGATTGGGGATACTTCGCGATCATCCATGACGCGAAGTCGGGCGTTCGCGCCCCCCGAAGCCTGGAGGATCTCGCGAGCCCCGAGTTCGCGAAGAAGCTGGTGATGATGGACCCGCGGACGAGCACGCCCGGCGCGGGTTTCCTCGCCTGGACGATCGCCGTGTACGGGGATCGGTACCTCGACTATTGGAAACGCCTTCGCCCGAACATCCTTACCCTCGCGCCTGGCTGGGACGCGGGGTATGCCTTGTTCACGGCGGGGGAGGCTCCGTTGGTCATCAGCTATACGACGAGTCCCGCCTATCACCTTGAGACGGAAAAGACGGATCGGTACCGCGCCCTCATCTTCCCCGAGGGGCATGTCGCCCAAATCGAGGGCGTCGGTATCGCGAAGGGGTCGCGGCATCGGGACCTCGCCCGGCGATTCGTCGACTTTATGCTGACGGAGGAGGCGCAGTCGATCCTTCCGCTGACCCAATGGATGTACCCGGTCAATCGGGCCGTGCCGATGCCTGATTCCTACCGCGCCGCGCCGCGGGCCGGAAAGTCACTGACGCTCGACGCCGAGCGGGCGCAAGCCGCCGTTGACGCCGTCATCGATCTCCTTGCCCGATAGGGGGCGACGCGGCAGGTCGCGCCGATTCGCCGCGTTCGAGTCGGCTATCGCGGCCTTTGGGCTTGTCGCCCTTCTTGCCGTTCTTGCGTCCTTCGTCGTTCCTTCCATCGTCGGGCTCGCGCGCGCCTTCGTGCCCGGCGTTCCCACGCCGACAGGCGCTCCATCGCTTAACGGCCGCATTCTTCGTGCCCTGCGCTTTACCGTCGTCGAGGCTGCTTTCTCCGCCCTCCTTGCCCTTGCGGTTGGTCTTCCCGGCGCGTGGCTCGTCGCCCGGCGCGACTTTTGCGGGCGCCGGTTCCTTCTTTCCCTTTCCGGCGTTCCCCTTTGCGTCCCTCCCGCTATCGTGGCCCTTGCCTTCGTCCTTTTCTTCGGGAGGAGCGGGGTCGTGAACGACGCGTTGATGCGCTTGTTCGGACTCAGCGAGCCGCCGATCGGCGCCCTGTATTCCCTCGCAGGCATCGTGGTCGCCCATGGATTCTACAATTTTCCCGTGGCGCTCAGGACCATATCCCGCGCGTGGGAGCGCGTTCCGCGCGAGGAGTCGGAGGCGGCACTCGTTTTGGGGGCAACGCGATTTCGCGCGTTTCGCACCGTGGTCCTGCCTCGCCTCGCGGGGTCGATTCTTTCCTCGGCGGCCCTCGTGTACCTGTATTGCTTCTTCAGCTTCGTGATCATCCTGCTGCTTGGCGGGCCGGGTGGCACGACCCTTGAGGTCGAGCTCTACCAGGCGGCGCGCTCCGACCTCGATTTCGCGCGCGCGGGGCTTATCGCCCTCGTGGAGGTGGCGGCGGCGGTGCCGGTCGTACTTCTGTACGCGGCGAGCCAAGCCCGAGTGGGACATGAGATCGGCCCTGCGGCGCTCAGCCCTCCGCGCGCTCGACTTTCAGGCTTGACCGAGCGCGCCTGCGCGGCGGGATATCTTTTTCTGGTCGGCGTCTTCCTCGTCGGTCCGCTCGCCTCCGTCGTGGTTCGTTCCTTCGCGCGCTCGGACGGCGCCGGGCTTTCGCTCGCCGCGTGGGGCCGGTTCCTCTCGCGTCCTAGTTTTCTCCCCGCCCTCGCAACTACGTGCCTCGTTGGCGTGTTCGCCGCGATCCTGTCGACGGCCGCCGGGTTTTTCCTCGTCGCGGCCGGGGCGCTCAGCCCGCCGCGCGCGCGCGCGACGATTGCCCACCCGTTCGCCGATCGCGCGGTCCCGCTCCTCCCCCTCGCTATCTCTTCCGTGATTCTCGGCTTTGGATGGACCCTTCTCGTTCCCCGGGGAAACATACTCGTGCTCGTGCTCGCGCAGTCGGCGCTCGCGTGGCCCTTCGCGTGGGCGCAGGCGCGCGCCGCCGTCGACCGGGTTCCGCGTCCCGTCGTCGAGGTGGCCCTCGTGTGCTCGCGGGGCAGGGCAGACGCGGCGATTCGGGTCCTCTTGCCCGCGACCTCGCGGTCGCTCCTCTCGGGCGCCGCCCTCGTCTTCGCGATATCGGCCGGCGAGGCGTCCCTTCCTCTCGTCCTCTCGATCGACGGGCTCGAGACCCTGTCCCTTCTGCTCTTCCGCCTCGCGGGTTCCTATCGTTTTGCCGAGGCCTCGGCCGCCGCGACGGTCGTTGCCCTGCTTTCGGCTTCGGTGTTCCTCTTCCAGGACGCGGAGAGGAAAAGGAGCGTCTCATGAGCGCGCATCTCATCGTGGACGGGATCGTCAAGCGTTGGCCAGATCGCGTCGTCGAGGCAAGTTTCGAGGTCGCCCCCGGCGAAGCCGTTGCCCTCGTTGGCCCCTCGGGCTCGGGTAAGTCGACGTTGCTACGCATCATCGCCGGGCTCGTCGAGCCGGACGAGGGTAGGGTGCTGATCGGCGGCGTCGACGCGACAGGTCTCGCGCCGGGTAAGCGCGGCGTCGGGATGGTCTTTCAGGACCGCGCCCTCTTCGCCCACCTGAGCGTGGAGGATAACGTCGGCTATGGGCTCGTCAGCGCTGGCATGTCGAGGCGCGCCGCGCGCGCCGAGGCGGCGGCTTGGCTCGAGCGCGTCTCCCTCGCGGGCTTCGGGAAACGCCGGGTGGATACCCTCTCGGGCGGTGAGGCGCAGCGGGTGGCGCTCGCGCGAGCCCTCGCGGTCGGTCCGGCGCTCGTATTGTTCGACGAGCCGCTCGCCGCCCTCGACGCCCCGCTTCGCCGCCGGCTTCGCGCGGAGCTCGCCGGATACCAGCGCGAGATCGGCTACGCCGCCGTGTACGTGACACACGACGAGGAGGAGGCCGCCGAGCTCGCCGGTCGTCGGGTCTCGCTCGGGTGATTGCTTTCGCACCGTCCGCGCGGGTATACTTCGCGTGACATGGCGTTCCGATACTCAGACTACGACGTAATCGTGATAGGCGGCGGGCACGCGGGCATCGAGGCCGCGCTCGCCTCGGCCCGGATGGGCCTCGATACCCTGATCGTCACGCAAACGCTCGACAGCGTGGGCCGACTCTCCTGCAACCCCTCGATCGGCGGCATCTCGAAGGGCAACATCGTTCGCGAGATCGACGCCCTCGGCGGCCAGATGGGTCGCCTTGCGGACGAGACGATGATCCAATATCGACTGCTGAACCGGAGCCGCGGTCCGGCGGTGCAGGCGCCGCGCGTCCAAGCCGATAAGTTCCGCTACTCGCTTCTCGCCAAGCACGCGCTTGAGCTCGAGCCTAAGCTCCACCTTAGGCAGGACACCGTCGTCGGCATCGAGGTCGAGGGCGAGGCGGTTCGCGGGGTGCGGACTGGCCGGGGTAGGGTACTCTTCGCGCGTTCCGTCGTTCTGACGACGGGCACTTTCATGGAGGGGAAGATATTCATCGGCGAGTACGAGGCGCGCGAGGGAAGGCTCGGCGAGCAGGCAGCGATCGGCCTCGGGGCTAACCTCCGCTCGCTCGGGTTTACCGTGGGACGGCTAAAGACGGGGACCCCGCCCCGCATCCTGCGCCACTCGGTCGACTTCTCCGCGATGGAGAGGCAGGACGGCGACGGCGAGCCGATGCCCTTCTCGTTCTCGCGCGATACCGTCGACCGGCCATCGGTTCCCTGTTTCCTGACCTACACGAACGCGGAGACCCATCGCGTCATCCGCGAGAACATCCATCGCTCGCCCCTGTACTCGGGCAAGATCGAGGGGGTCGGGCCGCGCTACTGCCCGTCGATCGAGGACAAGGTGGTGCGCTTCGCCGAGCGCGAGCGGCACCAGCTCTTCATCGAGCCCGAGGGGCTCGAGTCGGAGGAGCTGTACATCAACGGGCTTTCCTCGTCACTTCCCGAGGAGGTGCAGGACGAGTTCATGCGGACCATACCTGGCCTCGCGGATGCCATCGTGACCCGACCCTCCTACGCCGTCGAGTACGACTACATCGACCCGACCCAGCTCTACCCGACGTTGGAGACGAAGCGCGTGCGTGGTCTCTTCTCGGCGGGGCAGGTGAACGGGACCTCCGGCTACGAGGAGGCGGGCGGGCAGGGGATCGTCGCCGGGATCAACGCGGCCCTCCTCGCGCGGTCGCTCAGGGGCGAGGGCACGTACGAACCCTTCACGCTCTCGCGCGCAGAGGCGTACATCGGCGTGATGATCGACGACCTCGTGACCGTGGGCACGAAGGAACCGTATCGGATGTTCACCGCGCGGGCCGAGCATCGGCTTAGGCTCAGGCACGACACCGCCGACGAGCGGCTGACCGAGCGTGCCCGCGCGGTCGGCCTGCAGGGCGCGGAGGCCGTCGAGCGGGTCCGCGCCCGCGTCGGGCAGCGCACCGAGCTCGTCTCGCTGTGGGAATCCCGCCGCGTCCGAACCTCGGATGCCGAGGCTGATCCGGGTCTGTCGAAGCACGTCGGCGAGACCTGCGCCGACGCCCTACGCGACCCGCTCGTTCCCCTCGACTCCGTCCTCGCGCTCGACCCTCGCTTCGCCTCGTTCCCGCCCGCGATCAGGCACGCGGCCGAGCTCGAGATTCGGTACGCCCACTACATTGAGGCGCAAGACCAGCGGATCGAGAAGTTGCGGAAGATGGAGGGGCAGCGCATTCCCCGCGACTTCGACTACGGCGCGCTGACGGCGATCTCGGCGGAGTCGCGCGCCAAGCTCTGCGCGATACGCCCGGCGACGCTCGCGCAGGCCGCGCGGATACCCGGCCTGCGGCCGAGCGACGTGATGCTGTTGATGATTCACCTGCGCCCGCGGAAGCGGGACTGATATTGGGAGTCGCTGGATTGACGGGTGTTAGAGCCCTTCGGCGAGGAGCCGGTCGGCGTCCGATTCGGTGATCACCCCGCACGAGACGAGGTCGAAGAACTGGCGGCTGACGGTGTGGCCGAAGAAGAGAAGGTCGTCGGTGCCCACGGTGACGGGGACCCCGGCGTCCATCATCCTCTTGATTGGATGTTCCTTGAGGCTCGGCACGGCACCGAGCATGACGTTGCTCTGCGGGCAGACGTTGCACCGCACCTTGCGGTCGGCGAGGAAGCGTAGGACCGAGTCGTCGCCGGCCGCCCCGATGCCGTGCTGCACCTCGTCAAGGTCGAAGAACTCGACGAAGCGCCGCACGGATTTCGCGTCGGAGAATTCCCCGACGTGCGCGCGCTTCTTGATCCCGAGCCGCTCGGCGAGCTTGAATACCGAAAGGAAATCCTCGATCCCGTCCTCGACCTCGGGGCCGTAAAGGTCGATGCTCTTGAAGAGCTTGCTCTGCATCAGGACTGGCGCCCAGCGCGCGACCCGTTCCTTGTCGTAGGTCTTTCCCATCCCGAGCTCGGGGCGGAAGTCGATGCGCGATTTGTTCGACTCGACGAGGTCGGCTACCATCGCGAGGAAGGCGTCGACGTCTTCCTTGAAATGCGCCAAGAAGCTGATGTCGATCGAGCCTTCGAGGACGGTGACCCCGTCGGCGATCGCGTCGTGTATGGACATCGTTATCAGGGTTTTGACGTCGTTCGCGTCCTGGCAGCGGGGTCGCGTGTATTGCGAGATGATCTCGTGCATCTCGTCGAGGCCGTTCATCTTTCTGGGGAAATCCGGGATGGGGACGCCTGACCAGGCAAGATACGCATCGTACTGCATTCCTAGATTTAGGTGATTGTGGGCGTCTATCTTAGGATGCGTGATGTAGTATTGCATGTCCCTCATTCGTTTTCCTTTTACGGATGCGTTTGGCACTTATTTTATCACTTTTCGCGGATATTTCCAGGAAAAAGTGCAATATATCCACCTAGTGTTCTATACATCGGCGAATTTGATGTGAAACTTAAGATCGCTATCCGACGCAGATAGCCCGTCCTGAGCGAAGGTAAAAGAGCCAAGTTTCAGGTTCAGAGGCAAAAAGGTCCCGAACGGCCTTCCGATAGACGGCGAGCTGATCGGCATGGATGGCCGGGTCCTCGTCGCGGTCGGTTTTATAGTCGACGACGAAGAGGCGTCCTTTCGAGCGAAACACGAGGTCGATTTGGCCGGAGACCAGGGCCATCGGGCTAAGCGCCTCGTATCGGGTGAGGAAGCCGTACTCGCTTCGGAGGAAGTCGGCCTCGCGGGCGAGACCGCCGAGCTCGGAGGCGAAGAACCGGTCGGCGAGTGAGTCGACCGCCGTTCGAAGCTCGTCTGGGATGGCGGGCTCGAGACCGGTGATCGTC
>ENA-UOWE01006646-UOWE01006646.1-activated-sludge-metagenome-genome-assembly--contig:-NODE-6646-length-10135-cov-5.433730_pt1 | contig 10135 bp, 7 predicted proteins | sample MGYA00249841_ERZ761562 | MGnify/ENA primary metagenome ERZ761562 (study PRJEB28883, sample SAMN05720200) | activated sludge metagenome | isolation source: Anaerobic digester | place: Japan... | reverse complement strand
AACTGGGCCGACTTGCCGCAGGCACCGACGAGCAGCAGCAGGCCGATCGCGGTGAGCTGGGCGGTGGAGGCGCCGTCGACGCCCGCGTTGACCGACGCGAAGTCGACCTTCCCGAAGGTCGCGAACATCATCATGATCGCGATCGAGAGCCCGAGGTCACCGACCCGGTTGACGAAGAAGGCCTTGTTGGCCGCGGTCGCATACGCCGGGTTGTGGTTCCAGAAGCCGATGAGCAGGTAGGACGCCAGACCGACACCCTCCCAACCGACGAAGAGGAGGAGGTAGGAGTCGGCCAGGACGAGCACGAGCATCGAGGCGACGAAGAGATTGAGGTAGGCGAAGAACCGGCGCTTGTCCGGGTCGTGCTCCATGTAGCCCAGCGAGTAGACGTGGATCAGCGACCCGACAAAGGTGATGAGCAGGACGAAGCTCATCGACAACTGGTCGACGAGCAGGCCGGCGCTGAGCTGGAACTGCCCGGCCGGGATCCAGTTCCACAGCTCTGCGTGCGCAGCCCGCTCCTCGGCGCCCAGGCCGAGCATGGTGACGAAGATGACCGCGCCGACGGCGAAGCTGGCCCAGGACAGGCCGGTCGCGAGGGCGGGGCCGAACTTGTTGGTGCGCTTCCCTCCGAGCAGGAGGATCGCCGCGCCGAGCGCCGGCAGGGCGATGAGCAACCAGGCGTATGCCGCGTGGCCACCTTCGGTGGCTGCGGCGCCCTCGGTCGCCAGCGACTGGATGAGTGTGTGCACGCCGTTGCTCCTCACAGCTTCAGCAGGTTCGCGTCGTCGACCGAGGCCGAGCGGCGGGCGCGGAAGATCGCCATGATGATGGCCAGCCCGACGACGACTTCGGCGGCGGCCACGACCATGACGAAGAGCGCGATGGTCTGCCCGTCGATGTTGCCGTGCATCCGCGCGAAGGTGACGAAGGCGAGGTTGGCGGCATTGAGCATCAACTCGACGCCCATGAACACGATGATCGCGTTGCGGCGGGTCAGCACCGCGGCTCCCCCGATGCAGAACAGGATCGTGGCCAGGTAGATGTAGTTGACCAGGCTCATCGTGACGAGTCCTCCTCGATCTGGCCGGCGATTCGGTCCTCTGCTTCGACGTAGCGCTCCGGCGTCGTGACCTGGTCACGAGCCGTGAGGACGCGGGACACCGACAGCGGGGTGGGCGTGCCGTCGGGGAGCAGGGCCGGGGTGTCGACCGCGTTGTGCCGGGCGTAGACACCGGGGGCCGGCAGGCCGGCGACATACTCGCCGCGCAGCACCCGACGCTTGCTCCAGTCGCGCTGGTTGCGGCCCTTGCCCAGTCGCTCGCGATGGGCCAGGACCATGGCGCCGAGGGCGGCCGTGATCAGCAGGGCTGAGGTGACCTCGAAGACCCAGACGTAACGACCGAAGATCAGTTCGGCCATCGCCGAGACGTTGCCGGTCTCCTCGTTGATGGACTTGACCCCGGCCGGCTCCGGATAGGTGACCGAGCCGAGCGCCGCGGTCAACAGACCCCCCAGTCCCAGGACGAGGACCGCGGTCGCCAGACGCTGACCCTTGAGGGTCTCGAGCAGACCGTCGGAGGAGTCCACACCGACGAGCATGAGCACGAAGAGGAAGAGCATCATCACGGCGCCGGTGTAGACGAAGACCTGGATGACGCCGAGGAAGTGCGCATCCTGCGCGATGTAGAAGATGCCCAGGATGATCATCGTCAGCGCCATGCCGAGGGCGGCGTGGACTGCCTTCTTCGCGAAGATCAGGCCCAGGGACCCGAGGACGGCGAGCGGGCCGAGGATCCAGAAGAGGACGGCTTCACCGGTGCCGGGAGCATTGCTCATCGGTCGACTCCCTTTCCGCGCGTGACACCGGCGCCGGGCGCGGTCCGGTGCTTGGCCGCCGGGGCGCCCGCCGCGGCCGGGTCGTCGACGCCGTAGGTCTCGACCCACTCCTGCTGGGCGGGCGTGGCCTCGGTGACCTTGCCCAGGAAGTAGTCGCGCTCCTCCATGCCGTCGGCCATCGGGTGGGGCGGCTGGAGCATGCCCTTCTGGAGGGGGGCGAGCAGTTGGTCCTTGGTGAAGATCAACTCGGCGCGGCTGCTGTCGGCCAGTTCGTACTCGTTGGTCATCGTCAGGGCGCGTGTCGGGCAGGCCTCGATGCACAAGCCGCAGAAGATGCACCGCAAGTAGTTGATCTGGTAGACGCGCCCATAGCGTTCACCGGGGCTGTACCGCTCCCCCGTCGCGTCGTTGTTGGAGGCACCCTCGACAAGGATGGCATCGGCCGGGCAGGCCCACGCGCACAACTCACACCCGACGCACTTCTCGAGGCCGTCGGGGTGTCGGTTGAGTTGGTGCCGTCCGTGGAAACGGGGCGCGGTCGGGCGCTTGACCTCGGGATACTCCTCGGTGGCGACCTTGCGGAACATCGTCGAGAAGGTGACTCCGAAGCCAGCGATGGGGGCGAAGAGATCACCCAGGAAACTTCCGGACTTGCCCTCCCCGGTGGCGGGGGTCGGCTTGGCGTCAGCCACGGATGGCCTCCTTGTCGGTGACGGCCTCGGAACGGATCGCGGCCGCTGTCCGGGTCGGCTCGGCCAGCGTCTGGCCGGGCAGCGGCGGCACGGGATGACCACCGGCGAACGGATCGATGGATGACTGCGGTGCGTCGGCCGCAGCGGCCTCCTTGGCGGCTGCCCGGCTGTCCCACCACCAGCCGACGATGAGGGCACCGACCGCGACGACACCGACCAGGGCGAGCGAGGCGACCGGGAAGGTCCGGCCGAAGAAGTTGACCCCGCCCTCGCCGAGCCAGCCGTTCTGGGCGCCGCGGAAGAAGGCGACGAGGACCACCCAGACGAGGGTGGCCGGGATGAGGAACTTCCACCCGAACTTCATGAACTGGTCGTAGCGGACACGAGGCAGCGAGCCGCGCAGCCAGACGAACATGAACATGAACAGCCAGAGCTTGATGGTGAACCAGAGCAGGCCCCACCAGCCCTCGTTGAACATGCCGTCGTTGATCGCGGCGATGCCAGGAGGTGCCAGCGGCCCACCGAGGAACATCGTGGTGGCCAGGGCGGCGACGGTGAACATGTTGATGTACTCGCCGAGGAAGAACATCGCGAAACGCATGCCGGAGTACTCGGTGAAGTAGCCACCGACGATCTCACCCTCGCCCTCGGCGAGGTCGAAGGGCAGGCGGTTGGTCTCGCCGGTCATCGTGATGACGTAGACGAAGAAGCTGAAGAACGCCGGGACGATGAACCACAGGTTCTTCTGCGCGCCGACGATCTGCGAGGTCGACATCGAGCCGGAGTAGAGGAAGACGGCGACCAAGGAGAGCCCCATGGCGATCTCATAGGAGATCATCTGAGCGCTCGCACGCAGGCCACCGAGCAGCGGGTAGGTCGAGCCGGAGGACCAGCCGGCGAGCACGATGCCGTAGATCCCCACGCCCGCGATGGCGAGCACCAGCAGCACCGCGACCGGGGTGTCCGTGAGTTGGAGCGGAGTGCGGTGACCGAAGAGGTTGACCTCACCGCCCATCGGCATGATCGCGAAGGCGATGAAGCACATCGTCGCGGTGATGAGCGGGGCGATGGTGAAGACGAGGGCGTCGGCCGCCTTGGGGCGCACGTCCTCCTTGAGCATCGACTTCATACCGTCCGCGAGCGACTGCAGGAGGCCGAAGGGACCATTGCGGTTCGGGCCCGGACGCTGCTGCATGCGACCGATGACGCGCCGCTCGAACCAGATGACGATCAGGGTCGACACCAGCAGGTAGACGAAGATGAACAGCGCCTTGATGACAGTGATCCACAGTGGAGTGTCACTGAAGTCGGCGCTCGGGTTGTCCTTGCCCTCGGCCAAGAGGGCCGGTATGCCGTGGGCGACGGTCAGCAGGGCGCTCATGCCACCCCTCCCTTCGTGACGGTCACTCGGTCGCCGGCAGGCGCCGCCAGAGCGGCGCGCAGGTCGCATCCGCGCGAGTTGGTCGGCAACCAGATCACCCGGTCGGCCATCTCGGTGACGGACAGCGGGACGGTGACCTCGGTGCCGTCCGCGAGGCCGACGACGACCTCCTCACCGTCGACCAGTCCGAGTTCCTCGGCAGTGGTCGTGCTGATCCGGGCGGTGGCCCGGGGCGCGGTGCCTGCGAGATAGGGCTCCCCGTCCTGCAGGGACCCACGGTCGAGCAGGTGTCGCCAGGTCGCCAGCGCCAATTGACCAGCGGCGACATCGCGCACCGGCTCGGCGTCGACGGCCGGCGCCGCGGCGCGTTCGCCGCTCCAGGCACCCAGGGACTCCATCTCGGCGCGAACCTCTGCGGCCGTGCGTGCGCCGAAGAACTCGCCCATCGCGTCGGCCAGCATGTCCAGCGCGCGGTAGTCCGAGACCGCGTTGGTCGGTGTCGCCGTCTCGAAGGACCGGGTCCGGCCCTCCCAGTTGGCGAACGTCCCCGCCTTCTCCGCGATCGGGGCCACCGGCAACACGACATCGGCGTGCGCGGTCACGGCGGAGGGCCGGATCTCCAGACTCACCACGAAGGGGGTCGCGAGCGCCGCGTCGGCATCGGCCACGCCGAGGTCGAGCGGGTCGACCCCGCCGACGACGAGGGCGTCGATCGCGCCGGCGCGGGCAGCCTCCAGGATGCCGGCGGCGTCGCGGCCGTCGGCCTCGGGAAGCGAGGCCACCTGCCAGAGCGCGGCAACCTCGGCGCGGGCGGCAGCATCGGCGACCGGCCGGCCACCGGGCAGGAGGGTCGGCAGGGCGCCGGCCTCGAGCGCCCCACGCTCACCGGCGCGACGCGGGACCCAGGCCAGGCGGGCGCCGGTGTCCGCAGCCAGCTTGGCTACGGCCGAGAGGGCGCCGGGCACCGTGGCCAGCCGCTCCCCGACAAGGATGATCGCCCCCTCGCCCTTGAGCGCCTCCGCTGCGGCGGACAGTGCCTGCGAGTCGCCACGCCCGGTGGCCAGGGCCCCCAGGACCTCGGGTTCGGTGCCGGGCGCTGTGGCGATGAGGCGCCCACCGACCTTGGCCAGGCCGCGGGTGGCGACGGGCGCCACGGCATACACGGCCGTCTTGTTCTTGCGGAAGGCCTTGCGCAGGCGCAGGAAAACGATCGGGCTCTCGTCCTCGGGCTCGAACCCGACGAGGACGACGGCCTTCGCCTTCTCGAGGTCGGCGTAGGTGACGGCGCCGCCGTCGGGGCCGGTCGCGACGACGTGCGAGGCGAGGAAGGCGGCCTCCTCGGCCGAGTGCGGGCGGGCCCGGAAGTCCACGTCGTTGGTGCCGAGGATGGCGCGGGCGAACTTGCCGTAGGCGTAGGCGTCCTCGGCGGTCACACGGCCACCGGTGAGGACGGCCGGGGCCTTGGCCGCCTTGAGCCCGGCAGCCGCGGCGTCGAGGGCCTCGGGCCACGAGGCGACGACAAGTTCACCGCCCTTGCGGACCATCGGGAACTGGAGGCGATCCCCGACGTTGGCGGACTGGAAGGCCCAGCGGCCCTTGTCGCAGTTCCACTCCTCGTTGACCGCCGGGTCGTTCTGGGCCATCCGGCGCAGCACGGTGCCGCGACGGTGGTCGGTCCGCAGCGAGCAGCCGCTGGCGCAGTGCTCACAGGCGCTCGGCGTCGACACGAGGTCGAAGGGGCGGCTGCGGAAGCGGTAGGCCGAGCCGGTGAGGGCCCCGACCGGGCAGATCTGCACGGTGTTGCCCGAGAAGTAGGACTCGAACGGGTGCTCCTCGTAGATGCCCACCTGCTGGAGGGCGCCGCGCTCGACGAGGGCGATGAAGGGGTCACCGGCAACCTGGTCCGAGAAGCGCGTGCAGCGGGCGCAGAGCACGCACCGCTCCCGGTCGAGCAGCACCTGGGAGGAGATGTTGATCGGCTTGGGGTAGGTCCGCTTGATGTCCTCGAAGCGGGAGGTCGCGCGACCGTTGCTCATCGCCTGGTTCTGCAGGGGGCACTCGCCGCCCTTGTCGCAGACCGGGCAGTCGAGCGGGTGGTTGATGAGGAGCAGCTCCATGACACCGTGCTGGGCCTTGTCGATGGCCTCGGAGGTGTACTGGGTCTTGACGACCATGCCCGGGGCGACGGTCATCGTGCAGGACGCCTGCGGCTTCATCCGGCCGGGAGGGCCCTGCATCTGACGGGCCTCGGACGGCTTGCCGTCCGGTCCGGGCGGGCCGGGCATCCACACCTCGACCAGGCACTGGCGGCAGGCGCCGACCGGGTCCAGGCCGGGGTGGTCGCAGAAGCGCGGGATCTCGATGCCCGCCGTCTCCGCGGCACGGATGATGAGGGTGCCCTTGGGGACCGCGACCTCGACACCGTCGATGGTCAGGTTGACCAGGTCGGCGGCGGCGGGCGCGGGGGCCTTCTCGGGAGTGGTCGTCATGCCGACACGGTCTCCTTGGTCGTGAACAGGACCGCGTCGTTCGGGTCGAACGGGCAGCGGCCCATCGTCAGGTGCGCGATGTACTCGTCACGGAAGTACTGGATCGAGCTGGTGATGGGGCTGGTCGCGCCGTCACCCAAGGCGCAGAAGCTGCGGCCGAGGATGTTGTCGCAGATGTCGAGGAGCTTGTCGAGGTCGGCCTCGCTGCCCTGCCCGTGCTCGAGCCGGCCGAGGATCTGCTTGAGCCACCAGGTGCCCTCGCGGCACGGGGTGCACTTGCCACAGGACTCGTGCTTGTAGAAGTCGGTCCACCGGTCGACGGCGCGCACGACACACACGCTGGAGTCGAAGACCTGGAGGGCGCGCGTGCCGAGCATAGAGCCGGCCTTGGCGACGGCCCCGAACTCCAGTGGCACATCGAGGTGCTCGTCGGTGAAGAGCGGCGTGGACGATCCACCCGGGGTCCAGAACTTGATCGGGCGCTCGGGGTGACGCATGCCGCCGGCGAGGTCGAGGAGCTCACGCATGGTGATGCCCATCGGGGCTTCGTACTGGCCGGGGTTCTTGACGTGACCCGAGAGACTGAAGATGCCGAAGCCGGTCGAGTCCTGGGTTCCCATGTGCTTGAACCAGTCGGCACCGTGCAACAGGATCGGCGGCACGGACGCGATCGACTCGACATTGTTGACGACGGTTGGGCGGGCGTAGAGCCCGGCGACCGCGGGGAACGGTGGCTTGGAGCGCGGTTGACCACGGCGGCCTTCGAGGCTGTCGAGGAGCGCGGTCTCCTCGCCGCAGATGTAGGCGCCGGCACCGGCATGCACGGTCACGTCGAGGTCGAAGCCCGAGCCGTGGATGTTCTTGCCGAGGTGGCCCGCGGCATACGCCTCTTCGACGGCGCGCAACAGGCGACGGTAGACGTGGACGACCTCACCGCGAAGGTAGATGAACGCGTGGTTGCAGCCGATCGCGAAGGACGTGATCGCCACGCCCTCGATGAGGAACTGCGGGGCCGCCATCATGAGCGGGATGTCCTTGCAGGTGCCCGGCTCGGACTCGTCCGCGTTGACGACGAGGTAGCGGGGGCCACCGTCCGGCGGAGGCAGGAAGCCCCACTTCATGCCGGTCGGGAAGCCAGCGCCGCCGCGACCGCGCAGGCCGGACTCCTTGGTCATCGCCACCAGGTCGGCCGGCGCCATGGTGAGCGCCTTCTTGAGGGCCTGGTAGCCCTCGTTCTTCTCGTAGGTCGCCAGCGTCCAGGACTGCGGGTCGTCCCAGAACTTGGTGAGGATCGGCGTCAAGGTCGTCATGACTGCTCCTGCCCCTTCTGGCGGCGCTCTCGCGCATCGGTGAAACCGGCGGCTCGGGCCGACTCCTCGTCGCGGAACCACACCTCGGCCTTGGTCCGGGCGTACCACGGGCTGGCCGTGGTGTGGAAGAGCATCGAGTTGGCGTTGCCCTTGATGTCCCAGCCGACCGGGCCAGTTCCGCCCGGGCCCGGCTTGGCGGAGAACTCGCCGAAGCCGCCGTCGGCGAAGTCGCCACGAGTCTCCGCGCGGCTCTCAGCGGTCGCCGGGGAGTCGAAAAGGGTTGCGGGAGAGGCACTCTTCGCAACGTCCGCGGGAGCGCTGGCCGGAGCCTGCGTTGAGGCGGACCCAGCGTGAGCCTTCGACCCTGCCGTGGTGTCGGCGGGAAGGTTGCCCTCGGTATCGGAGGCCTTGGTGCCCTCCTCGGCCGTCTTCGCCGGCTCCGCAGCGGGCTCCTTCTTGTCGGCGGCGGCCTCGTCGCTGGCCGGGGTCACCTCGGCGGTCGCCTTTGCGTCCGCGGGCACGGTGGCCGGAGCAGGCGTCGACGCAACGGGAGGCTCCGCGGCGCGAGGCTCCGCGACGGCAGGCTCCGCAGCGGCGGCGGCGCCGCCGGGAGCGGACCAGCCGCGCTCGTGGGCGACCGCGAGACCGGCCAGCGAGGCACCGGCAGCGCCCGGCCCCTGGTCGGCGCGCCCGTCGGGGAAGCCGGCGAGCACGCGTGACATCTCCTGGAAGGACACGACCTTGTCGGGACCGCGGGTGGGCCGGACGTCCTGGCCGGAGCGCAGGTCGTCGACCAACTTGATCGTGGAGTCGGGCGTCTGGTTGTCGAAGAACTCCCAATTCGTCATGACGACCGGCGCGAAGTCACAGGCGGCGTTGCACTCGATGCGCTCGAGCGTGATCAACCCGTCGTCGGTGGTCTCGTCGTGCCCGATGCCCAGGTGCTCGGAGACAGCCTCCCAGATCGCGTCGCCGCCCATGACCGCGCACAGCGTGTTGGTGCAGACACCGACGGTGTAGCGGCCGTTGGGGTGGCGTTTGTACTGGGTGTAGAAGGTGGCCACACCCGAGACCTCGGCCGTGGACAGGTCGAGCAGCTCGGCGCACAGGTCGATGCCGCGCCCGGTGATGTAGCCGTCAACCGACTGCACCAAGTGCAGCATCGGCAGCAGCGCAGAGCGCTTCTGCGGGTAGCGGGCGATGATCTGCGCGGCGTCGGCGCGGAAGCCGGCCTCGACGTCCGCGGCATACGGCTCCTTGGACTCCGCGGGCACGGTCAGGTGGCCGGCGGCGGTCTGCAGTCCGTAGTGCTCCATCAGCGGTCCACGCCTCCCATCACGGGGTCGATCGACGCGACGGCGACGATCACGTCGGCAACCATCGAGCCCTCGCACATCGCGGCGACGGCCTGCAGGTTGTTGAAACTCGGGTCTCGGAAGTGCGCCCGATAGGGGCGCGTGCCGCCGTCGGACACCAAGTGCACACCGAGCTCACCCTTGGCCGACTCGACCGCGACATACACCTGGCCGGGCGGGACACGGAAGCCCTCGGTGACGAGCTTGAAGTGGTGGATCAGGGACTCCATCGAGGTGCCCATGATCTCGCGGATGTGGTCGAGGCTGTTGCCCTGACCGTCGCTGCCGACCGACAACTGCGCCGGCCAGGCGATCTTCTTGTCCTCGACCATGACCGGGCCGCCGGTGGTCCGCAGCCGCTCGACGCACTGCTCGACGATCTTGAGCGACTCGAACATCTCGAGGATGCGGATCATCAGCCGGTCGTAGGCGTCCGCACCCGTGCGGGTGATGACATCGAAGTCGTAGGTCTCGTAGCCGCAGTAGGGCTCTGACTTGCGAAGGTCGTGCGGGAGACCGGTGGAGCGCAGGACCGGACCGGTGATGCTCAGCGCGATACAGCCGGTGAGGTCGAGGTACCCGACACCCTTGGTGCGGCCCTTGAGAAGTGGGTTCTCGGCGAGGAGCATCTCGAGCTCGTGGATGCCGCGACGGAGTTCCCCGACGATCGTCGTGATGTGGTCGAGGGCGCCGTGCGGGAGATCCTGGGACACGCCACCGGGGCGGATGTAGGCCATGTTCATGCGCAGGCCGGTGACCTGTTCGAAGACGCGCAGGATGCGCTCCCGCTCGCGGAAGCCGACGGTCATGACCGTGGTGGCACCCATCTCCATGCCACCGGTGCCGATGCACACCAGGTGCGAGTTGATGCGGGTGAGTTCCATCATCAGCACGCGAATGATGCTGGCGCGCTCCGGAATCTGGTCGGTGATGCCCAAAAGCTTCTCGACCGCCAGGCAGTAGGCCGCCTCCTGGAACATGGGGGTCAGGTAGTCCATGCGGGTGCAGAAGGTCACGCCCTGCACCCAGGTGCGGAACTCCATGTTCTTCTCGATGCCGGTGTGGAGGT
>ENA-UOWE01006645-UOWE01006645.1-activated-sludge-metagenome-genome-assembly--contig:-NODE-6645-length-10137-cov-3.499702_pt1 | contig 10137 bp, 8 predicted proteins | sample MGYA00249841_ERZ761562 | MGnify/ENA primary metagenome ERZ761562 (study PRJEB28883, sample SAMN05720200) | activated sludge metagenome | isolation source: Anaerobic digester | place: Japan... | reverse complement strand
AACGCCCGGGCCACCGCATGTACGAGCAGTGGCATCCGATCGGCATCGTCGGGATCATCAGCGCGTTCAACTTCCCGGTCGCGGTGTGGGCCTGGAATGCGTTCGTCGCGGCGATCTGCGGCGACATCAGCATCTGGAAGCCCTCGCCGAAGACCCCGCTGTCGGCGATCGCGTCGATGAAGATCTGCAACGAGGCACTGGCCAAGGCCGGCTTCCCGGACATCTTCTTCCTGTTCAACGATGCCGGCAGCGACCTGGCGCAGTCCTTCGTGGACGACAAGCGCGACCCGCTGATCAGCTTCACCGGATCGACCAAGGTCGGCCGCATGGTCGGCGAGCGCGTGGCGCGCCGCATGGGCCGTTCCTTGCTGGAACTGGGCGGCAACAACGCGATCATCGTCGACGAAACCGCCGACCTGAAGTTGGCGATCCCGGCGATCGCATTCGGCGCGGTCGGCACCGCAGGCCAGCGCTGCACCACCACCCGCCGCCTGATCGTGCATGAATCCATCTACGACGACGTGCTGGCCAAGCTGGTCGCCGCGTACAAGCAGGTCGAGAAGAAGATCGGCGACCCGACCGACCCGGCCAACCTGATGGGCCCGCTCAACAGCAAGGACGGCGTGGATGCCTACCTCGACTCGATCGCCAAGGCCAAGGCCGCGGGCGGCACCGTCGAGACCGGCGGCGAAGCAATCGACCGCCCGGGCAACTTCGTGCTGCCCGCCATCGTCACCGGCTTGACCAACGAGGCCGAGATCGTCCAGCACGAGACCTTCGCGCCGATCCTGTACGTGATGAAGTACAAGGACCTGGACGAAGCGATCGAGATGCAGAACGCGGTGCCGCAGGGCCTGAGTTCGTCGATCTTCACCACCAACCTCAAGCGCGCGGAAGCGTTCCTGGCCGCCAGCGGTTCGGATTGCGGCATCGCCAACGTCAACATCGGCACCAGCGGCGCGGAGATCGGCGGCGCGTTCGGCGGCGAGAAGGAGACCGGCGGCGGCCGCGAGTCCGGCAGCGATGCGTGGAAGGCCTACATGCGCCGGCAGACCAATACCATCAACTATTCCGACTCCCTGCCGCTGGCGCAGGGCATCAAGTTCGACCTCTGAGGACCCGACCATGAATGCCATGCCCCGCCAGACCAGCACGCTCGCCATCATCAGCCTCGTCGCCGGCATCCTCGGCTGGACGGTGGTGCCGTTCTTCGGCAGCATCGCCGCGGTGGTCTGCGGGCACATGGCGCGCAAGGAAATCCGCCTTGCGCCCGATCGGCTGGAAGGCGACGGCCTGGCGATTGGGGGCCTGGTGCTGGGGTATCTGTCGATCGCGATGGCGGTGCTCGTCGTGGTGGCGATCTTCCTGTTCTTCGGCGGCCTGGCCGCCTTCCTCGCCTTCGCCAACCACTGACGCCTTGTACGCGCTCAGCCGCCCGTTCCTGTTCGCCTTCGATGCCGAGCGTGCGCACGGCCTCGGGCTGGCGTCGCTGGAGGCCGCCTACCGCAGCGGCCTGAACCCGCTGATCGCGAAGCCGCCGAAACCGCTGCCGACCAAGGCGTTCGGGCTGACCTTCCCGAACCCGGTTGGCCTGGCCGCCGGGCTGGACAAGAACGGCGCGCACATCGATGCCTTGCTCGCGCTCGGCTTCGGCTTCGTCGAGGTGGGCACGGTCACCCCGCGTCCGCAGCCGGGCAACCCGAAGCCGCGCATGTTCCGCCTGCCGCGACAGGAAGCGGTGATCAACCGACTGGGCTTCAACAACGAGGGCGTGGACGCGCTGGTGCGCAACGTCGAACGCGCGCGCCGGATCGGTGGCCTGCTCGGCATCAACATCGGCAAGAACAAGGACACGCCGAACGAGTCGGCGGAAGACGATTACCTGCACTGCCTGCGCAAGGTCTATGCGCTGGCCGATTACGTGACCGTCAACATCTCCTCGCCGAACACCGCGGGACTGCGCGAACTGCAGGAAGAGCAGGCGCTGCGTCGCCTGGTCAGCGTGTTGCGCGACGAGCAGGAGAAGCTCGCCGGCCAGCACGGCAAGCGCGTGCCGATGCTGGTGAAGATCGCGCCCGACCTGTCCGAGAGCGACATCGATGCGGCGGGCCGCGTGCTCGGCGACCTCGCGGTGGATGGCGTCATCGCCACCAACACCACCATCGCCCGCGACGGCGTGGAAGGCGCGCGCTTCGCCGATGAAGTGGGCGGCCTGTCCGGTGCGCCGCTGATGGGCAAGTCGACCGCCGTGCTGCGGATGCTGCGCACGCGCCTGCCCGAATCGATCCCGCTGGTCGGCGTGGGCGGCATCCTGCACGGCGCCGATGCCGCGACCAAGCAGGCGGCGGGTGCGCTGCTGGTGCAGGTCTACACGGGACTGGTCTATCGCGGCCCCGCGCTGGTCGGCGAATGCGTGGATGCGCTGCGCCGTCGCAAGGAAGCGCCAAGCAGCACACCCCTGCCGCTGGCATGACCGCCGGCTATCGCATCGTCGAAAACGCGCGCCTGGATGCGCGCAATACCTTCGGCGTAGCGGCCCGTGCGCCCATGCTGGTCGACGTGGCCGATGCCGCCGCGCTGCCGGAACTGTTCGGCTACGCCATGCTCCGCGATGGCCCGGTGCTGGTCCTCGGCGGTGGCAGCAACCTGCTGTTCGCCGGCGATGCGCCCGGCGCGGTGCTGGCGCTGTCCTCGCAACGCATCGAACTGCTCCGCGAGGTTGGCGATGCGGTGATCGTCCGTGCCGATGCCGGCGTGGGTTGGCACGACTTCGTCCTGTGGACACTGGGCCATGGCCTGTGCGGGTTGGAGAACCTGGCCCTGATCCCGGGGACCGTGGGCGCCGCGCCGATCCAGAATATCGGCGCCTACGGCGTGGAGGTGCGCGACGCCATTCGCGCCGTGCATGCGTTCGATCGCCGCGACGGCGGTTTCGTACGCCTTGATGCCGCCGACTGCGACTTCGCCTACCGCGACAGCCTGTTCAAGCACGATCCCGATCGTTACATCGTCACTGCCGTCGAGTTCGTGCTGTCGCGCACGCCGGACCTGCGCCTGGAGTACGCCGGCATCCGCGAGGAACTGACGGCAATGGGCATCGACGGCACGCCGCGCGCCTCGCAGGTCGCGGAAGCCGTCATCCGCATCCGCCAGCGCAAGCTGCCCGACCCCGCGCGGTTGGGCAATGCCGGCAGTTTCTTCAAGAATCCGATCGTGCCGATGGCGATTGCCGAGGCGCTGCAGGCCACGCAACCGGCGATGCCGGTGTTCCGCGGCGCCGGCGACGAGTCACGCAAGTTGTCCGCGGCCTGGCTGATCGACCAGTGCGGCTGGAAAGGCCATCGCCACGGCGATGCCGGCGTCTCCGCCGAGCACGCGCTGGTGCTGGTCAACCACGGCCAGGCGACCGGCCTGCAGTTGCTCGACCTGGCACGCAGGATCGCCGCATCGGTGCGGGATCGCTTCGGCATCGCCATCGAACCCGAGCCGCGCATCATCGGCGCGGCGTGGTGAGCAGCGCGCGCGCACCGCACCTGCGCGCCGCATTGCTGATGCTGGCCAGCACCGTCGCGTTCGGGTTGATGGCGCTGTGCATCCGCCTGGCCTCGCAGACCGAACCCACCTGGGAAGTCGCGTTCTTCCGCAATGCCTTCGGCTTCGCCGCCCTGCTGCCGATGCTGGCGTGGCCGCTGCTGCGCAGCCCGCGCCCGCTGGCGCAGTTCGCCGCGAACGTGCGCACCGACCAGTTGCCGCGCTACTTCGTTCGCTGCGCGATCGGCATCGTCAGCATGTATTGCGGGTTCTGGGCGATCGGCCACCTGCCACTGGCGCAGGCGATCTCGCTGGCGTATTCGTCGCCGATCTTCATCACCATCGCCGCCGCCCTGTGGCTGGGCGAGCACGTGCGCATGCGCCGCTGGCTGGCGGTCGCCGCCGGCTTCGTCGGCGTGCTGGTGATCGTGCGCCCGTGGTCGCATGCATTCACCACCGGCAGCCTGGTCGCGGTCGCCGCAGCGATGATGAACGCGCTGGTAGCGATCCAGATCAAGCAGCTGTCGCGCGTGGACAAGGCCGACACCATCGTGTTCTGGACCTACATCCTGTGGGTGCCGATGTCGCTGATCCCTGCCCTGTTCGTCTGGCATCCACCCGAGGGCGTCAGCTGGCTGTGGCTGGTGCTGTGAGGGGTGCTGGGCACCATCGGCCAGTTGCTGTGGACGCGCGCGCTCAAGCTGGGCGAAGTCTCCGCGCTGACGCCGATCAGTTTCGTGCAGTTGCCCATCGTGACGCTGGCCGGATGGCTGCTGTTCGCCGAACGGGTGGATGCGATGACGATCCTGGGGGCCGCGATCATCCTGTCGGCGACGTTCTACATCGCCCACCGCGAGGCCGTGCTGGCACGCAAGGCGGCGTCGCAGGCGCCGAGCGAGGCCGCTGTTCCCGGCGAGTGACGGGCTACTTCGCCGCCGTCCGCGCGGCGCGGGCTTCCTCGCGCTCGGTCTCGATGATGTCCTTGCGCTTGGCCGCCTGCTCTTCGCTCAGGCTGTCTTCCTTCGCCTCCAGCAGCGGCGCGATGTAGCGCGTGCGCAGGGCATCGGCCTCCTTGTGGTTTCCCGCGCTGCGCAGCATGCCCTCCAGTTGCCAGGCCGCATCGACGGTGCGGGCATCGTCCGCACCAAGCGCCCCTTCGCGGATCTCCAGCAGGGTGCGCCACGAGGCCATCGCCAGCGCCTTGTCACCCAGTTCGTCCGCCGCCTGCGCGCGGATGTCGAAGCCCATCTGCACCTGCGGATGCTTGTCGCCGAGTTGCTTGCGCGCCACCGGCAGCCAGCGGTCGAGTTGCGCCAGCGCCGCCTTCGGCTGACCGGCCTGGTAGAGCGTCGCTGCGCGATTGAGTTGGATGAACAGCGTGTCCGGATGGTCGGGGCCGAGCCGGCGCGTGCGTGCGTCCGCGACTTGCTGCTGCAAGGCGATCGATTCGTCGAAGCGCTTCAGCCGCGCGTAGATCGTCGACAGGTTGAGCTTGGAACGCAGGGTCTGCGTGTCTTCCGCGCCGAGCACGCGCGTGCGCGCCTCGACCACCGCTTCGGCGACCGGCAATGCTTCGGCGGGCTTGCCGCTGTCGTTGAGCATGTTGGCCAGGTTGCCGCGCTCGCCCAGCGTCTGCGGGTGCTCGGCGCCAAGCCGGCGCACCTGCGTCTGCACCAGTCCCTGCTGCAGGGCGACCGCGCCGTCCTTGTCGCCGGTCATGATCCGCATCACCGCCAGGTTATGCAGCGAGGCCAGGGTGTCGGCATGGCCCGGACCCAGCACCCGGGTCCGCAACGGCACCAGCCGTTCCATCAGCGCGCGCCCTTCCTTCGCTTCGCCCATCCGCCCCGTGAGGATCGCCAGGCTGTTGGTGACCTCCATCGTTGTCGGGTCGCGCTCGCCGCGCAGCTCCAGGCTGTCGGCACGCACCGCTTCCAGCAGCGCCCGACCCTTGGGTCGATCACCGAGCGAGGCCACGGCTTCCGCCTCGTTGAGACGCAACTTGATCCGCAGCGCGTCGCTCGGCTGCAGCGCGGCGGCATCGACCAGCAATGCCTGCACCAGCGCCAGCGCAGGCTTGGCCTCGCCCGCTTCCAGCATCGCGCCCACCTGCGCCTGCCGCGCGCGCAAGGTCTCCGGCGCGGCACGACCCAGCGCGCGGGCGCGGTAATCGGCCACCTGCGCGAAACCGCGTGCCGCGTCCCGTGGCAGGCCCAACGCGACGCGGACGCGAGCGACGGATTCGCGCAGGTCGGCGGCCAGCGCCGGCTCGCGGGCGAAGTCGCGGTCGATCGCGCGTTCGGCGTTGACCAGGATGTCGCGGTCGATCAAGCCGCGGGCGATGTCCGCGGTGCTGGCCTGGCCCAGGGCACGCTCCAGCGCCGCCAGGTCGGCGACGTCGGCGGAGGCGAGTTGCTTGCGCAAGCCATCGGCCATGCCGATCCCCATCGCCTCGATGTCGATGCCCTGCAGCATCGACTGCTGGAACGCCGCCACCTTCTCCAGTTCCACGCTGCGCTGCTCGGCGATGGCGCGTTGCGCGCGCGCCTGCAGCAATCCGTACACCGACAACGCCAATCCGCCGACCAGGGCCAGCGCGACCAGTGCCGCCGCCGCGATGCCGGTGCGATGGCGTTGCGCGAACTTGCGCAGTGCATACCCGCGCGATGGCGGCACCGCCTGCAGCGGCCGACCGTCCAGGAAGCGCTGCAGGTCGTCGGCCAGCGCCGCCGCGGAGGCATAACGCTCGTTGCGGTCGTGGCGCATCGCCTTCGCCACCACCCAGTCCAGTTCGCTGCGCAGCACCCGGCGCATCCGCGACACCGGTTCGCCGTGCGCCTTCGCCAGGCGCTCGGCGTCGGCCGGGGACAGCGTCGACAACTGCGCCGACGGCAGGCGCAGGGTGCGGTCATGGTCGGTGACGGTCTCGCCCGCGGCCAGCGGGCGCCGTCCGGTCAACAGTTCGCTGAGGACCACGCCCAGCGCGTACACGTCGCTGCGCGTATCCACCCGCGATTGGTCGCCACCGGCCTGTTCCGGACTCATGTAGTCGGGTGTGCCGGCGACCTCGCGCCCCTCGGTCAGCGACGTCGCGGTGGCGATGCCGAAATCGATGATCTTCGGCAGCGCGCGCCCGTCGACCTCGTCCACCAGCAGGTTGCCCGGCTTGAGGTCGCGGTGGATCACGCCCTTCTGGTGGGCGTGCTGCACGCCCTCGCAAACACGGATGAACAACGCGATGCGCGCATCGGTCGGCATCGCATGCGCATCGCAGTACGCGGTGATCGGGCTGCCGGCGATGAACTCCATCGCGAAGAACGGATGCCCGTCGGCGGTGGTGTCGGCATCGAAGACCTGGGCGATCGCCGGGTGGCGCATCTGCGCCAGCAACTGGCGCTCGACCTCGAAATAGGCCAGGTGGCGGGCATCCAGTTTCTGCGCGCGCAGCAGCTTGATCGCCACCGTGCGCCGCACCGGTTCCAGTTGCTCGGCGCGATACACCTCGCCCATGCCACCGCGGCCGAGCAGGCCGTCGATGCGGTAACGCCCAAGCCGCGCGCCTGACGGCAGCGCGGCCGCCTCGCCGGTCGTTGCACCGGCGACCGGCGAGCGCGTCGCCAGCAGTTCGGTGCGTTCCGGATCGTCGTGCGGACCCTGCGCCATGCGCCCCCCCCTTTTCGCCGGATTCTAGCGAACGCGCGGCCCGCGCTTGTGCAGGCGCTACACTGCAGGCGACTGTTGACGCTACCGCCGACGGAATGGAACCGGATACCGAGCTGCAGGACACCACCCAGCGCACCGTGCTGAGCCACGGACCCTTGCGGTCCGCGCCGCGCTCCGCCTGCGTGGTGGTGATCCATGGCGAAGGCCTGGGCCGACGCGCGGACATCACCGACACCGCCGTCCTGGTCGGCCGCTCGCAGGAAGCCGACCTGGTCATCGCCCACAAGAGCGTCTCGCGCGAGCATTGCCGGGTCTGGCGCGAGGGCAACGGCTACCGCATCCGCGACCTCGGCGCGACCAATGCCACCCGCGTCAACGACGTCCGCATCGCCGGCGAAACCACGCTCGCGGACGGCGACCAGGTCACCGTGGGCGAAAGCATCCTGAAGTTCATCAGCCAGGACAGCGTGGAGGCGAGTTACCACGAGGAGATCTACCAGCTCGCCACCCATGACGCGCTGACCGAGCTGTACAACCGCCGTCATTTCATCGAGATGGCCGACAAGGAGATCGCGCGCTCGATCCGGCATGCGCGGCCGCTGTCGCTGTGCATCATCGACGTCGACCTGTTCAAGCCGGTCAATGATCGCTACGGCCACATCTCAGGCGACGAAGTCCTGCGCCAGATCGCCCTGCTGCTGCGCCGCCATGTCCGCAGCGACGACATCGCGGCGCGCATCGGTGGCGAGGAGTTCGCCTTGTTGCTTCCGGAATGCGATGCCGAGGCCGCGCGCGTCTTCGCCGAACGCCTGCGCGAGGCCGTCGCCGCCGCCCCCTTCGCACCCGGCGGCGAACCGCAACGGATCACCGTGAGCATCGGCATCGCCGAGCTGGCCGCGGAGCGCGACACCCGCCCTGCGTTGATGGCCGCCGCGGACACGGCGCTGTACCGCGCCAAGAGTGAAGGCCGCAACCGGGTCTGCGTGGAAGCCTGAGCCTCAGCGCTCCTGCCACGGCCGCTGGCCGTGCGGGAACACCAGCAGGTACGCGCCGACCGTCCAGGCGATGGCGACCGCCCAGCCGGCCAGGATGTCCGACGGATAGTGCACGCCCAGGTACACCCGCGACAGCCCGACCATCAGCGTGAACGCGGCCAACGGCAGGGTCACCCACCAGCGCCAGCGCGTGTGCCAGGCCAGCAACACCAGGACCATCGCGATGGTGATCGAGCCCATGGCATGGCCGCTGGGGAAGCTGAACGTGCTTTCCGGCGCGATCGAGTCCCACAGCGCGGGCCGCTGGCGCGCGAACAGCTGCTTCGCGCCCAGGTTGAGCAGCGCCGAGCCGATGATCGCGACGCCGGCGAACAGCCCCTCGCGCAGCTTGCGCATCGCCGCCAGCACCAGCACGACCAGGACATCCAGGGGCACCACGCCCCATTCGTAGCCGAGCCTGGAAAACACCAGGAAGGTGCTGTCGAAGCCGTCGTGGGCAACCGATTGGGCGAACAGCAGGATCGGCGCGTCGAACGGGAAGACCTCGGCTTCGCGGACTTCGTCGGCCAGCTCGCCAAAGGCCCAGAGCGGCAGCAGCAAGCCCGCGAACGCCAGCAGCAATCGCCTCCAGCGCCGGGCGATGAAGGCGATGCCGAAGCGCGCGTCGTCGCGCGCGACATCCATCGCCTCCCTGGCGGAATGCGGCAGGCGCGGATCATGGGGAAGCGTCATGCGTGCGGCAATCCGTCGGTCATGGCAGCGGCGGATCATAGCCACCGCGGCGTGGAGGCCGGTTCACGACGCCGCGCGTCAGAGGTAGTCCTCGATGCGGACCGCGTCGACCTGCTCGGCGCGCATGAAGCGCTGCGCGTAGTCGTGGTGCACGCCGCTGCGCAGGAACAGCTCGAACAACTCCGGGTCGATGTGCTGGTCCTGGCGCATCTTCGCCATGATCGACAACGCCTCTGACAGGGTCTTGCCCGGCTTGTACGGGCGATCCGCGGCGGTCAACGCCTCGAAGATGTCGGCGATCGCCATCATCCGCGCCAGCGGGCTCAGCTCGTCGCGCGCCAAGCGCTTGGGATAGCCGGTGCCGTCCATCTTCTCGTGGTGGCCGCCGGCGATCTCCGGCACCGCGCGCAGGTGGCGCGGGAACGGCAGCTCGCCGAGCATCACGATGGTCTGCACCATGTGCTCGTTGATCTTGTAGCGCTCCTCCGCGGTCAGCGTGCCGCGGCTGATCGACAGATTGTGCAGTTCCCCGCGGTTGTACAGCAGCTCCGGCACGTCCATGCGGAAGCCCCAGCGGTTGTCCGCGGGGATCCGTTCGGATTCCGGCCGGGCGATGCGGTGTTCGGGCTTGTCGGCCAGCAGGGTCTCCTCGGCCGGCAGCGGCATCGCCTGTGGCGGCTTGCGCGCCAGCTCATCGCGCGACAGGCCGATGCGGTCGTCCAGGGTGCGTTGCCAGCGCCGCGCGCCGATCTCGCGCAGGCGCGCCTGCTTGTCCGGCAAGAGGAATTCGCCGCCGACATTGCTTTGGGCGACGAACGCGAACTCGTCGTCGAGGGTGGCCTGCAGCGTGTCGCGCGCCTGCCGCAGCGATGCTTCGTCGCCGCCTTCGGCGACGCCACGCCAGTAGTCGACATCGGCATCGCGCTTGAGCACCTCGAAGCGCGTGCGGATCTCGTGGATGCGATCGTTGACCGTCTCCAGCTTGGTCGCCTTGTCGACCACGTACTCGGGCGTGGTGACCTTGCCGCAGTCGTGCAGCCAGGCCGCGATGTGCAGGGCTTCCCACTGCTCGGCATCGAGGTCGAAGCCGCGCTCGTGGGTCCACTGCTCGATGACCCGGTCGTGGGAGACCAGCCAGCCGCCGCGGGGCAGGATCGACAGGCCCGCCGCGTCCTGGCCGTTCGCGAGGGCCAGCCAGGCGCGGTAGTCGGTCGGC
>ENA-UOWE01006643-UOWE01006643.1-activated-sludge-metagenome-genome-assembly--contig:-NODE-6643-length-10140-cov-3.930689_pt1 | contig 10140 bp, 10 predicted proteins | sample MGYA00249841_ERZ761562 | MGnify/ENA primary metagenome ERZ761562 (study PRJEB28883, sample SAMN05720200) | activated sludge metagenome | isolation source: Anaerobic digester | place: Japan... | reverse complement strand
ACTGATGCCGATCACCGAGACGCCGGAGGACTTCCTCAACCAGCGCCAGCACCCGGATTACATGAACATCGCGCAGCTCAAGGAATACATCTGGCGGCTTTCCAAAAGCGGGGCCACTGCGGTAATCAGGAGCCTCAATATCGACCTGTATCAGCGCTATACCTCGCCGTTCACCAGCCTCATGATCATTCTGTTGTCCATCCCGTTTTCCCTGAAGATGAAAAAACGCGCCACTGGTTTCTCGTCGCTGGGGTTGGCCCTGGTGGTGGGATTTCTGTATTACATCTTCAATGCGGTCAGCATTGCGCTGGGCAAGGCGGGGGTACTGTTCCCTTTCTTAAGCGCTTCCCTCACACATCTGGTCGCGCTCTTCTACAGCATCTACCTCATCAAAAAACTTCCGTAAAAAAATCGGTGTCAGACACGAATTAAAGTTATCCGCAAGGTTAGGTACTTTAATTCGTGTCTGACACCGATTTTTTAAATCTGTTGTTTAAGGAATTTGATGCCGGAGGCGTAACGGTGGTTGTCAACCGGCCGCGTCCAAACCGCCGCGCCTTTGACCCGGACAGGGACCTGACCGCGCTTCTCCAGGCTGAAACGATACGTCCGGTATGGAAATACGGGGTCTGCGGTGTAGATCTTCATGCCCGACGAGCTCATATCAGCCGCCATCGCCGGCGTGTCCGCCAGCGAAGGGGTATCGAGAAAACGAACACTGATGTTCTCGTGTCTGCGCATGGCACGCCTGCGGTCCTGGGGGAGGGAAGTTTTTCTGACATACACGCGAGGCACCCTGCTTCCGATACCGCAGACGATCTCATAGGGGATGGTGCGCGACAGGGACGCCAGCTCTTCGGAAGTGATGCGCTGTCCCCCCTGTTGCCCGATCAATACCGCCTCATCCCCTGCCTCGACACGGGCATCGTGCACATCCACCATGATCTGGTCCATGCACACCCTGCCTGCGACCGTAAAACGCCTGCCGTTGATCAGCACAGGGCCTATATTGGAGAGATTGCGCGGATACCCGTCGCCGTAACCGATGGGAAGCGTCGCGATCCGGGTTGGGGTGCGCGTCACATACGTATGGCCGTAACTGACGCCGCTTCCGGCGCAGACGTCCTTAATATAGACGACCCGCGTCTTCAATGACATCACGGGCCGTATGCTGATCGGAAGGCCCTGTGCGGGATGCAGGCCGTAAAGGATGAGCCCCGGCCTGACCATCGTAAAGTGGCTGTCCGGATACGCGATGACCCCCATGCTGTTGGCAGCGTGGACGAGCGGAACCCGGATCCCGTTGCGGCGAAGCCGCAGAACCAGCGATCCGAACAGGCGGATCTGCCTTGACGTCAACCCCTCGTCGGTGTCGGCGCACGCAAGATGGGTAAATATGCCTTCGATCCTCACGTGCGCAAGCGCTGCCGTCTGCCTGACAAAACCGTATGCCTTGTCGTGGATAACGCCGATCCGTCCCATGCCCGTATCCACTTTGATATGGATATCGCAGATCTGACCCAGCCCGGCCGCGTGGCGGTCAAGCGCTTTTGCAATGGACATCGAGCATACCGTCGGGGTGATATGGTAATCGAATAACGCCGGGATATCCTGTTCGAGCACAAGGCCGAGGACCAGGATCCGGCGATCAATGCCCGCGCGGCGCAGGGCGATCGCTTCGTCGATCGAAGCGACTGCGAGAAAATCAACGCCGGCGGCGGCGAGTTCCCTGGAAACAGGGATCAAACCGTGGCCGTATGCCTCTGCCTTGACACAGGCCATGACCTTGACCCCTTGCTTGAGCTTCTTTTTTATCTGGCCGAGATTATAGGAAAGATTGTCGAGATCTATCTCTGCCCACGTCGGCCTGTGGCCCCGGGCTTCACGCTGTTCCATCATCTCTTCCCTTGTTTTCGTAATATGCGATGATCGCGAATCTGGCATTCCTGCGGATGCAGGTACACGGGCCCTATTTTGAACGGATGCACGGTCTTATGCTCAGATATCCGTCCGAGCGCAAGCGAGATCAGGGGCCCGGACCTGGGATACCAGAGGTCCTTATCAGCAATGACCGCGTCGGGGAACGACCGTTTGACCATGGCCGCGCATGCATCAAGGCCGTCACCCGTTATTATAACTCTTTTCGCCCTGTGTGTCTTTTGAATTTCCGAAAGGCGCCTGATAAAACCGTCATACCCGAGCAATTCATCGGCCGCGAACCTGCGCACGCGTCCGGATTCCCTTGAGAACCAGCCGCAATACAGCATGGAACGCCGGGCGTCGACGAGCGGAACGATAAGGCCCTCCGGCAGGCGCGGATGCGACGCGATGACCTCAAGCGTGGAGATGCCGGCGACCTTCCTGTTTCTGGCCCACGCCATTGCCTTGACAGCGGCGTGGCCGATGCGCAGGGCCGTAAACGAACCGGGGCCGAGCCCGACGGCATAATATTCGACTTCACCGGCAGACATGCCGCTTGCGGCAAGCGCCCTGCCTATCGTCGGGACCAGAACCCGGGACAAAAGCAGACCGGTGTCCATGGAATATTCGAATACGCGTTCGCCGTTGACGATGCCCAGGCACAAATATCTGCTCGATGTATCAAGCGCGAGTATCTTCATGGATGCCTTGCAAAACTCCTTTATATGAGGCGCCGACCGCGGTCACGGCGATCGACCGGGTGTTTTCGCTGACCGTCTTCAGATCCAATTTCAAATAGGAATCCGGCAGGAGCTTCCCCATATTTTCAGCCCATTCGATGACCGCGACGCCTTTATCGAACACGTATTCCTCGTATCCCAGGTCCTCGATCTGGCCCGCGTCCTGGATGCGGTAAAGATCGAAGTGGAACATGGGCATGCGGCCCTCATACCGGTGCATAATGACAAACGTGGGGCTGGTGACCTCCGCCGCGTCTATGCCGAGCCCTTCGGCGATGCCCTTGGCAAGAACGGTCTTGCCGGACCCCAGATCCCCGAACAGGCAAACGATATCCCCCGGGCGCAGACGGCAGGCAATGCTCTTGCCGAACCGCAACGTTTCCTTTACCGAATCAGACCGTATGCGCATATCAGAAATGACGGTAACCCAGGACGGGAAGCGGCCTGGACCTGCCGTGCCTGTCAATGATCACGCACCGCCGTTTGCGGCCGACGATCTCTCCGATGGGCCTGAACACAGATGAATTGGCCAGAAGCCGGGACGCCTGCCTGCGGTCCAGCGTGAATATAAGCTCGAAATCCTCTCCGTCACCCAGCGCCGACGCAAGGCCGCCTGCATCTTTGCTGATCGGGATCAATTCCTCGTACAGCACGGCACCGGCTTCACTCGCTTCAAGGATATGCATCAGGTCCTGGCCCAGCCCATCGGAACAGTCGATCATGGACGAAGGCCTGAACCGGCTGGCCAAAAACGCCGCCTCATGCAGCCGCGGCTCGAAACGCAGGTGCCTGGACTTGATGGAGCCGCCGAACTCGCCCGTTGTGAATATGATGTCCCCGGGCCGTGCGCCGCTTCGCAGCACAAGCTTTTTTTTCTCGACCTCTCCTATCACGCTGACGTCGATAATGAGTTTCGGCGCCGCGCTTATATCTCCGCCGACAACTGAAACGGAATATTGCCGCGCAAGCTTCGACAAGCCACGATACAAAGCATCGACCGTCCCGGTGCGCGTGCCCCGGGGCAACCCGATCGAGACAAGGCACCAGCGCGGGATGCCGGCACAGGAGGCTATATCTGACAGAGAAACCGCAAGCGCCTTTCTTCCGACGAGCAAAGGATCGTCCTGAGGCCTGAAATCAACGCCCTCGACCAGCATGTCGCAGGTGTATAAAAGATACGACTTTTTCGAATACGGCAGGACCGCGCAATCGTCGCCGATGCCCTTGATGACCGACCGGTCGACGGGCACTGACTTGCGGATGCGCTCGATAAGGCCGAATTCTCCGATGTGCCTGATCAGTGTTTTCATGCCGGTCTACCCCCGCGCCTTCTTCAATACCGCGGCGATCGTACGCGAATACGGCGGCCGCACAATGCCCAGGTCCGTGATGATCGCGGTAATCAGACCATGGGGCGTCACGTCGAATGCCGGGTTATACACCGCGACTCCGCTGGCTGCGACGGGTTTTTTGAAATAAAGCGTCGTGACTTCATCTCCCGAACGCTGTTCGATCTCGATATCCCGGGCGGTCTTTGCCCGCAGGTCAAAGGTCGAGCCAGGCGCTGCGACATAGAACGGGATCCGGTGGTGGCGCGCCAGTACCGCCAGCGAATACGTGCCGATCTTGTTCGCCGTGTCGCCGTTGGCGGCAATGCGGTCCGCTCCGGTTATCACGGCGTCTACCGCGCCGCGCGCCATGAGAGAGGCGGCCATATTGTCACATAAAAGCGTAACATCAATTCCCTTTTGTTTCAACTCCCACGTGGTGAGCCGCGCTCCCTGCAGCAGGGGCCGCGTTTCGCAGGCAAACAGCCTGAAGCGCCTGCCTTTTTCCTTGGCCCGGTACAACACGCCCAGCGCCGTGCCGTAATCTATGGTCGCCAGGATGCCCGCATTGCACACCGTCAGGACGGATGCGCCGTTCTTGATCAGCGTCGAGCCGAATTCTCCGATGCTCCTGCATGTCCGGCGGTCCTCTTCGATGATCTCCATGGCTTCGCGAAATAACAGCCGCTTTATCTGCGGCACGCTTTCGCCGCGGTTGGCCACAGCAACAGAAGCCATGCGCTCAAGCCCCCAGAAAAGGTTCCTCGCCGTCGGCCGCGCGCTTCCCAGATAGCGGATTACCCGGTCCATCTGCCGGAACAATTCCCCGGCCTTCCGCGCGCGCGAATCCTTGATGCCCAGGTATACGCCCAGCCCTGCGGCGGCGCCGAGCGCGGGCGCACCCCTAACCTGCAGTATTTTGATCGCGTGCCAGAGGCTGCGTAAGTCCGTGATGCGCACGTACCGCAGTTCGGCCGGCAGACGCGTCTGGTCGATGATCCTGATGGCATTCCGGACCCACGCGATCGTCCGTAAATTCAACTTTTGCTCCTTTCGATCTCGGCAATCCGTTCCCTGATCTGTTTTTTGATTCCTTTGCACCGGCCCGGCTTCAGAAGGGCCAGCACCATGCGGTACGATGCAAGCGCCCCGGGCGCATCGCCGAGATTCATCTGCGCATCGGCGAGATTATCATAGGTCACCGGCCGGCACGGTTCGAGTTCAAGCGCCTTGCTGAAACACCGGATCGCTTCGGTATGCCTGCCGATATTGTTCAACAGCCACCCTTTATTGTGATAGATCGTGGCATAATCGGGCTCGACCGCGATGCCGCGGTCGAAAAAAGGCATCGCCTCGTCTATCAGGCCCAGTTCGACCATGCACAGCGCGCGGTCATTGAACGCGGCTCCGTCGCGGGGATTCCGTTCGATGGCACGGTCCAGATGCTCGATCGCGGTCACAAATTGCCTGCGTATGATGTGCACCTGCGCCTTAAAATACTCCGTTTCGCCTTCCGCGCCAGCCGCCTTCGCTCGGCGTACGCCCTCCTGCGCCAGCGCGAGCGCCTCCTGCCTGGTGCCGTAGGTAATGGCATCATCCAGCTTTTTGCGCAATCGGGGGAAAACAGCGTGCTCAGACATGTATGGAAAAGAACCTCAAGGCGTTCTGCGTGGTCACCCGGCAGACTTCCTCAAAGGATATCCCGCGCAGGCCCGCGATCGCCTGCGCGAGCGTGTGCACGTGCATCGGTTCGTTGCGTTTTCCCCGAAAACCCTCAGGGGAAAGGTACGGCGCATCCGTTTCAAGGCATAGCCGGTCAAGCGGCACGAGCCTGACAAGATCGCGCAGGGGCTGCGACTTCTTATATGTTATGTTGCAGGTGAAAGAGACGTAAAAGCCCATATCGAGGCAGGAGCGCAGAAACCCGCCGTCGCCCGAAAAGCAATGCACGATCGCGCGCTCGAGCTTTTCTTCCCTTGCGATGCGAAGGGTATCGTCCGCCGCCTGCCTTGAGTGTATGACGACGGGCAGGTTCAATTCCCGGGCCATGCGGACCAGCGACGAGAACAAAGCCTGCTGAAGGTCCTGTGCAGAAAGGTTGCGGTAATAATCAAGGCCGATCTCGCCGATGGCAACGACCCTGTCAGATGAGGCGAGCGCCCTGACCCGCGCAAGATCGTCCGCGCCGAAATCCTTTGCATCGTGCGGGTGGCAGCCGACGACGGCGTATATGTCCGGATACCGCTTTGCGAGTTCCACCGAATTAACCGAACCTCGGAGGCTGGAACCGATGTTAATGATCCGGCGGACGCCGTGTTCTGCCGCGCGCCTGACGACCTCGTCCCGGTCCGCGTCGTAATCGGAAAAATCCAGGTGGGCGTGCGTGTCTATCAATTCAACATCAGGCGGTAGTGGCATGACTTTGTGCTATTTCTTTTCCTTGCGCTTCTTCTCTTCGCTCTCGATACGCGGGAACAACGGCGCGCCTTTGGCGATCATGCCGCTGCCGAGCTGTTCGCGGATGGACAAGCCGGTCCCGGGCATGACCGGCTCGATCAGTGATCCGGCCTTCCGGATGACATCGACAAGAAGCCGCATGAATGCCTTCAACTGCTCGTCCTTGTTCTCCTTCGCCAGATTCCAGGGCTTGGTCTCCTCAACGTATTTGTTCGCCAGATTGATAAGCCCCCAGACCAGTTCGAGCGCGGATGAGAAATTCGTATCCGATGAGACGGATAACGCCTCCCGGATCTGCGCATCTATGGCAGCGATCGACCGGACGATCCTGGCGCCGTGTTCGTCAAAAGGATACGCGCCGGTATCGACCTGGGGGACTGCTCCGCCATAATACTTCTCGACCATGGTCAGGGTCCGGTACACGAGGTTACCGAGGTCGTTCGCAAGGTCGCCGTTGAACCGCTTGATGATGGCCTCTTCTGAAAAATTTCCATCCATGCCGAACGGCACCTCCCGGACAAGAAAATACCGGTATACGTCCACGCCGTACTTCTTTGACATATCCAGGGGCGCGACGACATTGCCGCGCGATTTCGACATTTTGGCGTCGTTGATCAGCCACCAGCCGTGGACGAGCAGGCATTTGGGCGGCTCGATATCGAGCGCCTTGAGCATGATCGGCCAGTAGATGGCGTGCTGCCGCAGGATATCCTTGGCCATAAGCTGGATGTCGGCCGGCCACCAGGGCGAATGGTATCTGCCATCGGCGTCAAAATCGCCGACGGCGCTGATGTAATTGATCAGGGCGTCAAACCATACATACGTCACGTGATCGGGCGAAAAAGGCAGCGGGATACCCCATGAAAGGCGCTCCCTCGGCCTTGAGATGCACAGGTCAGTCAGTTTGTTCTGCTTCAAAAAGCTCAAGACCTCGTTGCGCCTGATCAGGGGCCGGACGAAATCCGGATGGCGTTCGATATGATCGATGAGCCAGTCCTGATATTTTGACAGCCTGAAGAAAAAATTCTGTTCGGCGATATGCTCGACCGGCCTCTGGCAATCGGGGCACACCCTGTCCGGCACCTGCTCTTCGGTCCAGAAGCTCTCGCACGGCGAGCAATACCATCCCTCATAGGCCGACCGGTAGATATCCCCCTTCTGATGGACGATCTCCAGGACACGGCGCACGACGCGTTTATGGCGTTCTTCGGTCGTGCGGATGAAATCGTTATAAGAGATGTTCAGGTCAGCCCACAGGTCCTTGAATTTCCGGGCGATATCGTCGGCGAATGCCTGCGGCTCAACGCCCGCCAGCGCGGACGCGCGCTGTATCTTTTGTCCGTGCTCGTCCGTGCCGGTCAGGAACCAGACGCGGTCAGGGCCGAGCTCCTGGCGCATGCGCCGCGCGATGATATCAGCGGCGATCGTGGTGTATGAATGGCCGATATGCGGCGCAGCATTGACGTAATAGAGGGGGGTTGTGATGTAAAACTTCTTTTCCGTGGTCATTTATACTGGACCTCTGTCTGCGTGCCGTCTTCCTGCTCGACCATGACCGTGCGTTTGAACACATTGACGCTGACGACCTTACCCTTGACGTTATTGACGGATATGCGTTCTCCCTCGCGGGGCAGCCCCCTGGCAAGGACCTTATAGGTATCATACTCATAATTCAGACAGCACATGAGCCTGCCGCAGATGCCTGATATCTTGGGCGTATTGAGCGGAAGCCCTTCCTCCTTCGCCATCTTGATGGTGACGGGCTCGAAATCCTTCAGGAACGTCGCACAGCACAGTTCCCTGCCGCACGGCCCGAAACCGCCGAAGAACCTGGTCTCGTCGCGCACGCCGATCTGCCGCAGCTCTATGCGGGCCTTGAATATCTTGGCCAGGTCCTTGACGAGCTCGCGGAAATCGACGCGGCCGTTGGAGGTGAAATAAAACACGATCTTGCTGCGGTCAAAGGAATACTCGGCCTGGACCAGTTTCATCTCCAGCTTGTGTTCGTCTATCTTGCGGGAACAGGTATTATAGGCCTCTTTGGACTTGGCGCGGTTCTCCTCGATCTGTTTGAGGTCCTCGGCGTGCGCCAGCCGAAGGATCTTCTTGATGGGCTGTTTCTCGCCGGGCGCCGGCGGGATCTGTTTCAGTGATACGATCTGGCCGTAATCGTGGCCGCGGTCGTGTTCGACAATGACGTAATCGCCTTCTTTGACCGGAAGATCTCCGGGGTAATACGGGAACGTCTGGCCCGTATCACGCAATCTCACGCATACTGTCTTTTCCATAGCAAGCCTTTCTTGCAATCATGCCGGGCCAAGCCTGCACCCGGCGATCATGTTCGATACCAGCAGTTTCTTGTTTACGTTGCGCTCCACATTCAGGGCGGATTCGGATATAAGCCCGAAAATACGGTCAAGGTCGTCGAACGAATAACGCCTTGCATTCGCCGCCAGTTCATCCCTGCGGTCGGCATGAATCAATTCCTGCGGTCCGGCGCCGGTCTTGAGCATATAGATGTCCCTGAACCACGACGCCAGGATATTGAAGCTGGAAAGCAGTTCCTGGCGGGACACAGCCGGAACCGGATCGCCGGCCGGCCTTGCGCTGCCGCAGAACAGATCTATGACTCTGTTCTTTTCCTCAAAAACGCGCCTCTCCCTGAGCCGCAAGGCGGTACCAAGGCTCCCCTCGGAGAAATAGGCCAGGAAATGCGCTTCCTGCTGGCTGCAGCGCGTACCGTCAACCGCGCCGGCCGTCAGGGCTTCCTCGAGCCGGCTTCGCGACAAAGGATAAAATTTCACAATACGGCACCTCGACACCACGGTCGGCAACAGTAATGCACGCCGGTCGGTGATCAATATGATCACGCTGTCGGACGGAGGCTCTTCGAGGGTTTTAAGAAAAGCGTTGGCGGCCTCAAGGTTCATCTGATGCGCGTTGTTGATGATGAACACTTTTTTGCGCCCTTCATACGGACGATACCCGATGTCTTCCTGAAGCTGGCGTATCTGGGCTATTTTGATCTGGTTCGCCTCTTCGTCAGCCGGCTCCCCCGCAGCGCAGGAGTCTATGACATGTATATCCGGATGCGCATCCTTGTCGATCTTCCGGCAGGAAGCGCACTCGTTGCAGCCGTGAGCATCCGGCGAAAGGCAATTGAGCGCCTTGGCAAAAGAACGCGCGCATAATGCCTTGCCAACGCCTGCGGGGCCTGTGAAAAGAAACGCGCCGTCCACGGTCCGCGTATCAATATACCCTTTGAGCCGGTTGATCGCTTTTTCCTGGCCTATGATCTCATCGAATATCATATCCGGTGACGGTGTTTTTGCAGCAATGCCGTTACTTCTCGGCGTATGGCAGCCTGCGTATCCGCCTTCTCTGGCGCGACTTTCACGATCTTGACCCGCTGCGGCTCACGCCTGGCAAGGGCCAGATAGCCGTTGCGTACTTTTTGATGGTATGCGTAGGCGCGGCGTTCGATGCGGTCTTTTTTCGCGCCGATGCCTCCAAGCGCGGTCTTAAGCGGAAGATCAAGCAAGATGGTCATATCCGGCTTGATGCCGTCAGTCGCGAACCTGCCCAGCGACCTGATAAACGAAAGGTCCATTCCCAGGCCGTATCCCTGATAGACGATTGTCGAATCGAGGAACCGGTCGCACAGGACGATCGAGCCCCGTGCGAGCGCCGGCTTT
>ENA-UOWE01006621-UOWE01006621.1-activated-sludge-metagenome-genome-assembly--contig:-NODE-6621-length-10159-cov-69.854810_pt1 | contig 10159 bp, 10 predicted proteins | sample MGYA00249841_ERZ761562 | MGnify/ENA primary metagenome ERZ761562 (study PRJEB28883, sample SAMN05720200) | activated sludge metagenome | isolation source: Anaerobic digester | place: Japan... | reverse complement strand
GAGATGGCAGATTTGTTGTTCCCGGCACTGAAGAATTAAATATCCCTCTTCAGGATAGTTGATGTCCTCGTAACCAATGAACGAGGAGGACATCGTTTTTCCTATAAGTTCTTAGCTATCTGGTATCCAAAAAGGCGTTCCCAAAAATCCAGCCAGGCATTAATCTGTTCTTGAATAGTAGCTTGTGAAAGGCGATCATTTACACTGTAACTGATAAAAGGAATGGCGGAAAAATGCATTGGCAAAAGGGTTTTACGATTAGCAGGAAACATTCCCAGTTTGTAAACTACCATTTTTTGTGCTTCGGAGGAAAGAAAGTAATCAACAAACTTGTTGCATAAAGAGGATTTCTTAGTTCCACGATGAATTCCGATTGCTTCAATATATTGAAAACTGCCTTCTTTCAGCATTGAGACCTCAAAATTACGATTTAAAGGATCAAGTTCCTGTAAAAAGGCAGGGGTTGTATTATAACCAATAATAAAAGAACATTCACCTCTTTTCAGTGTCTCCAGTGCTTCATTATAGTTAGAATATGTTTTATAGATATTTTTCCGTAAGCTCTTCCATAAATGCTCATAACCTTGTGTTCCAAAAAGAGCTACACTCCAAAAAAGCATAGACCGTCCCAAACCTGAGGTCTGAGGATCACAAATTGCTATTTGAGAAAGGTATTTGGCATCTTGCAATTCACCAAATGATTGAGGAGGAGTTTTTACTAAAGAAGTATTATAAATTAGGGACAAATTGCTATAAGCATAAGGAATAAAGCGTAAATAAGGGTCAAAAACGGTTTCTTGAATTAAAAGCTCTTTATCAAATGATTCCGGTGGTACAAAATTGATTGCCAGAGTTTCAGAAAAGGCAAAACTGTTATCAATTCCAATAGCAAGATCATATTTTCCATAATTGTCTCTGTTTTTAACTGCTTTGCTCAATTCTGCAGTATTACGGAAAAGGATTACCTCCAGCTGGCAGTTATGCTTTTTTTGAAAATCAGGAACAATGGAATGCTCCAAACCCGATTTACGAAATTCATCAGTAGCATAAACAACCAGTTTGTGTTTGTAGGATAAACTTTCCTGTTTTTTGTTTTCTTTTCCGCAAGAGCATATAAAAACGATAAACAGTAAGGGTATCAGTTTCCAGACCTTCATTTAATATCCTCCAAACAAAAACCAGGCAACAATGAAATCCATTACCAAAATGGCTACGGAAGAGTAAACCACTGTAGCTGTTGTGGCTTTACCAACTCCTTCCGCTCCCCCAAAACAGCGGTCTCCATGATAACAGGCAAAACTTGTAATTATAAAACCAAAAACAAAGGACTTGGCTAACCCGCCCCAAAGGTCTGAGGGAATAAAATAACTGCGCATATTATTGAAAAAAGTGTAATAATGAATCCCATAACGCAACCAGGAAAAATACCAGGCACAAATTATTCCTACAGCATTGGCAAAAACAGTAACTAAAGGAAATGCCAAAACACCAGCAAGAATCCTGGGCATATAAAGAAATTCATAAGGATCAATGTTCATACTTTCCAAAGCATCAATCTGTTCGCTAACTCTCATTGTGCCAATTTCAGCTGCTATGGAAGCTCCAACTTTTCCGGTTAAAACTAAGGCAGTTAAAACCGGTGCCAGTTCTATCATTGTGGATTTGCCAATGAGCACACTTAAAAGATTTAAGGGCACATAACCTTTGGATTGATAAACTGCCTGCAATGCAGTTACCAGGCCTGTAAATGCAGCAGTTAATAAAATTAAAAAAAGGGAATCAAAACCAATACGCTTAAATTGGATTAGAAATTCCTGATAGCGTTTGAACAGCGAGGGAATTTTGCCCAGACACTTACCGACAAAGATAGTATATTCTCCAATGCCGGCAAAAAGATTACTGCTCATATTTTGTTTCAAGAGGACGGAAAAGGGTAAATTCCTTTTCAAATCCCAGTTCCAGATTTCCTGTAGCTCCGTGTCTGTTTTTACTGATAATTATTTCTGCTATTCCTGGTTTTTGTGTTGTTTCAGGATAATAATATTCATCGCGATAGATAAACATTACCAAATCGGCATCTTGTTCAATAGCTCCCGATTCACGTAAGTCCGCCAGTTTGGGTCTTTTATCTTCCCTGCCTTCCGCAGCTCTATTAAGTTGAGAAAGTGCCACCACCGGAATTTTCATATCTTTGGCTAAAATCTTTAAAGCTCTTGATATTTCAGATATTTCCTGCTGTCTATTATTTTTTTCGCGGGTGAGAGTCATCAATTGTAAATAGTCAATTAAAACAAGGTCTAAACCCCCGATTTCAGCTGCCAGCCGTCTGGTTTTAGCTCTAATATCCAAAGGAGTATTTGTTCCTGAATCATCAATGTAAATATGTTTGGCAGAAAGCACTTCCGACGCTTGCATAATGCGAATAAGCTTTTCTTCATTCATTCCATAACCGCGTAACATACCATCCATTCTAACTTCGGAAGCAGAACTGAACATCCGCATAATAACTTCATCGGCAGCCATTTCCATAGAGAAGATAGCAACTTTCTTGTTCAAATTTACCGCTGCATTAGCTGCAATATTTAAAGCCAAAGAGGTTTTTCCCATTGCCGGACGCGCAGCAATAATAATAAATTGTCCGGGTCTGAAACCACCTGTAAAACGGTCTAAATCGGCAAAACCACTACTCACACCAGTAACAGGAATTTTGGTAGAAGCAATTTTATCTATATTATCCAGAACTTCCTGGCTGACTTGATCAAAACGCACAAAACCTTGATGACTGGGTAATTCAGCAATGGCAAAAATTGCCTGTTCTGCTTCATCTACAATGGTTTTAACAGGTTTGGCTGCAGTGTAACAATTCTCAATAATTCCGTTGGAAGCTAAAATCAAATGACGCAATAATGCCTGGTCGGTTACGATATTAAGATGATAATCAAAATTGGCAGAAGAAACCACAAAATCCGCAATTTCGTTAATATAAGGAATTCCTCCTACTTTTTCCAGAAGGTTATTTCTTTCCAGACGGTTAATTAAAGTCAACTGGTCAATCTCAATTCCTTCAAAAAAGAGCTCCTGCATAGTGCGGAAGATTAATTTATGTGCATTACGATAAAAATATTCTTCTTTTATCTTTTCAATGCCTTTGCTGACTACATCACTGTCAATCAGCATAGCTGAAAGCAAAGCTGCTTCAGCATTAATATCGGCAGGCAGAGCTCTTTCCGTCTGTGCTTTATTCAATTTATCCGCTTCGCTCAATTTTGCCATAACTTTAGCTCACATATTTTTTTCTCATTGCTTCTGCAACGCAGGCAGGAACATAATCCTCCAAAGGTCCTTTTAAATCGGCTAACTGACGAACCATTGAAGATGAAAGATACATATATTTTAAAGAAGGAACCAAAAAGATAGTTTCTATTTCCGGATTAAGTTTCTTATTAGTAATTGCCAGAGAAAGTTCATATTCAAAATCAGAGACCGCTCTCATTCCGCGAATCATTATTTTGCAATTCTGACTTTTGGCATAATCCACAAACAATCCCTGGAAAGTGCTGACTACTAAATTGGGGATATGTTCAGTGGCTTTTTTACACAATTCATAGCGTTCCTGCAAATTAAACAGATTTTCCTTGCCGCTATATTCAGCAACAGCAAGAATTACTTCATCAAAAATGTGGCAGGCCTTTTCCAGTATATTCAAATGACCCAAGGTGAAGGGATCAAAAGTTCCAGGATAGATTGCTTTAGACATTATTTAGCCATTGCCTGCAAGCGGATTTCTTCAATTTCCGAAATCTCCTTGGGAATGTTTTGGGAAAGAACACAATAACCGTTTTCGGTTACTAAAACATCATCCTCAATACGAATTCCAAGTTTTTCTTCCGGAATATAGAGTCCCGGTTCAACAGTAATTACATTACCTATTTCCAGCATAGCATTACGACCTCCTACATCATGAGTATCCATTCCCAAAAAGTGACTGATGCTGTGCATATAATATTTTTTAATATCTTCTTCGTGTTCAATTAACCCGAGTTCTATTGCTCCTTTTGCTAAAAGGTCGCGTGCTGTTTGATTTAAGATTGAAAGTTCTACACCTGGCTTAATCATTTCAATAATCTTTTTCTGCACATCTAAAACAACATTATAAACCTGTTTCTGGCGTTCACTGAAAGTTCCGCTAACAGGAAAACAACGGGTTATATCTGCACTGTAATTTAGATAGGAAGCACCTACATCCATTAAAACAACTTCTCCGTTTTCAATAGGGCATTCATTTTTCTCATAATGCAATATTGCCGCATTGATTCCACTGCCTACAATAGGAGCAAAACCCCAATGTTTAACTCCCATTCTTTGCAAACGGTAAAACATTATTGCTTCCAGTTCATATTCCATCATTGAGGGTTCCGCTTTTTCCCAAACATCTATAATAGCTTTACCGGTTATATCAATTGCCCTTTGTAACTGCCTCAATTCCCATTCACTTTTCACTTTCCGCAAAGGAGTTATCAGTGTTTCAAGGGATTCAATGATTATATTGGGATAGCGTTCGCGGATAGGGAAGAGGTGAAAAAGTTGTCTTGTAGGCGGTTTATTTAATGCCTGAATTCCGATATTAGCCCATATTTTATTTATAACAGGACAGTAAACGGAAAGAATAGCTAAAAACTCATCCAGATAATGAATTTTATCCTGTGACAAACCGGTTTTTTTACTGGCTTCTTCACTGCTCATTACAGGTCCTGTCCAAATCGCTTTTTCCGGATCACTGCGTTCAATAAAAAGCATTTCTGCAGGTCCGTTCTGTCCTTTGTAGCCAAAATAGATTGCTTCCGGAATTTGTAAACCTGTTACATAGAGGAAATCATTATCCTGTTTGAATTTTTCTAATTTTTCCTCTTCTGCTGCGAAAATAATTATAGCTTCTTTTTCTTCTAATGCAGAAAATAGTTCTTCCCGGCGTGGAATAGTAACTTCAGCCGTCATTATCGGGTCTCCGTTTTATTTTTCATTAGCAACTTTATTGCGAGAATTGAGGGGCTTAATATAGCCATATTTGGGTTCTTGGGAGAGAGTTACAACTTCCGGAGTGATAATACAACTTTCTACATCAGAGCGATCTGGAATACTAAACATTATTTTCAGCATAAATTTTTCCATAATAGAACGCAAACCCCGGGCACCTGTTTTCTGCTTTATAGCGGTTCTTGCTATTTCTTTTAATGCTTCTTCTGAAAATTCCAGGCGGACTCCATCCATTTCAAAGAACTTTTGATATTGCTTGCAGATAGCATTTTTGGGCTTTACAAGAATGTCTATCAAGGCATCTTCGCTAAGTTCATGTAAAGTGCAGATTACCGGCATTCTACCAATAAGTTCAGGAATCAAGCCATATTTTAACAGGTCTTGAGGAGTTGTAAAATCAAAGATTGTGGACTCATCCTGTTTTTTACCCAATTCTACATCAAAACCAATGGATTTCTTATCCATCCTTTCTTTGATGATTTTTTCCAAACCGAAGAAAGCTCCTCCCGCAATAAACAGGATATTTTTGGTGTCCATCTCAATAAAATCCTGTTGAGGATGTTTGCGTCCACCTTTGGGAGGAACATTTACTTTTGTGCCTTCCAAAATTTTAAGTAGCGCTTGCTGAACTCCTTCACCGCTAACATCACGCGTTATGGAAGGGGTTTCGGATTTACGGCTGATTTTATCAATTTCATCTATATAGACGATTCCCCGTTCAGCTTTGGCAACATCATAATTGGCATTTTGCAGTAAACGCACCAAGATGTTTTCTACATCTTCACCTACATAACCCGCTTCGGTTAAAGTTGTGGCATCGGAAATAGCGAAAGGAACTTGTAAAAACCTTGCCAGTGTTTGAGCAATAAGGGTTTTACCGCTTCCTGTGGGACCAATCATCAAGATATTACTTTTTTCCAAATCCACATCATCTTCATATTTTTGTTTGAAAATGCGCTTGTAATGATTATAGACCGCTACAGAAATTATTTCCTTGGCACTATCTTGACCGATTACATATTGATCAAGATATGCCTTTATTCTACTGGGAATAGGTGCTTCAAAATCCTCTTGTTTTATGTCTTCTTTACTGGAATCAATTATATTGTGGCACATTACAATACATTCATCACAAATGTTGCCTGCAATACCTCTAATCAGATTTTTTACTTCATGTTCGCCTCTTCCGCAAAAGGAACAGGTTAATGTTCTGTATTTATCCAAGGAATCCTCCTTTTTAATTTACTTTCTTTACTTCAAAATTTTATCCGCTTTCTATAAATCATTTTTATCTGACCGCTTAAATTTAGTCAAGCTATTTTCGCACTGAAATCACTTCATCTATAATACCATATTCCATTGCTTCTTCAGCACTCATAAAATAATTCCTTTCAGTATCTTCCATAATTTTTTCAATGCTCTGACCGCTATGTTTATGCAGAATTTCATTCATCCTGCCACGTAAATAGAGAATTTCTTTTGCCTGAATTTCAATATCGGTTGCTTGACCTTGTGCTCCTCCCATTGGTTGGTGAATCATAATTCTGCTATTTGGCAGAGCGCTTCTTTTTCCAGGAGCACCTGCTGCCAATAAAACAGCTGCCATACTTGCTGCCTGACCAATACAAATAGTACTTACGCGGGGTTTTATGTATTGCATTGTATCGTAAATTGCAAGTCCTGCAGAAATAATTCCCCCGGGACTGTTTATATACATATAAATATCCCGTTCAGGATCTTCACCTTCTAAATGAAGTAATTGGGCAACAACAGTATTTGCCAAATTATCTTCTATTACTCCACCGACAAAGACAATTCTGTCTTTCAGCAAACGCGAATAAATGTCATAAGCACGTTCTGTTCTGCCTACTTGTTCTATAACTATAGGGACAAAACTCATTGTTCCTCCTTAATTGTTTCTATCTCGGATTCCGGGTAGCTATTTTCCTCGGGTTCTTCTTTAATAACGAACTCACAGGTTTGAGCGATTTTTCTTAAGACAAAGTATCTTTGAGCGTCACGAGCAAAATTTTCAGAAGAAATATCATCTTTATATTTTTCTTTATATGCATCGGAGCTCATATCTTTTACAATAGCCAAGTGGTTTATATATTCTTCTTTCATTTCGTCAGTAAGTTCAATAGGCATAAACCTTAATAGATTATTCGTAATATACAATGACAATAGAGCATAAGCAAAAGTAATATAGTAGCGCTCATAATAATACTGCATAAAATTATCGTTTTTAATATCCTTAACTTGTTCTTCCGCAAGATAGGATAGAGTTTTTTTGGGGAGAGCAAACTCATTATCAGCAAAAAGCTTGGCTATAATAGCTTCGTTTTCTATATCTATGTTTGAATGTTCAATTTTCAATTTTAAATCATCACTGATTTTCGCTTTCATATCTTCCAGAGAATCAAATTCCATATCCTTGGCAAATTCATCATCCAGTTCCGGATATTCTATTCTGGAAATGCTATTCACCATCAATTCGCAATCGTATTCTGCATCATTATCCAAAGGAAGTTTATAATCCTGAGTAGAATTAATAATTTCTCTACCTGTTAATTTTACTTTAATTTTGTCGCCAATTTTTAGACCCAGTAGTTCCGGCAGCATATCCAGGTTATGTTTTGTTCCAGCAAAAAAACTGCCTGTTCTGGTAAATGTTTCATTATTATGTTGAAAAGTAATCTCTACATTTACATTATCTGTTTCCCTTGCTGTTTCTACATCAATTATCCGGCAATTTGATTTTTGTAATTCTTTAATAAAATTGTTTACTTCTTCTTCCAACACCATCGGTTTATATGGAACAGTTAAACCTTCTATCTGTTTGAATTCAAGAACAGGTTCATGTTCAATCTCAATCTTGATTGTCATATCATTACCTTTTTCCCATTGAACATCTTTTACTTCCGGATAATGAAGATATTTTATCTCATTTTCTTTAACAACTTTACTGAAGACCTCATCTATATAATACTCATAAAAATAATTCCGAATTTTGTCTTCATACATTCGTTCTACAACATTCAGAGGTGCTTTACCTTTCCGGAAACCGGGAACGCTTATTTCCTGGGCTGACTTTTTCAAATATTTTTCGTATTCCTTATCAACTTCCTCGGAAGGAATTGTAAGATTAATTTCCTTTGTTACTGCATTTAATTGATTGAATTCTACTTGCACTTTATTCTCCTAATTTTATATCATCCAAAAAATGGTGCGAAAGAGGGGACTTGAACCCCTATGAGTTTAACCTCACTGGATCCTAAGTCCAGCGCGTCTGCCAATTCCGCCACTTTCGCATTTATTTTTCCTTAAATAAAACTAAAAATATTTACCTTGCCCTTCTGTCAAGTGCTATGTATTAGCACATACATCTGCAATGATCCAATGTTTCTCGTTTAGATATTAGCTTATATTTTGTAAAAAACGACCAGATTTCCTCAGCTAAAATAATATTTTATGGTATCTGTATATTGATATTACAGTAATTTTTAATAAGTTATATCTATCAACCGAAAAAAGTAGAAACGGCAATCTCAAATATTATATTACTCACTGTTAATAATGCAATTAGCATCATATTTTGTCTTCTCTGAACTGTAAGGCATAATTGCTTGTTGTATAGATAATTAAGTAACAACTCCCTAACACTGAAGTAACACTGCCGTAGTTCCGTTACGGAATTGTTACTTGGTTGTTACTTAATTATAATGAGGAAAATAAAAATATATAAAAGGTAAAGCATCAAGGCAGGACTACCTAACTAACTGATGGGATAAATGTTAAACTTTTAATGGTGCATTATCTATTAGCCGGGTTTTACCGATAAAAACAGCTAACATAATGCGCGTATTATCATCAGCTATAGAAACTTCCTGCAGCGTCTTTGGCTCTACAAAGCTGATATAGTCAATTTTGCCACCGGAATTTATGATTAAATCTGCCGCCTGTTTTTTAAGCAAATTAGTGTCCCGTAAACCCTGTTTATACTTAGCTTGAGCTTGTTGAATTGCCCGATACAGACACAATGCTTGTTTGCGTTGTTCCGGATTGAGATATATATTGCGGCTGCTCATAGCCAATCCATCTTCTTCTCTGATAATGGGACAGGAAACTATTTGGGTTTCACAGTTCAGATCTTTCAGCATTGTTTGCAAAACTGTAACCTGCTGGAAATCTTTTTCTCCCATAAACATAAAGTTTGGTTTGATGATATTAATCAGTTTTAAAATGACTGTAGCTACCCCCCTAAAATGCCCTGGACGACTTGCTCCACAAAGAATTGAACTAAGACCTTCTACCTCTACCCAAGTTCTATAATCCTGAGGATACATCTGCTCAGGATTAGGACTGAAAAAATAATCAACTTTATATTTACTAAGCAGTTCCAAATCACGCTGCATATCTCGCGGGTAACTCTCAAAATCCTCGTTGGGTCCAAACTGCGAAGGATTTACAAAAATGGAAACAACTGTTATTTCACATTGCTTATTCGCTTGCCCTACCAATGAAAGATGCCCTTGATGAAAATAACCCATTGTAGGAACAAAACCGATTTTTTTGCCGGCACTCCAATTATTGCCGATTTCTTGCATTGCTTGAATATTATCAATTATCTGCATCAGAGAATGCTCTCAATTTTATTATTGTCGTTTAACAATATTATACAGGGTTTGTGATTTTCCATTTCTGTTTCATCCATAATCCCGTAATTCATAACGATCACTTTGTCCCCGACCTGAACTAAACGCGCTGCCGCTCCATTAATTCCGATAACTCCACTTCCGCGTTCTCCAACTATGATATAAGTAGAAAAACGATTCCCATTAGTGATGTCAAAAACATCAACCTGCTCAAATTCCCGCATTCCACTTTTCTCCAGTAGTTCTTCATCTATTTTGATGCTGCCGTTATAATTCAGGTCGCATTCTGTTACGGTAGCACGATGCAATTTTGCTAAAAGGATTTGTCGTAACATTCATTTTCTCCTGCTTTTTTTGTCCTCATAATCAAAAGCTGTCCCTTTTGTCAATAAAATTTACCCTTTGGAAACGCCGTAAAAAAATAATTTGCTTTTCTAATGAATTGCATTATAATGTAATTAGGTTAAGGT
>ENA-UOWE01006620-UOWE01006620.1-activated-sludge-metagenome-genome-assembly--contig:-NODE-6620-length-10161-cov-4.471106_pt1 | contig 10161 bp, 7 predicted proteins | sample MGYA00249841_ERZ761562 | MGnify/ENA primary metagenome ERZ761562 (study PRJEB28883, sample SAMN05720200) | activated sludge metagenome | isolation source: Anaerobic digester | place: Japan... | reverse complement strand
CCTGTCTCCCGACGGCGATCCCGCCGAGACGGCCCTGCGCCAGGCGGCGGCCGCTTGGTGGAACAAATTCGGAGACCAGCTGGGGGATGCCGATGCCCAAGAGCTCTTGGGAAGGGCCTCCTTAGCCGCCCTGTTGCAAAAAGAAGCGGTGAAAGAGGACGATCGAGCCACATTGGCCGGAGTCTACGTGAATCGCCTCGCTAGGGAAATACCACTGCAGTCTGCGGCGGCCCTCCGATTCGGTCTAGCCCGGGAGGGGCTCGATACGGAAACTCTTACTCGGGGTGAACTCCGGATCGACTCCCCCTATAACACCTATCAGCGCCCGGGGCTTCCGCCTTCGCCGATATGCATCCCCTCCGAATCCTCCTGGCGGTCCGCCCTGCGGCCAGAAAACCACGATTTTCTCTTTGTCGGTACGCAACGAGATGGTCATCTGGTCTTTTCCCGGACCTACAAGGATCACATCGCCGCTCTGGGATCTCATCCCTGAGGCGGCTTTAGGCCACATCTGGAAGGCCTCCGCGCCCTTTTTCGGGCGATTTCTTTGTGATCACTACCCATCAAATTCATTTTCTTACTTCGGCCAAGGGCGACCTTTGGGAACGTGCTTTGCATCAAGGGGCCGCCCCCGGCCCTTGGTTCTACGGCGGCGGCACGCCCCTCATCGCTAGGGAAAGGGCCGAACTCTTTTCGGCGCGACAGGAGATTAGACACATTATGAAAGAACCGCTTTCCGTTTGCCCTGGGTGTGGAGCCTCCGTACAAGACCAGCACGAAGACCGGCCGGGATTTGTTCCTCCCCACCTAAAGCTTCGAGATGGGGTAGTCTGTCGTCGCTGCTTCCGAATGCGCCACTACGGTCAAGGAAGCAAGGCTCCCATATCGGACGAGCACATGCAGACGCTCCTGGAAGCAGCGGTGGCGCCCTGTGCGGGGATCGTCGCCGTGCTAGATGCCTCGGATCTCTCCTCATCGGCGGCGATCCTCCCCTTGGCTCTTCCCCTGGGAAAACCTCTGGTGGTGGTGATCAACAAAGCGGATCTCTTGCGCCGGTGGATCGGCACGGCGGGGCTGGAGTCGTGGGTACGACACCACGGGGGTGTGGGGCCTGCCCCCGTGCGGGCCCTGTCCGCCCTAAAGGATGATCAGGCCCGAACTCTGGGGCAGGAGCTCCCGGCGATTTTTCGCGACCTCGGAGCGGGAGAGGGGCGTCGATACTTGCTCCTGGGAAAGGCCAATGTGGGAAAAAGCACCCTCCTGGCGGCCTGGACCGGGGATGAAAGGATCACGCGATCTCCCCTGCCAGGAACCACTGTGGGGGAGCTCGTGGTCCCCACCGCAGATGGCGCGGAATTCGTCGATTTTCCGGGCTTTCGCCTGGGAACCCCCTGGCTTCCCCTTCTGTGCCCAGAATGCCTCCGATCCCAGGGGGCTCTCCGGCGCTTCACCCGCCGGACCTTTATCCTCCGGGAGGGAAGCTCGCTCCTCTGGGGCGGAGTGCTGTGGATCCGCTTTCTCGGAGGACCGGAGCGTTCCTGGATTAGGGTGGTGGCCTTCGCCCCCGATACCGTGTCACTCCACCTGACCAAGGCGGGGCGGGAAGAGGGGCTTTTGGATCGCCACGCGGGATCTCTGTGGCCCGTGCCTTGCCGTAGTTGTTGGGACACGTTGCGCCCTCGCATGGACGTGACAAGCTTCTTCTGCGGAAAGGTCCCGTCGGAGGAGAAGGCGAAGGTGGACCTCTCCCTGGGGGAAGACCTGGCCTTCCCCGGCCTGGGGTGGCTTACCAGCACCCAGGGGGAGGGAGCCTTTCAGATCGTCGCCCCGGGGGGCATCTTGTCGGAGCTCCGCCCTGCGCTCTTTCGGGCGAACCTTCGGCGCCCTTCGTTCTCGAAGCGGTCTTGGGCGAAAAAAAGACCCCACACGCCCCGGCCTTACCTCCGTTGAGGCCCTCTGGGGCGGGGAAAGGATCTGACATGAACGTAACGACGATGATGGTAGAATCCCTGGCACGCCTGGTTAGACCGGGAGGTGCGTGGCATGCGGACGCCTTTGCCCAATATGCCAGCGGGCATGGGATGTTCTTCGAGGACGGCAAGATAGAACAGACCTCGTCCTTCGGCGCCGGGGGGATCGGGGTACGGGCCCTGGTGGAAGACCACGCGGTCTTTTCCCACGCCCCGGGAGTATCCTCTAGAGCGGCCCAGCAAGGACTTCGAGACCTAGAGGAACTCCTTGGTCTGCCTTTTCCTTCCCCAGAGGTCTTCCAAGACTCTCTTCTGGTCGATCCCATCGAATTGGAGGCCTCTCCATCTTGGGATTTTGCCCGGGATGTGGATCAAGACCTTCGCCGGGCCTCCTCGGCGGTACGCCAGGTTTCCCTGTCCTTTCGGACTTCTCTTTCTTCGGTGAAGATTTTTCGAAGCGACGGGAAGATGGCAGAGGAGCGGCGCCCCTACACCACCTTCTCTCTGAGCGTCGTGGTGGGCAAGGATGCCACCCTTCAAACGGGGAGCGAAACCCGGGCCCTCAGGGTCCCTTCGAAGATCTTTCTGGAGGGCTTTGACCCTCGTGCCATGGGGCACAGCGCCCTGGAGCGGGCCCTCATCATGTTGGACGCTCCCCCCTGCCCGGCGGGCCCCATGCCGGTCATTCTGGCGGGGGAGGCTGGGGGGACCATGATCCACGAAGCCTGCGGCCACGGCCTTGAGGCGGACATCGTACAAAAGGACTTTTCCGTATATCGAGACGCTCTAGATAGCATGGTGTCTACCCCCTGCGTAACCTTGGTGGATGACCCCACGCTACCGGACCTCTACGGAAGCTACGCCGTGGATGACGAGGGAACGGCTTCCCAGCGGACGATCCTGGTGGACCAGGGGATGCTGCGCCGTTACCTCACCGACCTACAATCCGCCCGCCGGGGAGGGCTTCCCCTTTCGGGAAACGGCAGGAGGGAATCCTATCGCCATCTCCCCATTCCCCGGATGTCCAACACCTACGTGATGCCGGGAACCACTCCCTTGGAGGACATGTTGGCCCAGGCGGAGCGAGGCCTCTTTGTCCGCCGCCTAGGAGGGGGAGAGGTGGATCCCACTTCGGGAGACTTCGTCTTCGCCGTGACGGAGGGGTATCTGGTGGAGAAGGGGCGCGTGGGATCCCCGGTACGCGGAGCCACGCTCACGGGAAATGGCCCCGAGGTCCTACGCCGCATTTTGGCTGTGGGGTCCTATCTCCACATGGATCCCGGCTCTTGCGGAAAGAACGGTCAGGGGGTTCCGGTCACCGACGGCCAGCCCACGCTCCTTTTAGAGAGCCTGGTGGTGGGAGGCAGTGACTCCTCCCATGCCTAGGCTTCGCACCGACGTCCCCAGACAGGACGGGGAGGGAAGCTCCGTGGGGCGTCCGCAAGATACTGTCGCAAAAACCTCGGCACCTCGCCGAACCCGGGACAGCGACCGCCGATCGGGGAAAAAAAATCCTTCGCCCACCGCTCGACGGCGCCGCTCTCCCTCGACTCCAGACCTAGGGCGACGGCTCCTGGTCCTTTTAGGAGTCTTGGGGGGAATATTTCTTTTGGCGGGGTTCTGGACCCCCTGGGCGGGTCCCCGGGGAACGGCGTGGGCGTCCTACCTCCTGAGGACGGTGGGAGGCTCCGTATTGGTCCCCCTGCTTTACGGCATCTATTTGGGCATCGCCTTTCTCCTCCATCGCACCGTAGAGCACCCCTGGGCCCAGATCGGGGGTACGGTGGCCCTGACGTTTTCCCTGATGACCATCCTGGGGCTGCAAAGTTTCGGCCTGTATCGCTTGCCCCCCTCTTGGGGAAAGGCGGGACTATGGGGAACCGCCCTGGCAACTTTCCTGTACAAAAACTTGGGAGCCTTTGGCACCGTCCTTGCCGCCCTCGGGGCCCTTTTGGTCGCCATCATGTGCTACGGGAGCTGGGGAGTGGTGTCATCGTGGTGGGAAAGGGCCTTCCGGACCAAACGGTCCGAAGGAGAAATGGTCCCGGAGAGCCCCGACGCCGATCTCCGGGCCTCAAAGAGCTCTATTATTGCGGCGGAGGAAACCCCGGAGACTCCCTCGGGAGACCCTTACTGGGCCTTCGCAGGCTTTGAAGTCCCCACCGCCATCGCTTCCGAGGAGGGGCTTTCGCCGCGCTTTACTCCGGACGCCTCTTCCGAGGTGGATCCTCGAGAAAACATCATCCTACGAAGGGGTCGGTCCTCCAAGCTCCTGAATGCTCCGGAAGGGCCCGAGATTGATGTCCCGGCCTGTCATGGTGCGGAAGGAAGGCCTCCGGCGGAGCCTCCTCTGTCGCCCCCATCGCCCCTTGGGAAACCCTCCGTACCCTGCCCGGAGGTAGAGGCCATCATGGCCTCAGGCCCCACGACGGAAGGGGAATGGAGCGATGACGGCTTTGCCATCCCCCTGGACGTGGAACCAGGAAAGTTTCCCGCCCCTCTAGACACCCTGGGCCCCGCCGAGGAAGACCGCTCCCAAGACCTCTCTCCGGAGCTTTTAGCCCAGGGGCAGCGGATCATCGCCACCCTGAAGGAATTCAGCGTGGAGGCTTCTCTGGCGGAAACGGTGACGGGGCCCACGGTGGTACAGTTCCGCCTGCAACTGGCCCCGGGGATCAAAGTCAGCCGGATCTCGGGCCTGAGCAATGATCTGGCGGTGGCCTTACCCACTCCCAGCCTCCGGGTGGAAGCGCCCATCCCCGGAAAGCCCTACGTGGGAATCGAGATCCCCAGCCCGCACCGGCGATCCGTTTCTCTGCGGTCGGTCATCGGAGCGGAGGTTTTTTTGAACACCCGGGCCACCCTTCCCCTGCCGCTGGGGGTGACCATCGACGGCCGTCCTCTGATCCTTCCCCTGGAAGACATGCCTCACCTCCTGGTGGCGGGCACCACGGGGTCGGGAAAGAGCGTCTTTATCTCCAGTTGCCTGATCGGTCTCACCTACCTCCGACGCCCGGAGGAGATCCGGTTGATCCTCATCGACCCCAAGCAGGTGGAGATGGCGCTTTACGAAAGGCTTCCGCACACGCTGGCCGCCCCGGTAACCGACCCCAAAAAGGCCCTCCACGCTTTCAACTGGGCCATTCAGGAGATGGAGCGCCGGTACGCCCTCTTTGCCCAGGCCCGGGTGCGTCACCTCCAGCTCTATAACGCCAAAGTGCTACCCAAAGACGTGCTACCCCATATAGTGATCGTGGTCGACGAGCTTGCCGACCTCATGATGACGGCCCCCAAAGAAGTAGAAGATGCCATCTGCCGCTTGGCCCAGAAGGCCCGGGCCACCGGGATTCATCTGATCATCGCCACTCAGCGCCCGTCGGTCAACGTCGTCACGGGCCTCATCAAAGCCAACGTCCCGGCTCGCATTGCCTTCACCCTACCGTCACAGGTGGATTCTCGCACCATCATCGATGTGGCGGGGGCTGAGAGACTCCTGGGGCGGGGAGACATGCTCCTCCTAACTTCTCGCTTCCCTAAGCCGATCCGATGCCAAGCCGCCTGGATCGAAGAGCAGTACATCTTGGAGTATATTTCTTACCTCACAAAGATTTTTGGAGATCCCGATCATCTGGATATCACCAACAAGGATGGAGGGGAGGGGGGAGCCGAAGGTCTCTGTCAGGATCCCCTGCTGGAGGAAGCGATAGAGACGGTCCTGGAGACGGGCATGGCATCATCCAGCGGGTTACAACGCCGATTTCGCGTGGGCTATACCCGCGCCGCCCGCATGATCGATGCCATGGAATCGTTGGGCATCGTGGGGCCCCAAACCTCTCGGGGGAGAGAGATCTTGGTGGACGGAGAACGGGCGGAGGCGTTACTCCGGGAAGCGAAGGGGCGATGATCGGGAAAGAGGCCGGGGATCTCAAACTCCCCCAAGGGATCCTGCGTTTTTCCCCGGAGATATCACCACCCCCGGTGGTGCTGGTGGCGGGAGGGCGGGCTCCGGAGGTACCGTGGCTTCAGGAGTTGGTGCGCCTGGGAGTACAGGCGGTATGGGGCGTCGACCGAGGGGCCCGTTGGTGCTGGCGGGCGGGGATATGTCCGGACCGCTTCGTGGGGGATGGGGATAGCCTGGAAGAAGAGGACCGCCGGTGGCTCCACGACCGCAGGGTTCCCCAGCACCTGTACCCCGTGGCCAAGGACTTTACCGACCTCCAATTGGCCCTTTTTGAGGCGGCGGACGAATACCCGGGAGTTCCCCTTGTGCTGACCGGCACAGGGGGAGGGCGCTTTGACCACGCCTTCAGCGCCCTGTTTTCCGCCCTTTGGGCCCATCGTCGCGGGGGAAGAGTGGTGGTATTGGGAGACAGCAAAGAGCTCCTTATTCCCCTCCGGGGGCCCGCCGAAGTGACCCTCGCCTTCGCCCCCCCGCCGGACGTGGTGTCCTCGCTGGCTTTGTCTTCTGAGTGCTCCGGGGTCACCCTCAAGGGGACCGAATGGCCCCTTGAGGGAGTGACGCTACACCTGGAAGAGCCCTACGCCGTCAGCAACCGCCTGACGACGGGGGATCGGGATAAGGTCTTTGGATTAGGGCAGGGATGGTTGGGGATATACGCCGCGTGGGACATCGACCTCTGGGCACCGTCGATCGACGACAGAGGGGAATAAAAAAACGGGCTGTCTTAGACAGCCCGCCGCACGGTTCCGCTACGAAGGCACTTGGTGCAGATGGGCAAACGCAGCGCCTCGCCGCATCCCAGGTCGACTTTGACCTTCTGAAGATTGATCAGCCAACGACGCCGGGTGTGACGAACCGAGTGGCTCACTCTGTTTCCCGTCGTCGGCCCACGACCGCAACACGCACATACCCTGGACATGACTCACGCCTCCTTCAAGACTGTCGGAGGGCGCCGGAGATCGCCGCACCCCCCGTTCCCGGTGCTCCACAAGGCGAAGCGGGAGCTACTATACCATAATCCTGGGGAAAACGTAAAGAACCCCTGAGAGAAAAGCCCCTTGACACATTTGTTTTGCCGGAGACGGCAAGAAACAAAGCAAGTAGCGTTAAAACATAGCGATGGGGTTCATGCCCGACACCTGATCCCGCCTATCTTCGGCCTCCTCAGGGAGCGGTCGGAGTAAAAGGAACTAAGGAAAGAGGAGGAGTGAATGTGTCTTTTTCGGAAGATCTCCAGCAATTAGAACTAATAATCCGGCGTTTAGAAGAAGAGCGCATGCCCCTGGAAGAAGCCCTTTCCCTATTCCGCCGGGGAACGGAAGTGCTTCGGGGCTGTCGATCCTTTCTTCGGGAGGCCTCTCAGGAAATCCGCCTTCTGTCGGAAAACGATCCCGACGACGTGACGGGGTCCCCTTGGATCCCCGAATCGGCGGGATCTCCCGGACGTCCCGACCTCTCCTCTCCAGCGTCGGAAACCTCAAAGGAGGAAAAAAGTGAGCGAATTTGATGCCGTTCGAAACACCTTGGCCGCCCAACAAAAGAGGGTGGACCGAACCTTGGAAGATCTCTGTGGCCCTTGTCCCTCCGGCGTACCCGATCGCCTCTGGCAATCCATGCGTCACTCGCTGCTCGCGGGGGGGAAACGCCTTCGGCCGGTTCTTTGCATGGCAGGAAGCGAGCTGGCGGGCAGTACCCCCGAGCGGGGGCTGCCGATGGGTATCGCCTTTGAAATGGTACACACCGCCTCTTTAATTCACGACGACTTGCCCTGCATGGACAATGACGTCCTTCGACGGGGGCTTCCCACCAACCACGTTCTCTTCGGCGAATCCCTCGCCCTGCTCGCGGGGGACGCCCTCCTGGCCTGGGCTTTCTCTTATCCCTCTTCTCTCCTGGCCCAGGCGGGGGTACCCGCCGAGAGGATCTTGCGCGCCATGGAAATTTTCGCCCAGGCGGTGGGGCCTTGGGGCATCTGCGGAGGCCAGGTGCTGGACTCCGACCCCTTGAGCCTCCGCGAAGGCGACGACTTTTTGTGGGACATCGCCCGAGGGAAAACCGCCACCCTCATCCAGGGAGCTTTGCTCTCGGGGGCCATTTTGGGAGGAGCAGGACCGGAGATTGAGGAACGCACGGCGGAGTATGGCCTTCATCTGGGGCTGGCCTTCCAAATTGTGGACGACATCCTCGACGCCACGGCTCCCGTGGAAGAGCTGGGAAAAACTCCCGGTAAGGACGCCACCCAGGGCAAGAGGACCTTTGTCACTCACTTTGGCCTGGATCAGGCTCGGAGCTTCGCCCAGAGGGAATCCGACGCCGCCCGGCGGGCTTTGGAGGGAATCCCCCGGGGAGAGTGGCTGCGATCTTTGGCGTCCTATTTGGTCCATCGATGCTCTTGAGGAGGATGATGGCATGGCGCTTCTAGACACGGTAAACAGCCCGGAAGACTTACAACGCCTCGCTCCAGGGGCATTGCCCTGGCTCTGCGCGGAGCTTCGAAAAAAGATCATCGAAACGACGCTGAAAAACGGCGGGCACCTCGCCTCCTCCCTGGGAGCCGTGGAGCTCATCGTGGCGCTGCTTCGCACCTTCAATTTTCGAGAGGACCGCATTGTCTTCGACGTGGGGCACCAAACCTACGCCTACAAGCTGCTGACCGGCAGAAAGGATCGCTTTGACACCCTGAGGCGGCAAGGGGGACTCAGTGGGTACCCCAAGAGGGACGAGAGCCCCTTTGACCACTTCGACGTGGGGCACAGTAGCACATCCCTTTCCGCCGCTTTGGGATATGCCAAGGCCCGGGATCTGAGAAACGAAAACCACCATGTGGTGGCGGTGATCGGCGATGGATCCCTGCTCAACGGCATGGCCATGGAAGCTTTAAACCACGCCCGAGAAACCCGGACGCGACTAATCATCGTCTTGAACGACAACGAGATGTCCATCAACCATCGCGTGGGGGGAATCGCAAATCACCTGGCGCGACTGAGCGTCAACCCGTCGTACCGTCGACTAAAAGACGCGGTCAAGGAACAATGCCGAGCCCTCACCAAGGGAGAGGGGTTGGAAGACTTTCTCGGGCGCATCAAATCGCACCTGAAGACCTTCCTCCAGCCTACCAACCTCTTCGAAGAGCTGGACATCAGCTATTGGGGCCCCTTCGATGGCCACGACACGGAGGAGCTGGAGATGGTGCTGCGGCTGGCCCAACAATTTGACAAACCTCTTCTGCTTCACGTCATCACCAGAAAGGGAAAGGGGTACGCTCCGGCGGAGGAAAACCCCGCGAAGTTTCACGGCGTTCCCCCCGCCGCTCCCAAAACCTCCGGAGCAACTTGTAGCTGGAGCAAGGCCGCAGCGGACGCGGTGACGGCCCTGGCGGAAAAGGACCCCCGAGTGGTCTGCCTGACGGCGGCCATGAAAGAAGGGACCGCCCTCGGGGGCTTTGCCCAGCGCTTTCCGGAGCGTTTTTTCGACGTGGGCATCGCGGAGGAGCACATGTTGACCTTTGCGGCGGGCATGGCCGCCGGGGGGCTCCGTCCCGTGGTATTCATCTACTCCACCTTCCTCCAACGCGCCGTCGATCAATTGGTGCACGACATCGCCCTGCCGCGCCTGCCGGTAATCCTGGCGGTAGATCGTGCCGGAGTGGTGGGAGACGACGGGGAAACTCACCAGGGAGTGCTCGACATCGCCTGGGGCAAGGCCGTCCCTCACTTGACCATGGGAGCCCCAAGGGATATTTGCGACCTGAAGGAGTTTTTTTCTCGAGGAATGGAGATGACGGGCCCCCTGTTGGTTCGATACCCCCGAGGGAGGGCCCCCGAAAGGATCGCCCGGGATGAACCCATCCCCGCCTGGGGCAAGGCCCAGGTGTTGCGCACGGGGGACTCCTGGGCCGTCGCGGCCCTGGGAAATGCCGTCCCCATCGCCTTGGAAGCCCATGACTTGGCCTCATCCCGAGGCATACCTCGTCCCACCGTGGTGGATCTGCGCTTCATCAAGCCCCTGGACGACGACGTCGTGGCATGGCTCTTAAAGTCCCATAAAACCGTGTTGACGATGGAAGATGGCTTTGTGACCGGGGGCATGGGAGAGGCCTTGGCGGCCCGGGCGGGAAACTCCCTTGGGGGAGGGCGCGTCTTTACCCTAGGGGTTCCCGACCGCTTTATCCCCCACGCCACAGTGGAGGAACAACAGTCGTCCTTTAGCATGACCGCCGAAGGTCTTCTG